>CAJDTN010000018.1_pt1 | contig 43338 bp, 28 predicted proteins | sample 7389801 | NCBI WGS metagenome assembly CAJDTN01 (sample SAMEA7055653, study PRJEB34461) | soil metagenome | biome: terrestrial ecosystem; feature: Peninsula; material: soil | place: Antarctica | collected 2016
ACCAAGTACAACCTGACGTGGAATATCACGCCAACCAAGATGATCTACGCCACGCGCTCCGAAGGCTTCCGCCCCGGTGGCGTCAACCGACGTGGCACCTTGATGCCGTACCACGCGGACTTCCTGATCAACGAAGAGCTGGGCTGGAAGACTTCGTGGCTGGGCAACCGGGTCTCCTTCAACGGCGCGATTTTCCGTGAGACATGGAACGACTTCCAATTCCCGATTCTGGGCGCGAACGGTCTGACCGAAATCAAGAACGCGAACTCGGCTCGCATTGACGGTTTGGAATCACAACTGAACTGGCAGGCCTCCTACAACCTGCAGCTGACCGCGGGAATCGCGTTGTATCACGCCAAGCTAAGCGCGAACTATTGCGGCTTCACCGATGCCAACGGTCGCCCCATCACCAACTGCCCGGTCAGCCCAGGCAACCCCGACGGACCGCTGGCGCCGAAGGGTACGCAACTACCCATCACGCCAAAGCTCAAAGGCAACCTCATCGCACACTACAACTTCCGCATAGGTGGCAACGACGCGTTCGTCCAGGCCGCGGTAGTACACGTGGGCAGCCGAACCACCGACTTGCGGCTAAGCGAGCGCGCCCTGCTCGGCAACCTTCCCGCCTACAACACCGTGGACCTGTCGGCCGGCCTGCAAAGAAGCAACTGGTCGATCAACGTCTTCGTCAACAACCTGTTCGACAAACGCGCGGCACAGTACAAGTACACCGAGTGCGGCGTCGACGTCTGCGGCGCCCACAACGTCCCCATCGCCACGCAATATCCGAACGGGCAGGTCTACACCGGCTTCAGCCAACCGCGCACCATCGGCGTTAATTTCAAACAGGAGTTCTAGGCGCGCAGTTGTCTGCCACGTGACAAAAAAAGCCCCGATGCGAGTCGGGGCTTTTTTTGGCAAAGCGATTGACCGGGCTTGGACGCATCTGGACACAAAACGGGTCGGAATCCCCATCATTAGCGGGCTTGCCGGCCTTGTTTTGAACACCCTGAAAAAGAGGTTTAGGGACTATCCAGTTGTCACGAGGAGTGGACGAGTAATGAAATTGATGACGTAACTTTTCCTGGCGGTAAATAGGACTACTAGTTTCAGAAATCTCCGCAAGAGTCCTTCTGCCGCGTCGATACGCAGTTGGCGAGATTGGGGCGCGAGCGCACCCGCGCCCACTCGCGCGACAGCGTGTCGCCATCCACCTCACGACTGCCCGCCGCAAGATCGATGGCGGGGCACAGCCCGACGATGCCGAAGTTGCTGTCATACAGATACGTCACCGGCGTGTCGCGTACGATGTCCGGCACGTACATGGCCAAAGGCGGCGTGACTGTCAGCGCGGTTGCGTTGCCAGCTGCTTGAACGAAAACATAATTGGCGGCAACCAGACCGTAGCCGTTGATCGCGTACATGCCTACCGGCGAGTGCGCATCGGCAGCGCTCAGGAACTGCAACGAACCTTCAGTCGCGGAGCTTAGCGTGTCGCCGTTGCGAAACCCGGTAATGAAGCCGCCGAGGATGCCGTTGGGCGTGCCAACGAGGCGGCGATAGGGATCGGCCTCGTAGAGGAGTGTCGCCGGCGTGATCGCCAGCACACCGGGAACGAGATCGACGATATACCCCGCCGGCGAAACGAAGGTTCCGCTGATGGCGTAGTTCCCCACGCCGGAGGCTTGGGTTGCTACGGTCGCAGCATCGCCGCTGATGGCATTGCCGGGTGCATCGCCCAAGATCATGCCAGCAACGGCGTAATCGATCCCCGCATTGGGCAAGCCGTATTCACGCGTGCTGTCGGCAAAGGTGATCGTGGCCACCGGCTGCACGGTATAGATGAATTGATTGGCCGTCGTCGATGGCGTCACACCGCAAGCTCCAGCAAAGGTGCAGCCATACAGGTTGGGCAAACTGCCGTTACCGGCCAAACCAGCGCGACTCTCGTCAACCCAGCTGCTGCCCCATACCTGCCAGTTGCCGGCAGCGGTGATGGCATTGCCGCCGGTATTGGCGAAGATGCCGGTGCTGACCAAGTCGACGTTGTTGCCGCTGACGTCCGCGCCTAACACCAAGTTGCCGTCCAGTGCGCGCACAAGTACATCGCCGCCGCCGCTGACGCCGCTGCCAGTTACGCTGGTTGTCACATCGCCCGTGGCATCAAATCCGGTGGCGGTGACATTGCCAATGCTGACGCCGCCAGCATTGACGAAGCTGAAACTGCCGCTGGCCGAACCCGCTAGCGTAGCGGCGGATATGCGATTGGCGCTGTTCATCAGCATCACCGAGCCGGCACTGGATTCCACTAGCAGCGAATCGGCGGTGATCGGCGCCGTCTGGGTGATGTTGCCCGCGCCGATCAGCGCGAGTGTGTAGGTGCCCACGTCGAGTGCAGCGTTCAGCGCAATTCCCGCGCCCGTTTGCAAGGTGAGGTTGTGACCGTAGACTACTGGTGCGAGGACACTGATCGCGCCAGCCTGGATGCTGCTGCCAAGGATCAGGGTCGTCGCATTGAGATTGCCAAGTTCGGCAGCGGTAATGCCGAAGCCGGTGCTGCCTCCCAGGACAATCACATCATCGGGATTCTCGACCAGTGCGCCGCTGGCACTGACGCTGCCCGGGCGCAGGTCGATCACGCCGCCGGTACCCAAAGTGCCGCCCAGAACCAGCGCGTCGGTGCTGCCGTTGTTGTGCACCCGCGCCACGATGTTGCCACTGCCAGCATCGACCACCGCACCGGCAGCCACGTTGATACCAGCACCACTGCCATCAGATGATCCACTAAGCAAGGTGAGGCCACTGGCAGAGCTCACCGCGGCGGCAGCAGCGATATCCAGCCCGTCGCTGAAGAGGGTTCCATCGACGTCGCCGTGGCCGCGCAGATCGATATTGCCGCCAATGGTGCGCACCGAGGCCGCACCAAGATACTGCCCCACCGCGCCATCGCCCGCGCCGACGCCGATCATGGTGATCGCCCCGCTGGTACTGCTCACTACCGTCCCAGGCCCGCCATTTCCATTCGAGTCGAGTGCAACACCGGAGTTGGCCCCAAGGCCAATGGCGCCGAAGCCACCGATCTGGATGCTGCCGGTGGAGGCGTACAGGTTGGAACCAATCAACCCCACTACCGCGCGACCGAGACAAAAGCGTACGCAGCTGCCACCGCCGCGCAGCAGGATATTCCCGCTGGCGTTGGCGTCGTTACCGCCGATGCGCGTGTCGATCGTCACCCCCTCCAACTGGATACCGCCATTCAATCGGCTGGCGGCAAAGCCGCCAACCGGATCGTCCTGTCCATACATCGACAGATTGCCGCCGTTGGTCCTGATGGACGCATCGGTGAATGCGATGAGGCCGTTGTCGCTGTTGCTGCCTTGGGCGTCGCTGTCGAAGATCACGTTCAGCGCGCCGGCCGTCGAGTGGATCTGGAAATTCGTGCCCGCGATGCCGGCGTGGGCGTCGAGCCGGAAGGTCAGCGGTGCGGTGCCGGTGCTGCGCAGGATATCGACTGCCAGCGGCAGGCCGTTGATGGGATCTTCGACATTCCCGTCGAAGTAGATGTTTCCGGCGTCAGGCAAGCCGCCGGTTCCGGTGCTGATCGTGACGTTGCTGCCACCGTCAAGCGCATTATTGATATCAGCGTCCTGGATGATCGAGTCGACGATCGGGTCGAACAGGCTAGTCGGCAAGCTGCCGGCGGCATTGCCATGAACGATGGTCACGTCATAGGGATCGATCAGCCATTGCCCGGCTATACCGCGCGGCGCGTTGGCGCTCACCTGGATACCGCCCACGGAGATCCCGCTACCCGATGTCTCCACCAGGCCACCATCGCCACCGTTGACGCCGCCCTGCGCGCTGAAGCGACCGAACGCGTACAGCCCGTTCGTCCCATTGACGATGATCGAACCGCCGTTGCCGTTGTCGGTGGCGTCGGCAGTCAGCGTCGAGAACGCGTCGATTGCCGCGACATTACGCGCAGTGATACTGATCGTGCCGCCGGCGACGCTGCCGGAGGCGTCAATCAATGAAGGTGTGGGTGGCGGGGGTGGCCCGGCGCAGTTCCAGCAGGGCTGACCGAGCACACTTACGTTGTCGCCGATCAATTCGACGGAGCCGCCGCGGACTCCCGGCGCGCTACCACTGACGTCGAGCGTGCCGCCTTGCACGTTCACGGCGCCAAGCCCACCAATCGACGCGCCGGACAATACGATGCGTCCTGCCCGCGACAGCATCGAACGTGCCCGCACGGTGCCGCTGTTAACCACGCTGGTGAACGGATTGACGCTGACCTGCGATGAGCTGCCCAGCGCTTGCATCAGCACCTGTCCACCATCAGCGTTGATCTCACCGTTGACACTGTTTTGCGCGTAAGTGCCATTCGCGTTATCAGCGTAAGTGCCGATCTGCAGCTGGGTCAGACCGTCACCACCGATATTGACGGTGATCTGGCTGCCCACACCGAAGGCAACCGTACCCTGCGGCGCACTGATGCTGGCCTTGTCCGTGCCGTTGCCGTTCTGTACACGCCCACCCAGCAACGCCACGGTACCGCCGGGATTGGCCGTGATCGTGCCGTCGTTCTCGACGTTGCCCTGAAAGGTCACGCCGGTGCCGAAGTCGTACGCACCGGTGCTCACGCCACGATCAAAATTGTCGTTGCTGATATCAAGCGTGGAAGCGATCAGGCCACCGACGCTCACGCTGGATCCGGCACCAAACAAAATGCCACTGGGATTGACCAGAAACACACTGCCGCGAGGCGCATTGAGCGAACCGAGTATGGTCGATGGCGAGACGCCCGCACTCGGGAAACCGATGACGCGATTCAAGGTGACACCACCGGCCACCTGGTGATCGAAGGTCACCGTATTCTGCGCACCAATGGAGAACGAGCCCCACTCGATCACCGCGCCGCGCGTGGTCTGGGTGATGGTCGTGGCCTGCTGCAACGCGACGTCGGTGAACTGGCTCGGGTTGTAGCTGATACTGGCGTCGCCGCGAACCACATTGCCGGCCCGCGGCAGTTCGCCAGGTAACGATTGTGCCATCAGCGCCAGCGGCGCCAACGCCAGTGCAATGGCCAGCGCCAGTGCGCGCGCCCGACAGTGCGGTATCTGATGGCGATGCTGTGTGCTCATGTCAGGTCTCCGAGGTTGATCGTCAGCCATGCGCGTGGTTCGCGCGTGCTGGATCAGAAGAATTTCTGCAACTGGAAGAAAACCCGCGGCTTCTTGTCACCGCCACTGGTCGTCGCCGGACCAGTCGCACGCCAGGCAATACTCACGTCCAGTGAGAAGCTTCCCGGCTGCGCCCAGTTGAGACCGATACCGGAACCACGCAGGCTGCGGATCGGCCGCGCGCCACCCAGTGCCGACGGCGGCTTGTCGAGCCAGCCACGGGAGGTGTCGTAGAAAATGTAGGGAGTGAGGTCACGACTCAGCGAATAGCGGTATTCGATATGCGCAATGAGGCCACGATCGACCAGCACTTCGCCTTGTGGGTAGGCGCGCACAGCATCGTGGCCGCCCAGCGAGAGCTGTTCGGATGCATCCAGATTACGGTTGCTCCATTGGCCACCAATACCTACGAACAACGTGTTCTTCGGCCATAGCAACTGCAGCCGCGAGAGCTGGAACGTCAGCTTGGTGAAATCGCCAGCGGTATGCGCGCCGTACGGGCTCGCGTCGTAGGCCGCGTTGTCGGCGTCAAGCAGCTTCAGGCGACCTTGGTAGAGCACACCGTTACTACTGAAATAGCCGCCGCCAGCAAAACTGTCACGCCGCTCCCACGCCCAGCCGATACCGACGCCATTGATACGTTTGTGCGAGTTGTAATCCACCGCACGCAGCCGGTCGGTCAACTCCTTGTGATCCACCTGCAGACGCAGGAACAGGTTCTGGCTACGTTGGCGGATCACCGGAAAGGTCAGCGACGCGTCGTAGATACGTGCCACGCCAATCGCATCCAGCGCATTGAAGACGCCGCCCAGGCTGTAATTGACCTGCGCAGCGCCGACGCCGGCGCGCAGCCCCTGATAGCCGAGCGGCGCTTCGTAAGAGAGACGACCGAACGTGGTGCCGGCATGTTCGGACAGCAGCGCCCGAGCATCCAGGTTGTCGCCGTAACCCATGGGGCTGTTCCAGCGCACGGAACCACCGCCGCGCACCGTGCCAGCCTCTTGCGTGCCATAGTCGTCCAGCCCCAGCGACGCACTGAAGGGTGCGGCACGAGCCACTTTTACGGTCAGGTCGGTGGTACCGGTTTCGACGCCGGACGTCAGCGACGACTGCACCTTGATCCCCGGCAGATCGGACAGCAGCAGCATGGTCCGCTCGTAGACTTTGCCGCGTAGCGGCTGGCCCGGTTGCAGCGGTGCCAACGTGGCGCGCACGCGAGCCTCGCTGATTGGTGCGGTTGGATCGATCTCGAACGTCATTTGGCCGAGCCGACCTTCGATCACACTGATCGCGACGCTACCATCCTTCACTTCCTGCACCGGCACGATCGCGCTGGCAAAGGTGTATCCGGCGTGCTGGTACAAGGTGGTGACCTGCTGCGCCAGTGCATCCAGGTCATCCAGCGTCACCGACTTGCCAATGCGTGCGCTCGCCAGCGCCTCAAGCTCGGCCTGGGAAAACACGCTGACGCCTTGGAATACCACTTTGCGCAGAACGAAGCTGCTCTGTGTTCCGCTGCTTGCAGGTGGCTGCGCTACCTTCTGCGGCTGCGGCAGCGGCGCCGCCTGCGGGTCATCGGTTGGCAGCTGTGGGGTGGCTTGCGAGCGCACTCCCTGGCTGGTCGACTGGGCGAAGGCTGGTAGCCACAACAGACCCAACATGATCGCAAGCGGAAGTTGGCGCGGCCATGACGCGATCGGTTTGCAGCAGCTCATTTCCGGTCCCCCACGCTGAGTCGCCAGTCGCCGATCACATCAAACGGCGCCCAGAAAAACGGATGCTCCATGCCCTGCGTATGCAGCACCGCCAGCTGTGCTCGCTGCATTGCCAACTGCACGTCAGAGCCACGTGCCAGCTCGCCGTAGAGGGTAGTCATCAACAAGTTGGTGGCATCGTCAGATACTGGCCACAGCGACACGATCAGGCCGGAACTTCCCGCGGCCAGGAACGAGCGGGTGAAGCCGAGCACCTCGTCGCCATCGGTGACGCGGCCCAAGCCTGATTCGCATGCGGACAAGGTCACCAGCGACACCTTGGCCAGGTTCAGACCCAGCACTTCGTGTGCCTCGAGGAAATTCACCTTGCCGTTTTCGCTAGCCAGCAGGATGCGCGAATAAAGTGGATCGATGGTGTCGGCCTGCGCATGCGCGGCGACGTGAATCAGCGACGTGCTACCAGCACTTTCCTCGAACATCGACTTGGTCGCCTGGCCGTGCAGGTAGACCTTCGCTCCGGGGAAGTCGGCCGCCAGCGCCTTGACCTCCGCTTCGGAGCCAGGTAATGCATACTGCGGCGCTACATCAGGGTTGCCAAACGCGGTCAGCGTACGGTGCATCTGCGTATCGCGGTCGATCAATTGCAGCGCGATGCTTATCGATGGCGTTACCGATAGTGGGTGGCCCTCGATCAGGTAGTGCCCATCCACACGCAAGGCCTGAAACGGCAGGTAGTGCAACGGCCCGTGCGGCACCACGATCAGGCGCACAGCGGGCGGCAGGCCCAGCGGTTTGAGCAGCAGTTCACCCAGCTGTTCGGCCGCCCCTACCGCGCTGCGCCGGCCGGCGATGACCGACTGGCGAAAGGCATCGACCAGCTGCACCACGTCCTGGCGCGGGATGGCATAGCTGTGTTCGACCAAAGTGTCGCGGCTGACCACCCAAACCAGCAGGCGCGACGGCAGATCATGGAACTCGACTACCCGTTCGTCCGGACGCAGCTGCTGCTGCACCTGCTTCACCGACACACTGGTGGCACCCGCGACAACTTTGCCGCGATCACGTACTTCGTCCAGCAGGGCACGGGCACGGCTACGTTCGGACAGATTGAATGCGGCGGCGCTGTCGCCCTGGCGCGAGTACAGATCAATTGCCTGTTCGAACACGCGCTGCACATCGGAGAACAGGCCGATCTTGAACTCCTCGCTGCGGAAGCGCGCACGCACTTGGTCCAGCCCGTCCAACGCTTGGGTCAAGCTGGCCGCTGCCTGCTTCTCCTCACCCAGCGCCAGTTGGCTTTGGGCGATGCCATCCTGCGCCCAGAAGCGCTGGTAGCCGGCATCGACACCCGCCGCCAGTTGCGCCAGTTGGCGATACAGGGTCATCGCCTCGGCAGGTTTGTGCTCAGCCAGCAGCAGTCGAGCGCGGGTGCGCACAAGCAGTGGCTGCAACGACGAATCGAGGGTGGCTGGGTTCACCGCGTCAATGGTTTGGCGTGCCGCCGCACTATCGCCCTGTTCGATCAACGCGTTGGTCAGCGAGAGCGCCACCAGTGGACGGTAGTGATCCGAACTGCTGGTCATCGCCAACCGGTATTGCGCCACCGCGGTGCTGTAGTCGCCCTGGCGTGCGGCGGCATCGCCCAGCACCTTGTGAGCGGGGCCGACAATCTGCGTGGGATCCTTCACCGGCTGCTCCAGCGCAGCCTGGGCGAATGCCTTGGCCCGTTCGAAGTCACCGCCATAACCGTAAACGATGGCCAGGTCTCGATACGCCCGCGCCAGCAGTTCCTGATCCTTGCTCTGCTGCGCCAGATATAACGCCTGGCTGGCCGCGCGCACGCTGCGGCGCAGTTCGCCTTTCTCGGACAACGCAACAGCCTGGCTGCAATATTGATAGCCATCCATCTTCACTGCGCTGTTCCCGTACAGCAGCGCGCCGTCGGCACTCAGGGCCAGCGCGGTGTCGGCATCGTGCATCCGCGCCTGGGCATTCAGCGCAGTCGAAGTATCGATGGCGGTGGCATCATGCTGCCGCAGGGCAGGGAGATCCTGTGCGGCCAACGGCCAGGCCAGAATCAGCATCAGCCCGGCGGCGAACCGGAACAAGGTGATCTTTGCACGCACGTGGCGATCCTCTGGGCTCAAGGTCAGTCGCACCAGGCGACCGCTCGCTGGAAGCCTTGGCAGTCTAGGCAGGCCGGGTGGCGCAGCCTATTTGCACTAGGACATAGCCCGTTCGGACGACGGCATGGCTGCGGCAGTCGAAACCGCTCCTGCGGCAGCGACGCGATCCGCTGCACCGACATCACCCTTGAGGTTGTCATCCACGCCCACTTGGGTAGAAGCGATCGGCGCCATCGTCCCGACCGCCGGCGCGCACGGGAACTCGACGAAGAACGTACTGCCGCGACCAGGCTTCGAGTGCAAGCCGATCTCAGTCTGCAATCGCCGCGCCAACCGGGCCGCGATCGCCAGCCCCAGCCCATAGCCCTGGCGCCGCTCACCCTCGTCGTGCAGGCGGACAAATTCCTCGAAGATGCGCTGATGATGGATCGCGGCAACGCCCGGGCCGCGATCGCGCACTTCGATGCGAATGTGTCCACCGCGCCGCCGCGCCGCGAGCAACACCTGCCCTCGCGGTGGTGACCAAGCCACCGCGTTGCTCACCAACTGGATCAGCAGCGCACCGATCAGCTCGGCATCACCGACCAGCACATGGGCACCTGGGTGCCAGTGCAGCGTTACGGCCTGTGCACGCGCAATCTCGCTCATCTCCGCGCGCCAGCGCAGGAACAATTCCGCCACGCTGATCGGTGCTACGCGCACAGGGACTACCTCCGCGTCCAATCGCGAAAGCTCCAGCAGCGCATCCAGCAACCGGGTCATGTCCGCCACGCTGGAACGCATTTGCGTGATCACCGCCTGCTGTTCGGAATCGATACCCGGGTACAGGCTGCCGGTGAACAACTGCAACGCCTGTAGTGGCTGCCGGAAGTGATCGCCAACCAGCGCGATGAACTGCGCTTTGCTGCGCAGTGCGGTCTGACTCTGGCGAAACTGGTCCAGTGCCTCAATCCGGCTGTCGCGCAGAATCAAGGTCGCTTCCTGTCCGCGCGCCTCCAGCAAGCGGCACCTTGCTGCACTGGATGCCTGCAACCGCGCGAACTCGACGTGTGCTTCGGGCACCTCGACGTGGATGTCGGTACCGGCGCAAGTATCGCTCAGGCTCCGTTGCAGGCGCTGCAGCGGCCGCAGCACATTCTGCTGCAACGCGCGAATGGCCAGCCACGTCAACAACAGCACACCAAAGCCCACGCCCAGCGCAGTCACCCACACCAGCCGTTGTGCCTGACGGCGTGGTGCCGGGTCGACATGCGCGATCAACCGACGCCGTTGCCCATCGCGAATCGACAGGTCGCTTGCATAGCGCTCCAGCGACGCCAGATCGATTCGACCACTGTGCTGCAAGCGGCCATTTGCGCCGAGAAGACCGACGCCTTGAAGGGCACTGTCGCGCCCGTTGCGCACGCTGGCGTCGAGCAGCGACTGCGTTGCGCGCTCGTCGGCCCGATCCAGCGCGTTAGCCAGTTGCTGCATTTGCAAGGACACCGCCAGCTGTGCGCGGTCGTCGATGCTCTGCACACGATGGATCGTCATCAGGCCAAGCAGCGCCCACGCGGCGAGTGCGCACGGCAAGACGCTGTCTATCACCAGCCTCGGCAGAAGCTTCGCGGGCTTTCGCGACGTCAGCATCGCCGCCTGCCGGCCGGCCCACGGCAGGCCACAAGCTGCATCTGCTGCCGCTCGCTTAGTGTCGCGACGATGCGCGGTATGGCGCGGCGAACGCGAAATGTACCGCTGCATCGGAATGCCATGCAGGCAGCCCTCGACCAATCGTTTTCACTGCGGAATCGCGGCCGCAGCGCCGTCACCGTCCATAGCGTGTGCTGCTGCACTTTAGGCGAACCGCTACCGGAGTTTCGATACCCTGTTCGACCTAGCAACGTGCGACATAGAACGAATTGCATATCGAAAAGAGCCGGCGCAATGCACACACTTCACGGCATCCACCGTCATCACCTCGCGCTATTGGAGAGTCGTCATGAACGCCAGGAATTCCCTGCCCCACCTTGCTGCCTGTCTGCTGCTGATAGCCACGTGTGCCGTGGCGCAGGACACCCGTTCGAACGCCTCCAATGCGACCGATACCTCGGTGCAGTCGATCGTCGACAAACTCAAGGTGCAACACGGAGATGCTGACTCGGTGAATACTGGCGCCACCCGCTCGCTACGTCTGGGCGCTGCTGCGGCAGCCGGCAAGGTAGCCGAGGCGCCGGCAGCATCGGCATCGATCTCAATGGAGATCCAGTTTGCATTCAATTCCGATCGCATCGAAGGCGCATCCGCCGCCACCATGGGCAACTTGGCCGAGGCACTGAAGTCGGAGCAACTGAAGGCGCGCACATTTCAGGTCGTCGGCCACACCGATGGCGTCGGCTCGGCCAGCTACAACATGCGCCTTTCGCAGATGCGCGCCACCTCGGTGAAGCGCTTCCTGGTTGATCATGGCGTGCAAGCGTCCCGCCTGAGTGCCAGCGGCACGGGCGCCAACGATCTGCTCAACAAAGCCGACCCCGCCGCAGCCGAAAATCGCCGCGTCGAGATCGTCGCTAGCGGCGGTTGAGGGTCCCCTAATGCCCATTCATGTCGTCAACGGCGCCACCCTGATGTGCAGCATGGGTGTTGCGCCATCGAGTCTGGTAGTGCTGCCGACCAACAAGACACTGTCGAGCAATCAACCGGCGGCCACGATCATGGATCACATCCCGATGACCAACATCATGCCGTTCGGCATGTGCATGTCGCCGGCCAATCCACAGGTGGCAGCAGCTACCACAGCAGCCTCGGGTGTGCTCACACCGCAACCGTGCATTCCAGCCACAGTCGCACCCTGGATCGCCGGCACGCCAACGGTATTGCTGGGCAACATGCCGTGTCTGGACAACACGCACACCTGCATGTGCATGTGGGGTGGCACCGTAACAGTGAGCGTGCCTGGTCAGGTCAGCGAGCAGATTCCCTGACTCGACAGGAAGGCCGACCAGAGAACACGATATCCACTTAGGCAGACCGCGGTGGGCAAGCTGGCATCTGCATCGCCAACGAAAGGCAGGATCTCTTCTCGAAAAGTGCCGCCTCAGGCGGGAAGGCCGCTGCCCAATCCCTTCGCGGCGTTGCCCAACGATTTTGCCGCGTTTCCAGCCATGGTCCCAGCTTGGCTGGCGGCTTGGCCGGCCTGCGCGACAGCACCGTTGGCAGCGCCGGCAACCGCGTTGCTGGCACTCGTCATTCCCTGCTGTGCCCGGCTGATGGCGCCCTGTGCCGCATCGCCCGCCTGCTGCGCCGCGTGTTGCGTGGCGGCCTGCGCTTGAGTCAGCGCCTGCTGGGTGGCGCCAGTCAGTGCCTGCTGTGCTTCCTGCGCGGACTGAGCTGCCTGGTTGATCGTCTGCTGGGCCATTTCGGTCACTTGTTGTTGCAGCGCCACCGCTTGTTGCTGAGCAGTCTGTATGGCCGCTTCCACCGCACCGGTTGCCTGTTTCTGCGCGGCATCCACAACCTGGTTGGCTTGCGTAATCGCCTGCTGTGCCATGTCCGTGGCCTGCTGCCTGGACTGGTTGGCAGCGTCAGTAGCGGTCTTGATGGCTCGCTGTGCTGCCTGATTAGCAGTGTCCCTGGCTTGGTTCAGCACATCTTTCGCCGCACTCAATGCCTGCTGTGCCTCACTGTTGGCGGCCTGCTGTGCGCTGTCGAGGGCAGCGAGCGCCTGATTCATCGCGTTGCTGGCGGTGTCGCCGATCTGGTCCGCGGCATCGTTCAATGCGCTGGTGACCTGATCAAGCATGTCGCCAGCGCCGTTCAACGCGATCGCCGCGTTACCGAAGGTGTTCTGCGCCTGCGCGGCACGTTGCGCGAGCAGGTCGTGCGGCGCACGAACGTAAGGGTAATCCGAGGCGGGATAGTCGACCGGCAATTCGGGGAAATTTTTTGGTAGCGCGGCCAGCGCATCGCTCAGTTGCGACAGGGCAGCGTGACCCAACGCGCTGGCCTGCCCGAGTTCGCCGTGCGCGGTATCCAGTTCCTGTTGCAAGGCCTGCGTGCCGGCGTCGCGCAGGGCATCCTTGGCCTGGTCGATCGCCTGATTGGCACCGGCCAGCGCAACCTGCACGGTGTTCTCGAGCATCGACTGGGCGCTGTTGATGGCGTCGTTCGCTTTCTGCAGCGCCGACTGTGCCGCCTCCTCGGCGGTTGTCTGTGCGTTGTTGATGGCGTCGTTGGCCGTGGTCAGCACATTGTGCGCAACATCGGTCGCCATGCTTTGCGCCTTGTCCACGGCACTGCCGGCGGCATCGAGCGCGGACTGTGCCGCGCCGCCGGCTGCCTGACTGGCGGCACTCAACGCGTGATTCGCTTGGTCGAGCGAACCTTGCGCCATGCTTTGGGTAGTGGCGATCGCATTGCCGATCGACTGCTTGGCTTGGTTGAGTGCGCCTTGCGCCGCTTCACCGGCGTGGTTGGCCGCTACCTGCGTCACCGCTTGCGCGCGCGTCATCGCGCTGCTCGCCGCCGCGGCGGCGGTACTTGCTGTAGCGACGGCGTTCTGCGCTTCACCAGCCGCAGCTTTTGCGGTGCTCTGCGCTTGCGCCGCCGCGTGCTGTGCGGCGTGTTGCGCGATCTCCACGGCACCTGAGGCCGCATGCGATGCTTGCTGCAAACCGCTCATGTCGGGAGCGGGGAAGTCGCCGGCGCTCATTTCAGATTCGCCCCTGTTTGCCCAGCTCGGCGCCCATGCGCGCGAGCCAGGTCTGGATCAGCAGCGCCTTGTGCGCTTGCGGCAGATGCCGCATGCCGACGATGCGCTGTAAGGTCGGGTCCTCATTCACCGTCGCGCTGCCCAGTGTGCAGGCGGCTAGCGCATAGGCAGCGATCGCGCGCTGGCTGCTCAACCCGCGCATGCGGCAATCCGCAATCACCTGTTCCAGCGCTTCACTCAACTGCGCATGCGGCATCTGCGAAGCCTCGGGCACGTATTGGCCGAGGAAGCTCTGCAGCGATTGCCGTAGATGCGCCTGACCGATGTTGGTGAATTGCTTTCGATTGAATTGCAGCATGGCGATATTCACCTTGTAGCGCTCTGGCGCAGCAGCAGTTGTTCTCCCTCGGGCGATCCGTTCGCTGTGAAATGCAACACGTTTGCGGGATCTTCCGCCTCGGTGAACACCGCTTGCAGTGGTTCGAGGAAGGCCTTGAAGTCGGTGCGTTTGAGCTGTGGCATGGTGACCCGAAAAGCCCGCGGGTCGTAGAACCGGAACAGCATCGGCTCGCCGTCGGGACCGATGACGCGAAGATAGCTACGCAGGTGATGGCGCACGGTGTAGAGGTCGACCTCCGCAGTGGCTTGCAACAGGATGCCCGCGTGCTCGTTCCAGGCATCCTTCAACAGGGATTGAGTAAACGGCGCTTGCGCCGGCAACTCGACCAGCCACGGCGCGGCCAGCTCCAGCATCGGATCCATCAAACCAGAAAACAGGCAGCTGCAGTGGCATCCCGATGACTGCAGTCGCTGCGGCAACTGCGCGAGCATGCAGCCGTCAAGCACGGCATAGATGTGCTGCTGGTCGTGATTGAACACGACGCGCATGAGTGCGTGGAGCTGAGCCTGATCGATCATGCGCCTATGTCCATTCAGTGACGCATCGCCGCAAGGGGAGCCTTGGCCGCGGCAACTTCGGCGCAGAACGGTGCGCCGGCGCTCGCGGCGGCCCGCATTGCGGCGGCCTGTACTTGCTGGAACGCGGCCAGCGCCATGCCCGCGGCACCGCTGATCGCCTCCATGGCATTCTTGGCCTGGTCCGGCTTCTCGGGCTTGTCGGCCGACATCGGGCTACCCCCGCAGTTGATACGCACCAGGCTGCCGTCGATGGTGACGCCTGCCGGGCCGAGCACGATCGAACTGCCGCCAGCTTTCAGACTGATCTGCATGCCGGCCTGCAGCACCACATTCGCGCCGGCGTTGATGTGAATGTCCTTGCCCATGTCGTGCATTGCCGAACCGCCCACGGTGATGCCCAGATCACTGCCGACGCTGATCGTCATATTGCTGCCCACGGTGAGCCCGTCATCTTTGCCTACCGAACTGGTCCGTGCCTTGCCCACAACGTACTCTTGGTTACTGCCAACGGTTTCCGTGCGATCCCCCGCGACGGTAATCTGCTTGCAGCCGCCGACGCTCTCCACCGAATCGTGTTTCACCCGTGTCTGCAGGTCCTTTTCCGCATGAAGGAAGATTTCCTCACTGCCTTTCTTGTCCTCGAAACGTAGTTCGTTGAAGCCGCCACCTCCCTTGCTGGACATGGTCTTGATGGTGCTCTTGGTCATCTCCCCAGGCAGTTCGTACGGCGTGGCGTTGTCACCGTTGTAGACGCAGCCGGTGACCAGTGGACGATCCGGATCACCGTCGAGAAAATCCACGATCACTTCCATGCCGATGCGCGGCAGGAAGAACGCGCCCCAGCCGCGTCCCGCCCACGCCTGTGACACCCGCACCCAGCACGAACTCTTGTCGTCACTGGTGCCCAAGTGATCCCAGAAGAAGTGCACCTTTACCCGGCCGTGCTTGTCGGTGTAGATCTCCTCGCCGGCCGGGCCGGTGACGATGGCTGTCTGTGGCCCGCGCATGCGCGGCCTGCGCGTGGCGCGTGACGGCCGGTACGGCATCGCCAGCGGCATCACGGTGAACTCGTTGCGGTAGAAATTTTCCTCGCTGGCATCGTCGAGGTTGTTGTCACCACGATGCTGCACACTCAGCGTACGCCACGCCGGCTCAAGCACCTCGTTGGGCACGTCGTCGAGCTGGAATGCCACGCCGGGGCGGATATCAAGCAGCGTACTGGAACCGTCCAGAACCTCGTGCGCCGCCTCCTCAATCTCCATCGCCAACTTCACACGAGCGTCGCCTTCGCCGCGCTCGAGGTAGCCGCCCGGATAACGAAACCTCTGAAACGATTTGTGGACACCCACGGACAACATCGTGTCCACGCCGACTTCCAGGTTCTGGGTTGGCCGGGTGAAGTCGAAATCGCGCTGCAGCACTCGACCGGTGCGCATGCGCTGGTGGCGCGCCAAGGCGAACACGACCGGCTCAGCTTGCTCGTTCCAGTTGGCCGCGAACCGCAGATTCTTGACCTGACCTTTGTAGTCCTGCTCCTGTCGATCCGAAATCACCAGCACGTCGGTGGGTTTGTCCGGATCGTGACGGAAGAAATAATGGATGCCGGCGTCCTCGAGCAGCCGCGAGATGAAGTCAAAGCTGCTCTCGTCATACTGCACGCAGTAATCCAGTACCGGATAGCTGCCGGCCAAGTCGGTTTCGTGCGGGCCCAGTTGCACCTCGCCCAGGATCTGGTCGACGATGTCGGGAATACTCAGGTGCTGGAAGATACGGCAGTCCTCGATCAGCTTGAGCTGCCAGAACCACGGCACCAGCACCGCCTCATAGATCGTCATCTCCTGGGCATCGCCCGACCCGGCAATCCACTCTGACCCACGGCGTCCAAAACTGGACACGATACCGCTCCAGCACGGGCCGCTGTCGTCGTCGGCATCCTCGACCGTGGCGCGCAGAGTGAGGCGTTTGCCAACGACATCGACAGGGTCGATCGCGTCATCTTCGCTAGCCAGAGTGAGGCGAAACTTGAACGGCCGCGACAACGCCTCCGTACCGTTGAACCGATGCAGCAACAACACATCGTCGGCCAGCGGCGTGGTCAGGTGAAACGGTCGTTTCTTGATCGAATACGGCATGACGACACGGCGCAGGACGGTACCGCTATCGTGCGGACTCGCCAGCACGACGGCCATTCGCGGGATGGCGTAGGCCGAGTGGCCGAGAGAACGACTCCACCGAACCGGATCAGGCACTCCCGTGCCTGATCCGCCGGCGGGCCATCCGTGGCCCGTAGCAGCAGGGTGGCCTTCAACACCCTACTGTCCCCCCCCGATTAATTGGATTTCACACCCGCGTCTTTCATCGATTCCAACTTGCCCAGGTCGATGCTGTCGACCGCCTGTTTGAGCTGGTCAACGCTGTCAACGTTGCCGTTGGCCTTGACTGTGAAACGCTTGCCGACGATCACGCTGTATTCGCCGGATTTGGACTGGCTGTCCCACTCCTCATGGACCAGGTTACCGCCGAGGCTGTAAGTCTTCTCGTAGCCATGATCCGTCTCCTTTTCAGATTCCGGTGCCATGGCGGCGGCCATGGCCATAAACCCCTTGGCACCACCCGTGTCGGTCACTTCCAACGTGATGCTTTGATGGTTGTCGCCGCCGTATTGGGCACTCGCTTCGGATACCTGCATGCCCATCGCACCACTGCGTTCGGCCGAGATGGTGGTGCGCTTGAGATTGGCCACGCTGTCGGGCAGAAACGCCTTGATCTGATCAGGTGCCAGGGCTTCCACCGGACCGTTGCTGCCGGACATCGCGCCCATCATCTTGCCCATCGCCGCCGACTGCGCAGCGCTGTCGCCGGACTTCTGTGCTGCCTCAAGTTCCTTGCCAGCCTGCCCTGCCTTCTGGCCCATCGCCGCAAGCTTTCCCAACGTGCTGTTGCTGTCGATGGTTACGCTATCTCCGTTGCTGGCAGTGATGTGCATGCCGCTCATCGCAGCGCCGCCCACGGCGCCGACGAAGATCAGGCCGACCATCAGGCTGACGATCCAGCCAAGCACGATCGCAATGATCACGGTGACGGCGGTATAGCCGCCAGCCTTCTCCGGCGGACATTTCATGGTGTACGGCAGCCCCAGATACAGCAGATAGATGCTGTAGATGCCGCCGGCGATCATGATCAGAAAGCCCAGCCATGGAATGATCACGGCGATGCCGGCGATCCAGGTGGCGGTCCACGCGTAAGCAACGGTCTTCAGTGCCTGTAGCGTGTTCTGCTGGGCACCGAAAGTTCCTGCCAACGCATTGATGATCAGCGCCATCACATATACCAGCAGCAGTGACAGGACATAGCTCAGCACCATGCGGGCAATGCCGCCACCGATTGACACGCGCACGGCGACGCCGAGGAAACTGCTGCCAATCACGCTGCCCTTGATGAAGCCGGCGATCGCTGGCAACGCGGCGACGATGGCAATGTACCCGGCGTACAGGCCGCCAACCGTGGCCGGCTCGGCCGCGGCAACCGGCCACTCGGCCTTCGGTGTGATCAGGATGTTCTTTACGCGCGCGCTGCTGTTTGCGAAATCCATGGCCTGCTCCGGAAGCACTGCTGATGACCGGCCCCGATGCGCCGGGTAGAAGATGACGTTGCCGCGGGTTCCATGGTTGGTTGCTGCAGCGATAACCCAACCACCTGGCTAGTAGTGCGCTCCGTTCAAACAAGGTCACTGGACGGCTGCGGCCGACGCTATGCTGCTGGCCTGACCGAACACCGCCGCATAGCAGAAAGCCTACCCCGCGAGGATTCACTTCCCTATCGGCCATTGGTACTCGGTCGTTGGTGGTAAGTCGGGCACAGCGGTTGTTCAAGCTAGCGCATAGGTGAAGCGACCACCCTTGCCCACACTCGCCTTGATCTCGCGCAACACTTGGCTGCGACTCATGCGTTCGAGTACTTCACCGGCGACTTCCGGCAGCAGGCTTCCGCTCAGGATGTTGTCGATGTTGCGCGCACCGGAATCCACTTCGGTACAGCGCGCAGCGATGGTATCGACCAGCTTTTTGTCATAGCTAAAGCGGGCACCGTGGTTGGCCAGGATGCGTCTGGCAATCTTGTCCAGTTTCAGCCGAACGATCTTTTTCATACTGACGTCGCGCAGCGGATAGAACGGGATCACCGTGGTGCGACCGATGAAGGCAGGCTTGAAGTGGTTCTGCAGTTCGGGGCGCAGGATCTCGTTCAGTACCCCGACCGCCGGCAGCTCGCCGGTGCCGGCGCAGGCTTGCATGATCAGCTCGGTACCGGCGTTGGTGGTAAGGATGATGATGGTGTTCTTGAAATCGATTTCGCGGCCTTCGCCGTCCTCCAGCTTGCCCTTGTCAAACACCTGGAAGAACAGTTCCAGGACATCGGGATGCGCCTTCTCGATCTCATCCAGCAGCACGACCGAATACGGCCGTCGCCGCACCGCTTCGGTCAGCACGCCGCCCTCACCGTAACCGACGTAGCCCGGTGGCGAGCCCTTCAGACTGGAGACGGTATGTGCCTCCTGATACTCGCTCATGTTGATGGTGATCATGTTGCGTTCGCCACCGTAGAGGATGTCGGCCAGCGCGATCGCGGTTTCGGTCTTGCCCACGCCGGAGGTGCCGACCAGCAGAAAGACGCCCTTGGGCTTGCCCGGATCCTCCAGGTTGGCGCGCGAGGTACGCACGCGCTGGGCGATCGCCTCGAGCGCGTGGCTCTGGCCGATCACACGTTCCTCCAGTTGCTCACGCAGCTTCAGGATGTTCTGTATTTCATCGGCGACCATCTTGCCCAGCGGGATGCCAGTCCATGCGGCGATGATCTGCGCGGCGGTGTTGGCGTCCACCAGCGCATTGACCATCGGCGCCTGTCCCTGCAACGCTTTGAGGTGCGCCCGCAGCGTGTTGAGCTGATCGACCAGGCCGGTATGTTCGGGGGCGTCGAGGGCGAGTGCTTCCACCTCGTCGAGCTTGGCGTGGATCTGACCGACCAAGTCGAGCTCCTGCTTCCAGCGCGTTTCAAGCGCTTTCAGCGAGGTCTTCAGTTCGGCGCTTTCGCTGTCAATCTCAGCCAGCCGTTGGGCATGGTCGCTGCCGCCAGCGGATTCCTTCGCCAGCTGCTCACGTTCGGTGGCGAGGATCTCCAACTGGCGGCGGCCATCCTCCACCGGCGCCGGAATCGCGTTGAGACCAATACCGATGCGCGCGCAGGCAGTATCCAGAACGCTTACCGCCTTGTCCGGCAACTGGCGGCCGACGATGTAGCGGGCCGACAGCTTGACCGCCTCGGTCACCGCCTCATCCAGGATGCGCACGTGATGATGCGCCGCCATCGCCTTGGCCACGCCGCGCAGCATGCTGACCGCACGTGCCTCGTCCGGCTCGTCGATCTTCACTACCTGGAAGCGGCGCGTGAGCGCGGCGTCCTTCTCGAAATATTTCTTGTACTCACCCCAGGTGGTGGCGGCGATGGTGCGCAATTCACCGCGCGCCAGGGCTGGCTTGAGCAGGTTGGCGGCATCGTTCTGGCCAGCGGCACCGCCGGCACCAATCAGGGTATGCGCCTCGTCGATGAACATGATGATCGGCTTCGGGCTGGCCTTGACCTCGTCGAGTACGCCCTTGAGCCGCGCCTCGAATTCACCCTTCACACTGGCGCCAGCCTGCAACATGCCCAGATCCAGCGCCAGCAACTCCACGTTCATCAGGACCGGCGGCACATCGCCGACGGCGATACGTGCGGCCAAGCCCTCGACCACGGCGGTCTTGCCAACGCCGGCTTCACCGGTAAGGATCGGACTGTTCTGACGGCGCCGGGTGAGGATATCGACCATCTGGCGGATCTCCGCGTCGCGGCCAAGCACGCTGTCGAGCTTGCCCTCACGCGCTCGCGCGGTCAGGTTGTTGCAGTACTTGTCCAGGTGTGGCGTGGCGCTGGGTTTGCCGCCGTGTTCGCCGGCGCCGGTGGACGCCGGTGCACCATCGCCGTCGCTGAAGCTGCGCGCCTCGCGTGCTTCGGCGGAACCTTCCACCAGCGCATGGAAGTTCTGCTGCAGCGATTCAACATTGATGTCGCCCAGGCAGCGCACCGCTACCAGCCGGCGCAATTCGGGCACGGCGACCAGGGCCACCAGCAGGTGGCCGCTGCGAATGCGCGTCTCGCCAAACTCGATCGACGCGTAGGTCCAGGCGTGCTCCAGCAGCTCGGGAATATGCGCCGACAACGCCGGCGTGCGGGTGTTGCCAGTCTTGAAGCCGTCGAGGATCTTGCCAAGTTCCTGCTCCAACCGTTCCGGCGTCACCTCGAACTGGCGCAGAATGCGCCGGATATCGCTGTTGTCGACCTCCAGCAACTTCAGCAGCAGGTGCTCGATATCGACATCGTAATGGGCGCGCGACATGCACAGGCCGGCGGCGCCCTCCATCGCACTGCGGCAGGTGGTGTTGAGCCGCGCCACCAGGGCGCGCAAATCGATGGCCATGAGCTTGTCTCCTGCAATGGTGGCCTCGTCTCGACGCGGGACGAAGGACCGTGAATCACACCAACCCGACAAACACGAAACGGCACTCGTCCGCCGCGCGTGCGCTACGCCGCCCGGCAAGCCAGCTGTTCCAGCCCAACCGTGCCGGCTTGTTGCCGCCGATGCGCGCCCGCGGCACCGATTCGGCCTGCAGCACAAGCTGGATATCCAGATCGAGTGCCAAGCCAGTGAGAAAGCGCAGCAGCGCTACCACGCGAGCGAGTAACTCGCGCGATGGCAACAGGGCCTCGAAGCCGCGCAGGCGCATTGGCCCGATCCGCACGCGCACCGTGGTTTGCCAATCCCAGAAACGCGAGCCCAAAACACAGCCCTCACCGAAGCGCTGATTGAAGCTGCCCAAGCGGGTGCGGTCACGTACCGGGATACGCTGCCAAGTACCATGACAGCCGATGACTTCCACCGGCGCGCCGACGATGTCGCCGATTACCTGCGCCAGCGCACCAACACCGTGCGGATGCTGCGCGACCAGACCCGAGTAGTAGCCCAGCGCCGCCGCCGGCAGCGAGTTGCCTGCCGTAGCGCCGTGTTTTTGCGGCGCCACCAGAGCGTGTAGCGCCGGCGTACCCAGACCAACCAGGTCATAAACGTGGTGCAGCACGCCCGCGGCCGAGCGACCTTCGGAGAGCTCGTGGCCAAGGTCAATGCGGTGTTTGGCCCAGGCGCGCCAGAACAGACTCAGCAGGCGATGGTTGAAGATGTCCATGAAGTCGGGCGCCGCCAGATCGTGCGCCTTCTGCTGGACCATCAACCACTCGGTGTAATGCCGCGGCAGCACGCCAGATGGCCCCGTCAAGCCAAGAAACTGCACGCTCATGCGGTAGCGCAGGGCCGCATCGGCGGCAGCGTCATTTGCCGTCAGTGCGTACAGCTCACCGGCGGGGAAGTTGAGGTGGGCCGGTACCGTGAAGCGCACCAACTCACCAGCGAGCGAACCGCCGCCGCCGACAGGCGGTACTCCGCTGGCACGATAAAGCAGGCGCACCGCCTGAAAGAAACCGAAGCGCTCTGGCTCACGCAGCAGGCGCTCCAGTGGCGCATCCGGCCGCAGGCACGGCACGGTAGTTGCTCCGGCCAGCAACGCCGGTGCATCAGACGGGGCCTGCGCGACGACAGTGGTGGGTTGTTCGGTCATCACACTTCCATCAGAGCAGCGGCTGCGCGCCGGCGCGGGCGGCAAACGTCGCCAGCGGCTCCTCGCGTTGCGCGCTGCGCGCGGTCAGCCGGGTATAAGAATTCGCCGTGCAGTAAAGCCCGAAGAACAACTCCAGTACCCGCGCCAGCAGATAGGCGCCCGAACCAACATATTGATCTTCATCAAAGGTCAGCTCGATCTCGGTGCCGCGCACGAACGCTTGCCGCGGAGCCTTGCCGACCCGGCTCAGCGAGGGATGACTATCCACGCGCACGATGCCGGCAATCTGCTTGCGCAAGGTGGCCGAGTCGGAAAAGTTGTACAGCGAGAGAATCTCCAGCAACGCATCGCGACCACCCTCGACGATGGACAGATGGTTCAACGCCAGATGGGAGATCAGCCGCCACTGGTTGGCCATGCGCATCGGCGCGCGCCAAGTCGGCGTGGGCTTCTTCAGCATCCGTGCCTGCGCGACCACGCCACCGTCCTCGACCTGGAGCAAGCTTTCCTCGCCACCAAACGGGAGTTGGGCGGGTAGGTCGCGATTGGTGCAGGTCAGTGCAATGGACAGTGTTTCCACCGCCGGCACCTGCGGATTCATCTGCCGATCCACCAGCGCGATCGACACATCGGTGCCGTCGTCGTTGGGGCGGGCCGAGGGCATTCGCTGCGCGTACCAGTAGCAACCGCCATCGTCGCCGCCCAGACCGTGGCGAGTCGAGAAAAACGGCAGGAATTCGGTGCTGCTGCTGGCTTCGCCGGTGCGCGTGAGGCGCTGCACATGATCGATGGAATACACCTCCAGACCCAGCGGCCGCCGCACGTCCGGGAGCACCGGGTACTGGCTCAGTTCGTGGGTGACGCGGATCGGCTCGGCCTGCTGAGTGAACAGGTTTACGATCGGCGTGCAGTGCAGCCGAAAGGTGTCCCGATTAACCGTTTGGCCCATGCGTTCGGCGCGCTCAGGCCGTCCGAACGAGCGCAGGGAGATGCGCAGTTCCACCGCCGTGCCGAATCGCTTCAGGTCCAGTCCCTCAATATCCAGGAACAGGAACTTCTCCGGCAAGGTGAAGTATTCCTGCAGCAGCCGGTAACCCAGGAAACTGCGCGGATCGTAGTCGAGCAGGCCTTCGTCGAGAGCGAAGCCAACCGCCTTGATACAACCATCCGGCAACCGCTGTGGCGCCACCTGCGGCGCGCCATCGGGCGCCATCACGAGCACTGAGTCGACGTTGTTCAACAGCAACTCGTGCAGCGTATGCACCAGCGGACTTTCTCCGTCCAGATAGAAACGCAAGCGACGCGGATCGAGCATGGCCAGCGTCGCCTTGCCGATCACCTCGAGGCGAATGCGCACACTCGCTGACACGTTCGCACTGGCTACCGCAAAAGCCGAACGCTCAACCGATTCAAACGCCGCCTCGGTGACCTTGAGCGGCCATACTTCGACCGGATAGGCAGTGCGATAGCGCACCGGCATGCCGTGAATGGCCCGGGTGAGCAACGGCGTGCCACGCGGCACCGCCTGCATCGCGCTCAACTCGGCACCCGGCGCCGGTAGCAGCTGTGCAATCGACAACGACGGCACCGGACGCAGGTAATGTGGGTAGAGCACCGACAATAACGCGTCGGTAATCTGCGGAAAATCATCGTCCAGTTTCTTGTGGATGCGCGAGGCGATGAAGGCAAATGACTCAATCAGCCGCTCCACATGCGGGTCTTCGCAGACGTCACCTTGCAGCGACAGCCGCGCCGCGATTTTGGGATAGTTCGCAGCAAACTCGCGCGACAGCGAACGCAGGCTGGTCAGCTCGTTTTCGTAGTACGGCAAGAGGTCTTCGAGCATGGCCGGCATCGTGGTCGCGACAGCCCATCGCAGTTCCCGCAGTCTCGGTCACGCCGGCCGCCGCCTCCATTGCACGAACGGAGTAGAACCAATGGCGCAGCGCCGGCGGCCACCTTCGGCGGGGAGTGGAAAACGCCTCATCAATCTGCGCCACGGAGGGCCTGGCTGCGACCACTGCTCAGTACTCTACGCAACTCTCGTCGTCAGGAATCACGCATTCGGGAGCCACGCCTCCGCCCAAGCTGCGCGTACGCACCTTCGGATTCAATGCACCCAGGACAAGGCCCTTGGGCAGCAGCAACCACATCTGGCCACGCCCGTTCATCGAGGCAGCAAGACTGCCGGCGGCATCGCCAAAGCCCCAGAAAAAGTCGCCACGCACGCTACCGCGAATCGCGCCGCCGGTGTCCTGGGCGAACATCAACCGTTCCAGCGTGCCCGCTCCACCGGGTCCTGCAGTATTGACGAAGACCGGGGCGCCCAGCGGCGTGGTGCGTGGATCGACCGCCAGCGAACGTCCCGCCGTCAGCGGTACGCCGAGCGCGCCCAGTGGGCCTTGCGGGCCGTCGGGGATGACCCGAAAAAATACGTAGCTCGGATCACCGATGCCGCTGACGCTGCCACCGGCACTTTGTCGGGCGAGGCTTTTGGCCACACCGCTGCGCGCAGGATCGGCAGCCAGCCGTGCCGCAGCGCTACCGCTGATCGGACGGCTGGTCGAGGTGCTGGTGCTGTCGGATGCAGAAATGCCGACCGCCGGCGACTTGCCCAGCAACTGGGAGATCATCGCCTGCACCTGTGGATCCCGTGCACGCGCCGGCTCAGGCTGCGGTGGCGCGGGCATGGCTACGCTTGCGGGTGCCGGCGTAGCGCTGACGTCGGCTTTCGCACGCTGGCCCTGAGCAAGGCGCGCAATGATCGCCTGCACCTGCGCATCACCGGCGCGTTCGTCCCGGCGCATCTCTGCGTTGCGGCTTGGTGCCGCTGCCGGCGCAGTATTCATCGGAACTGCGCTCGCCGTACCACCGTGCTGCAAGCGCGCGATGATCGCGGCAACATCCTCGTTCGGACCGCTACTGGCCGCGGCCAGATGCAATCCACGCGTCTTGATTGCACTAGCTGCCAGCGCCGTATCGCTGGCGCTGGCGTTGGGCAGGAACGGATGACCGTTCTGTTCGGCATAGGCCACGCGCACCACGTGGCCGTCATCCAGCCGGATCTTGCCCGAGCCCTGCACCTGCATCGAATACAGCGCGTAGGCATCAGCTACCCAAGCCAGCACCGGTGCGTCAATGCCTTGTGCCTCAATCTGCTGACGGCTGAAATACGGCTCGATGCGCGTTCCACCAACGCGAACCCGAAACCGCTTGTCGGCCACGCCCGGGTGATCATTATTCAACACCACTTCGTATTCCTTCGCCCCGGCGGTTCCCGGCGCAGCAGCGAGCAGGCGGTTGCCTTCCATGCGAAACGACTGCTGTGCGGCGCCGCTGAGTGAACGGGCATCCAGTTGGTAGAGATCCCGCGGCGCGCCATAGACCGGAAAGCGAAAAGTCGCACTGCGCGCAGCGTGACCTTCCATCTCCGGCTCGTAATACCCCGTAATGCGCCCGTTCGGGTCAGCATCGGGGCTCAGCACCTGGTAGACCTGGAAGTGCTTTTCGAAGAACTGGCGGGCAGCGTCATCACTGCTTTCGTCGGCTGCCTTCAACTCGTCGCAGGCCTGGCTCCAGGCGCTCTTGCGCGCAAGTACTTTGCAGCTTCGACCAAACACCCCGAGGCTTTCGCGCAGGGTGTCGCTTTGCCAGCCCGGCATGGTGTCGAAAGAAACTGGTTGGAAGCGCGCGTAGCGGGTCACGAACGGTGGCCCCAGCTGGGTACCGCCGACCATCTCCACGGGTAGCGCGTCGCCACCTTGCGGCGCCGGAGACGACGAGTTCTGCGCCAGCAAATTACCGCCAACCGTCAGCAGCAGGCCAAGCGTGAGGGTGGTCAAGCAGCGGTGCAAAATCAGACGGCGTGACGTCATGGCGAATATCCATGCGTGGGAACGTCGACCATGATTGGCCCGGCAGCGCGCGGTTGCCATACTCCGGACGCGCTATGGCGGCTGCCGAAGATGGGCTCGCAAGCATCCTCATGGCGTGCCGGCGCGCCCCTCGAGTGTGCGCAGGATCTGCTTATGCGTGCTCTCGATCTTCTGCAGACGCGCCTGCATAGCCTCATCGCTTACCCAGCGGACGTTCAACGCGCGACGGCGGTCGAGCCGGTAGTCGATGTCGGCGAATGGTTCCAGCACGGCATTGCTGGCCGGCGCAAAACCACTGATGTCATGGATCCGCTTGAGGTTGGCCAGCTCCGCCGCGGCGTTGCGACCATCCTTGGCGTAATGAGTGATGAAGTCGGTGAGGTCAGCACGCAAGGCCGGTGCCAGACCGGTACGCACGATGATCACGGCATGCGGAATCAGGGTAGATTTCCACAGTATCCGCAGACGCGCGTATTGCTGCGGGAAGATTTTCGCGAAACGCTCCAGATCGGCGGTGTTGTTGGTAGCCACATCCACTTCACCGTTGGCGACCGCAAGCGCGTTGTTCTGGTGGTTGTCCACCTTCACCGTGGGAAAGAAAGTGTCTGAATCCAACTTGTGGCTGGCGAAGAGTTGGGTTTCGGGGACCAGATAGCCGGAGGTGGACAGCGATTCGCCACGCGCGTAACGCCAATGGCCTGGCTTGGCGTAGAGATCCGCCAGCGTGTGAATCGGCGAGTCCTTCGATACCAGCAGCACCGCATAGTAGCCGCGTGAACCGTCGCCACGGGTCAGCTGCGCAATCACGTCCATGCGGTCGCGAGTCACCGCCTGCAGTGCCATACGACCGGAGACGAAGGCCACGTCCACGCGATCCTCGGCGATCGCCTCGGCCAGGCCTTCGTAGGTGCTTACCGAAATGCTGCGTATGGGCCGACGTAACGATGCGCTCATGTCGTCCAGCATCGGCTGCCACGCAACCAGCGATTCGGACGGGCCACCGATCGGCAGGATGCCGAAAGTCAGCGCTCCGGTGTCCTTGTTCTGACCCGCGGCGGCCAGCGGACCGCTGGCCAGACTCAGCAGCAACGTGCAGATGAGCGTGCCTGCCATACGCCGCAGCGTCATCTGCGGGCCGCTACGTCGCCTCCACGCCATGAGTACTTTGCATACCATTTTGTCGTCTCCGCGGCGGCAACCCGGCCACCGAAAAACTTGACGCTTCCCGGTGTCCAGAAGGGTGAGCATAACCCAAGCTGGCGCAGGTAATGTTTAGTTGGTTTGGATCGCGCGGCGCCCCACACAGAGCCGCAATCAAACTTGATTAGCGACCCGGTTTACGCGCCACTGATACGTCGGGAGGCGATGACGGCCTCGACCCGATTACGCACATTCAGCGCGCGGAAGATTGCAGCCAGATGAATTTTCACGGTGCCCTCGCTGATGCCGAGGTCGCGGGCGATCACCTTGTTCGGCTTGCCCAGCGCAAGCAGACGCATCACGTCGATCTGTCGCTCAGTGAGCAGCTTGCGCAGTCTTTCCTCAAGGCTGGCCACCTGTTCGCCGGGGCTACTCGTGGTCGCCGCGCCCGCACCGCCAAGCAACATCTGCGGCACGTAGACGCCGCCGGAAAGCACCAGCCGCACCGCCGACAGCATGACCTCGGGTGAGTAGGCCTTGGGGATGAATCCCTGCACGCCCAGTTCCAGCAACTCGCGTACCAACGCCGGGTCTTCCGAACCGGACAGAACCAGCACCGGCACGCCGGGCAGCCCGCGCATCGTGTCGAGCAGATGCTGGTGCCCGCTACTACCGGGCATATGCAAATCGATGAGCGCAAGGTCGGGGGCCGCGTCGTGCTCGATTGAACGCCGCAGTGCATCCACGTCCATGGCCACCGTGAATTCGGTGCCCGGACCGAGCTCGGCAAGCTTGGTCTTCACGCCCTCGACGATCAGATGATGGTCATCGGCGATCAATATCCGCATGACTGTCCCTTCCGTAGCTAGCGCATCGGTGTGCTGGCGGCCGCGTGGTCACCGCCGCAACATAGCGCCAAGTGTGGGCCAGCGGCAACACGCAAGGGGCTGCCCGAACGGTCTAGGCTCTCCGTGATATGGCCGCCGCGGCCGGGGGTCGTGAGAATCGTTAGTGATTCAGACGACGGGAACAGCAGCCATGATCGGGGCGTTTACAGCAATCGGGCGGCGAGGCTGGGGCGGCCCGTTGCTGCGCCGCTCAGGCCTCGCGCTGCTGCTCCTGGCAGCTTCGGCTTCCGCGTCAGCGTCAACGCCGACCGCGGCAGCGACCGTGAGCGCACCACCCGTCGCGTCGACACCCGAACCGTTCGATTGGCAAGCCGCGCGCGGCGTGCTGTTCCGTATCCATTCCACGCACGCTGACGCGCAAGACAGCCTGCTTTTCGGCACGATCCACATCGGCACGGCGCAGGCGCTGGGACTGGACCCGCAACGCATCCAGAATGCGCTTCTGCGGCAGCACACCCTGGTCAACGAGGTCGCTGGTGACACACCGTGGGAGCTGCGCTATGACCGCTATCGCTTCCTCCCCACCGGCGCGACTCTGGCGGGGCTGATCGGTGGCCTTCAGTTCATCGATCTGGCCACGCTGCTGCCCGATCAACCTGGCACGTTGTTGAACCGGTTCAAGCCGTGGGTGGCGATGACCTTGCTGGAGGAAGGGCAGGATGCACCGCTGGCGCGGGTCAATAGTCTGGGACGACGCAATATCGACGACACCATTGAGGATCTTGCGCGCACGCATGGCCTGAAGCTGGTGCATCTGGAAACGCTGGAGGATCAGCTGGCCGCACTGGATTGCACGCCGGCAGTCGACTACGCCGCCGTGTTGCGCCAACGACTGGCCGACCCGCAGGCGCTGCGCGCCGAGACCGAACGCGCGCTGGCTTTCTATCGCGCTGGCAACCTGCCCGGCTGGTTCGCCGACATCAACGCCATGTCCGGTCTGGACGCGCCAGCGCGGGTGGTGGAACAACGCGCGCGCGATTGCCTGGTCAACCAGCGCAACACCCGCTGGATCGAGGAGCTGGAGCCGTTGCTGCGCGAGGGTGGCTGCTTTGTCGCCGTCGGTGCGATCCATCTCACCGGCCCGAACGGCCTGCTTGCGGGCCTCGCCAGGCGCGGCTTCACCGTCAGCGAACAGGCGTGGTAGCGCACGCCGCACCACACGATCACGGGGCATAGATCATGCAGGCAGCACGGCAGGTTCACTGGGCTCAGGGTGGCTTTCTCACTCCGCAACACCTGCAAGCGCAGGATGCCTGGCAGCAGGCGTATGCGCTGCGATTGCACCGGCAGTTTTCGCCTTATCACTGGGGTTACGAGACCCTGCTGCTGCGTGAGGACGCGCTGGCCAGCGGCATGGCCACGCTGGAACGCTTCGTACTGCTCACGCGGCTGGGCGAACTGATCAGCGGTGGCGTGGCGGCAACCGCCGAGGGCGGCGGCAACGCACGCGTGCCGGAGCGCAGCCTGATCGAGCTGGTAGTGCCTGACAACGATCCGATCTCGCTGCACCTGGTGTTCAAGCGCGAGCGCACGCTGGACGGGCTGGGCCGCAGCGACGAGCGTAGTCGCCTGCCCGCGCGGCACCGTCTGGACAGCGAGTCACGGGCGGATCCGTACGACCCGCAGGCACCCGCCGCCGAGGTGGATTTCCTCGGCTATCAGGCGCACATCATCACCAGTCTGGACGAAGGTGCTGACGCCTTGCTGGCCGCATGCGAGTCGTACAAGTTCGCTGAAATCGTGCCGAACGGACCAGGCAAGTTCAAGCTGTCCAGTGACTACATCCCGCCACTGGTGGCCTTGCAGGCATCGACTAATCTCACTCGCTGGACGCGCGCGCTGCGCGACCTGCTGGTGTCGCGCGGCGCGGATTTCGCCAGCGTCAAGCGCCAGCGTGGTATCCGCGCCGCCTCGACCAGCGCGCAGGAAGTCATGCGCGTGGTGATGATGCAGACCTTCGCGCGCTACATCGCCGACCTGCAGGAAGCAGTGCGCGGCGGCGTCATCGCGCCCTATCCGCTGCATCTGCAGTTGCGCGAGCTGGTCGCCGAGTTTTCGGTGTTCTCCGAGGACATCGGCTTCACCGGTGCGCTGCGCGACAACCCAGCCGCCACCGAGCTACCGCCGTACGACCACGACAATCTGCGCGCGTGCTTTCGCCTCGCCTTCCAGCGCGCCGAGACCCTGATCAAGGCGCTCACCGTGGGCGCCGAAGTCGGCATCACGCTCACCTTCGACGGCAAACTGTACAAGGCCGATCTGCCGGCAAACCTGTTCGAGTCGGACAAGACGCGTTTCTATCTTGCCTTCGAATCCGAGTTGCGTGGCCAGGATTTGTTTGGACGGCTATCGCGCACTGGCAAGATCTGCTCGATCGACGAAATGCCGCGTCTGCTGCAGGCCGCGCTGTTCGGACTGAAGATTGACCTGCTGCCGGTACCGCCGGAGGAACTGCCGCAAAAGACGCCGAACACCACCTACTTCCTGGTCGACACACACCATCCGTTCTGGCAGGGCATCCGTAACGCCCGCAACATGGCGGTGTTCTGCGACCTGCCGGCAGAGCAGACGGTGATCAAGCTCTATCCCGTCGGCGCCGAGGAGTAACGGCAATGGCCCGGATGCTGACATTCTTCATCCCACTGCTGTCGTTCGGGCTGGCTGTGGACGAGCACATCGCCGGCGGCAATCCGCCCGGCAGCGTGGACGAGGTGTACGCGCGCGCGCGCAGCCTGATCGAACAGGCACGCAGCGCCGCGCTGGCAGCGGGCAAGCCGGCGGCGGCGGTGGAATCGGCGGCGTTCGCGGTGGTGGCCTGGTTCGACGAAATCATCACCCGCAACCCGTCGTGGTGGAGTCAGGCCAGTCCGCTGCAGGTGTCGTTGTTCAACACCAACAACGCCGGCAACGAGTTCTTCGAGCACCTGTCCAACCTCAAAGGCGGTGACGAGGAAGTGCGTGAGGTCTATTACCACGTGCTGCTGCTGGGCTTTGTCGGCCAGTACTACTACGAAACCGGCGACCAGGGCGAGCTGGGCAAGATCAAGGAACTGAACAGCCGCCAGTTGCCGCTACCACCCGCGCCCCTGCACACCTTGCGCGAAGAACAGATCACGCCGCAGCCGTATCAGATGAAGGACCCGTCCGGACCACGCTACCCGCGGCAGTGGGACGCACTGCTGATGAAAGCCGGCGCGGTGGTCGCGCTGCTGATTCCGCTGACCTACCTGGTGTGGTTCTTCCTCTCTCCGGCGCGCGTGACCGGGCCCACCGTGCAGCAGTTGGTGGATCAAAAGATCGCCGGCTATACCTGTGCCGACCTGACCGGCACGGTGGATGCAAAGGGAGCTACCACGCTGCGTGGCTATGTATCGAAACCTGTGGACCTGGAGCGACTGCGCCAGGACACCGGCGCGATCAAGGGCGTCAGCTCAGTCAGTACCGAGGTCAAGGTGTTGATCTGGCCGCATTGCGAAGTGGTCAAACTGCTCACACCCTATCGGGCACGCAACCTCGATAACCACGCTGGCCTCGCGGTGACACCGACCAGCGGCCACAGCGACCGCTTCGTCAAGGACGAGAAGATGATCGTGCGACTGACCCAGGCCAAGCACGACGGCTATTTGTATGTGGACTACTACACCGTCGAAGGCCAGGTGATCCACCTGCTGCCAAATCAGTTGGAACCGCGCAGCGGACAGCTGATCCCGGCCGGCCAGCAGATCGACGTCGGCCAGTCCGGCGTGACCGGCGGCGGCTGGATCACCATCGACGCACCGTTCGGCCAGGAGTTGATCACCGCGGTCTCATCACCGACGCCGATCTACCCGGGTACGCGCGCGGCGATGGAACCGGCCAAGGATTACCTGCCACTGCTCAAGCAGGCGATCGAGAGCAATCGCGCGAACGACAAGTTCCTCGCCGATTTCATGACCATCCAGACCGAACCGGCGCGCTGAGGCCGATGCCATGAGCCTGACTCAAAAACCCTGGTTCCGACCCGCGCTGTTCGTACTTGGCGGACTCGTGCTGTTGCTGCTGATCGTGTTTGCGGCACCCGTGCTGATTCCCGGCATACCGCCGCGCTTTTGGCAGTTGCTCGGCCTGTGCCTGGCGGCGCTGGCGGTGTTGTGGTGGTTTACCGCTGGCGCACGTCGGTACTCACGGGCAGGTCGGGCGCGGCAACGCATCGGCGACCTCGGCCCAGGCAATCCCGAGGACGAACGCGAGCCGCTGGCACGCATGGGCGCGGCCATCCAGGAGGCCAAGCGCACCATCCAGCGTTCGCCCGACATGGCCGGCGGCCGCCAGCCGCTGTATCGAGTGCCGTGGATGCTGTTCCTGGGCGACACCGATGCAAACGTGAGTGGGCTGCTGCATGCCGCGATCGCCGTTTCGCCGTTCCCGGCGCCAGCACTGGTGCCCGATGCGGTGTGGCAGTGGTGGTTCTTCCGCTCGATGATTGCGATCGAGACGCGCCCGGGGATCGTCTGCGACGCCTCGGCGCGCACTGAACGTGGCTTGTGGTACCAGGCCCTGATGCAACTGGCCAGCGAACGTGATCAGTTGCCACTGAACGGTCTCGTGGTATGCATCGGTGCGCGCAGCTTGCTCGGCGCTGCCGACGCCTTGAAAGAAACCAGCATGCGCCTGCGCCGGTTGGTCGACGAGAGCATGGAGCACTTGCAGGTCCAACTGCCCGTCTACGTGTTGGTGACGGGGCTGGAAGCCCTGCCCGGCTACGCTGCGTTCCGTGCCGCGTTGCCGGCGGAGGCCTTCACCCAGGCGCTGGGTTGGCGGCTGCCGGAAAACGAGGTCGTCAGCGCCGGCACCAGCGACAAGCTGGACAGCCTGTTTGAACCAGTGATCGACCGCCTGCATGCGCTGCGGCTGACTGCGCTGGCGGCGCAACATGACGTGCAAGGTCGCCGCGGCGTGTTCGAGTTCGTGCAGTCGGTGATGCAAATGCAGGGCGGCCTGCGTCAGCTGGTCGGCCTGCTACTGGAGAACAACCCGTTCCAACGCACCCCGCGCTGGCGCGGTATGTATTTCGTCGGGGCGCCCACGGCACAGGCCCCCGGCGGCGCGTTCGTCGCCGACCTGTTCACCCGCTTCCTGCCGGTGGACCAGCCGCTGGCGGCGCCTAGCCTGAAAGGGCGCGCTGGACGTATGGGCGTGGCCGCGCTGGGCGTGGCTGCCTTGCTGGCCTTGTCGGTCTATTTCACCCACGGCTTGAGTCAGGCCCGCAGCGACGACACGCAGCTGTTGGCGCAGACCCGGGCCGCCTGCCAAGGTCGCGAGAATGCTGGTGCCAGTGGCCGCATTGCCTGGGTCGCCGGCTGCGGGCGCACCATCGAACGGCTGCAGGCCAGCGCCGACAAAACCCAGCTCGGCTTCGGCCTGCGCCGCTCCGACCGCGACATCGAGCAGCTCAAACAACAGGTAACCAGCGATTTCTCGGCGCTGATTCTGGCGCCCTACGACCAGATGCTGGACACCGACATTGCCAGCGGCCGCGCCGGCATCGAGCATCTACTGGCGGTAACCCAGCGGCTGCGCATGCTGCGGCATTGTCGCGGACGCAGTGCCGACTGCGTCGACCACGAACTGACCCACAACGTGGTGTTCGACCCACGCTCGCGATTGTTCGCCCCGTTCTTCACGGCCGCCGCTGACACCCGTCGCGACCGCGACAATGCCGATGCCCTGCTGGCCACTTATCTGGGCTACCTGCGCTGGCAAAAAGGTGCGGTACTGAACGATGAGGAGCACCGCCTGCAGGGCGAGTTGGCGCGGCTGCTGGCGGCCTACACGCCGCGGCCGCAGGATCTGGAGACATGGGCCGACGCCCGCACGAACGGGCCGCGCCTGCAGGACTACTGGCTGCCGTCCGATCGTCTGGTGGGCGTGGACTCGGGTACTTTGCCGACCATTTCAGCCGCCTATACGACGGCCACCTGGAACGGCGTGGTGCTGCCGATGACCACCACCATCCGCGCAACCCTGGCGGAAAAAAAAACTCTCACGGATGACTTTCGGCACCTCTATCTCAGCGCCTACTTCCATGCCTGGGCGCAATTCCAGAGCCGCTTCTTCGATGGCGTGAAGCTGTGGCAGGGGCATACCACCGAGCTGGCGGCGCGGGCCGCCGGTGCCGACAATCCCTACCGCTTTTTTTTTGACGACATGCAGCGACAACTGTTAAGTCTGCCGTTGCAGCTGCCTCTGTCGACGCGCTGGCAGTTGGCTTGGGATGGCACCCGCGCCGCTGGTTGGGGTGGCTGGAAACCCTTCGGTGCCTTCATCGGGCACACCGTAGGTGGCTGGTTCAGCCGTTCCGGCGAGCCGCCGCCGACCTGGCTGTTGGCAATCCTGGACACGCGGCGCGGTGTATTGCGCCAGCAGCGCGCGCTGTTTGCCAACGGTTACCTGCGGCTTGAGGCCCAAGGCGGCGATCAGAGCCTGTACCAGATCATGGCTGATCTGTATCGCGCCAGGGGGGCGGCCTCGCAGCCGCCTGCGTCCGAATACGCGACCGTGCTGACGTCAGTGGATCGACCCAACGATCGCTACGCGGCAAACTTCAAGGGCGACGACCTGGGCGCATGGTCGATCGTACAAGGGCCCGCGCATCTGCTGCTGTACCTGACTGTGCAACGGGCAGCAGGCTACGTACAACAACGCTGGAGCGACGGCGTGGTGGCGCCGCTGAAGAGTCTGCCGCCGGAACAGCAGATGGCGGCGCTGTATGGCGCGCAGGGCAAGCTCAATGCCTTCATCAACGACTGGCTGGCGCCGTTCGTCAGTGAAAAAGAACGCACGCCGATTCGCGTAAGTGGCGTGGCGCTGCCGCTGACGCCGGCGCTGTTGGCGTTGCTGGCGGCGCAGAGCCAGGCACAACCCGCACTCAACACCGACCAGCCGTTTCTGGTGGGCAGCTTCAGCTTCAGTGGGCCCAGCGATCTGGGCAATCTGGTCGAAGGTGCCCAAGGCAGCGTGCTGCAGGTGGACTGCAAAGATCGGACCGTCAGCACCAGCAGCAAGGCGCTGTCACTGGCGGAATCCAAGGTGGCAGTGTTCTGGTCGCCGACGAGCTGCCTGCAATCGAGCTTGCGCATCAGCATGGAACAGCCACTCGCCGACGAAGTGGCGCTGGTACCTGGTGGCTCAGCCAGTGCCGCCGGCGCCGCCTTGCCCGCGCCAGCCGAACCACTGGTGTTGACCAAGCTGTATGCCGACCAGAACGGCTTCCTGCAGCTGTTGAAGGACTTTGCCGGTGGTTCGCACACGTTCGCGCTGGATGACTTTCGCGATTCCTACACGCCGCTGCAATGGGCCGACATCACCGCGCGAGTGCACGCGGTGGGCTTCAAGCGGGTGCAGGTGTTTCTCGCCATCGACCTGTCCGACGCGATGAAGCAATACCTCGCCGCGCGCACCACGCCGGTGGCGATGCCAACCCGCATCGTCGAATAGCGCCGGTAACCCCGCCTTGATCAGGAGAGCACCATGAGCACCGATACCCCGTTGGTCAACCTCGACAGCCTGCTGGCAGCCATCTCGGCAGATCGTCCGGGCGGCGAGGACGTCAGCTTCGATGACGTCCTCGACCAGATTCGGGAAGCTCGCCGCGCCGACGATCCAACCTTGCGTCAGGGTGAATGGCAAACGGCATTGAAGGTGGCCGACTGGCGCCTGGTGATCCGGCTGGCCAGCAACATTCTTGAGTCGCGCAGCAAGGACCTGCAAGTCGCCGTGTGGTTGGGCGAGGCCTGGATCGCCACGGCGGGCGTGGACGGCGCCACGCAGTCGTTCCGTCTGCTGCACGGCCTCCTCGACGGCTTGTGGGACGCGCTGTTCCCCGAACTCGAAGGCGATGATGCAGAGGAGCGTGCCGCCAAGCTGGCCTGGTTCAACATCTACGCGGGCGAAGCCTTGCGCAAGGTGCCGCTGGGGGACGGCAGCAACCCAATGACGTTGCTGTCGTGGCAGGACTCGCGCGAGGTCGACAACCTGGCGCGACAAAACCAAGAGGCCTACCAGGCCGCACTTAGTGAAGGCCGGCTCACCGGCGAGGCCTTCGACCACGCCATGCTGGAATCAAGCAAGGAAGCCGTGGCGCGCATGCTGGAGCAAGCGGACGCCGCGCTGGTCGCGTTTGACAGCTTCAAACGCATGGCCGACAGCCGGCTTGGTCGTGCCGCCCCCTCGCTGGCCGCGCTGGAAGATGCACTGAAGCGGATCCGCCAGTTGATCGGCAAGGTTGCGCAGGCGAAGGGGATCGCCGGCGCCGATGCAGCCGGCGCGGCGACGTTCGACGCCGCTGCGGATCAGGTCGCCGGAAGCCCGCCGCCATCGGCCCCCGCCGTCGTGGCTGGGGCGGCGAGCGTGACGCTGGATTTGTCCGGCAACAACGCTGCCAGCAAACAGGCCGCGCTGCGCACGATCAGCGACATCGCCGCGTTCTTCCGACGTACGGAACCGCACAACCCAGTCGCCTTCATGCTGGAGAAGGCGGTGGCGTGGGCCGACACTCCACTGGATGCGTGGCTGGCCGAAGTGATCAGCGACAGTGCCGTGCTCGCCTCGATTCGTGATCGGGTAGGAATCTCCAGTGAATGACCGGCCCTACCTGACTTGCAAATCGCGGCGCCTCCAAGGTGCCGGTCGAAACGTGTCCGCGTGCCCGGAAACCAGGCGCATCGGGCAGCCCTCCCCAAAGCCATAGGCCGCCGACTGGCCGTATGGCTAATTCTCTCGCGCGCAGCAGCTTCCTAGACTTCCTCGTCATCACCCTTGCGCAGCCGCGCACTACACACCGCTCAACCACCGGGGAAATGCCATGGCCAAGAAGGACAGCACACAGCACAAACTGGATCGCGTCCGCGCACCGCGCGTGCAACTCACCTACGACGTCGAAGTGGGTGATGCGATCGAGAAGAAGGAGCTGCCGTTCGTGGCGGGCGTCATTGGCGACTTCAGCGGGCAGCCAGCCGAGCCGCTGGCGAAAATGAAGGAACGCAAGTTCGTCAACCTGGACAAGGATAATTTCGACGATGTCCTCAAGGGCATGAAGCCGCGCGTGCAAATGCAGGTGGACAACAAGCTCACGGGTGATGGCTCGAAGGTCGGCGTGGAGCTGAACTTCAAGAGTCTGGACGACTTCACGCCCGAAGCCGTGGCGCGCCAAGTGGAACCGCTGCGCAAGTTGCTGGAGGCGCGCCAGAAGCTGGCCGACCTGCGCAACAAGATGGCTGGCAACGACAAATTCGAAGAACTGCTCAACGAGGTGTTGCAGAACACCGACCAGATCACGCGGCTGACCAAGGAAGTCGGCTCCGGCGGCGAGCCGCAAAGCTGAGCCACCGGTTACCCCGGGCGATGGGACAAGCCACTACCCGATCGGATTGATGCACCTCTCCATCACGGTTATCGCAGGGACAAGACATGGCCACCAGTACTCAGAAAGATGCTTCGCAGGACACCGCTTCCGCAGCGGAAGGCAGCCTGCTCGATTCCATCCTCAGCCAGAGCCGCATCGCCAAGACCGATAGCGAGCGAGACCGTGCGCGCGACCTGATCGCCGAACTGGTCAACCAGGTCACGGCCGGGCAAATCAGTATCTCGCACGACGCGATCGCCTCGCTGGACGCGCGTCTGGCCGACATTGACAAGCTGCTCTCCGACCAGCTTTCGGCGGTGATGCACGCACCGGAATTCCAGAAGCTGGAAGGCTCCTGGCGCGGCCTGAAGTACTTGGTCGACAACAGCGAAACGAGCACCACGCTGAAGATCAAAGTACTCAACTGCACCAAGCGGGAACTGGTCAAGGACTTCAAGAACGCCTCGGACTTCGACCAGTCCACCGTGTTCAAGAAGATCTACGAAGAGGAATACGGCACCTTCGGCGGCGCGCCGTTCGCCACCATGATTGGTGACTTCGAGTTCAGCCGGCAGCCAGAGGACATGTACCTGCTGGAGGAAATGTCGCACGTGGCCGCCGCGGCACACGCGCCGTTGCTGACGGCGGCATCGCCGGAGCTGTTCGGTTTCGAAAGTTTTACCGACCTGGCTGGCCCGCGTGACCTGGCCAAGGTGTTCGACACCGTCGAATATGCCAAGTGGAAGTCATTCCGTGCTTCAGAAGATTCGCGCTACGTCGGCTTGGCCATGCCACACGTGCTCGGCCGCCTGCCGTACGGGCCGGACACCACGCCGGTGGAAAGCTTCAACTTCGTCGAAGACGTTTCCGGCAAGGATCACAGCCGCTATCTGTGGACCAATGCGGCCTATGCGTTGGGCACCAAGCTCACCGACGCGTTCGCCAAGTTCGGCTGGTGCGCGGCGATCCGCGGCGTTGAGGGCGGCGGCTTGGTGGAAGGGCTGCCCACGCATACGTTTGCCACGGACGATGGCGAAGTGGCGTTGAAATGCCCCACCGAAATCGCTATCACCGATCGCCGCGAGAAGGAGTTGGCGGACTTGGGCATGGTTCCGCTGGTGCATTGCAAGGGCACCGACTACGCGGCGTTCTTCTCCACCCAGTCGGCGCAGAAGGCCAAGGAGTACAACACCGACGCGGCCAATGCGAACGCCCGGCTGGCCTCGCAGTTGCAGTACATCTTCGCCGTCAGTCGCATTGCGCATTACCTGAAATCGATGATGCGCGACAAGATCGGCAGTTTTGCGTCGCGCTCCAGCGTGGAGAGTTTTCTCAACAACTGGATCGCGCAGTACGTACTGCTGGACGACAACGCATCACAGGAACGCAAGGCGCAATTTCCGCTGCGCGAGGCGACCATCGAGGTCGTGGATGTCGCCGGCAAACCCGGTGCCTACAAGGCGGTGGCCTTCCTGCGTCCGCATTACCAACTTGACGAGCTGAGCGTGTCACTGCGCCTGGTCGCCGAACTTCCGAAATCCGCGCGCTGACACGCGCCTGAACCACCCCGCTTCATCAGGAGACAGCCATGGCATTCGACGCATTCATCCAGTTGGGCGACATCAAGGGCGAGAGTAACGACGACAAACACAAAGACTGGATCGAGGTCCTCAGCTACGGCTTCGGTGCGCAACAGTCCCAATCGGGTACAGCTTCCTCCGCTGGCAGCCTGGCTTCATCGCGCGTCAATATCCAGAACTTCTCCTTCACTCACAATCTGGATATTGCCAGCCCAAAACTGTTCGAGTACTGCTGCAATGGCAAGACCATTCCAAAGGTCACGATTACACTCAACCGCGCTGGCGGCGACAAGCAGAAGTACATGGAATACAAGTTGACTGAGGTGATCGTCACCTCGGTCGGGCGCGGCGGCGACAGTGGCAGCGACAGCCAGGACGTGCCGACCGAATCAGTCTCGTTGGCCTTCGCCAAGATCGAGATGACCTATACCAAGATCGGCACCGACGGCAAAGCCGCAGGCAACGCGTCCGCCGGCTGGGATCTCAAGGCCAACAAGCTGGTGTGAGTTGGCAACAGGAAGGCGTCTGACAAGACCGCTGGCAATGGCGTGTACATCCAAACCAGTTTCCCGGTGGTGTGAAAAGCTCGAGCAAAGCCGGACTTGCGACAAAACGGGACAGTCGAGGATTCAGAAGTGGCCGTTCTCTACCGAACCAGTACAGGTATAGATTCGTACAACGTTGAGTCGCGCGTCGGAATCGGGCTGCGTGCGTCCCGCCTGGACGTAAAGCTGGTCCAGTTCCTGCTGACCAAGGCGACCCGCTGGACCGCGCAAGAAGGCCTGACGAAGCAGAGCTACGTGCTACAACAAGACGGCATCTTCGGTCCCAACACGCGAAAGGCTCTGCTAGCGTTTCAAAATGCCTGGGACGGCAAGTTGCTGGCGGATGGCATGGTGAGCCCAATGCGGGGAAATACCACTCGTTGGGCCCCAGACCGCGTGTGGTCGATAGCCGCTTTGCAGAAGTGCTATGCGATGGGAGAGTCGGGTGTCGGCACGAATATGCCAAGTTTTATGGTCTCGGAAATCATGCGGCGGGCTTGCTTTGATCCAGAGGCCGCCCCGGACTTGCGAAGTCACTTGGCAGCCATCCAGGCATCCGCGTAACCGACAGTTCTCATGCACAGCCTGATCGACAGCCTCACCGATTCCGACGAGCGCAGCTACGCACGTGACGACCTGCAGACGCTGCGCGTGGAAGTGTCGCGCGATCTGGAGAGTTTGTTGAATACCCGCTCGGAAGGCGCCCGCATCATCCCGGCGGCGTTTGAGCAATGTCGCAAATCTTCGCTCACGTTCGGCATTCCGGATTTCTCCTCCTACAGCCTGCTGAGTTCGCATGACCGCGACCGTATTCGGCGCACCCTGGAGCTGGCGGTCGCCTTGCACGAACCTCGCCTGACGCGGGTGCGGGTGCAGCTGGAGTCGCAGGGAGTCTATGAACGTGCGCTGCGCTTTCGCATCGACGCCCTGCTGAACCTCGGGGCGGATCGCGAAAAGGTACAGTTTGACGCCGTGTTGCAGCTCAACACGCAGTCCTATCAGGTGCGCTGATCGGCACCGCTGACCGGGACCTCAAACGAGGCGACTCGACGCCTTCCAGACCGCCATCATCGCCTCGCGCAACTGCTCCGGCGACACCGGTTTGTACAACACTGGAATGTGCGCGGCCTGAATTTCACGTAGACGATCGCTACGCGTCTCCCCGGTAATCAGCAGACGCGAAAACGGGTCCACGCCGTCACGCTGATAGTAGTGGTCGAGCGCCGCAAGTACGTCCAGACCACTGCTGCCACCACGCAGGGATGCCGGCGAGGATGGCCGGCTCGTCATCGACAACCAACACACGCATGCCGGCAAAGTCAAAAGCCTGTGCCACCGATGCAATCCGCGGCCGTTGTCGCGCGGGCACCTCAGGCAGGCGGAAGGAGAACACGCTGCCGCGGCCGACGCGTGATTTCAACTGCACCTTGGTATCGAGCAGCTCGGCCAGCCGTTGTACCGTGGACAGACCGAGGCCGAGGCCGCGTCGGTACCCATCGTCGTTCGCGCTGTCACGGGGACGGTTGATCCGGTAGAACTCATCGAACACGTGTTGTTGTTGATCGGGCGAGATACCGCTGCCGGTGTCCCACACGTCGACACGCACCACATCGCCGGCGCACCTTCTGGCCGCCACCAGCACGCCGCCACGTTCGGTGTAACGCAGTGCGTTGCTGACCAGATTATTGAGGATGCGCGAGATCATGGTGCGATCGCTGCGCACCCAGAGTCCGGTCGTGCGCATGATCAGGCGCAAGTCGTGTTGCTCGGCGATCATGCGAGAATTGCAGCTGACTTCCTCGAACACCTCGTCCAGCGGGAATGCACTGATCTCGACTTGCAGCGTTCCGGTTTCCAGCCTGGACAAATCGAGCAACTCGCTGAACAAATGGTCCAGCGCCTGCACGCACTCCTGGATATGCGTGATGTGATCCAGTTGCACCGGGTCAGCTTCGTTGACAACCAGCGCCGAGGAGAACAGCGTCAGTGCATACAGTGGCTGGCGCAGATCATGCGAAGCTGCGGCCAGAAAGCGTGACTTGGTCACGTTGGCCGCCTCCAGCGCCGCGTTCTTGCTAGCCAGCTCAAGCGTCGCCAGCTCGATCTTTTGCTGCATGCCGCGCCTGATGTCGAACAGCGCCGCCGCACTGCTGTTGAATCCACGCTGCAGCTCGCCGATCTCGGTGTGGTCGGTAACCTCCACGGTCACCGGTTGGTCGCCCCGGCCCAACTCGTGCACGGCACTTGCCAGCCGACGCAGCGGAGCACTGATCCAGCGCGCCGCCTGCCAGCACAGCAAGGTCGCCATCAGCAGACTCAAGCCCAGCATGATCAGCGCATGGCGCAGGCTGGCGCGCTGCGCCGCGACGGCGTCGGCAATGCTGACTTCCACCAGGACCGAGCCCACGGGTGCACTTCCCGGCGCCGCATCGGGGTCCAGCACATTACGCTCGACAAAAACGTTATGCGCTCGCGTCAACTGCTCGCGACCGTTGCCCTCGGCAACTATTTCACCGTCGGCGGAGCGGATCTGCACGCGCGCTACCTGGGGCAGGTCGGCGATCGACTGGGCAATGCGGATCAAGTCACGCCGCCGGAGTTTCTGCAACGGATCAGCCGATACCGAGGCGGCCTGAGTGGCGATGGCCACCGCGGTGTTCTGCCCCATGTTGTGCAGGATGTTGAGCTGATAGCGAGTCATCATGACCACCAGCAACAACGCCGTGGCGAAGGTAGGCACCAGCGTCACGAACGCCAGCCGCTGCATCAGCGAGGCACGGCGCCACAACCGCTTCATCCAGAAGTTCCCCCGTACGTTCATGCCACTCCCCCTGAAGACCAGCTGTCGTCCGCGTGATGTCGTTGGGTCTGGTGCGCTGTCCGCCCTGACGAGTTCGGCAAAATGCAGGCTGGAGTTTCCATGTCCGCCGTGGTTCAACTATCCACCAACGTCAGTTCACCGTCGAGTGCATGACCACCGCGCCACGCTGACGCCGCCGGCACGACCGTACCCTCCATCACACGACTTCGATCCCGCTCAACCCAGCCGGCGCCGAGCACCGCGCTGACGTGCGCACCAGCTTAGCGGAGCAAGCACGCTTCGTGTACCGCTGCACCGACGCGCATCAGCCATGCCATCGCCACGTCCGCGTGGCACGACGCACTACCGTCGCACTCGCCACGGTAGCTGCACGTCCGCCGCTCCTCTCCCGCCGTCGCGCAACCACACGGCGACTACCGCGGCATCAGCGTCAGAAACACGCCAGCCAGAATTTCACCAAAGATCGGGCAGCTGTGAGATACCAAAAAACAAGCGATCGAAGCCACTAGCAGCAAGACCGTCTCCGGGGTGTCGCCCGTCGTTGGTGCATGGCTTGGAATTTTTGGTATGACGACGACCGACGCAGCCTTCTTGAGAATTGCCGCCTCGCTGCGCCATCGTTCCTGATTCCTGACAAGGAAGCGCGTGATTTGATCAGTGCCCAAGTCGCCGGCATAAAAGCGGCATGGACTGATGTTTGTGACGAGGCGGAGCTCGGCAAGGCGGATCGCGCGTTGTTTTGGAGGCGGCAGTTC
>CAJDTN010000021.1_pt1 | contig 39857 bp, 37 predicted proteins | sample 7389801 | NCBI WGS metagenome assembly CAJDTN01 (sample SAMEA7055653, study PRJEB34461) | soil metagenome | biome: terrestrial ecosystem; feature: Peninsula; material: soil | place: Antarctica | collected 2016
CACAGCTATGACGAACCGCTGAAAGATGTGTTCGCGATCCAGACGAAGATCGGCCAGTCCGTGGCGGCGGCGCTCAAGGTCCAACTGCTGGGCAAGGTCATCGTGTCCACCGACAAGCCGCCCAGCGGCAATGTCGAGGCGTATCAGTTGATGCTGCAAGGGCGCGCGCTCAACCGGCGTGGCACCGAAGCTAACCGACGCCGAGGCATCGCGCTGTACCAACAGGCGCTGGAGCTCGATCCGAAGTACGCCTATGCGTGGGGCAACCTGTCCAATGCCTGGGTCAATCTGGGTGGGGACTATCTGACCGGCGATGCGCAGCAACAGGCGTACGCGCATGCCCGTGTGGCACATGACAAGCAGCAGTTGCTGGCGCCGGACGCGGCGGATGCCCACATGATTCGCGGCCAACTGTTGGCGACCGTCGACAACGATCCCGTGGGGGCGCTGGACGAGTACCAGCGTGCCTACGCGCTGGCGCCGAACGATGGCAGCACCATGTATTTCCTGGCCTTCGGATTGTCGAACCTCGGGCAACTGCAACCGGCGGTCAATTTGTTCCGCAAAGTCATCGCGACCGATCCGCTGCGCCCCGACTTCTATGCCAATTTGGCCGGCGTTCTGTTGGCGCAAGGCCAGCTCGATGCGGCCGAGCAGGCGACGCGCCAGGCGCTGGCACTGCAGCCGGATTTTCCGGGGCTGTATACGAATCTGGCCGAGATCGACATCCTGCGTGGCGACGCCGCCACCGCGCAGCGCGATGCCAAGCAGGAAACCGATCCGGCGGCCGGGCCGTGGATCCGGGCGCTGGCGCAACAGATCGGCTCCGATCGCCAGCAGGCTGATGCCGCTTTGCACGACTACATCGCCAAGCATGGCAAGGACCAGCCCTATCTTGTGGCCGACCTGTATGCCTTGCGCAAGCAGCCGGACGCTATGTTCGATTGGTTGCAGCGCGCCTGGACACAACACGATCCGAATTTCTTCGGTGGCGGTGTGTTCCTCGCTTCCGGTCTACTCAGCGATCCTTTCACTTTGGCCTACCAACACGATCCGCGCTTTGCCGCCTTGTGCAAGCAGGCCGGCTTGCCGTTACCGGGTGAAGTGTTGCCTGCGGCGGCGGGCACGGCTGCTGCCTCGAAGCGGTAGGGCGGACAGCGTCCCCCACCCCTTCCAAAGCAAGGGGGTCGCCGCGAAGCGGCGGCGTTGTTAGCGTTGTCAGTCGCCCCGCGCGCACAAGAACCAGTTACCGGATGCGGCGGAGTTGCAGTTAGTTGAGCGGCAGATTTGGGGCAGTCCAACCGAGGTGGCGCTTGTCGCGTTTTGGCCGACAGCCGACCTCCAGCAAATCCCCTTCACCGATCGTCCCGTGTCCAGATCGCTCCATCCTCCTCACGCACCGGAAAACTGGCGATCGGTATGTAAGCTGGCGGTTTCGTCACGGCGCCGGTACGCAAGTCGAAGCGTGCGCCGTGCCGCGGGCATTCAACCTCGAAACCGAACACTTCGCCGCCAGCCAGTTCACCGCCATCATGCGTGCAGGTGTCCTCGACGGCATACAGCGCGCCGTCAATGTTGTACACGGCGATCGCGGTGTCGCCGTCCCACACCACCTTGTACTCGCCGGGCAGAAAATCACTGCGGGCGCCGACCTTGATCCAGTCGTTCATGCGTTCAACTCCACCAAATCCTTGAGCAATACCTCGAAGCGCAGGTCGTCCCGGCGGGGTACGCCGAAACGTTCGTCGCCATAGGGAAACGGCTGATATTCGCCAGTGCGGCGGTAGCCGCGGCGCTCGTACCAGGCAATCAATTCCCCGCGCTGCACGATGACTGTCATGCGCATCGCGCGGCAATGCCACTGGTCGCGGGCAATGCGCTCGGCTTCGGCCAGGACCTGCTTGCCGATGCCACTGTCCTGCTCATCGGGGTCGACCGCGAACATGCCAAAGTAACCCGCTGTCCCACGACGCTCGATGTGGCAACTGGCCTTGAGCTGGCCGTCGCGTTCGGCCATCAGCACGCGGCTGCCAGCGCGCTCGATCAGGGCGGAAACATCGGCCGCATCGGTACGCTGGCCATCGAGCAAGTCCGATTCGGTGGTCCAGCCGCGTCGGCCGGATTCCCCGCGATACGCCGATTCGACCAGGGCGACAAGGGCCGCAACATCGGCAGCGCCGGCCGGACGAAATGCGATACGGGATAATGTGTCGGTCATCGACGGCATGATAGTGCGGCGCGCCCGTCGGCCACCATGATCTGCAGCAGTCCGCCACCGACGAGCATCACGCCGGCTGACGAGCCAGCCGGCCCGCTTCGTAAACCTTCAGGTGGGTGTAGACCAGGGCAAGCATCGAGGCAGGCAGATGATGTTGCTGCGCACGCGCCAGCATGTCGCCAATGATGTGGTCGGCTTCGATCGGATGGCCGCACTCCGCCACCAACCGACACTCATCCAGCAGGGCGAGTGCGGCCGCGGCCCCACCAGGAGCGGCCACGATCTCACCGATCGAGCCGCGCATCAGGCAGGTAACGCCAGCTAGCGAAGCCAGGAACAGCCACTTGTCCCACATCGCCTGCAGCACGTTGCTGCTCGGACGCGAATCGAACCCTGTGCCGGCAAGAGTTTCGGTGATCTGCTGCATGCGCGGCGATGCGCGGCCATCGCGCTCGCCAAACGTGATGCTGTGCAGTTGGTTCAAATGCTGTACGACGCCTTGCGCATCGAGCGTGGAAGAGATGAAGCACTGGCCGCCCAGCACGTGTTGGGCGCCGAATTTCTCGTCAAGTCGATCGAGTTGGCGTATGCCGTTGAGCAGCGGCAGAATCGCTGTCTGTGGTCCCACCGCAGGCGTGATATCGATCATCGCCTGTTCCAGGCCGTACGCCTTGCAACTAAGCACGACGAGATCGAATGGCTCACGCAGGTCGCCAGCCAGCACCGTGGGCGCCGCGGCCAGGTCGGCATTGCCGGTGGCGCTGCGGATCACCAGGCCGTGTTGCGCCAATTGCTGCGCGCGCTGGCCACGCACCAGAAACGTCACATCGCGCCCATGCTGCAACAGCCGCCCGCCAAAATAGCCGCCGGTAGCGCCGGCACCCACCATCAACACGCGCATGTCAGTGCCCTCCCGATGGGGCGCCCGAGCCCGGTTGCATGCGAGCCGCCTGGGTGTCCTTGTCGCTCCACAGCGCTCGCATCCATGCCTTGACCCGCCCGCGAAACGCCGGGTCTTCATCGTAGCTTCCAACCAGCTCGGGGGCGATCTGGCGCTCGCGTACGTGCACGCGAATATCGCGAACGCGCCCGGCGATCAGATCCATCATCGTGCACGTCCCCTGCGGATAGACGATGGTGACATCAACCACCGCATGCAGCGCATCGCCCATCGCATCGAGCACGAACGCCACGCCGCCCGCCTTGGGCCGCAACAGGTAGCGGAACGGCGATGATTGTGCATCGTGCTTGGCCTGCGTGAAGCGGGTGCCTTCAACGAAGTTCATCACCGATACCGGCATCTGGCGGAACTTCTCGCAAGCGCGCCGGGTTGCCTCGCGATCCTTGCCCTGCAGCTCCGGATGGCGCAGCAAGGTTTGCGCCGAATAGCGCTTCATGAACGGAAAATCCAGCGCCCACCATGCCGGCCCCAGCAGAGGCACCCAAATCAGCTCCTGCTTGAGGAAGAAACGCAGGAACGGGATGCGCCGGTTGAACACTTTCTGCAGCACCGGGATATCGACCCAACTCTGGTGGTTGCACAGCACCAGATAGTTGCCGTCACGGCGCAGGCCATCCAGCCCCTCGACCTGCCAGTGAATGCGGGTGAACAGCTCGAACAGGAGATTGTTCACGCCGATCCAGCTTTCCGCGATCATCACCAGCGCGCGCGAAAGCCAGCGCCGCGCCGCACGCAACGGCACGATGACCTTGACCAAGGCAAGCGCAAACAGCGGCACGGCATGCAACAAGATATTGAGCGCGAGCAGCAGCATGGCCAACGGGACGCGCAGCAGGTAGGGAAAAGTGGCAAACATGGCGCCTGCAACGAAGGGAAGCTGTCGCACATGATGCCTCGCGGGCGACCGGAGAGCCATGCCCACGGTCGGCACGATACCGGCGGGTCATTTCAGCAGCTTGCGCACCTTGAGCAAGGCGACGATGAACGCATCGATCTCCTCGCGCGTGTTGTAGAACGCCAACGAGGCGCGCAGCGTGGCGGGCACGCCGTAAAACTGCATCAGCGGATGCGCACAGTGATGGCCGGAGCGCACGGCAACGCCTTCCAGATCAAGCAGGATGGCCAGATCGGTAGCCTGGGCACCGTCGATCAGGAACGAGACTACGGGCTCCTTCTCGGCCGCCTCACCAACGATGCGCAGACCGGGAATCTCATGCAGACGTTCGGTGGCATAGGCCAGCAACTGCTGCTCCCAGGCGTGAATCGCCTCGAAGCCGACCGACTCGTAGTAGTCGATCGCCGCGGCCATCCCCACGAAGCCGGCGATGTTCGGTGTCCCTGCCTCGAACTTGTGCGGCAGCGCGGCGAACGTGGTACCGCTGAAGCGCACTTCCCGGATCATCTCGCCGCCGCCGAAGAACGGCGGCATCGCCTCGAGGTGCTCGCGCTTCGCCCACAGCGCGCCGGTGCCGGTCGGCGCCAGCATCTTGTGGCCGGTGAAGGCGTAGAAATCACAACCCAGCGCCTGCACGTCGACCGCACGATGTGGCACCGCCTGCGAGCCATCGACCAGCAGCGGGATGCCGCGTTTGCGACACTCTTTCGCGATCTCGCGGATCGGGTTGACGGTACCGAGCACATTGGAGACATGGGTGACGCAAGCCAGCTTCACTTCCGGCGTCAGCATGTCGAGATACCGCTCGACGATCAGTTCGCCACGCTCGTTGATCGGCGCCGCCTTCACCGTGGCGCCGCTGCGTGTGGCCACCAGTTGCCACGGCACGATATTGGCGTGGTGCTCCATCACCGAGGTCAGGATCGCGTCGCCGGCCTTCAGCCGTGGCAGCGCGTAGCTGTAAGCAACCAGATTGGTGGCCTGGGTCGCGCCCGAGGTGAGGATCAGCTCGTCGCGTGAGGGCGCGTGGATGAAGCGCGCCAACTTGTCGCGCGTACCCTCGTACGCTGCCGTGGCCTCCTCGCCCAATTGATGCACGGCGCGTGACACGTTCGCGTTGTGTTCGCGGTAATGCGTGTTCACCGCCTCGATCACGGCCAGCGGCTTCTGGCTGGTGTTGGCGTTGTCCAGATACACCAGCGGCTTGCCGTGCACGCTGCGGGCGAGCAGCGGGAAATCCGCGCGAATGCGCTGGACGTCGAAGACGGTGGGAGTGCTGGCTTGTGCGTTCATTGCGATCTTTCCGATATGGGCTCCCCTCCCCCTGCATGCACGGGGAGGAGGTAGAAGCGTCACGCAGGCAGTTGTGCGATCAGCAAGCCAGACAGGTGATCGCGCAGTTCCGGGTTCGGCAAATCGCCCAGCACCGCGCGACAGAATGCCGCCGTGAGCAGAGCGCGCGCCTCGGCCAGCGGGATGCCACGCGAGCGCAGGTAGAACAACGCGCGCTCATCGAGCTGGCCCACGGTAGCGCCGTGGGCCGCCTTCACTTCGTCGGCGTAGATCTCCAGCTCCGGCTTGGTGTCGATCTCGGCACCGGGCGACAGCAGCAGGTTCTTGTTGCTGAGGTTGGCATCGCTGCCGTCCGCGCCGGGCGCCACCAGAATCGCGCCGCGAAATACGCCGCGAGCGCGATCATTGGCGACGCCGCGCCAAGTTGAATCAGAGGTGGTGTTCAGCGCCTGATGGCGGATCGCCAACTGCGTGTCGATGTGCTGTCGACCATGCGGCATGAAGACCCCGCGGGTATGTAGTTGCGCCCCATCGCCGATCAGCTCGGCGCGCAGGTCGTGACGCGCCAGCGCGCCACCGAGTTCCAGCACGTGCAGCGTCGCCTGGGCTTTCGCTTGCAAGCGAAGATTGCTGCGCCGGATCAGGTAGGTGCTGGCCGCGGTGTTTTGCAACACGGTGTACTGCAGACGTGCACCCTGGCGCAATTCGATGTCGCTGACCAGGGTTGCCAGTTGGGTCGGCTCGCCGCTGGCCACGTGCTGCTCGACCAGATGCAACTCGGCGCCCTCGCCCAGCTCGATCACGTTGCGCGCATGCCAGGCCAGATCGACCTCGGCCGCCGCCGCAACAAAGACCAGTTGCACCGGCCTGGCGATTTTCGCGTTGGCCGCCACGCGCAACACCACGCCATCCTGCGCGCTGGCCGCATTGATTCGCGCAAATGCGTCGCCAGGTTCACGGTAGTGCCTGGCCAGGGAGAACCGCAGCGGCTCCGCATCACCGGCAAGCGCCTGCGACAGCGGCTGCAGGATCAGGCCTGCGGGCATGTCCTCGACGCGCGACAGCCCGGCATGAAACACACCGTTGACGAAGACCAGGCGCGCCCCGTCCACACCGGGTACAAGCAGGCTCTCCGGGTCCACCGCCGCAGCGGCAACGCCGGCGTCGCCGGCGTCGCCAGTGGCGAAACGGCGCTGCCCGAGCGCACGCAGCGCGGTGTATTTCCAGGCCTCCACCCGTGTATCGGGCAGACCGCCGGCGGCGAACGCGTCGAGACTCTCGCGCCGCGCAGAGTCCAGCCAGGCGATGCCGCTGGACGGCAACGAGGCTTCAAGCAGCGATTCCACCAACGGCAACGTGGCCGGCTGACTCATGCCACGACTCCGGCCGGGCTACGCTCGGCAAGGCCGGCATAGCCATGCTTCTCCAGCTCCAGTGCCAGCGACTTGTCACCGCTCTCGACAATCCGGCCGTCCGCCAGCACGTGCACAAAATCCGGCACCACGTAGTCGAGCAGGCGCTGGTAATGGGTGATCATCAGGAACGCACGATCGGGTGAACGCAATGTATTGACGCCTTGCGCCACCTGCTTCAACGCGTCGATGTCCAGGCCCGAATCGGTCTCGTCGAGGATCGCCAGCTTCGGTTCCAGCACCGCCATCTGGAAGATCTCGTTGCGCTTCTTCTCGCCACCGGAGAAGCCCTCGTTGACCGCGCGGTGCAGCAGCTCGGCGGAAATCTGCATCACCTTCAACCGCTCGCGCACCAGCTTCAGGAACTGCATCGAATCAAGTTCCTTCTCGCCACGGGTCTTGCGCTGCGCGTTCAGTGCCGCGCGCAGAAAATAGGTGTTGTTGACACCGGGAATCTCCACCGGGTACTGGAACGCCATGAATACCCCCGTCGCGGCGCGCGCTTCCGGCGCCATCGTGAGCAGGTCCATGCCGTTGTAGCTGACCGTACCCTCGGTGACCTCATAGCCCTCGCGACCGACCAGCACATTGGCCAGCGTCGACTTGCCGGCGCCGTTGGGGCCCATGATTGCGTGCACCTCGCCGGCATTCACCGTGAGACTGAGTCCCTTGAGGATTTCCTTGCCCGCGACGCGGGCATGCAGGTTTTCGATTTTCAGCATTTCAATTCCTGATCTTGAGCCCCTCTCCCGCCGGCGACCCTTCGGGAGTCCGCTCGCGGGTGAGAGGGATTGGGGAGGCTACGGGCAGGCTTAGAGATCACGCTCCGCCCGCACCCTCATCCGCCCTTCCGGCACCTTCTCCCGGAGGGAGAAGGAAAAATAGTGTCAACCAACGGCGCCTTCAAGGCTCACTTCGAGCAGCTTCTTGGCCTCCACTGCGAACTCCATCGGCAACTCGCGGAACACCTGCTTGCAGAAGCCGTCGACGATCATCGACACCGCGTCTTCCTCACCGATGCCGCGGGCCCGGCAGTAGAACATCTGGTCGTCGGAAATCTTCGAGGTGGTGGCCTCGTGCTCGACGATCGCGGTGGGGTTTTTTACTTCTATGTAAGGGAAAGTATGTGCGCCGCACCGCTTGCCGATCAGCAGACTGTCGCACTGGGTGTAGTTGCGTGCGCCTTCCGCGCTCTTTTCCACCTTCACCAGACCGCGGTAGCTGTTGGAGCTGCGCCCGGCGCTGATGCCCCTGGACACGATCTTGGACTTGGTGTGCTTGCCCAGGTGAACCATCTTGGTGCCGGTATCGGCCTGCTGGAAATGGTGGGTCAGCGCCACCGAGTAGAACTCGCCCACCGAGCGGTCGCCGCGCAGCACCACGCTGGGATACTTCCAGGTGATCGCCGAACCGGTTTCCACCTGGGTCCAGCAGATCTTGGAATCATCGCCCCGGCAGTCACCGCGCTTGGTCACGAAATTGTAGATGCCGCCCACGCCGTTCTCGTCGCCCGGGTACCAATTCTGCACCGTGGAATACTTGATCTGTGCGCCTTCCAGTGCGACCAGCTCGACCACCGCCGCATGCAGCTGATTTTCGTCGCGCTTGGGCGCCGTGCAGCCCTCAAGGTAGGACACATGCGCGCCTTCCTCGGCCACGATCAAGGTACGCTCGAACTGGCCAGTGTTCTGCGCGTTGATGCGGAAGTAGGTGGACAGTTCCATCGGGCAACGCACACCCTTGGGGATGAACACGAAGCTGCCATCGGAAAATACCGCCGAGTTCAGTGCCGCAAAGAAGTTGTCACCGGTGGGCACCACGCTGCCCAGGTATTTCCGCACGATCTCCGGATACTCCCGGACCGCCTCGCTCATCGAGCAGAACAACACGCCGGCGTCGGCCAGCTGCTTGCGGAAGGTGGTGCCCACCGACACCGAATCGAACACCGCGTCCACCGCCACGCCGGCCAACGCGGCCCGCTCGTGCAGCGGTACGCCCAGCTTCTCGTAGGTTTCCAGCAGTGCCGGATCCACTTCGGCGAGCGACTTCGGCGCGATCTTGGGTGCGGCGTAGTAGCTGATCGCCTGGTAGTCGACCGGGTCGATCTTGAGCTTGGCCCAGTCAGGCTGCGGCATGGTCAGCCAGTGACGAAAGGCTCCCAGTCGCCACTCGGTCATCCACTCCGGCTCACCCTTGATCGCCGAAATGGCGCGAATCGTGCCCTCGTCCAGTCCCGGCGGCAGACCGGTCATCTCGATTTCGGTGACGAAGCCGGCCGAGTAGGTGCGACCGAGTACTTCGGCCACATCGGCATTGTCACGCAAGGTGGTCGCGCTGCTGCTTTCGTTGATCATGCTGTTCATTCGGTGATGGCCTCGCCGGTTTTTACGGTGACGGCAATTTTTTGCTTCGGGGGCAACGGTTTGAGCATGTCGGCCAGGCTGACCCCGCGCAGGGTCTGGTCCAGCACGCTGTTGATGCGTTGCCAGCTGCCGCGGACACTGCATTGGGACTCCCGGTCGCACTGGCCCTCGGCCACACTGCACTCGGTCACGCCGATCGGGCCTTCCAGCGCCTCCACGATCTCGGCCAGCGAAATCGTGCTGGCCGGGCGGGCCAGTCGATAGCCGCCATTGACGCCGCGAAAGGACTCGACCAGTTCGGCACGGCCCAGCGCCTTCAACAGCTTGCTCACCGTGGGCAACTCCAGGTGCGTCTCGTCGGCAATCTGCGCCGTGCTGAGCACCTCAGCCGGATGCGCGGCGATGGAAGTCATCACCACGGTCGCGTAATCGGTGAGTCGGCTGACGCGAAGCATGGGCGCTCGGGCTCGGACGGATTGAATCGGGACTAAAATGGTACTGATTCAAGCCGGCGGGGTCAATCCCGGCGCGCGCACCAGGAACGGGCAATGCACGCGTCGTTTGCCCGCAAACCGTGCAGACCAACACGCCAGCACCGCGCAAACCGGTCCCCGGTACGCCTGCGGCACGCTGGCACACTTCGTGCTGCACCGCCACAGGACTCAAGCGCTGGGAGCACGCCATGAAGTGGATCACGGCCATCATCAAACCGTTCACCCTCGACGACGTGCGCGCGGCGTTGAACGAGGTCGGCGTCGAGGGCATGACCGTCACCGAGGTCAAGGGCTTCGGGCGGCAGCATGGTCACACCGAGCTGTATCGCGGCGCCGAGTACGTGGTCGACTTCCTGCCCAAGCTGAAGATCGAGCTGGCGGTCAGCAACGATCGCCTCGACTATGCGATCGAGGCGATCGGCAGCGGCGCCCGCACCGGCAAGATCGGCGACGGCAAGATCTTCGTCACGGAACTGGAGCAGGTCATCCGCATCCGCACGCAAGAGGTCGATGCTGATGCGCTTTGAGAAGCCGGGAATCGGCAATCGGGAATCGGCAATCGGAAAAGTCCTCGCGCCGGTTCGCCTCGCCGCGGGTGCTGGCTTGCTTGCGTTTGCCGCGTCAGCGCACGCGCAGGGTGTGCCTGCACTGAACAGCGGTGATACCGCGTGGATGATCGTCGCCAGCATGTTCGTGCTGATGATGACGCTGCCGGGCGCGGCGTTGTTCTACGGCGGCATGGTGCGTGCCAAGAATCTGCTGTCCGTGTTGATGCAGTGCTTCGCGCTCACGGCCCTGGTGAGCGTGTTGTGGATGTTCTATGGCTACTCGCTGGCCTTCAGCACCGAAGGCATGCATGCCGGCGTGGTGAGCTTCCACTCGTTCATTGGCGGCTTCGATCGCGGGATGCTGGCCGGGCTGAAACCAGGCTCAATGCATGGGAGCGTGCCCGAAAGCGTGTTCGTGATGTTTCAGCTGACCTTCGCCATCATCACCCCGGTGCTGATCATCGGCGCCTTCGCCGAACGCATGAAGTTCAGCGCGATGTTGTGGTTCAGCGGCCTGTGGCTGACCTTCGTCTACCTGCCGATGGCGCACATGGTGTGGGGCGGACCGGGCTCGCTGCTCGGCGACATGGGCGTGATCGATTTCGCAGGCGGCACCGTGGTGCATATCAACGCGGGCATCGCCGGGCTGGTCGCCTGCCTGGTGATCGGCAGGCGGCGCGGCTGGCCGCACACCCACATGCCGCCACACAACCTCGGCTACACCGTGATCGGCGGCAGCCTGCTGTGGCTGGGCTGGTTCGGTTTCAACGCCGGCTCCGCGCTGGCCGCCAACGGCAGTGCCGGGATGGCCATGCTGGCCACGCAGATCGCGACCTCGGCGGCCGCCATCGGCTGGATCAGCGTGGAGTGGCTGATCCATCGGCGCACCAGCGTGCTCGGCATCGTCTCCGGCGCCGTCGCAGGCCTGGTCGCGGTGACGCCGGCCGCCGGCACGGTCGGTCCCGGCGGCGCGCTGGTGCTGGGATTGTTCGCCGGCGCTGTGTGCTTCTTCACCGCTACCCGGCTCAAGCACTGGATCGGCTACGACGACACGCTCGACGTGTTCGGCGTGCACGCGGTGGCCGGCATCGTCGGCGCCCTGCTCACCGGTCCGCTGGCCTCTGCTTCGCTGGGCGGCTTCGGCCACGTGGCGAGCGCGTGGGGGCAACTGTGGATCCAGACCAAGGGCGTCGGCTTCACCATGATCTGGAGCGGGCTGCTGAGCTGGCTGATCCTGAAGCTCGTCGACTGGACCATCGGCCTACGTGTCACCGACGAGCAGGAGCAGATCGGGCTGGACCTGGCGCTGCACGAGGAGCGCGCCTACAACCTGTCCTGAGAGACAGGCATTCCGGGACGGCCTGATAAGCTGTCGCTGTTTCGTCAGCGACCGATTTCATGGACAGCCTTCAAGATCGCGCCAGCGCCCGCCGCGCCTGGCTTCGCCACGTGCTCGGCGACCCCGCCGCCAAGCTGGCGCCGGCCTCGACCGACGCCAGCTTCCGCAGTTACTGGCGCACGCAGCACGCGGGGCAAAGCTGGATCTTGATGGATTCGCCGCCGGCGCTTGAAGATCCGGCACCGTGGCTGGAGATCGGGGCGCGGCTGGCGACCGCGGGACTGCATGTGCCTGCCGTGCGCGCGCAGGATCTGCAGCAGGGCTTTCTGCTGATCGAGGATCTCGGCGACCAGCTCTACCTGCCGACCTTGAACGACCGCAATGTGGACGCGCTGTACGGCAACGCGATGGAGGCGTTGCTGCGCATGCAGCGCGATGTCGATGTAACCGGCATGCAACCGTACAACCGCGCGTTCCTGCAGCGCGAGCTGGAGATCATGCCGGAATGGTTTCTCGCGAGACATCTCGGCTACGCGCCCGAATGCGAGGAATGGGATGTGTTCGAGGCTGCCTTCACCCTGCTGCTCGCCAGCGCACTGGAACAGCCGCGCTGCTTCGTGCACCGCGATTTCCACAGCCGCAATCTGCTCGTCGTCGACAGCAACAACCCCGGCATCATCGACTTCCAGGGCGCCCTGCTCGGCCCGATCACCTACGACCTCGCCTCGCTGCTGCGCGACTGCTACATCGTGTGGGATCCCGAGCGGGTCGACGCCTGGGCCGAAGGCCATCGGCGCCGCCTGCAGGCGGCGCGCCTGATCGGTGCGGATATCGACCGCGAACGCTTCCGTCGCTGGTTCGACCTGATCGGGCTGCAACGACACCTCAAGGTATTGGGCATCTTCTGTCGGCTGCACTATCGCGACGGCAAGCGCGGTTACCTCGCCGACCTGCCACGAGTCTACGACTACGTGATTGAAGTGGCCGGGCGTTACCCCGAACTGGCCGATTTCGCGGTGCTGCTCGAACGTTGTGTGGGCGGGCGCGACCTGCGCGTGGCGACCGCATGAGACACGCCCTGATCTTTGCCGCGGGACGGGGCGAGCGCATGCGCCCGTTGACCGACCACACGCCCAAGCCGCTGCTGGCGGTGGGTGGCAAGCCGTTGATCGTGTGGCATCTGGAGAAACTGGCCGCCGCCGGCGTGCACTATGTGGTGATCAATACCTCGCACCTGGCCGAACAGTTCCCGGACACCCTCGGCGACGGCGCACGCTGGGGCCTGCGCATCCGCTATGCCTATGAGGGCCCCACCCCGCTGGAAACCGGCGGCGGCATGCTGAACGCGCTGCCGCTACTGGGGCACGAACCGTTTCTCGCGATCAGCGGCGATATCTGGTGTGACGCGAACCTGGCTGCGCTGCCGGCCGAGCCGACCGGGCTGGCACACCTGTTGATGGTCGACAATCCGCCGCACCATCCCGACGGCGATTTCGCGTTGGACGCGCAAGGCCTGTGTCAACTATCAGGCGAACCGAAGCTCACCTTCAGCGGCATCGGCGTGTTCCGCCGCGAGCTGCTGCTCGGCTGGAACGAGGTCGTTGGCGACGCGGCCGGCACGGTGGCGATGCCGCCCTCATTCAAACTGCGACAGGTGCTGCAACCGGCAATTACCCGCCAAGCCGTCTTCGGCACCCGCCACGATGGCCTGTGGACGGATGTTGGCACCCCTGCCCGGCTTGCCCGGATTGACGCCCGCCTCGCGGTAGTCGCTGACGGCCACGGCAGTACTCCGGCTCACGGCGACGCGGGTCTCGACGACACCTGATCCCGGTTTGCGTGAACATCCGAGACAGTAGCAGGGCGAATCACCGCCGGCATTGCCGGTAGCCGTGCCAGCGCGGTCGTGGGGCCGGGTCGCACGGTCGGCAGGGCTGGCGATGTTGGTGTCGGCGCAGGTTTTGAGGGCGTTGCCGGAACCGCATGCTTGCCGTCCGCCATTTCCTGGGAACGTGCAGCATTTTCCGCCTGGGTCGTCATCACGATGATGCTGATGCGACGATTGATTGGATCGGCCGGGTTCTGCTTGTCGAACGGCACTGAAGCGGCCAGACCCACGACACGCGAGACCTTGTCGGCCTCCAGGCCGCCAGCGATCAGGGCGCGTCGAGCGGCATTGCCGCGATCGGCTGACAACTCCCAGTTGCTGTAGTCGTGCTCGCTGGTGTAGCGCGCGTCGTCGGTGTGGCCTGAGATGCTGATCCGATTGGGCACCCCGTCAATAGACTCGCCCAGCTCATGCAAGATCTGTACGGTATAGGGCTTGAGCGTGGCGCTGCCCGTGTCGAACATCGGCCGGTTGAGCTTGTCGACGATCTGGATCCGCAAACCCTCCGGCGTGATATCCAGCAGCAACTGGTCTTTGAACGGCGCCAGCGCCTGGCTGTTCTGAATCGCCGCATTCAATTGCTTCATCAACTCTTGCAGACGCGCCTTGTCGGCCTGGCGCGCCTGCTTGAGCGCATTCTCGACGTCATTCTTGACCACCGGCGCCCCATGCTTGTCCGCGCCAGGCCCGCGCGGCAGATCCATCGCGCCGCCGAGCTGGATCATGCTGTCGCTGGCGCCGCCCGGGCCGGCCTTCCCCGGCGGCGCCATCGTCGCCGCGCCGGGCGTCATGCTGGGGTTCTTGAAGTACTCGGAGATGGCAGCCTTCTGCTCGCGCGTGCCCACGCCGATCAGCCACATCACCAGGAAAAACGCCATCATCGCCGTCACGAAATCGGCATAAGCCACCTTCCAGGCGCCGCCATGATGACCATGCTTCTGGCGTCGCGCCTTGCGGATGATGATCGGTTGTACGGCGCCATCACTCATGCGGCGGCTCCGGTGCGGTCGCCCTTGAGGTGGCCCTCCAGGTCAACGAAGCTCGGACGCGCCAGGCCGGACAACGACTTGCGCGCGAACTCCACCGACACCATTGGGTTGTATCCGCGCAGATTGGCCATCAGGGCCACTTTTACGCATTCGAAGGCCTTGCCGTCCTCCTGCACCTTGCTCTCCATCGCCGACGCCAGCGGCCCGGCGAACCCATAGCAGAGCAAGATGCCCAGGAAGGTGCCCACCAGTGCGCCGGCAATGTGCTCGCCGATCTTCGAGGTGTCACCGCCAAGCTGCGACATGGTGGTCACGATGCCGAGCACGGCGGCCACGATGCCGAAGCCCGGTAGCGCATCGGCAGACTTCATCACTGCCATCGACGGCGCCTCGGCCTCCTGATGATGGGTTTCGATCTCGAGTTCAAGCAGTTGTTCGAGCTCCATCGGATTCATGCTTCCGCCCACGATCAGGCGCAGACAATCGGTGATGAACTCGATCAGGTGATGTTCGGCCAGAAGCCGGGGATAGGTCGCGAATATCTCGCTGCTGGCCGGATCCTCGATGTGCGATTCCAGGCTGAGTAGCCCGTTCTTGCGCATCAGGCTGAAGATGTCGTACATCAAGGACAGCAGGTCCACGTAATCCTGGCGCCGGTATTTGGGGCCCTTCAGCAGGCCCAGCATGTCGCGGAAGGCCGCCTTCACGATCTTCATCGGGTTGGCGGTGAGGAAAGCTCCCGCCGCACCGCCACCAATGATCAGCAACTCATACGGCTGCCACAGCGCCAACAGCTGTCCATGCGACAACAGGTAACCACCCAGGACGCTGACCAGGACAACCAGGGTTCCAATAACAACGAGCATGCTAGTTCCGTGGCGGGGGTCGACCATCCCTTATCGGCCGCAACCAGGAAATATGTAGCGCGATTTCTCATTCAGCTCCCCACCGCGCCGGCGGAATGCGGTCCACGAAACCGAAAGGCCCGGCAATGCCGGGCCTTTCGCTGGGACCTGCCGTCGCGGAGACCTACGGGCGGCGTGCCAGTTCCGGGTTGTCCTTGGTCACCGGCATCAGGTCCTTTTTCGACACCCCCAGCCACAGCAGTATCGGGCTGGCCACGAAGATCGAGGACAGCGTGCCGACCACGATGCCGATCAACATGGTGATGGCGAAGCCGTGCACCGCCGGGCCGCCCATGAAGTACATCGCACCCATGGTGATGCCGGTAAACAGCGAAGTGATGATGGTTCGCGACAGCGTGTTGTTGATCGAGCGGTTGAGAATTTCCTCCGGCTCGGCCTTGCGCGCCAGGCGGAACAGCTCGCGGATACGGTCGAACACCACCACTTTGTCGTTGATCGAGTAGCCGATCACCGCCAGCACCGAGGCCAGCACGGTCATGTCGAACTGGCGCTGAAACAACGCGATGACCCCCAGCGTGATCAGCACGTCATGCACCTCGGTAGCCACCGCAGCAATCGCGAAGCGGCGCTCGAAACGAATCCACAGGTAGGCCATGATGCCCAGGATCACGAACAACGCGGCCCAGGTGCCATCGGTCTTCAGCTCGGCACCCACTTCCGCGCTGACGAAGTTGCGACTCTTCATCTTTGCATCCGGGCGCGCCGCGTGCAGTCCCTTCATCACGTCGGCGGAGACGCGGTCGAGATTGACCATGCCATTGGCCTGCAACGCGGCCGGATCGTCCCGGGCCTGGAACCGGATCGACACGACGCGGGTACCACCCAGGCTCTGCACCACTGCGTCACCGAAGCCGCCCTTGGCCAGCGCGCCGCGCACGTCGGCGATCTCCACCGGCTGGTCGTAGTCGACCGTCATGGAGACGCCGCCGGTGAAGTCCATCCCGTAGTTGAGCCCCTTGATCGCGATAAGGGCGACCGAGGCGATCATCAACGCGATGGCGATGGCGATGCTGTACTTGCGCATGCCGAGGAAGTTGATGTTGCTGTCGTGATTGAAAATTTCCATGGTGGTTCCTTAGACCGACAGCGTCTTGAGCTTGCGGTGGCCGTGGATCGCCGCAGTAAACGCGTGGGTCAGCGTCACTGAAGTGAACAGCGAGGTCAGGATGCCGATCATCAGGGTCACGCCGAAGCCCTTGATCGCGCCGGTGCCCATCGTGGTCAATGCCAGCGAGGCGATCAGGTGGGTGACGTTGGCATCCAGAATGGTCGACCAGGCCTTCTCGTAACCCGCCCGAATCGAGGCGTGCGGCGTGGAGCCGTTGCGTAATTCCTCTCGCACGCGTTCGCATATCAGCACGTTGGCATCAATCGCCATACCCAGCGTCAGCACGATACCGGCAATGCCCGGCATGGTCAGAGTCACCCCGATCAGAGACATCACCGCCACCAGGACAACCAGGTTGAAGAACAGCGCAATGTCCGCGACCAGACCGAACAGCTTGTAGTAGACCGCGGCGGCCAGCAGCACCAGGGCCAGGCCCAACATCACCGACTTGAAACCTTTGTCGATATTATCGGCACCCAGGCTGGAGCCGATCACGCTTTCCTCGATGATGTCCACTGGCGCGGCGAACGCGCCGCCCTTGAGCAGCAGGGCCAGGTCCGAGGCTTCTTTCGGACTGCCCAGACCGGTGGTCTGGAACTGCTTGCTGAACGGACTGGCAATATTGGCGTCGTTGATCACCGACTCGGTGATCTTCGGAGTACGCACTTCCTTGCCATCGACGATCTTGGTCTCGGTCACGCGCTCGACGTACACCACCGCCATCGGCTTGCCGACGTTCGCGTTGGTGAAGTCACTCATCTTGCGGGCGCCGGCGGCATTCAAGGTGACGTCGACCTTGGGCGTGCCGCTTTGCTGGTCGATGCCCGAGGAAGCGTCGACCAGCTCGCTGCCGGTGACGATGACCTTCTTGCTCACCAAGACCGGCAGGTTGCTGTCGCGCATGCGGTAAAGGTTCGCGTCCGGCGGAATGTTGCCGGTCTTCTCCGCTTCCCGTGCCTGGGGATCGCCAGGGTGGCCGATACCCGGCCGATACTCCAGCGTGGCCACGGTGCCGATCAGCTTCTTCGCCTCGGCCGGATCCTGCACGCCGGCCAGATCGACCACGATGTGGCTTTCGCCCTGTTGTTGGATCAGCGGCTCGGAAACGCCCAGCGCATTGACGCGATTGCGCAGCGTCTGCAGGTTCTGCTTGATCGCGCCGAGCGCGATGTCGCGCAGCTTGTCAGGTTTGATCACCGCGTTCAGTACAAAGCGGTCGCCGGTGTTGGGGCCATTGGACACCAGCAGATCGGTGTACTCGTTGCCGATGGCGTTGGACGCCTTGGAGCGGTCCTCGGCGGAGCGCAACACCACTGAGACGCCATTGCCACGCACGGGGTTGCGCGTCACCGACTCGTAACGGATATTCTGGTCGCGCAACACGCTGCGAATGTCGTCGGCGTAGCTGTTCTCCTGCTTGTCGATCACGTCGTTCTGATCGACCTTCATCAGAAAGTGCACACCACCTTGCAAGTCCAGGCCCAACGGCATGGAACGGGCGCCGATCGCGCCTAGCCACGCCGGCACGGTGGACTGCAGTTTGAACGCCACGGTGTACTTGTCGCCCAGCAGCGTCTTGATCGCGTCCGAGCCGCTCTTCTGCACATCGGTGTCGGCGAACGTCGCCAGCAGGTTGTCGCTCTGCACGATGACCTCGCCAAAGGCGACCTTCTGCTTTTGCAGTGCCTCGACCACCTTCTGGCGCAGGGCCTGGTCGGCTGGTGGCGCGTCGCCGTTGGCGCTGACCTGCACGGCCGGCACGGGAGCGAAGGCATTTGGCAGCGCGTAAATCACGCCAAACAACATCACCAGCGCTACCAGCGCGTATTTCCAGCGGGGAAAATCAGTCATGCCTTGGACCCGTCAAAGCCGCGGCAGCGTGCCGCGGCGGTAGCAACCATCGAGGAATAGGGACGCGCAAGGATCACCGCTGCCGGGCGCACGTCGCAACTCGTCGCAATCAAGCGGACTTCAGCGAGCCCTTGGGCAGCACCTGCTGCACGGCACCCTTCTGCAGCTTCACCTTGACGTTGGCCGCAATCTCGACCGTGATGAAGGTCTCGCCCACTTCTTCCACGCGACCGGCCAGGCCGCCGTTGGTGACCACCTCGTCACCCTTGGCCAGTGCGGACACCAGAGCCTTGTGTTCCTTCTGCCGCTTCATCTGCGGCCGGATCATCATGAAATACATCAGGCCGAACAACACCACCATCATGATGATCAGGGACATGCCACCGCCCTGCTGCTGCGGCGCGGCTTGAGCAATCGTGAGGGAAAGCGGAAAACTCATCATCGTATCTCGCAAGTTATGGCGTCATCAGCGTTTTCAGCTGAACGCCCGGTAAAAGATTGTCGATTATGCCATGCGCCTCCGGCCCGTGCACGGCATGTGACCAAGGGTCAGAGTCACTTTTCGCAAGCGAAAAGTGACTCTGACCCCTTCCCACCCCCCCGCCGGGCATAAAACCTGGCGACAAACGCTTCCAGCGTACGACCCGCAATTGCCGCGCGCAGTTCCGCCATCAACCGCTGGTAGTGGCGCAGGTTGTGCATGGTGGCGAGCTGGCTACCGAGGATCTCGTTGCAGCGATCCAGATGCCGCAGGTAGGCTCGGCTGAACCCGTGGCTGCAGGTGTGGCAGTCGCAACCTTCCTCGATCACCCTGATGTCGCTGGCGTATTTCGCGTTGCGGATGCGCAGCGTGCCTTCGGCGGTGAACAGGAAGCCGTTGCGGGCGTTGCGGGTGGGCATCACGCAATCGAACATGTCGATCCCCCGACATACCGCCTCGACGATATCCTCGGGTCGGCCCACGCCCATCAGGTAGCGCGGTTTGTCGGTCGGCAGCAGCGGCACCGTAAAGTCCAGCGTGCGGTGGCGCTCGCCCTCCGGCTCGCCCACCGCCAGGCCACCGAGCGCGTAACCGTCGAAACCGATGTCGATCAGGCCGGCTGCCGAACGCTGGCGCAAATTTTCGTGCACACCGCCCTGCACGATGCCGAACAGCGCGTGCGGATTGTTCAGGTCTTCGAACGCACGTCGCGAACGTTCGGCCCAGCGCAAACTGAGTTGCATCGAATCGCCGGCCACTTTCTCGGTCGCCGGATACGGCGTGCACTCGTCGAAGATCATCACGACGTCCGAATCCAGCGTCTTCTGGATCTTCATCGACACTTCCGGCGACAAGAACACCTTGGAACCATCCACCGGCGAGGCGAACGTGACGCCCTCCTCGGAAATCTTGCGCTTGTGCGCCAGCGAGAACACCTGGAAGCCGCCCGAATCGGTGAGGATGGGCTTGTCCCAGCCGATGAACTTGTGCAGCCCGCCGAACTGCTCCACTACCGGCAGTCCCGGCCGCAGGAACAGATGGAAGGTATTGCCCAGGATAATCTCCGCGCCGGTTTCCACCACGTCACGCGGGGACATCGCCTTGACCGAGCCGTAGGTACCCACCGGCATGAACGCGGGCGTCTCCACCGTGCCGCGGGCGAACGTCATGCGACCACGGCGGGCCGCGCCGTCGGTGGCCAGAAGATCGAAAGTCATGCGAGGGGTCAGAGTCACTTTTGGCTCGCCGGAAGTGACTCGGACCCTGCCCCGTGCGGCAGGATCAGCATCGCATCGCCATAAGAGAAGAAGCGATAGGACTGTTCGACCGCATGGCGATAGCTGTCGAGGATGAACTCGCGCCCGGCCAACGCCGACACCAGCATCAGCAGGGTCGATTGCGGCAGGTGGAAGTTGGTGAGCAGGCCGTCGATGGAGCTGAAGTGGTAGCCCGGAAAGATGAAGATCTGGGTCTCCCCGGCGAACGGATGCATCTCGCCATCCTTGCTGGCGCTCTCCAGCGCACGCACCACGGTCGTGCCCACCGCAATTACTCGACCGCCGTTGGCGCGGGTACGGCGAATCTGGCCGATCAGGTGCGCGCCGACATTGAGCCACTCCGTGTGCATGTGGTGTTCCTCCAGATTGTCCACGCGCACCGGCTGGAACGTACCGGCGCCGACATGCAGCGTGATATAGCCGAACTCGACGCCACGCAGGCGCAGCCGATCGAGAATCGCCTCGTCAAAATGCAAGCCCGCCGTCGGCGCCGCCACGGCGCCCGGTTTGCGTGCATACACGGTCTGGTAGCGTTCCGCGTCGCCGGCATTGGGAGGCCGCTCGATATATGGCGGCAACGGCATCTCGCCCAGCTTCAGCAGCAGCTTCTCCAATGGCTCGGGCGCCTCGAAACGCAGCCGGAAGAAGCCTTCGTCGCGACCCAGCACCACCACATGACTGCCGTCGGCAAGCTCGATCCGGCCACCTTCCTTCGGCTTCTTGCTCACGCCCAGTTGCACCGTGGCCTCGTGCGCGCCGGTGACCCGTTCGATCAGGATCTCCACCGCGCCGCCGCTTTCCTTGCGCCCATACAGGCGCGCCGGCAACACCCGGGTGTCGTTGAACACCAGCAGATCGCCGGGGCGCAAAAACCCGGGCAGGTCGCGGAACATGCGGTCCTGTCGCGTCTGCGCCGGCACGTCGAGCAGCAACATGCGGCTGGCCGAGCGCTCCGGCAACGGTGTCTGCGCGATCAGTTCGTGCGGCAGGTGAAAACTGAAATCGGACTTCTTCAAGACGACTGTGGCCAACGTGGAAAGCGGGCATTATCCCGCAGCACGCCGGCCGCTGCGCAATCGACGGCGTAGGCCCCTACAACCAGCCTTTCTGCCGCGCCAGTCGAAACGCCTCGATCCGATTGGTCACGCCAAGCTTGCCGATCGCTTCGGAGAGATAATTGCGCACGGTGCCGTGCGAGAGATTCAGTTGCGTGGCGATATCGCCGGCTGACTGCCCTTCGCCGGCCAGACGCAACACCTGGCGTTCGCGGTCATTCAACGGGTCGGCCTCCGACCAGGCTTCCAGGGCCAGCTGCGGATCGATCGAGCGACCACCGCGATGGACGACCCGCAGCGCCTCCGCCAGGTTCTCCGCCGGCGCGTCCTTCAGCAGATAACCGGACACGCCGGCATCCAGTGCGCGCCGCAGGAAGCCGGGCCGCGCGAACGTGGTGACGATGATTACCTTGATCGGCAACTCCTGGCGATGGATGCGCTGGGCCAGCTCCAGCCCGGTCAGCTCCGGCATCTCGATGTCGGTGACCAGCACGTCGGGCTTCAGTCGCTGGAGGTCGCGCCATGCCGACTCGCCGTCGGCAGAGGAACCGAGCACGTCAATGTCCGATTCCATCCCCAGCAGCGCCGACAGCGCACCACGCACCATCGCCTGGTCCTCGGCCAGCAGCACGCGGATCATGTGGATACTCGCCGCGGCTGCATGCGTGGCGCTGATGGTTGCCGAAAATTCATGGGTCATACCGAAAAGAAAGGAAGGTCAGGCCGCAGAATGTCCGCCGACCGCGGTCGAGATTGATCCGCCACCAGGCAACGTCGAGGATGACGACGGCACCAGCCGCAGCACCGGTACCGGCGCTTTCACCAGCATGCGTGTGCCGCCACGGCGCGGCGAGTCGATCTCCAGAGTCCCGCCAATGGCCCGCACACGTTCGCGCATGCCGCGCAAGCCGTTGCCGTCAGTTTCGATGCCCCCGCGACCGTTGTCGCTGATCAGCATGTGGACGCTGGCGTGCTCGCGCCGAAAGTCTACCTTTGCACAGCTGGCGTCCGCGTGGCGCGCGACATTGGTCGCCGCTTCGCGCAGGACCAGCGACAACGCCCGCTCCGTGTCTTGCGGAAGATCTACCGGCGGGTGATCGTAGTCGAGATGCACCCGCGAGGATTCCAGCAGCAGTTGTGCCGACGCCAGTTCAGCCGCCAGGTCGGTGGCGCGGATACCGCTGACCGCGCTGCGTACTTCGGCCAGCGCGTGGCGGGCCACCTTCTCGGCCTCCTCCACCTCGCGCTTTGCCGTCTCCACATCGCGATCGAACAATTTGCGCGACAGCTCCAGTTTCAGCGTAATCAGCGACAAGGTATGGCCCAGCAGATCATGCAGGTCGCGCCCGATCCGCTCGCGCTCCGCGGTGGCGGCCAGCCGGCGTACTTCATCATGCGAAAGGCGGAGTGCGACGTCTTTTTGCTTGTTGAGTTGCTCGACCGCAATGATCGTGCAGATGACGAAGATCGTGACCGGCATGATCACCAGCAGCGAATTCGGATAGCCCATCCACCAACCCAGCGCCACGTATGCCGCGTTGAGGACCAATATCTGGGTCACGTAGATGCGGTATTCGCGCAAGTCACAGTGACCCAGCATCACACAGGCATAGACTAAGTAACTCAGACCGCTCGGGTACCAACGCATCACGCTGAAGCACAACACCGCCATACCCCAGGCGTAGAAATAGGTTGTCTTGCGCGGTGCCAGCTGGATCTTGGCGAACAGAAACAGGAACACCGGATACGTGCCCAGGGTGAACAGCAACCACACTCTGGTGTAGCCGTTCAAGCCACCGTCGAACAGTGGCGTGATGAAGATCCAGAACGACCACATCAGATGAACGCTGTCGGCCCAGGGTGACTTCCCCCGGCGGATATCGTCGGCGACCGCGGAATCCGGCGCAGGAACAAACCGTCGGGCAATGAAGGCGGGAATCATGGTCTGGTATTCCGAAATAGGTTCGGTTCGCACAGCATCCTACGTCAACCGTACCGGCGCAGGCGTCGTGCCGCCAGCCACAGGAAACCCGCGGCGAAGCCAATCAGCGCCAGCCCGTGTCCCAACAGTGGCCCCTGCTTCATGCCCACGGCGGCGAGCGCCAGCATGTCCAGGTGGTAGCTGGGCCAGACCGGTGCGATCTGCTGCAGGAACTTCGGCAGCATTGGCAACGGAAACCACAGCCCGGACATGAACGACATCGGCAGGTAGATCATCTGCAGCACGCCCGGCGCACCCTGGCCCTTGATCAGGGTGCCCACGAACATGCCCAACGCACAGAACGGCAACACCCCGAGCATACCGGTGAGCAGCAAGGCGCCAGCCTGCTGCAGGCTCACGCTCACATGGCCGATCGACACCGCCATCGCGAGCAGCAACAGGATGACTACCCCGGCCGCGGCCACCGCCATCAGCATCTTGCCCAACAGGTAGGCACCCGGCGGCATCGGCAGCGCGCGCTTGAAGGTGAGCAGACCACCATCGCGTTCCAGCGCCAGCGACACACCGAAGCCGAATAGCCCCGGCATCATCACGCCGAACACGCCGTAACTCGCCAGCAGATAACGTGCCGCATCAGCACCATTGGAGTCGGCCATCAACACGCCGAACAACAGATAAAACATCGCCGGAAACAGCATGATCGGCAGCATGAAACCCGGTGCACGCATGTAGCGCAGGCACTCGCTGCGCGCCTCCTCGAGATAGGCGCCGAGGACACGACCGCGCGGCATACCGACAGTCAGGACGGACTCATTCACGGACATCACGGTTCCCATTTCAGGCAGCCTCGCGTTGGCGGGTGGCCGCGACCTTATCGGCGTCGCGGGTGAGTTCGCTGAACGCCTCGGCCAGACCGGCACGCTGCACTTCCAGTTCGCTGACATTCGCGTCGGCGTCGAGTAGCCGGCGTACCACCTCCTCGGCATCGGCAGCGGCGATGTGCAGCCGCCCGCTTTCCTGGCGTGCCTCCGCTACCTGCGGCCAGCTTCGCACGGTTTCGACCGACAGGGCACTCAAGCAACGGATACGCTTCAGCGCCACCTTCGCCCGCAACTCGTCGACCGTACCTTCCTGGATCATCCGACCATGCGACATCACGCAGACGCGGTCCGCCAGCACCTCAGCCTCTTCCAGGTAGTGCGTAGTGAGCAGCACCGAACAGCCTTCGGCCAGCAGCCGGCGGATCGCTGCCCACAATTTCTGGCGCGCCTCGATATCCATGCCCACGGTCGGCTCATCGAGAAACAACAGCTCGGGCCGACCGCACAGCGCCAGCGCGAATTGCACGCGTCGCTGCTGGCCGCCGGACAACTTCGCATAAGGCCGCTTCAGCAACTCACCGACACCGGCCAGCCCGGCGGTTTCCGCCAACGTGCGTGGCGCCGGGTAGTAGCTCATTGTCAATCGCAACAGTTCGCCAACCCGCAGCGTCGGTGGTAACTCGGCGTTCTGCAACATCACGCCAATGCGGCGACGCGCCTCGATCCGTTGCGGGTCCATGCCAAACAATTCGACCGTGCCCGCATCGGCGCGGATCAGCCCCAGCAACAGGCCGATTGCCGTGGTCTTGCCGGCGCCGTTGGGGCCGAGCAGGGCCAGCAACTCAGCGGACTTCAAGTGCAGGTCGACCCCGTCGAGTGCGGTGAGCCCGCCATAACGTTTGACGGCACCATCGAGGCAGGCGACTGGATCACGGACATGTGGCATGGAAGCTCCTCCAATGCCGTTCATCCTCGGCAAAACAGAGGCTTGCCGACAGTCGCTGGCGTCAACCATCGGGGGTGACAGGCGTCATCCGCGGGCTGGCACGGGGTTACGGCGGCCATCGCGGCAGGGTATCCTGTGCTGGATAACACGGCTGCCAACACCTGCGAGCCACGGCCTGAAAGAGCTGAAAATATCGAGGAAGCGCCTGTCAGCCCGCGTTTCCCACCATGCTTTCACTACCTGCCACCCGCCACCCCGCACGGCTTGCCGTCCGGCGAAGATTGAGGAGGATTCAATATGGGCATCATCAACCAATTGCGCGAACTGCGCGAATTCGGCGGCAAGCCGCGCACCAGCGGGCTGGACGACGCCAGCATCGAACGGATGGCAGCAAGCGATCCGCTGCTGAGCCAGGCGGTTACCGAAGCCGTGGCGCACCACCGGGAGCTGTGCGCCGACCTGGCTGATTTCCTGAAACTGGACGAGGCCGAGCAACTCACCAAGGTGCAGGCCGGGTTCGTGAATTTCTACCCGGATGACGCGGTCAACCCCTACCTGCCGGCGGCTGCACGCGGGCCGTGGATCGTCACGTTGAAAGGCGCGGTACTGCACGATAACGGCGGCTACGGCATGCTCGGCTTCGGCCACAACGACGCGGCCATTCTCGAAGCGCTAGGTCGTCCACAGGTCATGGCCAACGTGATGTCGCCCAGCGTGGCGCAACTGCGCTTCACTGCCGCGATGGACAAGGAACTCGGTCGTCACCGCGGCGGCAGCCCGTACCACCGGTACATGTGCCTGAACTCGGGTTCGGAGTCCATGTCACTGGCCTGCCGCATCGCCGACGTCAATGCCAAGACCATGACGGACGCCGATGGTCGTTATGCGGGCCGCACGATCAAGCGCCTGGTGGTCAAGGGCGCTTTCCACGGCCGCACCGACAAACCGGCGTTGTATTCCGATTCCACGCGCAAGACCTACCAGCAGTATCTGGCCAGCTACCGCCACGAAGACAGCGTGATCGCCGTGACGCCTTACGACGTGGCGCAACTGCAAGCCGCATTCGCCGACGCCGACAAGCACGGCTGGTTCATTGAGGCGATGTTCCTGGAACCGGTGATGGGCGAAGGCGATCCCGGCCGCGCCGTCACCCCCGAGTTCTACCAGGCATCCCGTGCGCTGACCGAATCCCACGGCAGCTTGCTGGTGGTGGACTCGATCCAGGCCGGCCTGCGCGCGCATGGCGTGTTGTCGATCACCGATTACCCCGGTTTTGAAAAGTTGCCCGCGCCGGACATGGAGACTTTCTCCAAGGCGCTCAACGCCGGCCAGTATCCGTTGTCCGTCGTGGCAGTCACCGATGCCACCGCCAAGCTCTACCGCAAGGGCATCTACGGCAACACCATGACCGCAAACCCTCGCGCGCTGGAGGTGGCACTGGCCACCCTGGGTGAACTGAACGACGAGGTGCGCAACAACATCCGCGAACGCGGCAAGGAGTTCGTCGACAAGCTCAATGCACTGAAGAAGGAGCTGGGCGGCCTGATCACCAAGGTACAGGGCACCGGCTTGCTGTTCTCCTGCGAGCTGGCACCGGAATACAAGTGCTACGGCGCCGATTCCACCGAGGAATTCATGCGTGAGCATGGCATTGGCGTGATCCATGGTGGCACCAGCTCGCTGCGTTTCACCCCGCACTTCAAGGTCACCAGCGCCGAGGTGGACCTGATCATTGCCCATGTGCGCAAGGCGCTGCTGGAAGGCCCGCGCAAAGCGAAGGCCGAAGCGGCCTGAACCCTGCACAATCGCCATGGCTGCGGCGAGGCCCCTCCGCCCGCCGCAGCCAAATACTTCGCGTAAATCGGATTTCCCTTACTCCCTGATCTGTCAGCGCAGGCATAGACTCCATCAGCCGGTAGTCGCCGGCTAACCCAGGGAGGACTCCACAATGTCGATGTCTCTACGACTGCTTGCCGTCAGTGCCGCCTTTGCTTTCGCCGGTGCGGCCTTCGCGGCTGCCCCGCAAGCCAGCAACGCGGCCCCCGCCAGCAAACCGCATACCGCCCAGCAACAGCGCATGATCGATTGCAACAAGCAAGCGACCGGCAAGAAGGGCGGCGAGCGCAAAGCCTTCATGAGCTCGTGCCTGAAAGGCCACGTCGCCGCGGCCCCGTCAGCCCGACAAGCACAGCAGGAACGGATGAAAACCTGCAACGCCGACGCCAAGACCAACGCGCTCAAGGGCGCTGAACGCAAGACCTTCATGAGCACCTGCCTGAAGAGTGGCAGCGCAGCCGCAGCAAAGTAACCGGCAGCAACGACCTGTGCACGCGCGCCCACGTGCGTGCGTGCACAAGGTCACTTCGCTAAGCTTCGACTGTCGCGCCACGCGCCGTCGTTGAAGATAGTCACCGATGAAAATTGTCGAAGTCCGCCATCCGCTGATCCAGCACAAGCTCGGCCTGATGCGTCGTGCCGGCATCAGCACCAAGGAATTCCGCGAGCTGGCCGCCGAAGTCGCCGCCCTGCTCACCTACGAGGCCACCAAGGATCTGGAAACCGTCGAGGAAGAGATTGAAGGGTGGGCTGGCCCATTGCGCGTACAGCGAATCAAGGGCAAGAAGATCACGATCGTGCCCGTTTTGCGTGCCGGCCTGGGCATGCTGCCCGGCGTACTCGACATGATCCCGGCCGCCAAGGTCAGCGTGGTCGGCGTGCAACGAGACGAGAAAACCCTGCAGCCAGTTGCCTATTATGAAAAACTCAGCGGCCGCATGGACGAACGCATCGCCCTGATCGTGGACCCGATGCTGGCCACGGCCGGCACCCTGGTTGCCACCGTCGACATGCTCAAGGCCGCTGGCTGCAAACGGATCAAGGGGCTGTTTTTGGTCGCCGCGCCGGAAGGCCTCAAGCGAATCGAGTCGGCCCATCCCGACATCGAGATCTACACCGCGTCCATTGATCAGCGCCTCAACGAGCGCGGCTACATCCTGCCCGGTCTCGGCGACGCCGGCGACAAGATCTTCGGCACCAAGCAGTTGCCGGCAGGTGGTTGAAACCCCACGGCAGGAGCTCGTTGGCGAGCGAAGCTTCTGCTGTGATGCACGATAGATCGAGTCAACAGCATCGCCCGCCAGCGTGCTCCTACGTTTTTTCGTAACGGGGAGGTCAGCGCCCGAACTGGTCGGTCACCTCAATCAACTGATGCAGAATGCCCGGCTCGAATGCCGAATGGCCAGCGTCCTGCACGATGCGCAGGTCAGCCTCCGGCCAGGCGCTATGCAGATCCCATGCACTTCGCAATGGACAAACCACATCGTAGCGGCCCTGCACGATCACGGTCGGAATATTGCGGATGCGACCGACGTTGCGCAGCAATTGATCGTCGTGTTCGAAGAAGCCGCCATGGACGAAGTAATGACATTCGATGCGCGCGAACGCCAGCGCAAACTCGTCCTCGCCGCTGGACTCGATATGCGACTTGTCCTGATAGAGAAAGCTGGTGGCGCCCTCCCACACGGACCAGGCGCGCGCCGCAGCGGTACGCACGTTTGCGTCGGGGCTGGTCAGACGGCGATGATAGGCGCTCATCAGATCGCCGCGCTCGGCCTCGGGAATCGCGCCGAGATAGGTCTCCCAGGCATCCGGGTACAACATGTCGCAACCCTTCTGGTAGAACCATTCCAGCTCTTCCCGACGCAGCATGAAGATGCCACGCAACACCAGTTCGGTGACCTTGTCCGGATGGGTCTGCGCATAGGCCAGCGCCAGGGTGGAGCCCCACGAGCCGCCGAACACCTGCCAGCGATCGAGGCCCAGATGCTCGCGCACCCGCTCGATGTCGGCAACCAGCGCCCAGGTTGTGTTGTCGGTGAGTTCCGCGTGCGGCGTGGACTTGCCGCAACCACGCTGATCGAACAGCACGATGCGATACACCGCCGGATCGAAGAAACGACGGCATTTCGGATTGGTGCCACCGCCAGGACCGCCGTGCAGGAACACCACTGGCTTGCCGTGCGGATTGCCGCTCTGCTCGTAGTACAGCGTGTGCAGCGGCGAAACCTGCAGGAAACCGTGGTCGAACGGCTCGATCTCGGGATACAGCGAACGCTGCGACGACGACGGCATGACGGCTCCTGGAATCGAAGAGGCAAGCCCATAAGGCTAGCATGTGCGTGGCTCGCCGGCCTTCAATCAGCCGTGAACACCTTCCCCGGATTGAGGATGCCATTGGGATCGAACACCTTGCGCACACCGCGCATCAACGCAATCTCCGGCGCACTCCGCGTGCTTTCCAGGTAATCGCGCTTGACCAGGCCGATGCCATGCTCGGCCGAGATGCTGCCTCCATATCGCTGCAAGGCCGCCGCCAGCAGCCGGGTCACCTGCTCGCACTGGGTGATAAAGGCCTCTTCGGCGAGACTCTCTGGCCGCAACACGTTGATGTGCAGGTTGCCGTCGCCGATGTGGCCATACCAGACGACCTCGACGCCCGGATATTCACGCGCCAGCAGGGCCTGCATCTCGCCGAGGAAGCTCGAGACCACGCTGACTCGCACCGACACGTCGTTCTTGTACGGCCGCCGCGGCGCCAGGCTTTCGGTGATACCTTCACGCAGCCGCCACAGGGCTGCCGCTTGCGCATCGCTCTGCGCGATCACGCCGTCGCTGACCCAGCCCTTTTCCAGCGCCTGCTCGAACACGGCCAGCGCCGTTTCTCGCTGCTGCTCATTGGCCGCATCGAACTCGGTGACCACGTAATACGGATGATCGCCTTCGATCGCACGTTGCGCGCCGTGCGCCAATACATGCTGCAACGCGAGGTCAGAGAGGAACTCGAACGCCTGCAAGGCCAGCCGCGAACGAAACAGGGCGAACACCTCCATCAAGGCGTCCATGCCCGGCAGCGCCAGCAGCATCACCTGGGACGGCGGCGGCGGATCGGCGAGCTTCAGCATGGCTTCGACCACGATGCCCAGCGTCCCTTCCGAACCGATCATGAGCTGGCGAAAGTCGTAGCCGCTGGAGTTCTTGACCAGGCCCCGGTTGAGTTCCAGCAATTCGCCGTTGCCGGCAACCACCTTCAGCCCGGCGATCCATTCGCGCGTGTTGCCATGGCGGATCACCCGGATGCCGCCGGCGTTGGTGGCGATGTTGCCGCCGATCGAGCACGAGCCGCGGGCGCCCAGATCGACTGGGTAGACCAAGCCATGCGCGCGCGCTGCCTCGTGTACCCGCTGCAGGATCGTGCCCGGTTGCACGGTGAGGGTACGATCCATCGCGTCGAAGTCCAACACCCGGTTCATCCGCTCCAGGCTCAGTACCAGCTCGCCGTTCGCCGCCACCGCGCCGCCGGACAGACCGGTGCGACCACCAGATGGCACGATCGCCACGCCCTGTTCGTTCGCCCAGCGCACGATGGCCTGCACTTCCTGCACGCTGGCAGGCAAGGCGATCGCCAGTGGCGCGGGAGTCCAACGGCGCGTCCAGTCGCGGCCGTAATGCTCCAGATCGCCAGATTCGGTCAGCACGCGCAGTTCGGGCAATCGGCGACACAGTTCGGCAAGGCGGGGATCGGACATGCGGGACTCCAGATTCATTCACTCAGCGTGCCAGTCAGCTCGCCCCGCGTCCAGTGTTGCGGCGCCGCAATTTGGCGCGAGCTCTGGCATAGTAGGCGCTCCCCCACACCAAGGCCGATGCGATGCAGACTTCCTTTCCCCGCAAGGACATCAAGGTGTTGCTGCTAGAGGGGGTCAGCGCCAGTGCGGTGGAGGTGTTCCATCGCGCCGGTTACAGCCAGGTAGAACTGCACGCCAAGTCGCTGCCAGAAGATGAGTTGAAGGCGCGTATCGCCGATGCGCACATCGTCGGTTTGCGCTCACGTACCCAACTCACTGAAGAAGTGCTGGCGCAGGCCAGGCGCCTGATCGCCGTGGGTTGTTTCTGCATCGGCACCAACCAGGTGAACCTGAACGCTGCGCGACGGCTTGGCGTGCCGGTGTTCAACGCGCCGTATTCGAACACCCGCAGTGTGGCAGAGCTGGTGGTCGCCGAAGCAATCATGTTGCTGCGTGGCATCCCGCACAAGAACGCGCAATGCCACCGCGGCGGCTGGGCCAAGTCGGCCAGCGGCAGTTATGAGACGCGCGACAAGGTGCTCGGTATCGTCGGCTACGGCCACATCGGAACCCAGGTCGGCGTGCTGGCCGAGAGCCTGGGCATGCGGGTCATCTTCCACGACATCGTGACCCAGCTGGCGCTGGGCAACGCGCACGCCGTCTCCAGCCTGGACGAACTGCTGGAGCGCTCGGACGTGGTTACCCTGCACGTGCCGGAAACCCCGGCCACGAAGCTGATGATCAAGGCCGAACAGTTGGCGAAGATGCACGCCGGCGCGATGCTGATCAACGCGTCGCGCGGCAGTGTGGTGGACATCGACGCGCTGGCGGCGGCACTGCGCGAAGGTCGACTGGCCGGCGCGGCGGTGGATGTGTTTCCGGTCGAGCCGAAGGGCAATGGCGACCCCTTCGTCTCGCCACTCATCGGCATGGACAATGTGATCCTGACCCCGCACATCGGCGGCAGCACGCTGGAGGCGCAGGACAACATTGGCATCGAAGTCGCCAGCAAGCTGGTGCGCTACAGCGACAACGGCTCCACGCTGTCGGCAGTGAACTTCCCCGAGGTCACCTTGCCCGAACACCCCAACAGCCTGCGTCTGCTGCACATCCACCGCAACGTACCCGGCATACTGTCGCGCATCAACGAACTGTTCTCCGCCGACAACCTCAACATCGACGCACAGTTCCTGCAGACTGACAGCGAGGTTGGCTACGTGGTAATCGACGTGAGCGTGGACGAAGCCCAGACAAACGAGCTCAAGGCGAAGCTGGCGGCGATACCGGGGACGCTGCGGAGCCGGGTATTGTATTGAGGACGGGAAACGGGGAACGGGGAAGTGCAGAGAGCCGGAGAGGCGGAAGTAGATCTCGTCTTTCAGACCCCGCGGAATCCGCTCGCAGCCCGAACCACGGTCTGCGGCAAACTCACCTGTTCCCTGTTCCCTGTTCCCCGTTCCAACAAAAAAGCGCCCAACAGGCGCTTTTCTTTGTCTTGATTGCCAAACTGGTCGGGGCGGCCGGATTCGAACCGACGACCCTCTGCCCCCCAGGCAGATGCGCTACCAGGCTGCGCTACGCCCCGACATTCGACAAGCTGGCAAGTCTAGCAGCTTGCGCATTGCGTCCGGAAGACTTCAGCGACGCAGCAGAGAGAGCACTTCTTCCAGTTCCATCCGTACCTGACGCACAATCTGGTGCGACATGCTGGATTCCAGTCGTGCCTGCGGGCCTTCCAGCCGCGCGCGCGCGCCGGTGATGGTGAAACCCTCGTCATACAGCAGCGAGCGGATCTGACGGATCATCAGCACGTCGTGGCGCTGGTAGTAGCGGCGGTTGCCGCGGCGCTTGACTGGGTTGAGGGCGGGAAATTCCTGCTCCCAGTAGCGCAGCACATGGGGCTTTACACCGCACAGCTCACCGACTTCACCGATGGTGAAGTAGCGCTTGGCCGGAATGGCCGGCAGCTCGGTGTTATTCCCTTGATCCAGCATAGCCCTCGACTCTCACCTTGAGTTTCTGTCCCGGCCGGAACGTCACCACCCGCCGCGCGGAGATCGGAATCTCCTCGCCGGTCTTGGGATTGCGCCCCGGTCGCTGGTTTTTCATGCGCAGATCGAAATTGCCGAACCCGGACAGCTTCACCTGCTCGCCATTTTCAAGCGCGCCGCGAACCACCTCGAAGTAGGCATCCACGAATTCCTTGGCCTCACGTTTGTTGAGACCCACGTCGAGGAAAAGCCGCTCGGCCATTTCCGCCTTGGTCAGCGCCATCTCATCCTCGCAATTTCCCCTGGCATGTTTGCTCCAACGCGTTCACCGCTTCGCGCACCCAGCGATCCGCGTCGTCATCTGTAAGGGTGCGTGAATCGGCCTGCAAAATCAAGCCCATAGCGAGACTTTTTCGGCCGACTTCGACGCCCTTGCCGCTGTATCGATCAAATAGGCGCAGCTCCTTGAGCCGCTCGCCCAGCGTGGCGCGGACGGTCTGACCGATCTGTGACCAGCTGATACTTTCCGGTAGATCCATGGCGATATCGCGGCGCACGGCGGGAAAGCGAGGTACCGTCGCTGCCTGCGGCAGGCGTCTGGCCAGCATGGGCTCCAGCGCCACTTCCAGCACATGGACGTCAGTGCCCAAATCCAACTCCCCGGCCAGCTCCGGATGCAAGGCGCCGAGATAGCCGACTGTCTCCCCATCACGCGCCACCCGTGCGCCGCGACCCGGATGCAACCAGGCCGGCAAGCCATCGGCGTGAACCGTCCAGCGCTGCGGCTCGCCACCCCAGCCGATCAAGGCATCGAGGTCGCCCTTGAGATCGTGAAAATCCAGTGGCCGCGCCGGCTCGCCCCATTGTTCGGCTCGCGCGTTGCCGCCTGCCACGATAGCGAGGCTCGGCGTCTCCAGCGGCGGACCGCTTGCCCATTGAGGAGTGAGGCCATGAATGGCCGGCTCTTCGCGCACGGACAAGCCTTGCCGGAAGACCCGCGCGACCTCGAACAGACGCACGCGTTCCTGCTGGCGCGCGCGGTTGTGGCGCAAGGCCTCGACCAGTCCCGGCAGCAGCGAAGGCCGCATCACGGCCAGGTCCGCCGACAGTGGGTTGGCCAGCGACACCAGGCCATCGTGGAAACCCCACCGGGTCAGCAGCTCCGCCGGAACGAACGACAGGTTCACCGCCTCGTAGTAGCCGCGCGCCGCCAGTTGCTCGCGTAGCGCCAGCTCACCGATACGCGCCTCCGGCTCGATCGCCAGGGTCAACGCGCCGGTCGGCGTCGCGGTGGGAATGTTGTCGTAACCGAAGATCCGCGCCACTTCCTCGATCAAGTCTTCCTCTCGCTCGATGTCGAAACGGCTGCTCGGCGCGGTGACCTGCCAACCGTCGGGGGTCGTGACCACCTTCATGCCCAGCGCGATGAAGATGCGGCTCACTTCCGCGTCGGCCACAGCCACACCCAATACGCGCTTCAGGCGTGCGCGGCGCAGCGTCACTGCCCCCCGCACCGGCAAGTCGGCAAGGTTCTCCGCAACCAGCACCGGCCCCGCCTTGCCGCCGGCAATCGTCAACAGCAATTCGGTGGCGCGTTCTAGTGCACGCCGCGGCAGCTCCGGATCGACGCCGCGCTCGAAGCGATGCGAGGCCTCGGTATGCAGGCCCAGTTTGCGCGCGCGGCCCATGATCGCGGCCGGTGCGAAGTGTGCCGACTCGAGGAAGATGTTGCGCGTGACGTCGCTGACCCGCGAGTCGTAACCACCCATCACGCCAGCCACGGCCAGGCCTTTCTTTTCGTCCGCAATCAGCACGAAACCCGGGTCGAGTTTCGCCTCGTTGCCATCGAGGATCTTCAGTGTCTCGCCCGCACGCGCGCGGCGCACCACGATGTCGCCTTCGAGCGTGTCATTGTCGAAGGCGTGCAGCGGCTGCCCCAGTTCCAGCATCACGTAGTTGGTGACATCGACCACGGGATTGATTGGGTGCAACCCGGCACGGCGCAGGCGCTCGGCCAGCCACAGCGGCGTGCGCGCGGTTGGGTCAAGATCTTCGATGATGCGGCCGAGATAGCGCGGCGCATCCTTGCCTGCCTCCAGGCGGATGCCGCGGCGCGCCTCGCCAGTGACCGGCGCGGCCCCTTGTGTTGGTACCTTGGCAGCGCTGCCGAACAAGGCTGCCACGTCGTGGGCCAAGCCGACCAGGCCGAGACAGTCAGGGCGGTTCGGAGTGAGCTTCAGCTCGAAGCTGGCGTCGGGCAGACCCAGGTAATCTGCCAGCGACTGACCAACCGGCGCATCCAGCGGCAGCTCGAACAGGCCGGACGCATCGGCGTCGACACCCAGCTCCTTGGCCGAACACAACATGCCGAACGACTCGACCCCGCGCAGCTTCGCCGCCTTGATAGCCATTCCACCAGGCAACTGCGCACCAACGGTAGCCAGCGGCACCTTTATGCCCACGCGCGCATTTGGTGCGCCGCAGACAATCTGCAGCGGCTCACCCTGTCCTGCGTCCACCTTGCACACTTGCAAGCGGTCCGCTTGCGGGTGCTTCTCAGCCGCCACGATCTCGGCCACCACGACGCCCGCCAGCTCGTCGCCCAGCGGAGTGAGTTCTTCCACTTCCAGACCCGCCATGGTCAGCGCGTGGGCCAGTTCAGCGCGACCGGCCTGGATCTCGACCAACTCGCGTAGCCAGTTCTCGGAAAATTTCATCGTCTTGGTCCGGGATTGGGGATGGGGGATTCGGGATTCAGGAAGGCAAGAAGCCGCGCGATGCGGCCGCTTCTGCGACTCCCGAAACCAGTATCTCGAATCCCGTTCATGCAAATTGCTTGAGGAAACGCAGGTCGTTCTCGAAGAACGCGCGCAGGTCGGAGACGCCATAGCGCAGCATCGCGAAGCGCTCCACGCCAAGCCCGAACGCGAAGCCGGTGTAGCGCTCCGGATCGATGCCACAATTCTTCAGCACGTTCGGGTGAACCATGCCGCAGCCGAGCACTTCCAGCCAGCGCGTCGACCCATCCTCTGCGTCCCAGCGGATATCCACTTCTGCCGACGGCTCGGTGAACGGGAAATAGCTGGGGCGAAAGCGCATCTCGAAGTCACGTTCGAAGAAGGCGCGGATAAATTCGGCCAAGGTGCCCTTGAGATCGGCAAAACTCGAAGTCTCGTCGACCAGCAGACCTTCGATCTGGTGAAACATCGGCGAATGCGTCTGGTCCGAGTCGCTGCGGTAGACCTTGCCCGGCGCGATGATTCGGATCGGCGGCTTGCGATCCGCCATCGTACGGATCTGTACCGGCGAGGTGTGCGTGCGCAACAGCCGTTTGTCGTCGAAATAGAACGTGTCATGCATCGCACGCGCCGGGTGGTGCGGAGGAAAATTCAGCGCCTCGAAGTTGTGCCAGTCGTCCTCGATCTCCGGGCCATCGACGCGCTGGTAACCGAGCCGCGCGAAAATGGACGAAATACGCTCCAGCGCCCGCGTGATCGGATGGATGCCGCCGCGCTCACCGTCGCGACCGGGCAGCGAGATGTCGATCACTTCCGAGGCGAGCCGGCGATCCAGCTCGACCCGCTCCAGTACCACTTTGCGCGCGGCAAGCGCGTCGGCGAGGCGCTGTTTCACCGTGTTTACCGCGGCACCGCGCAACTTGCGTTCGTCCGGTGCCAGGGCGCCCAGCGCCTTCAGCGCAGCCGTGACGATGCCGTTCTTACCCAGCAGACTGACGCGGAGTGCGTCGAGCGCATCCAGCGTATTGGCCTTGTCGATATCGGCCAGCGCTTGAGTGGCGCGGCTGTCCAGATCGTCCATAGTAATGCGCTTCTCGCTGCTTCCCCTCTCCCCTTGGGGGGAGGGCCGGGTAAGGGGACGCTCTTGCGTTGTCACTGGGGCTCGAAACCACTTCGATTGGGGGACCGGGCAAGCCCCGCACCCTCTCCTCAATCCTCTCTCCCGCAAGGGGACTTCCTTCGGTCGCCGGAGGGAGAGGAGGCCATCGCAAAGAACGCTTTTACAAATAAAAGCGGGGAGAAGGCGTTGGCCTTCTCCCCGCTTGCTTTACATCATATCGCCCCGACGCAACTGCGTCCGACGATCAAGCGGCCAGGCTGGCCTTCGCTTTTTCGGCAATCACACCAAACGCCTTGATGTCGTGCACGGCGATATCAGCGAGCACCTTGCGGTCCACCGTGATGCCGGCCTTGCTCAAGCCATTGATCAGGCGGCTGTAGGACAGGCCGAACATGCGTGCCGCCGCATTGATGCGAACGATCCACAGGGCACGAAACTGGCGTTTGCGCTGCTTGCGGCCGATATAGGCGTACTGACCGGCCTTGATGACGGCCTGGTTAGCGACGCGGAAGACCTTGCGGCGGGCATTGTAGTAGCCCTTGGCGCGGCCGATAACTTTCTTGTGACGGGCACGAGCGGTGACGCCACGCTTTACACGAGCCATGATTTATCTCCTAGTCTTCAGTACGGCAACATGCGCGCTACACCCGGGACGTCACACGCCTTCAGGTAGTTTTTGGCACGCAGGCCGCGCTTCAACTTGGTCGACTTCTTGGTCAGGATGTGTGACCGGAAGGCATGGCCGCATTTGATTTTGCCCGATGCGGTCTTGCGAAAACGCTTCGCAGCCGCCCGGTTGGTCTTGATCTTGGGCATGGGTAGTTCCTTGTATGGAGCCCGTCCCGTTTGGACGACTCCGGTTTCTGACTGATCTGGCGGTAGCCCGAGGGACCACGCTTTCCGTCCTGCCATGATCGGTGCACGACCCTTCCGGCGGGTCGAACCAGTGATGATACTGGTTCAAAAGGATCAACGCCAGCACGAAGTGCTGACCACGGCCTCCTCTCCCTCCGGCGACCGAAGGAAGTCCCCTTGCGGGAGAGAGGATTGAGGAGAGGGTACGGGGCTTGCCCGTAACTCACTAAAAACGATTGCTTCCAAGCCACGCAGCGAAAGAGCATCGCCCGCGAGCGGGCTCCTACCGCACCAATCACACGAGCAGCCTACTTCTTCTTCGGCCCGATCATCATGATCATCTGGCGGCCTTCAAGCCGCGGGTAAGATTCGACCTGACCGTTGTCGCCGACGTCTTCCTGGATCTTCCTGGCCAGATTCTGGCCCAGGTCCTGGTGCGACATCTCGCGGCCGCGGAAGCGGATGGTGACCTTGACCTTGTCGCCCTCTTCCAGAAAGCCGAGCATCTTGCGCAACTTGATCTGGTAGTCGCCCACGTCCGTGACCGGACGAAACTTGACTTCCTTGATTTCGACCTGTTTTTGCTTCTTCTTGGCGGCCTGCGCCTTCTTCTGGGCCTCGAACTTGTACTTGCCGTAATCCATGATGCGGCATACGGGTGGATCGCCGTTGGGCTGGATCTCGACCAGATCCATGCCGGCATCCTGCGCCAGTGCCAGCGCCTCGTCACGACTCAGGATGCCGAGTTGCTCGGAGTCTGCACCAATGACACGCACCCGCGGCACACGGATTTCCAAATTGCGACGATTGCCCTTGTTGTCGGTGGTTGCGATACCACGATCCTCCAGAAGAAGTAATGAAAAAGGTCGATCGACGCTCAGCGTCGGGTTTCGGCCCCAAGTCGTTCGACGAAATCGGCCAGCGGCATGCTGCCCAGATCCTCGCCGGAACGGATACGCACAGAAACGTTGCCCGTCTCTTTCTCGCGGTCACCGACCACGAGCAGGTACGGCACTTTCTGCATCGTATGTTCGCGGATTTTATAGCCGACTTTCTCGTTGCGCAAATCCGATTGTACTCGGAAACCTTTGTCGACAAGGGTTTGCGTCACCTCGCGGACGTAATCGGCCTGCGCATCGGTGATGTTGAAGACCACCGCCTGCACCGGTGCGAGCCAAGCCGGCAGCAGGCCGGCGTGGTGCTCGATCAAAATACCGATGAAGCGCTCCATCGAGCCCACGATGGCCCGGTGCAGCATGACCGGATGCTGCTTTTGCGAACGCTCGTCGATATATTCGGCGCCAAGACGCTCGGGCATCATGAAATCCACCTGCATGGTGCCCACCTGCCAGTCACGGCCGATCGAGTCTTTCATGTGGTATTCGATCTTGGGACCGTAGAACGCCCCCTCGCCCGGCAGCTCCGTCCAGGTCACGCCCGCGGCCGACAAAGCTCCGCGCAGCGCGGCCTCAGCGCGGTCCCACACGCTGTCGTCGCCGATGCGCTGCTCTGGGCGCAGGGCCAGGGCCACGTCAATGTCGATGAAGCCGAAGTCGGCATAGACCTGCATGGCCTGCCGATGGAAGGCGGTGACCTCGGATTCGATCTGTTCTGGCGTGCAGAAGATGTGACCATCGTCCTGGGTGAACGCCCGCACGCGCATGATGCCGTGCAGCGCACCGGATGGCTCGTTGCGATGGCAGCCACCGAACTCGCCATACCGCAACGGCAAATCGCGGTAGCTGCGGAGACCTTCGTTGAAGATTTGCACGTGACCGGGGCAGTTCATCGGCCGCAAGGCGAACGTGTGCTTCTCCGACTCGGTGAAGAACATGTTTTCCTTGTAGTGCTCCCAGTGCCCGGACTTCTTCCACAACGACACATCCAGCACCGATGGACAGCGCACCTCCTGGTAACCGCTGGTCCGGTACACGTTGCGCATGTACTGCTCGACTTGCTGCCAGATCGCCCAACCGTTCGGGTGCCAGAACACCATGCCAGGGCTTTCTTCCTGCTGATGGAACAAGTCCAGCTGCTTGCCGATCTTGCGGTGGTCGCGCTTTTCGGCTTCCTCGAGCTGATACAGATACGCCTTCAGGTCCTTGTCGTTGAGCCAGGCGGTGCCGTAGATGCGGCTGAGCATCGCGTTGCTCGAATCGCCGCGCCAGTAGGCGCCAGCCACCTTCATCAGCTTGAACGAATGCAGCTTGCCGGTATTCGGCACGTGCGGGCCACGGCAAAGATCGGTGAACTCGCCTTGCGAATACAGCGACAGATCCTCGTCAGTCGGGATGCTCTCGATGATCTCGGCCTTGTAGTGCTCGCCCAGCCCGCGAAAGAACGCCACCGCCTCGTCGCGCGACTTCACGCTACGCGTCACCGGCAACTGTTCGGCCACGATCTTGTGCATCTCGGCTTCAATCTTCGGCAAGTCCTCGGGCGTGAACGGACGCTCGTAGGCGAAGTCGTAGTAGAAGCCGTTGTCGATCACCGGGCCGATCGTGACCTGCGCGCCGGGAAACAACCGCTGTACGGCCTGGCCCATCAGGTGTGCCGTGGAGTGGCGCAGGATCTCCAGCGCCTCGGGGCTTTTCTCGGTGACGATCTGGACACTGGCATCGTGCTCGATCGAAAAGCTGGCATCGACCAGCTTGCCATCGACCTTGCCAGCCAGGGTGGCCTTGGCCAGGCCAGCCCCGATCGAGGCGGCCACTTCCTGCAC
>CAJDTN010000030.1_pt1 | contig 39751 bp, 39 predicted proteins | sample 7389801 | NCBI WGS metagenome assembly CAJDTN01 (sample SAMEA7055653, study PRJEB34461) | soil metagenome | biome: terrestrial ecosystem; feature: Peninsula; material: soil | place: Antarctica | collected 2016
CCGTTGCGGCTGGAACCTACGCCTTTTTTATGTGCCATGACTCAATGCTCCAGTTGCTCAGGCGTTGATGCCTGTGATCTCGATTTCGGTGAAATGCTGCCGGTGGCCCTGTTGACGCTTGTAGTGCTTGCGGCGGCGGAACTTGATGATGCGGATCTTGTCGGCGCGGCCGTGCTTGCGCACGGTGGCGCTGACGGTAGCGCCTTCGACGATCGGCGCACCGACCGTGATCGACTCGCCGGTACCGACCAGCAATACCTGGTCGAAGCTCACCGTGGCGCCTTCATCGGCGGTCAACAGCTCCACGCGCAGCACGTCGCCCTGCTGCACCCGGTACTGCTTGCCACCGGTCTTGATGACTGCGTAACTCATGCGTAAATGCCCTTCTGTCGTTATTCTCTTGGGTATCGCCGTTGCCGAACAGGCGTGACGAACCGCGGATTATAGCGATCGCGGTCTGAACTGGTCAAATACTGAGCAGCCTGGCTCCGCTGCTCCGTCCGCGCAGGCACTGCGCCATGGGCGGAAAGCGCCTCAGCGGCCGCGGACTGGCGCCAGGGCTGACCCGGCCGCCGCCGGGCCGGCCGGGCAGCGGCCACTGGCATCCAGCGTACCTTTCTGCTGCAACTCCCTGATCATCACTTCGCCACGCTCGCGGCTCCACTGCTGGCCGATTTTCATGCCCTCGGCCATGGCCAACGGCATCCGCGTGATCACCTTCTGGCCCAACGGCGACTGGTAGAACTTCAGCATGCCGGCCACGTCCTCTGCGGTGAAGTGCTGTTGGTAGACCGGCACCATCCGGTTCAGCAACTGCTCGCCACCGCTGGCGTCGATAAAGCCCTGCCAGTAGGACGCGGGCACGCACGGGACGGCCTGTCCCATCATGCCGGCCATCTGCGAGTTCATCTGGCCGAACATCTGACCAAGGTGCATGACCTCGAACAGCTGACGCACCTGTTGGTTGCTGGGCGCCGCCGCCGCCGCCTGGCCATTGGCTCCGAAGGCTAGCGCGGCGGCGGCCGCGACCCTGATCCACTTGCGCATGATGAATGTTGTCCGCTGTCGCCCGATGATACGCCGCCTGGATTGCCGGGAACGGCGCGTTCACCAACAACGGCACACGGCATGGGAGGCAAATCCGTAGCCGCTCGCGGCGGGATCATCCGCTGAACCGGCAGTACTCCTTGGTATGGTAACGAGTTCCCCCCATATACGGCGTCCATGGACACCATTCGCATCCGCGGCGCACGCACGCACAACCTCAAGAACATCGACCTCGACCTGCCTCGAGGCCAACTGATCGTGATCACCGGCTTGTCCGGCTCGGGCAAATCCTCGCTGGCTTTCGACACCATCTACGCCGAAGGTCAGCGCCGCTATGTCGAGTCGTTGTCGGCGTACGCGCGCCAGTTCCTGTCGATCATGGAAAAGCCGGACGTCGACCATATCGAAGGCTTGTCGCCGGCGATCTCGATCCAGCAGAAATCCACCTCGCACAATCCCCGCTCCACCGTGGGTACGATCACCGAGATCTACGACTACCTGCGCCTGCTGTACGCGCGTGTCGGCACCCCGCGTTGCCCCGACCACGGCATTCCGCTGGCGGCGCAGACGGTGAGCCAGATGGTCGATGCCACCCTGGCGCTGGACGGCGGCACGCGCTACATGCTGCTGGCGCCGGTGATCCGTGAGCGCAAGGGCGAGCACGTCCAGGTATTCGAGCAGTTGCGCGCACAGGGATTCGTGCGGGCACGGGTCGATGGCACGGTCCACGATCTGGACGCGGTACCGCCGCTGACCCTGCGCCAGAAACACACGATCGAGGCCGTCATCGACCGCTTCCGCCCTCGCGACGACATCAAGCAGCGCCTGGCCGAATCGTTCGAGACCGCGTTGCGGCTGGGCGACGGTTTGGTGATCGTGGCGAACATCGATGATCCGTCGGCAACGGAGCAGATGCTGTCTTCGCGCTACTCCTGCCCGGTCTGCGACTACTCGTTGCCGGAGCTGGAACCGCGGCTGTTCTCGTTCAACTCGCCAATCGGCGCGTGCCCGAGTTGCGACGGCCTGGGCGTGACCCAGGTGTTCGACCCCGCCCGCGTGGTCGGTCATCCCGAGCTGTCGCTGGCCAACGGCGCCGTGCGCGGTTGGGATCGCCGCAACGCGCACTATTTCCAGCTGATCCTGTCGCTGGCGGCGCACTATGACTTCGCAGTGGACACGCCGTGGCGGAAGCTGCCCGCCGACGTGCAGAAGGCCGTGCTGTACGGCAGCGGCAAGCAAAAGATCGCGTTCCGCTATCTGACCGAGCGTGGCGGCAAGGTGACCCGCGAGCACACGTTCGAAGGCATCCTGCCGAACCTCGAACGGCGCTACAAGGAGACCGAGTCCGCCGCCGTCCGCGAGGAGCTGTCGAAGTACATCAGCGACCAGCCCTGCCCCGCTTGCGAAGGCCAGCGTCTGAATCGTTCCGCCCGCAATGTCTTCGTCGCCGACCACGCGCTGCCGTCACTGACCCATCGCTCGATCGACGACGCGCTGGCATTCTTCGCCGGCCTCGAACTGGCCGGCTGGCGCGGCGAGATCGCGACGAAGATCGTCAAGGAAATCCACGAGCGGCTGACCTTCCTCAACGATGTGGGCCTGAACTACCTCACCCTGGATCGCCAGGCGGACAGTCTCTCCGGCGGCGAAGCGCAACGCATCCGCCTCGCCTCGCAGATCGGCGCCGGCCTGGTCGGCGTGATGTACGTACTGGACGAGCCATCGATCGGCCTGCACCAGCGCGACAATGCACGCCTGCTCGGCACGCTGACCCGCCTGCGCGACCTCGGCAACACGGTGATCGTGGTCGAGCACGACGAAGACGCGATCCGAATGGCCGACCACGTGCTCGACATCGGCCCGGGCGCCGGCGTGCACGGCGGCGAGATCGTGGCGCAGGGCAGCGTGCAGGACATGCTCGACTCACCGCGTTCGGTCACCGGCCAGTTTCTTTCCGGCGCACGCGCGATCGAGGTACCGATCGAACGCCGCCAGCCGATCGACGACGACTCGTGGCTGCGCCTGAAGGGCGCCAGCGGCAACAACCTGAAGCACATCGATCTGGCGATTCCGGCCGGCTTGTTCACCTGTATCACGGGCGTGTCCGGCTCGGGCAAATCGACCCTCATCAACGACACCTTGTACCGCCTCGCCGCCGCCGAACTGAATGGCGCCGGCGCGCAGGCGGCTCCGTACGAGTCGGTCGAAGGCATGGCCTTGTTCGACAAGGTGGTCGAGATCAACCAGGCGCCAATCGGCCGCACGCCGCGCTCCAACCCCGCCACCTACACCGGCCTGTTCACCCCGCTGCGCGAGATGTTCGCGCAGGTGCCGGAAGCGCGCGCGCGCGGCTACACGGCGGGTCGCTTCAGCTTCAACGTGCGCGGCGGCCGCTGCGAAGCGTGCGAGGGCGACGGCCTGATCAAGGTGGAGATGCACTTTCTGCCCGATGTCTACGTGCCGTGCGACCTCTGCCACGGCAAACGCTACAACCGCGAAACGCTGGAGGTGCTGTACAAGGGCCACACGATTGCCGACGTGCTCGACATGACGGTGGAGGACGCGCTGAAACTGTTCGAGAACGTGCCGACCATCGCGCGCAAGCTCGACACCCTGCGCGCGGTGGGCCTGGATTACATCAAGCTCGGCCAGAGCGCCACCACGCTTTCCGGTGGCGAGGCGCAGCGCGTGAAGCTGTCCAAGGAGTTGTCCAAGCGCGACACCGGCCACACCCTGTACATCCTCGACGAGCCAACCACCGGGCTGCATTTCCACGACATCGAGCAACTGCTCGACGTGCTGCACCAACTGGTCGATCAGGGCAACACGGTGGTGGTGATCGAGCACAATCTGGATGTGATCAAGACGGCCGACTGGGTCGTCGATCTCGGCCCCGAAGGCGGCGACGGCGGTGGTCGCATCCTGGTCGCCGGCACGCCGGAGACGGTCGCGACCGCGCCCGCCTCGTACACCGGCCACTTCCTGGCACCACACCTGAAAGTCATGAAACCGAAAAAGCCCGCCACCAGCAAGCGGATCAAGGCATCGACCAAACACATCGCGTCGGCCGACAAGTACAAGCCCATGCGCGGCAGGAAGAAGCACTCATGAGCCCTCCCGACGCGAACCCGGCCAGCAACACCGACACGCCGCTGTTTGTCGCCACGATCAGCGTGCGCTGGCGCGACCTGGACGCCTTCAACCACGTCAACAACTCCAATTACCTCACCTATCTGGAAGAGGCTCGCCTGCAGTGGCTGCAACACGTGCGCGACTGGTTTGGCGCGGAGGCGAAGCCGGTACTGGCGGCCAGCAACGTGCAGTATCGCCGCCCGATCGCGTGGCCGGCCACGCTGCACATCGAATTGCGCTGCGCGCGACTGGGCAACAGCTCGATCACGATCGCCCACCGCATCCTCGATGCCGGCGATGCGAACTGTTTGTACAGCGACGGTCAGGTGGTGATGGTGTGGATGAACCCCGCCACCGGCAAGTCGGCAGCGTTGCCCGCGTCCATCCGTGCGGCAGCAGCCAAATCCGCCCCCTGAAACCACGGCGACGTCGCACGGCGTCCAGCCCACGCGAACCTTTCACGTGTCGTCGTTATGATGGGAACCCGGTTTCCACGATGGAGCTCACCCGATGACCACGCCGCCGCGTTCCGTGCTGACCCTTTCCGTCGCCTGCACTATCGCGCTGGCCGGGCTGACCCCAGTCCGGGCAACTACTCCCGCCGCCCTGACTGTGTACCGCAGCGACAGTGCCGCCTTGTACGCCAGCAGCGGCGACGGCAACGTCGACGACGGTTATGCCGTGGTGCGCGAACAACGTGCACTGAAACTCGAGGCCGGTACGCATGATGTGATCCTCGGCGATCTTCCGATCCACATCGATCCCGAAGCGATCGCCCTGGGCTTCCCGGCTGGCGACGCCAAGGTCCTCTCGCAACGCCTGCTGCTGGCCGAAGGAGCGTCGGGTGCACTGACCGGGCTGGTCGGACACGAGATCAATGTACTCGGCAGCAACGGCGAATCGCTGGCCGAGGGCACCCTGATGCGCGCCGGCGACGGCCTGCTGGTCAAGGGCACCCTCGGCACCACCCTGGTGCGTCACTACGCGGCAGTGCGTTCGGGCGACGGCTCGTTCCCGACCGGCTCCAGCCTGGAGCTGCGCGTGGACGCCAGCCGCAACGCCTCGGCCAAGGCCTCGCTGAGCTACCCCACCTCCGGTCTCGGCTGGCGCGCTGCCTATATGGCGACGCTGCAGCCGGGGGCCACCTGCCGCATGCAGTTTGAATCACGCGCCAGCATCGCCAACCGCAGCGGGCGCGACTGGACCGACGCTCAGCTGACCTTGATCGCGGGCGAGCCGAACATGGCCAAGGCCTCCGGCCCGCGCCCGATGATGGCGATGGCGCGCGGCATGAGCGCCGCGACCGACTCCATGCCGCAACAAGACAGCCTCGGCGACTACCGCAGCTTCACGTTGCCCGGCGCGGTAAACCTGCCTGATGCCAGCGTCAGCCAGGTGCCGCTGTACGCCACGCGCATGCTGGATTGCGTGCGCACCACCCTGCTCGAGAACGGCAACCCGTTCCAGCCGCGGCAACCCAACCTCAATCGCGACTTCAGCCAGGGCGGCGGCGCCATCGTCAGCACGTTGCAGCTGAAGGCGTTTGACAGCCTGCCTGCTGGCTACCTGCGTGTACTCACAGCCGACCGCCACGGCGTTCCGCAGTTCATCGGCGAAGGCCGCATCAATGACACGCCGAAGGGCGGCGACGCCACGATCAGCCTGGGCACGCCGTTCGACCTGCGCGCCCAGCGCACGCGCACCGGTTTCCATGTCGACCAGAACGGCCGCACGCTGGATGAGGCGTTCCGTATCGAGCTCAGCAACGCCGGCGACGATGCTCGCACGGTTACCGTGCGTGAGCACCCCAACCGTTGGCGCGAGTGGAAGCTGGTGTCCTCCAGCAGCAAGCCCAGCAACCAGACCGGCGATACGCTGGAATTTCGCATCGAAGTGCCGGCCCATGGCAAGTCCACGCTGGCTTACGCAGTTCGCTACAGCTGGACTGCCGACGAGCAGCCGCAATAACCCCGAACGGAGTCCACCATGCTCAACCTGACTACCCACGACAACGGCATTCGCGAGATCCAGCTCGCCCGCCCGCCGGTCAACGCATTGAACCAGGAATTGGTAAAGGCGTTGCGCGACGCCATCGACAACAGCGTGCGCGAGGGCGTGCGCGGCATCGTGCTGTCCGGTGCGCCGGGGCTGTTCTCGGCCGGCGTCGACGTGCCCGCCCTGCTCCAGCGCGACCGCCAGGGCGTGCTGGAATACTGGCGCGAATTTTTCGCCCTGTGCGGCACCCTGGCCCGGGTGCCGATTCCGATGGTGGCCGCGGTCACTGGCCACAGCCCGGCCGGTGGCGCGGTACTGGCACTGTTCTGCGACTACCGCGTGATGGCTGAAGGTTCGTTCCGGATCGGCCTCAACGAAGTACAAGTCGGGTTGATCGTGCCCGAGGCTATCCAGCTGGCCTTGCGTCGCGTCGTGGGTACCTATCGCGCCGAACGGCTGCTGGTTTCCGGCGCAATGATCGAATCGGCCGAGGCGCTCGCCTGCGGCTTCGTCGACGAGCTCACCGGCGTCGACCAGGTCACCCAGCGTGCCCTGCACTGGCTGGGCGAACTGCTGGCGCTCCCGTCGCACGCGATGCTGAGCACCCGCGGCCTGGCACGGGCTGACCTCGCCGCCGCATATGCCGATCTGGAAGCGTTGCCGCTCAAGGAATTCACCGAGGCGTTTTTTCACCCCGAGACACAGGCGGTGCTGCAACAGTTGGTCGCGCGGCTCAAGGCCAAGAAATGAAATGAGGATGCGTAGGAGCCTGCTTGCAGGCGATGCTCTTGCTTTTGTGATTCCCGGATCTCGAACAACAGCATCGCCCGCGCGCGGGCTCCTGTGGCGGGTGTCGTCGGGTCAGCCCGTTGCGACGGGGCGGGCCGGGTCGCTGACCCAGCCGCTCCACGAAGGCGCGTACAGGCGTGAGCCGTGCAACCCGGCATGTTCCATCGCCAGCATGTTGTGGCAGGCCGTGACGCCGGAACCACACATGTGGACGACATGGCCCGGCGCCGTATCGCCCAGCACAGCGGTAAATTCCTCGCGCAGTTGCGCGGGGGACTTGAAGTGCCCGTCGCTGCCGAGGTTGTCGGCGAACGGGCGGTTCAACGCGCCGGGTATGTGACCGCCCACGCGATCGAGCGGCTCGAGATCGCCCCGGTAACGCGGTGCGCCCCGCGCATCCAGCAGCTGGCCGGCCGCGCCGTCGCGAACCGCCGCGTGGTCGACCAGCACCTGGCTCGCGTCGTAATGCAGCGACACCGTGCTGGCAGCCCGCGGAGTAGCTGCAGCCGTGGCGACCGGAAGACCCGCTGCCAACCAGGCCGCGTAGCCGCCATCGAGCACCGCCGCCCCGCGCACGCCGGCCAGACGCAGCAACCACCACAGACGCGCGGCCGCCAGCGCACCACCGGCACCGTCGTAGCTCACCACCTGCATGCCACTGCGCCAACCCCAGCGCGACAGCAGCGTGTTGAATGCCGATTCCAGCGGCAGGGGATGCCGGCCCAGACCTTCGACCTGACGCGAAAGATCGGACAGGTCGCGATCGAGGCTGGCGTAGACGGCACCGGGAATGTGCCCTGCGCGATAATCGCGCTCGCCGCTGGACGGATCACTCAGTTCGAAACGACAATCGACGATCAGTACGCTCTGTGGCGGCAGCGCCGCCAGGTCCGTCGCGTCGATCAAGGTGGTCTTCAGGGTCATGTCCGATCCATCCTGTCCAGCAGGTTGCAAAGCATCTCCGCGGTGGCACCCCAGATGCGGTGCCCGGCATGAACGAACTCCACCATTGGCCGCTCGAGACCGCGGAACTCCATCGTATAACGCCGCAGGTTGGCTGGATCCAGCAGGAACGCCAGCGGCACCTCGAATACCTCGGCCACTTCGGCGGGTGCCGGGTATAGCCGCGCCTGGGCGGCAATCCGCGCCACCACCGGGGTCACACAAAAGCCGCTGACCGTCTCGAACCGGTCCAGAAAGCCCAGCGGCGTCACCAGCGAGCGATCCAGGCCAATTTCTTCCTCGCTCTCGCGCAAGGCAGTGGCCACGGCACCATCATCATCCGGATCGCTGCGCCCACCGGGAAACGACACCTGACCTGCGTGCGCCTGCAGGCGACCATCGCGCACGGTGAATACCAGCCGCGGCTGCACACCTTCGCGAATACCTATCAACACCGCCGCCGGCTGACGCACGTCGTCGCCAAGCAACTCGCGCATGGCGGCATGGTTCCAGCCTGGCCCCACCGGAGGTGCAGACAGCGGTCGCAAGGCTCGGATCAGGGTCTCCATCATGGCTGCGCGCGACCGGGCAGGAGCAATTCCATGACATACAGTCGTTCGGAGTCGCTCATCGCCCGCCAGCGCCCGATCTCCTCGCCAGTGCGCTGACAGCCCACGCAATAACCGCGCTCGTCCAGCCGGCAGACCCCGATACAGGGAGTCAACGGAGGGCTTGGCGGTGGATCCGGGGCGTTCGACATGCTCACTCATGCTAACACCGGCACGGTTCAGCGCTGGTCACGCGGAGGCTCGATGTCGAGCAGTTCGATCACGAACTGCAACGCCTCGTTGGGACCGATGCGCGGCAACGCACCCTCATCGCCATAGGCCAGACGCGGGGGAATCACCACCTTCCAGCGATCGCCCACGTGCATCCGCGGAATCACGTCGCGCCAGCCGGGGATGACCTTGTCGATGGTGATTGTCGCCGGCGCACCGTGCGCCCAGGTGCTGTCGAATTCGGTGCCGTCGACCAGCATGCCGCGATAGTTCACCACCACCGTACTGGTCACCATGGGATGTACCGTGCCGCTGCCTTTGTGCAACACCGAATACTGGATGCCCGACGGCAACTGCACCACGCCCGCCTTCTTCCGGTTCTGCGCCATGAACGCCGCACTCTTGCTCGCGTTGGCGGTGGCAATGCGTTTGAACTCGGCCAATGCCTCGTTGTGCATCTGCTGTTGCAGACGATCGAGTTGCGCCTGCATCTCCTGGATCGGCACCGCTGGCCGATGTTTGGCATAGGCGTCGGCAATCGCGCGTTGCAACGTGGGCAGATCCACATCCGGCGCGCCCTCGGCGAACCGGCTGCCAATCTGGTAGCCGATCGCGTAGGAAAGCCTGGCCTTGTCCGGCTTCGCCGCCGTGCTCGCCGCGGTAGCAGCCTGCTGCGCCAGCGCGGGACCGCCCGACAGCACGCCGACAAGCAGCAAACCAGCCAGATATTTCGCACCTGTCGCCATCGATCCATGCCCTGCCGATAAGTGATGAGCCGCGCGCGCCATCCCGGAACCGCGCATCGCACACCGCGATGCATACGGAGCTGAGAAACCCGCCGCCGACAAAGGTTCCCACTGTTACCATCGCCAGTCGGTACTCAACGGAGCCGGTCATGGCCTATCGCAACCTGGAACTCAGCAACCGCGGCGCGGTACGCACGATCGTAGTGAACCGCCCGGACAAGCTCAATGCACTCAATCGCGACACCCTCAACGAACTGACGTTGACGTTCGCCCAGGCCGCCCAGGACGACGCGGTGCGGGTTGTAGTGCTGACCGGTGCCGGCGAAAAGGCATTCGTCGCCGGCGCCGACATTGCCGAAATGACTGGCTTCACTCCGATCCAGGCACAGGCGTTCTCGCGCACCGGGCAGCGCCTGATGAGTTCCATCGAGCGGCTGGGCAAACCGGTGATCGCACGCATCCAGGGCTTCGCGCTGGGTGGCGGCATGGAACTGGCGATGGCCTGTCACCTGCGCGTGGCCAGCGAGAAGGCGAAGTTCGGCCAGCCGGAAATCAATCTCGGCCTGATCCCCGGCTTCGGCGGCACGCAGCGCCTGCTGCGCCTGGCCGGCCGCGGCGCCGCGCTGGAGTTGTGCCTGACCGGCGCGGTGATCAACGCACAACGCGCCTACGAGCTGGGCCTGATCACCCGCATGGTCAGCGCCGAGAACCTGGACGAAGCTGTGGCCGCGCTGGCCGACCAGTTGGCCGCCGCCGCGCCGCTGGCTGCTGCCGGCATTCTCGACGCGGTGCTGCAAGGCGGCGAGACCGCGCTCGACCAGGGTCTGGAGTTCGAGACGCAAGGCTTCGCGCTGGCGTTCTCCACCGACGACATGCGCGAAGGGACCAGCGCTTTCCTGGAGAAGCGCAAGGCTGAATTCAAGGGAAGCTGATCGCGTGCGATCGTAGGAGCCAGGGAAGCTGATCGCGTGCGATCGTAGGAGCCCGCTCGCGGGCGATGCTGTTCGGCACCGGCGCAAATGCATCTCCCGCGAGCGGGCTCCTACGATTGTCGGTACGGAGATTTCGCCTGCTCAGTGATCGCCGCCGGCGTACTTCTTCTCGCCCGCCGTCACCCGCATGTCAAGGCGGTTCTCCGGCGGCGCCAGTGGGCAGGTGGCGAATGAGGTGAAGGCACACGGCGGGTTGTACGCCTTGTTGAAATCCAGCACGACCTTGCCGTCCTGCGGCGGATCGACATACAGGAATCGTGCGGCGCCGTAGGTCTCCTTGCCGCTGGTGCGATCGGCAAACACGATGAAGTATTGCGCGTCGCCGGGCACTTCGATCACCGGCAGCAATGCGAAGTGTTTGCCATCGCGGGTGAATTCCAGCTTGCCCGGCACCGGAAATTTGTCGACCGTGCCGATGGCGGTGCCCATCTCCAGCGTCTCGCCGGGTTTAGCCGGCACCCAGGCCGCCTCGATCCGCCACGAGGAATCGATCGGGAACGAATCGATGCCGACGAAGTGCTGGCGTGTCGATGCGTGGGTATCCTTCACGCGCAGCCCCTTGCGGCCGCTGCGATCGATCGCGTAGAAGCTCGCCGTACCGAAACTCACCGTGGTGGGACCCGCCGCTTCGGCATGCGCATCGTCGACCAGCGTGGCCTGTCGCAGGGGCTTGCCGTCGATCAGCGCGCCGCTATCCGCCGCCAGCGTGAGTTGCATGCTGCCATCGTCGGCGAGCGTGACCACGCCCAGGTGTTTCGGTCCGGCCTTCAGCACAATGTCGTTGTTCGCTGCGCTGCCGAGGCGATTGTCGCCCGGCTTGAGCCACTCCAGGCCGATCAGGCTCAGCCAGCCATCGGGCGCCGTCAGCCGCTCGATGCGACCGGTGCGCCACTGCCCGACGTCCTGCTCGTAATGATTGACTCCGGTGGCTTGCACGGTAACGACTCCCAGCATGGTGGCGGCAAAGATCAGACTGCTGCGTATCATCAACATTCCCCTGAAACGAACGAATCGCGACGGCTTAACGCCCCCGCATGAACAGCTTGTCGAGCTCGGCCAGACCCAGTTGAACCCAGGTCGGGCGCCCATGATTGCATTGTCCGGAACGCTCGGTCACCTCCATCTCGCGCAGCAGCGCGTTCATTTCCGGAATGCTCAGGCGCCGGCCCGCCCGCACCGAGCCATGACAAGCCATGGTCGAAAGCAGCTCGTTCTCCAGCTCCTGCAAGCGCAGTGAGCTGCCATGCTGAGCCAGCTCGGACAATACGTCGCGACTCAATTGGGCGACATCGGCGCCCTCCAGCAGCGCCGGAACCCGGCGTACCACGACGCTGGCCGGTCCGCTGCGCGACAGTTCGAGGCCCCACTCCGCCAGTGCATCGGCGTACTCCTCCGCGGCAGCCGCTTCCTTGGCACTGAGCGCGACTGACAGCGGCACCAGCAGCACCTGCGAACGCAAACTGCTGCCGGAATGGCCGGATTTCAGCTTCTCGTAGGTGATCCGCTCGTGCGCCGCATGCATGTCCACCAGGATCAACCCCTGCGCATTCTCGGCGAGCACGTAGATATTCTTGAGTTGGGCAATCGCGAAACCCAGTGGCGGCACCTCGCCAGTCTCGGCTTCCGACACCGGCGCCAGATGCGGTGAAGCGCCGAGCAGTGCGGCATAGTCGGCCAGCGGCGCGTCGCGCACGCCCAGCGACAGCCGGCTCTGGTTACCCCGGGCCGACCACGCCTGCTGCATCGGCAGCGGCGCAACGGCGTTCGTCATGCGCAGGCTACCGTCGGCCTCCTGCGCCTGCGACGGCACCTGTCCGGCGCGTGTCTGCGCCAACGCCTCGTGCAAAGTGCGGAACAGGAAATCATGAACCAGCCGCTGCTCGCGGAAACGCACCTCGTGCTTGGCCGGATGCACGTTCACATCCACCCCGGCCGGATCGAGTTCCAGATACAGCACGAAGGCGGCATATCGCCCATGAAACAGCACGTCGGCATAGGCCTGGCGCACCGCATGCGCCACGATGCGGTCGCGCACCAGCCGGCCGTTGACGTAGAAATACTGCGAATCAGCCTGCGCGCGCGAGGCGGTCGGCAAGCCAACCCAGCCAGACAGGTGCAGTCCGGCGGCGGCGTGATCGATGCGCAGGCTTTGCGCCGGAAACTCTGCACCCAGCACCTCGGCGACCCGCTGCAGCGCCGCCTCCTCGTTGCGCGCCGCCTTCCATATCCGCACCGGCTTGCCGTTGTGGCTGAGCCGGAACTCCACCGAACTGCGCGCCAGCGCCAGCGCCTTGAGCAGATCGTCGATGTGCGCGAACTCGGTGCGCTCCGCACGCATGAATTTCCGCCGCGCCGGCACGTTGTAGAACAAGTCGCGTACCTCGACGGTGGTGCCTTGCGGATGCTGCGCCGGCCGTGCCGCCTGCAACTTGCCGCCGTCGACCTCGACCCGAAATGCCGCACCCTGATCACGGGCGCGCGAGATCAGCGCGAAGCGCGACACCGACGACGCCGACGCCAGCGCCTCGCCACGGAAACCCATGCTGGCGACATGCTCCAGGTCATCGAAGCTGCCGATCTTGCTGGTGGCATGCGAGGCTACCGCCAGCGGCAGCTCGTCGGCATGGATGCCGTCGCCATCGTCGCGCACGCGGATCAGGCGCGCGCCACCAGCCTCGATGTCCACCTCGATACGGGTGGCGCCGGCGTCAAGACTGTTCTCAACCAACTCCTTGACCACGGACGACGGCCGCTCGATGACCTCGCCGGCGGCGATCTGATTGATGAGTTCGGGGGGAAGCGCGCGGATGATCGACATCCGTGAACTTTAGCAGCCTGCCAGGTCGTGGTCGGTCGCGCGGCGCAAGGCGGAGTCGCGATCAGCCCGCGGGGATCGCCAGTACCGCACCGGCGCGCACGCTGTTGCTGTCCAGCCGGTTGGCGCCCTTCAACGCAGCCACGCTGACCCCGTACTGCCGCGCAATGCTGCTCAGGCTTTCGCCACGCCCGACCTTGTGCACGTCCGATTGCGTGGAAGTCTTGCCGATCGCGGCGATCGGGCTGTCCCCGATCGTGTCCGAGCCACGGACGGATGCCAGGCCGGTGCCGTTGCGCTTTGCAGCCTGCGTCGCAAACCAGGTACCTGGCGGCGGCGTCGCTTCAAAATAATTCTTCACGCCAGACATCACCGCGGAGGCGAGCAGTTTCTGGTGTTCCGGGTCACGCAATTTGCGTTCTTCCGCCGGATTGCTGATGAACGCCGTCTCGACCAGAATCGAGGGCACGTCGGGTGAACGCAGCACCACGAAGTTCGCGTGCTCGACGTAGCCGCGATGAGTCGGCCCGAGCCTGGCCAGCGCCTTGAGCACGTTGCCGGCGACCTCGTCGCTAGCCTGTATCGCCCAGCCCTGCTGCAGGTCCAGCAGCACCTTGGCCAGGCCGTCGTCCTTGTCATCCAGGCTGATACCGCCGATCAGGTCGGCGCGGTTTTGCCCATCGGCAAGCCAGCGCGCGGCCATGCTGGTCTTGCCGCGCGGCGACAGCACCCACACCGACGAACCCTTGGCATCGTCGTTGGTAAAGGAATCCGCGTGGATCGAGACGAACAGATCGGCGTTGTGCTTGCGGGCGATCTCATAGCGCTGCTTGAGCGGGACGAATTCGTCGGCGCTGCGGGTCAGCACCGCCTTCATGCCGGGCTGACTATTGATCTCCTTCGCCAGATTGCGCGCCACTGCGAGGGTGACATTCTTTTCCAGCGTACCGCCCGGGCCGTGAGCACCCTGGTCCTTGCCGCCGTGGCCGGCGTCGATCGCCACCACCACGGCGCGCTGGCCGTTGAGCATCGCTGCAGCCTGCTCGGCGGCGACCCGGCGGCTGTGCGTCGGGTTGCTGTATGACGGTGTCACCGCACTGGCGGCGGTCTTGTCGTTGCCTGGATAAAGATCCAGCACCAACCGATAGTTGTCATCGCCGGCCGATTTCAGAACGAAGCTCTTGAGGCGGCTGGCAGGATTGACGACGGCGGTCAGCACCAGGCTGTTGCCGCTGCGAGTCTGGCTGATGCCCCGGAACAAGCCCTGAGCCATGGGTGCAGAAAAGTCGGCAGTCGCCTGGCTGTCGCGCAGATCGACCACGATCTGGCCAGCCTTCTGGCTGATCGTGTAATGCAGCGGACCGGTGGCGTCGAGCACTACCCGCGTGTACTCCGGGCCAGCCCAAACTCGCGCATCCTTTAGCTGGGCCGCCTGCACCGGACACGCCAGCACCGCCGCCATCACGGCGACGCCCCACCCGGCCAGCTTGTTCAGGCAACTCCTCATGAGCCGCATTGAAACCCAGTCGCCTCCTGATTGCAAGAGAACTTTCCCTTTTAATATCCATGACCTGCAAGTCATTCATCAAGCAATATCAAGTTATCGGCCGCAAGTGTCACATTTCGAACAGATCCTTGCCCGATCGGCACACAAGCGGAAAACGCAAGAAGAAATCAGCACTTAGCCGCAATCAGGACAACTGTCCGAGCAGCTCTCGACCACGCTCGCTGAAAGCGTGCCACTGAGCCTGACGGCCGGCACCGGCGTAGTCCAGACGCAGCTCGAGGTCCGCGGCTGGCAACGCACCCGCGCCGCGCTCGGGCCATTCCACCAACACCAGCGCCGTCGGATCGGCCAACGCATCCAGGCCCAGCCACTCCAGCTCGGCAGGATCGGCGATCCGGTACAGATCCAGGTGCCAGGCCGGCCGCTCCCGGGTCATGTAGCCCTCGACCAGACTGTAGGTCGGGCTCTTGACGCGCTCGCCGACACCCAACGTCGTCAACAAGGCCCGCGCGAAACTGGTCTTGCCGGCACCGAGTGGACCATGCAGGTACAGCACCAGGCCCCCGTCCAGCGCGCCGGCCACCCGTCTTGCCAGCGCGGCAGTCGCGGCCTCGTCGGGCAGCGGCCATGCCGCGCCGGTTTCAATGTTCTTCTTCATGCGTTTCACCCGTGGCCAGAGATGCCATTGCCCAGCGCGCGCAACGGCGCCAGCAGGTCGCCGGCCAGCAAGCCGCGTTCGCCTGCTCGCGCGGCCACATCGCCGGCACGCGCATGCAGGCCGACCCCAATGCACGCGGCCTGCCGAGCGCTGCAGCCTTGCGCCAACAACGCGGCGATGACGCCCGTGAGCAGGTCGCCCATGCCGCCGGATGCCATTCCGGGATTACCCCACGGACAGACGTCCAGACGTCCATCTGAATCGACGACCAGAGTGCCGGAACCTTTCAGGACGACGACGGCGGCGTAACGGCTGGCGAGTTCCCGCGCGGCAGCAAAACGATCCTGTTCGATCTCCGCAACGGACACCTCCAGCAGCCGCGCCGCCTCGCCTGGATGCGGTGTCAACACGACCGGCGTGGCAAAGCGTCGAGGCTCGTTCGCCAGCAAGTTGAGACCGTCGGCATCCAGCACCAGCGGTTTGCCGCTCTCCAGCGCAGTCAGCCACAAGGCGTGTGACCAGGCGGAGCGTCCCAGTCCCGGTCCGAGCGCCAGCACGTCGGCTCGCTCCAGCATGGGCCGCAACGCTGGCGGCCCATCCACGCCGTGCGCCATCAACTCCGGCCGCGCCGCGTTCAACGCGGACACATGTTCGGTGCAGGTTGCCACGCTGACCAGACCGGCCCCGGCGCGCAATGCCGCCGCGCCGGCAAGCTGCACGGCGCCGGCCATGCCCGGTCCGCCGCCAACCACCAGCACGTGGCCATAGCTGCCCTTGTTCGCATAGCGCTCCCGCGGCGGCAGCGCCTCAGCGGCCAGCAGGCGCGCATCACACGGGACATGCGCGAACACACTGTCAGGCACGCCCAGTGTTGCCAGCTCCAGCGCGCCGATGCAATCGGCAGCACGGCCGGTATGCAAGCCGCGCTTGCGCGCGATAAAGGTTACTGTCAGATCCGCGTGGACCGTGCTGCCCGGGCAGTGCCCGGTGTCCGCGTTCAACCCGGAAGGGACGTCCAGCGCCAGGATCGGCACGCGATCGGCGTTGATGCGCTCAATCAGGCTGGCGGCGGCAGATTCGGGCGCTCGATTGAGTCCGATGCCATACAACGCATCCACATGCAATTCGACCACCGGCAAGTCGTTGCTTCCATTCCACGAATGCACCTGACCACCACCCTCCTCCCACGTGGCACGCGCCGCGGCCGCGTCCCCGTGCGAGGCGGACGTCGACGCCACCACGTCGACTTGCAGACCGGCCTCGCGTGCCAGCACCGCCAGCAAGAAACCGTCGCCGCCATTGTTGCCCGGGCCGCAATGCACGCAGATCTTGCGCGCCTGTGGCCAGTGCCGGCGCAGGCTGCTCAAGGCGGCGCTGGCGGCCCGCCCCATCAATTCGACGCCGGAGATGCCCAGCGCCGCCAGCGCGGCGCGATCGATCTCGCGCAATTGCTCCACAGTGTGCAGATCGCGGCTGGGCAGATACTCGGACATGCGGTGGATTATAAAGGCACGTTTACAATGGGCGTATGTCCGCACACGTTCCATCTGACGCCCCTGACTACGCCGCGCTCGCCCGCGACATCAAGCGCTGGGCGACCGAACTGGGTTTCGCCGACACTGGTATCAGCGGCACCGACCTGGGCGAAGACGAGCAGCATCTGCAGCGCTGGCTCGATGGCGGCCACCACGGCGAGATGGAATACATGGCCCGTCACGGTACCAAGCGCACCCGCCCGACCGAACTGGAACCGGGCACGCAACGGGTCATCTCGGTGCGCATGGACTATATCCCGGCGGGCACGGCGAATGCGTGGAGCGTGCTTGGCGATGCCGAGGCCGGCTATATATCGCGCTACGCGCTGGGCCGCGACTACCACAAGTTGATGCGCCAACGGCTGCAAAAACTGGCTGAGCGAATTCACGCCGTGGTCGGCGACTTCGGCTACCGTGCCTACGTGGATTCGGCGCCGGTGCTGGAGAAGGCGCTGGCACGCAATGCCGGCCTGGGCTGGATCGGCAAGCACACCGTGCTGATCAATCGCCACGCCGGTTCGTACTTCTTCCTGGGTGAGCTTTACACCGACCTGCCGTTGCCGGTGGACCAGCCGGCCAGCGCGCATTGTGGCACCTGCACGCGCTGCATCGAGGTATGCCCGACCCAGGCGATCACCGGGCCGTACCAGCTCGATGCCAAACGCTGCATCTCCTACCTCACGATCGAATTGAAAGGCAGCATTCCGGAAGAGCTGCGTGCACCAATGGGCAACCGTATCTTCGGCTGCGACGACTGCCAGCTGGTGTGCCCCTGGAACAAATTCGCGCAGGTTGCCACCGAAGCCGACTTCGCGCCGCGGCACAGCCTGGACGGTGCCAAACTGGTCGAATTGTTTGGCTGGAGCGAACAGGAATTCCTCAAACGCACCGAAGGCATGGCGATCCGGCGCACCGGTTACGAAGGCTGGCTGCGCAACATCGCGGTGGCGCTGGGCAACGCGCCGCCCAGCGCGGCGATACGCGACGCGCTGAACCAGCGCGCCGACGCTCCGTCGGCGGTGGTACGCGAACACGTGGCGTGGGCGCTCAAACGGCAGGCGGCAACGGAACCCTCGACGTAAACCCCCGCTGTCGCACCGGGCGTGCTCAGCCGACGATCTTCGGCAATCGGATCGGCGTCCGTCGCCGATACCACTTGACGGCCAGGTCCACGACGATGATCAGGGCGACCAGGCCCAGCGCCGCCTTGGCGCCGTCGTTGGTCGGCTTTGCCTGGAAAATGTCGCCCGCCGCAATCCACCAGACCAGCAGCGCCAACCACGCCAGGGCGAAGGCCAAGTCCAGTCGCCGTGTCAACGGTATCCAGCGGCCTTGCGAGCACACCCTGGCACTGACGGCAAAACCACCGAGCCACAGCAACAGCGACGGCCATGCGCGCTGTTGCAAAAAGTCCGGATCGAAGGCGAACACCTGCGGCAGTGGCCCAGGCAGCGCGGCAGCGATCCACGGCAGGCTGATCACGAAGGCTGCCCCGATAGCGAACCACACCAGGCCGAACGCCATGACGGCGCGGTTGACGCGGTCCGGATCGACCACGCGCGGGCGCCACACCGGTTGCCACCAGCCCCGCTGGCGCAGGCCTGCGCCCAGCAGCGCGAACATCACCATCAGGCCCGGCCACCAGAACGCACCAAGCCCCCAACTGAACCACCATGCCACCAGCGGCTGGTCCGCGAAGACCGCCGGCAAGGTCAGTGCCCACTGCAACGCGACACCGCCGATGGCCAGCGCAGCGAACGATCGCGTCTGCTCAGCAGGAATGATGATGGCACCCGGCGGACGATAGCGCGCGGCCACCTCGGCCGGGGCGCCAAAGTCCCGCAGCATGGCCAGCAGCATGGCATCGTCAGCCGGCTTGCCGGCGGCCTCGGCCCGATCGGCCAGCATTTCGGTCAGCAGGTCGCGCAGCTCCAGACCGATGTCGTGGCGTTCCTTGGCCGGCACTCGACGCATCACCTCGGCGACATATGTTTCGATCACATCGTTCGGGCTCATGGGGCACTTTCCTCCAGCAGGCCGGCCATGGTCGCGACAAGGGCGCGCCAGGAAACCGTGAGTTCGGCGAGCAGCGCCTCGCCAGCGTCGTTCAGGTGGTAATAACGACGGGGAGGACCGTTCTCGATCCGCCATTCGGAAGCGAGGACGCCCTGTTTTTCCAGCCGTCGCAGCAACGGGTAGAGCGTCCCTTCTTCGATCGGCATGCCGCGCCCGGCCAGCGCCTGACGCAACGAATAGCCGTATTCGGTCTGCCGCAGCCGGGACAACACGGCCAGCACCAAGGCGCCGCGGCGCAGCTCCAACTCCAGCTTGGGTAGCGGGTTTTCGGGAGAATCAGCCATGTCGCGCCTTATGGTGTTTGGCACACACTACATAGCTACACACAGTATGTCAACAACAGCGGTCCGCACGCGAGCTCAAGCTGCCGGCGTGCCTGGTGTTGGCGCTGGATGAGGGTGGTGGTGGCCGGGCGCGGCCGACGGCCCGTACGCAGCTTTTGCCGCGGTGCGGCAGGGAACGCTTCGCTCAGGCGGCAGCCATCTGCTTGGGAATCGAGCGATTGGTGTGGCTGATGTGGTTGCCTTCGCCCGCGGCGATGTACACGCAGGTTGGCTGGAACTTCTCCAGTTCCGTTTCGCTCAACTGAGCAAACGCGGCAATGATCACCACGTCGCCTGGCGTGGCGCTGTGCGCGGCGCTGCCGTTTACCGAGATGATGCCCGAGCCTTCCTCGGCACGCAGCGCGTAGGTCACAAAGCGCTTGCCGTTGTTGACGTTCCACGCATGGATCTGTTCGTACTCGCGAATCCCGGACGCATCCAGCAACAACCCATCGATCGCGATCGAACCTTCGTAATGAAGTTCGGCGTGGGTCACCGTGGCGCGGTGGATCTTGGCCTTGAGCATGTTGAGGTGCATGACGATAGTTCCCGCAGACACTGCAAAGTTCCTGATTATCGGGCCGATGACGCTGCGCTGCAACATCAGCGACCCACAGACAACCATATGCGGACGCCTCAGTCGATCAGCAAGTTGTCGATCAGACGCGTATTGCCCAGACGGGCGGCAATCAGCGCAATCAGGCCGTCGCGCTGACCTGCGGCCGGCTCGGCCAGGTTCTCGGCGCGACGGATCACGGCGTAGTCGGGAACAAAGCCGGCTCGAATCAGACGTGCCTCGGCGACCTGTTCCAGCGCGCGCCAAGGGTGCCCCTCGCCCAGCAATCCACGCATCTTCAGCAAGGTGTCGTGAATGACCGGCGCCCGCGCGCGCTCGGCACTGGACAGATACTGGTTGCGCGAGCTCAGCGCCAGCCCGTCATCGGCACGCCAGATCGGTGCCGCGATCACCTTCACCGACAACGACAGGTCACGCAACATGCGCTCGATCACTTTCACTTGCTGGAAGTCCTTCTGGCCAAAGACGGCCAGATCCGGCTGCACCAGATTGAACAGCTTGCACACCACGGTGGCCACGCCATCGAAATGGCCAGGCCGGTGTGCGCCCTCCAGGATTTCGGTAATCTGCGGCACGCGCAGGCTGACGCTGTGTCCGGCGCCGTACGGATAAATCGTCGCCACGTCGGGCGCGAACAGAAGGTCGCAGTCCTCATCGGCCAGGACCGCCTGATCCTGCACCAGGGTGCGCGGATAACGCTCGAAATCCTCGTTCGGTCCGAATTGCGTGGGATTGACGAACACACTGGCAACCACCCGGTCGGCGCGCGCCCGCGCCAGCCTGATCAACGATTGATGCCCGGCGTGCAGGTTGCCCATGGTCGGCACGAAGCCGACCGACTGGCCCTTGCCGCGCCAGCCGCGAATCGCGGCGCGCAGAGCGGCGGCATCCTGGACTGTTTGCATGGTGCTGGAACCTGTGGCTCAGTTGAAGTGGCTCAGGTGAAACAGTGTTCCGGCGCCGGAAACGCGCCGCTGCGCACATCCTCGGCATACGCTCCGATCGCCGCGGCGACGGAATCGCGGCCAGCCAGGAAATCCTTGCTGAATTTCGGGCGCTTGCCTGGCGTGATGCCGAGCAGATCGTGAATCACCAGCACCTGGCCATCGCAATGCGGGCCGGCGCCGATGCCGATCACCGGAATCGCCAGCGCCTCGCTCACCCGTCGCCCCAACTCGACCGGCACGCCCTCCATCACCAGCAGCTCCGCACCGGCCGCCTGTACTGCCAGCGCATCCGCCAGCACACGATCCGCAGCCGCTTGCTCGCGCCCCTGGATCCGGAAGCCACCGAACCGGTGCACCGACTGCGGGGTCAGCCCCAGGTGCGCGCAAACCGGAATGGCGTGCGCCGTCAGTGCGGCCATGCCGTCGATGACATGTGCGGCGGCGCCCTCGATCTTCACCATCGCAGCCCCCGCCTCGCCGACCAGCCGGGCGCCGGCTTCCAGCACATGCGTCACGTCGCGATCGGCCATGAACGGCAGGTCCGCCACCAGCAGGGTAGCCGACAGTCCCCGGGCCACGGCGGAGGTGTGATAAACCATCTGATCCAACGTCACCGACAAGGTATTGGAGTGTCCCTGCACCACCATGCCGAGCGAATCACCCACCAGCGCCACGTCGATCCCCGCCGCCTCCAGCTGCCAGGCAAAACTGGCGTCATAGGCGGTCAGCATGACAATGCGCCGCCCCTGCGCCTTCATCGCGCGCAGACCCGGCACGGTCACCGGCTTGCGGGTGGGGACATCGGCTTTTTGCACGTACACAGCACTTCCTCATCGGGTGGATGATTACCGATTATGGCGCAAGCAGCCGCTCGCAGCCGACGGAATCGACCCGAGCCAGCAGATCGGCCACGCGACCCAGGCCGGGCACGCACAAGGCCGGCGCTACATCGTTGAGCGGCAGCAACACAAAAGCGCGCTCGGCCAGGCGCGGATGCGGCAGCGTCAACTGCGGTTGGTCCATTTGCACGCCGTCGACATGCAGCAAGTCCAGATCCAGCGTGCGCGGACCGTTGCGCTCGGCGCGGACGCGGCCGGCCCGCCGCTCGATCGCCAGCAAACTGTGCAACAGTGCGTGCGGCGACAACGCGGTATCCAGCTCGGCAACGGCGTTGACGAACGGTGGTTGCTGCTGCACCCCCCACGGCGGCGTGCGATAGAGCGCCGAGCGTTGCAGCACACGGGTGCTGGGCAGGTCGGCCAGCGCCGCCATGGCATCGAGCACCTGTTGCCGCGGGTCATCGAGATTGCTGCCCAGCGCGACGTAGGCCAGGGTCACCCGGATCCCGGCGTTTCGCTGTGTTTGCGCCGACGCCGGCGCGGCCGCGGTGGCTTGCGCACCGCCGGCACCGGCGCGGAGTCGGCAGCAGCCGCGCCACTGGCGACGGGCAACGCCGCCGCCAGCACATCCTGCGGCAACCGCTGCGCGTGTGCCCACCATTCACCCAGCTCACGGGTCGCCACGGACTCGCCGGCACGCAGCAGCAGAAAGTCGAACGCGGCGCGAAAGCGCGGGTGGGCCATCAAACGGAACACGCGCTTGCGCTGAACCTGCTCGAATCGCGGCTGCAGCGACCAGATCTCCTCCATGGTGAAGGTGAACCGCCGCGGGATTGCCACCCGCTGGCATTGCTCGCCCACCACCTTGGCGGCAGCACGCGCCCACGCCTCGTTGTCATCCTGTCCCCGTTCGATCGCCTGATGGGCTTCGTCGCGTACCTCGCCCCACAACAGCACGGCAAACAGGAACGCCGGGGTGACCGACTTGCCCTCGCCGATGCGCGCATCAGTATTGGCCAGGCCCTGTTCAACCAGCGAACGCAAGGCCGCATCGCCGCGCTTGAGCGCCCGCGCCGTGGCTGGAAACAGGAACTTCAGCAGGCCGCACTGTTCCAGCATGCGGAAGCTCTTCAGGCCGTTGCCACTCAGGAACATCTTCAAGGATTCATCAAACAGGCGCGCCGAGGCGGCGTCCGCCAGCAGCGGCCCCAGCGATTCAAACGGCGCCATCGCCGCAGCATCGATGTGCATGTCGAGCTTGGCCGCCAGCCGCGCCGCGCGCAACATGCGCACCGGATCTTCGTGGTAACGCACCTCGGGATCGCCGATCAGCCGCAGCACGCGATCTTCAAGATCCTGCATGCCACCGACGTAGTCGCGCACGGAGAAATCGCTGATGTCGTAGTACATGGCGTTGACGCGGAAATCGCGGCGCAGCGCATCCTCCTCGATCGTGCCCCAGATATTGTCGCGCACGATGCGGCCGTCGACGATGCGTCGATCGCCCTCACCACCTTCCTCGCCGGTGCCGCGAAACGTCGCCACCTCGATGATCTCGGGCCCGAACACCACGTGCGCGAGCCGGAACCGGCGGCCGATCAGGCGGCAGTTGCGAAACAGCTTCTTCACCTCGTCCGGCGTGGCGTCAGTCGCCACATCGAAATCCTTTGGCTGGACGTCCAGCAGCAAATCGCGCACGGCACCGCCGACGAGGTAGGCGGCGTAGCCTGCGTCATGCAGCCGGTACAGCACACGCAGCGCCGCCTTGGAGATGTTCTTGCGCGAAATGACGTGCTGGTCGCGCGGAATAATCCGCAACACGGGTGCGAGGTTGGTGCGTGGTTGGAGATTCAAGCGGTTGGAATCCTTAGCAGAGCGAATTCGCCCCGGGGTTGCCGTGAGTCATGATGCCAAGCATCACCGATCACCCAGCAAGACGGCAACAAGCACATCCGTCGGCCGTGCTCCGATTCGGCGCCGAGATCGTCCAATGGGCGTTGCCGCGCGAGGCAATTCCACTATACTAACGCGCTTCGCAGCACAACGCTCCCTTCGTCTAGTGGCCCAGGACACCGCCCTCTCACGGCGGGAACACGAGTTCGAGTCTCGTAGGGAGCACCAATTACTTTATTCATGCGATCTTCCATGGTCGCTGCGGGCCGCGAACGGACGATAGCGTGTTGACCACGCTCCAGGCCGGGATCAAAACCGGCGATCCACAGCCGTACTCCTCACAAGTCATGCGATCTTCCATGATCACTGCGGGCCGCGGACGGACGATAGCGTGTTGACCACGCTCCAGGCCGGGATCAAAACCGGCCATCCATGACCGCACTTGGCATCACTTGTGCGATCATCCTTGATCGCCGTGATCGGTACGGTGGCCGCGAACTGGCAGCCGTCCTGCCTCGGCGGAGATCACAAGCGGCCCTCCATGGCTGCACTTTTCACAAGAGCGCGCTATCTCATGACTTTCGTTGTCATCGACAACTGCATCAAGTGCAAGTACACCGATTGCGTCGAGGTGTGCCCGGTCGATGCGTTCCACGAAGGCCCCAACTTTCTGGTGATTGACCCGGACGAGTGCATCGATTGCACGCTGTGCGAGCCGGAGTGCCCGATCAACGCGATCTATCCGGAGGATGACGTGCCGGCCGGGCAAGAGACGCTGGTGGCGCTGAACGCGGAACTGGCCAAGGGCTGGCCGGTCATCACCGAGCGCAAGGACGCTCCGGCCGACGCGAAGGACTGGGAAGGCAAACCGGACAAGCTGGACCTGCTGCAGCGCTGAGTTGGCCCTACCTGCCAGGAAAGAAACATGCCGCCTTGAGGGCGGCATGTTTCGTTCGGAACTTGTGCGGCATCTGGCGACTACTTTTTGCCCAGCTTCGACTTCAATCCATCGATAACGTTCGCCACCACTCCCAAAGAGTCGCTCTGGGCGCGGATCTCGCTGGCATCGGCGCCGCTGCTTTCAACGTGGATCTGCACCTGGTGCACCCCGCCGCCGGACGTGCTGGCGGCATCGTCCTTGTGCCCTCCGAACAACCGCCCGAGGAAGCCGCGCTTCTTTGTCGCTGCGGCGCCGGTCACGCTGACCACATAGGTGTGGGTGGCATCGTCATGGCTGACCAGCTGCCCGAGGCTGTTGCCGGCCAGCGCCTGACCCACCTGCTGGTACACGCTGTCGACACCACCGGGGTGTACGAAGCCATCGGAAATCTGACCCGCCTGGCCTGGAACCCCGGCCACGGCGGCGGTGGCACCGCTCGCCGTCGGCTGATTGGCACCCGACGGCGGTATCACCAACGCGTCGCTGGTGGACGGACGGTCGAGGCTCGGTGGAATCTCCAGCGGGGCCTCTTGCCGGGCCTTCTGCCAACTGCTATTCGATCGAAACAGACCGCAACCGGAGAGCAGCAGGCCGCTGAGCGCCACCGCCGGCAAGGCTACGAGGAGTGAGGATTTCTTCATTGAGTTCAGATTCCGTGAGTGAGCCTGGCCCGAATCAACCGGCCCAAGCCATTAGGATGACAGACTGGACAGCGCCTGGTGCAATCGGACGCGATCCGGGCCCTCGTTCAGTTCCACCAGCGGCAACCTTGGCCGGCCCAGGCCCAGTCCCAGCAGCGGCAGGCCCGCCTTGACCGAAATCGGATTGGGCGCACAGCCCAACGCCTGCAGCAAGGGTTCCAATGCAGCATGACACCGCGCCGTGGCCGCCTGATCGCCCCCGGTAGCCGCATCGCACAAGGCCCGGAATGGCCTGGGGACCAGGTTGGCCACCACCGAGACGGTACCCACCGCACCGGCCAGCATTGCCGCGCCGGCACTGCCGTCGTCACCGGACAGATAGACGAAACCTGGGCGCACAAGTTCCGCCAGCGCCAAAATTCGCTCGTGATCGCCACGCGCCTCCTTGATGCCGATGATCGCAGGGTGCTCCCGCAAGCGCTTCACGGTGTCCGGCAGCAAGTCGCAGCCGGTGCGGCTGGGCACGTTGTACAGCAGCACGGGCAAGCCGCCTTCGTCGGCCACCATGGTGAAGTGCCGGAACAGGCCCTCCTGGGTCGGGCGCACGTAGTATGGCGTCACCACCAGCGCCGCATCGGCGCCCAAGGTCCGGGCGCGACGAGTGGCGGCGACGGTCTTGGCGGTACCGGCCTCACCCGTTCCGGCAATCACCGGAACCCGGCCGGCAACATGCTCGAGTGCGAAAGCCAGCAGGCGATCGAATTCGTCAACCTCGAGCATGTGTGCTTCGCCGGTCGACCCCGCGACCACCAGCGCCTGAGTGCCGCCATCGATCTGGTAGTCGATCAGCCGACCGAACGCGGCCAGGTCGAGCGCGCCATCGGCCGCGAACGGAGTGACCAGCGCACAAATGCTTCCACGAATGTTCACAACCTGATCCTGCTGCAAAGGCAAGCCGTGCATGTTACTTGCCGCCTCGCGCGAGGGGCAAGTAAGCTGGATCGGAGTAGCCTGATGCCTCCGCATCGGGTGCGACGATGCCCACAGGTGGACTTCCTTGAAACCTTCCTCCGCTGCCCCTCCCGCAGCCAGCCGCACGAGCGCCGACAACCAGCTGCTGATCCAGGCCCTGGCACCGGCCAGCCAATCGCCCCTGCTGGCGCTGGCCCGGCGCATTGCCGATGCCGGCTGCAACCTCTCCGAATCGCGCGTCTCGACGATCGGTACGGAAATCTCGCTGATGCTGCTGGCCAGCGGTGCATGGGACGCGCTGGCCAAGCTGGAAACCGCGCTGACCAAACTCGCCCGCGATGAAAGCCTGCGCCTCGTGCATTACCGCACCGGCCCGCGCGAAAACAGCGCACATCTGCTGCCCTATCTGGTGGAAGTGGTCGCCGCCGACCGTGCCGGCATCGTGGCCCGTGTCGTGGAATTCTTCAGCCAGCACGACATCAGCGTGGAGCAACTGAACTCCACCCGCTATCACGCGATGCAGACCGGTGCGGAAATGTTCCAGGCCCAGTTCACGATCGGCATTCCGGCGGACATCCACATTGCCGCGCTGCGTGACGACTTCCTTGAACTGTGCGACGGCTTGAATCTCGACGCGATCATGGATCCGGTGAAATTCTGAGATCCTTGCCGTCCGCCGAGCATCGCGCGAACGCGCCGCCCTGACAAGACCTGTCATCTGCGGCCCTGGCCGCGCTAGTCTGTGGTCGTGACCAAGCCGGAGGGACGCCGCATTGCAAGCCGCGAGTCGATTCATGCCAGCCGCCCCCGACGCGTCAGGACGCCTCGTCGCAACACCGCCGTCCATGTCACGCCATCCATTCTTCCACCTGCTGGCACGACAGCGCATCGTCGTGCAGGATCCGTCATGCTCGAAATCGGCAAAAAACTACCCGCGCTGAAAGGTACTACCGGCGACGGCAACGAACTGAAACTGGCCAGTCTCAAGGGTCAATGGCTGGTGGTGTACTTCTACCCGAAGGACTCGACGCCCGGTTGCACCAACGAGGCGAGGGACTTTCGGGACCTTTACCCGGCCTTCCGCAAGCGCCACGTGCAGATCATCGGCGTGTCGCGCGATTCGCAGAAGTCCCACGCCAACTTCGCGGCAAAGCAGGAGCTGCCGTTCCCGCTGGTCTCCGATCCCGACGAAGCCTGGTGTCATGCCTTCGACGTGATCCACGAGAAGATGCTGTACGGCAAGCGCCACCTGGGCATCGTGCGCAGCACCTTTCTGTTCGGTCCGGACGGCAAGCTGGCGCGCGAGTGGCGCGGGGTGAAAGTTCCCGGCCACGCGCAAGACGTTCTCGACGCGATCCCTGCCGCCTGAACGCCGCGCCCCATGACCGACGGTCACCGATTCCTTCCACCCACCAGCGAGGACACTTCCGCATGACCGGAAGCAAGCGCATCTACGCTCTCGACACCAACGTCCTGCTGCATGACCCGACCTCGCTGTTCCGTAGAAGAAAGGCGCCTCGGAAGTCTCGCGCAACGGCCGCCAGGTCAGCCGCTTCCTCAACGAACTGGTCGAGGCGGGCAAGCAGCACGACCTCAGCGAAGGCCTGGAACTGGCCAACCCGCAAGGCATCAGGCTCAAACGCGGCGGCGCCGTGGGTCGGCTGTACTTCCAGCATCGCACCAGCAGCAACGGCCACGCCAAGGCCGACAACCAGATCCTCGCAGCGGTAATCGAACTGCGCGACCAGCACCCCGATCGCGTGGTGACCCTGGTTACCAAGGACATCAACCTCAGGATCAAGGCCAGCATCAACGGGCTGATCGCCGAAGATTACGAGAACGACCGCGCGCTGGACGATTTCGCCCTGCTCTATACCGGCTCGGCCGAACTTCCACCGGACTTCTGGGACCAGCATCCGGAAGTCCGCTCGTGGACCGAGCACGGCCGCACTTATTACCAACTGGATCGCCGCGAAGACGAACGCTGGCATCCCAACGAATGCCTGTACCTGCCCGGCGAGAACGAGATCGAGCTGCGGGTGCTGCGACTGGACGACGAGCACGCCACGATGGTGCTGCTGGACGACCACTCGCACGCCAACCACCACGTGTGGGGCATCGGTGCACGTAATCGCGAGCAGAACTTCGCCCTCAACGCGCTGATGGATCCGGAGATCGATTTCGTCACCCTGCTCGGCAACGCCGGTACCGGCAAGACCTTGTTGGCGCTGGCCGCCGGCCTGGCCCAGGTGATGGACCAGCAGCGCTATCGAGAGATCATCATGACTCGCGCCACGGTGTCGGTCGGCGAGGACATCGGCTTCCTCCCTGGCACCGAGGAAGAAAAGATGACGCCATGGATGGGCGCGCTGACCGACAACCTCGAAGTGCTGGCCAACCCCGAGGATGGTGGTAGCTGGGGCCGCCAGGCGACCAACGACCTGCTCGCCTCGCGCATCAAGATTCGCTCGCTCAACTTCATGCGCGGACGCACCTTCCTGTCGCGCTACCTGATCATCGACGAGGCACAGAACCTCACCCCGAAGCAGATGAAAACCCTGATCACCCGCGCCGGCCCCGGCACCAAGATCATCTGCCTCGGCAACGTCGAACAGATCGATACGCCCTATCTCACCGAAACCACCTCCGGTCTTACCTATGCGGTGGACCGCTTCAAGAGTTGGGAGCATTCGGCACACATCACGCTGCGACGTGGCGAGCGGTCACGGCTGGCCGACTTTGCGGCGGAGATGATGTAGGGACGAGTGTTCGGTGCTCGGTGCTCTGGCGGCTTGAAACTGAACACTGAACACGGAACACTGAAAGCCGCTCCACCAGCATGAAGCTACAATGGCGCCTGATCACCTCACGTCGTACCGACCCCGATGCTCCTCGCTCCTCGCTTGATCCTGCTCGCCCTGTTCGCCTTCTTCGCGCTGTGCGTGCTGCTGGTGCATCTGCGCGGGCGGGTGCGACTGCGTTTTGATCGCCAACTGGTTGACCATTCGGCAGTGTTCGCGCCGTACAACCTGCTGATGTATGCGTTCTCGGCGGTGCCGGCCAAACCCATTCTCGACCGTCGGGGCTTCCCGCAACTGGATCTGTTGCAGGCGAACTGGGAGACCATCCGCGACGAGGCGCTGCATCTCACTGACCAAGGTCACATTCGCGGCACGACGAAGAACAACGACGCCAGTTTCAACAGCTTCATCAAGCAAGGCTGGAAACGCTTTTACCTGAAGTGGTACGGCGAGCCACTGGCCTCGGCCCAGGCGTTGTGCCCGAAGACGGTGGAGCTGCTCAATGCGATCCCCGGCATCAAGGCGGCGATGTTCGCCACGCTGGCGCCGAACAGCAAGCTCAACCCTCATCGCGACCCGTTCGCCGGCTCGCTGCGTTACCACCTGGGCCTGATCACGCCGAACTCGCGCGACTGCCGCATCTTCATCGACGGTGAGGAACACGCCTGGGGCGACGGCAAGGACGTGGTGTTCGACGAGACCTTTGTGCACTGGGTGGAAAACAAGACTGACCAGACCCGGGTGATCCTGTTCGCCGACGTCGAGCGGCCACTACGCACGCGCTGGATGACCACGATCAATCATCGCGTCGGCGCGTTCATGGGCAAGATCACCGCCTCGCCAAACAGCGACAGCGGGACGGAGAAGACCGGCTTCGTGAATCGTCTTTATGCGCTGAGTCAGCACAAAGGCCCGATGCACGAGTGGAAGAAGGCATTCAAGCACCGTCACAAGAAGGTCTACAAGGCCGGCAAGTATGTCGGCATCCTGGCGCTGCTGTGGCTGCTCTTCCTGGCACCCTGGCCGCTCATGCACTGACCACCCCGGCACGCAGCGAACGCGGGCACCATGAAGAAAGCCGCGGCTTCTTTGATGCCAGCCGAAGCAAAACTCAGCCCTTGATCCGTTTCACGATCGCGTCCGCAAAGCTGTCGGTGCTGCCCTCGCCACCGAGATCCGGCGTCACGCTGTCGCGGTCATCAATCATGGTGGTGCGAATCGCCTGGCGCAATCGGTCACCCTTGCCCACCATGTTCAGGTAATCGAGCATGTCCGCCGCAGCCAGCAGCAGCGCGCACGGGTTGGCGATACCCTTGCCGGCGATATCCGGCGCCGAGCCGTGTACCGCCTCGAAGATCGCCACGTGCTCGCCGATGTTGTCGCCCGGTGCCAGGCCGAGGCCGCCGACCAGACCCGCGCACAGATCCGACAGGATGTCGCCGAACAGGTTGGTGGTAACGATCACGTCGAACTGCTCGGGCTTCATCACCAACTGCATGCAGGTGTTGTCCACGATCATCTCGTTGAACTCGATCTGCGGGTATTCCTTCGCGATCTCTCGCGCCACGTTGAGGAACAGGCCCGAGCTGGTCTTCAGGATATTCGCCTTGTGCACGGCGGTGATTTTCTTGCGGCCTTTCTTCACCGCCAACTCGAACGCGTAGCGCACGATCCGGCTGCTTCCCTTGCGCGTGTTGCGCGTGACCGACTCGGCAATCTGGCCGTCTTCCGACAGCGTCTGCCCCTCGGAGCGGTAGGCACCCTCGGTGTTCTCGCGCACGATGATGATGTCGATGTTCTCGTAGCGCGACTTGGTGCCGGGGAAGCTCACCGCCGGGCGCACGTTCGCGTACAGGTCGAAGTGCCGGCGCAGCGTGACGTTGACCGAGGTGAAGCCGCCGCCGATCGGCGTGGTCAGCGGCCCTTTCAAGGCCACCCTGTGCTCGGCGATCTTGTCCAGCGTTGCCTGCGGCAGCAGGTCGCCGTACTTCTCCAGCGCTACCATGCCGGCGTCGATGAATTCGTAACTCAGAGCGCAGTCCAGCGCGTCGAGCACGCGCAACGTCGCCGTCATGATCTCCGGGCCGATACCATCGCCAGGAATCACGGCAATTGTCTTGCTCATTTGGGGGAAACTCCTTGAAGCGAAACGACCGGCGACACGCGTCGACTAAAGAATGCGCGCGCACCAAAACTTGTCGATTATCGCCGATACGCACCCACGCGAACAGGGCGACCCTCACTCGGGACGTTGCAAATACTCGTACGCAGCATGGCTAAAAACGGGATGCGACGTTCGCTCAGGCGTGATCACTGCAGCTGGCCGGCTCACCTGCGGCCCCCGATTCGAGCTGGTCGAGCAGATCCACCGCGCGGCGCAAGTGCGGGATCACGATCGATCCGCCAACCACCAGACCGACACTGAATACCTCGAAGAACTCGTCGCGCTGCACGCCGGCCTGCTTGCACTGCGCCACGTGATAGCTGATGCAGTCATCGCAGCGCAGCACCATCGACGCGACCAGGCCCAGCATCTCCTTGGTTTTCACGTCGAGCGCACCGGCCTTGTAGGTCTGCGTATCCAGCGCGAAGAAGCGCCGCACGACTTGATTGTCCTCGGCCAGGATGCGCTCGTTCATGCGCTGACGAAAAGTGCTGAACTCAGCCAGCTTGTCGCTCATGCGGCCGACTCCAGCAAGCCCTTGAGCCGGCCACTGCGATCAGCCGCCGCCAGCTCCTCGAAACCGCCCACATGCTGGTCGTTGATGAAGATCTGCGGCACCGTGCGAGCGCCGCCACTGCGCGCCAGCATCGCCTCGCGTTGGACCGGGTCGGTATCCACACGCACCTCGGTCCACGCCAGCCCGCGCGCTTTGAGCAGGTTTTTGGCGGCCACGCAATAAGGACATACCGCAGTGGAATAGACCTCAATCTTGGGCATCACACAGAACTCCAGACAACGAAACCTGCCGGTTAAATGGGGCCCGTCCGGCCCCAACGCAAGCCACGGAACCGACACCGCCAGCGGCGGTCGAAATGCTATTGTCGACCGGGAGTCTGTCGGACTTTCGTCGGCTGGTATGCGAATCCGGCTGCGCGGCTCATATCTTCGCCGATTCTTGGTCCATAGAACCACTATGGGCCGGCGAATCGCCAGGGATCTGTCCTCACACAACCGAATTCTCGACTCGACCACCAACGGCCCGACAAACCCCTGACCATGGCCATGACACCAAGAATTCTTGTCCCACGCGTTTTGACTGCGTTGATCTGCGCCGGCTTGGCCTGTGCCGCCGCCGCCCAGGACGACGTGCGCCTGCCCGACCTGGGCAGCTCGGCCAACGCGTTGATCTCACCGCAGGAGGCGCTGAATTATGGCGCCTCCATGCTGCGCCAGATGCGCGCGCTGGACATGGTGGTGGACGACCCCCTGCTGGACGACTACATCAACGACCTGGGACATCGCCTGGCGGCCAGTTCCGACAAACCCAAGGACCGTTTCACGTTTTTCATCGTGAAGGATCCGGAAATCAACGCGTTCGCCGCGCCCGGCGGCTACATCGGGGTCAACGTCGGCCTGATGACGATTACCCGCAACGAGAGCGAACTGGCCGGCGTGATCGCGCACGAAATCGGCCACATCACGCAGAACCACCTGCAGCGGGCGTTTGAAGCCTCGAAGAAAGATGCGCCGCTGATGGCCCTGGTATTGCTGGGAGCCGTCCTGGCCAGTGCCAGCAGCCACAGCGGCGATGCGCCAATGGCCGTGCTCGCTGGCGGCCAGGGCTTGATCGCGCAGAAGTCGATCAACTTCACCCGCAAGGACGAGATCGAGGCGGATCGCGTCGGCATCCAGACCCTGGCCAAGGCCGGCTTCGACCCGAACGCGATGGCGGACTTCTTCCAGCGCATGCAGGATGTCCTGAGCACCGGGGCCGGCGGCGAAGACGTACCCGCCCTGCTACAGACCCACCCGGTAACCACGATGCGAATCAGCGACGCCAAGGCGCGCGCCGGTGCGTTGATTGCCGCGCAGAAACAGCGCCCTGCCGGCACGAGCATGGATCTGCAGCAGTGGGAAAAACACACCGCACCGATCGCCTTCGTGAAGGACCCGACCACACTGGTCGAAGCGCCCGAGACCGGCCCGCTCGACATGTACGCGCTGATGCGTGAGCGGGTGCGGGTCCTCGGTGGCGACGCCACCCGCGAGGCCACCTACTACGGCTCCAACCTGCATGACCGGCGCGCGTTCGACACGCCGGCGAACCACTATGGCTACGCGCTGGCGCTGACCCGCAGCGGCCGCGGGGCGCAGGCGATCAGCCAGCTGCAGCCGCTGTTGCGCCAGGCGCCGGACAACCCGGTATTGAAACTGGCATTGGCCGACGCCGAACTGCAGGCCGGCCAGCGCGTGTCTGCCCTGGCTATCTACCAGGCGCTCAATGCGCAATCACCGCGCAATCGCGCGGTGGCGCTGGCCTACGCCAAGGCGCTGACGGCCGGCGGCGACAAGGCCCAGGCCAGCCTCGCCGCGAGTCTGCTGCGACCGATGTTGAACGATGCCAGCGAACCGGAAATCTACAGTGCCTACGCCCGAGCCATCGATGCGGCCGGCGACAGCGTGCGCGCCGGCGAGGCGTTCGCCGACGCCAGCTATTACTCGGGCCGTCCGTTCGACGCGATGGAACAGCTCAAACGCCTGCTCAATCGCGACAACCTGGATTACTACGCGCGGGCACGCATCCAGGCCCGCATCACCGAGCTGACGCCACTGCTGCTGGAGCTGCGCAAGCGCAAGATCCAGACTCAGGACAACCCTGACGGGCGCCAGCAGCTGGGGCCGGATGGACACTGCGCCGCAGCGCCGTGTTTCGGTGTCGGCACGGCACCCGTGGAGGCCTGGCGACCAAACGAGTAGGCCCGCGACGACTGCGGCAGCGGCTGAACCCGCCGCGGCGCGCGATGTATTTGGTGCGCGCCATGGGCCAGAATGGGGCATGTCCAGACCGTCCACTCGCCTCCCTCCCAGCGTCGATCTCGGCGCGCCGCATTTATACCTCAGCCGCGAACTGGCAGCGCTGGAGTTCAATTTCCGCGTGCTGGCGATGGCTCGCGAAGCCAGCGTGCCCCTGCTCGAACGCGTGCGCTACCTCAGCATCGTGGCGAACAACCTTGACGAGTTCTTCGAGGTGCGGGTGGCGATGCTCAAGCACCACCATGCCTACGGTTCGGCCGCGCCGGGGCCGGACGGTGTTCCCTCCGGTGAACTGCTGGCCCGGATCCGCAGCCGCGTACTGGATCTGGTCGCCGAGGTCTACGCAGCCTGGCACGAGCAGATCGGCTCGCAGCTCGACGCCGAGCAGATTCACATCCTCACCCGCAACCGCTGGACCTCGCGCCAGCGCCGCTGGCTGCAAGGCTATTTCGAACACGAAGTGCTGCCGGTGCTGTCGCCGCTGGGACTGGACCCGGCGCACCCGTTTCCGCGCATCCTCAACAAGACGCTCAACATCGCGGTGGTGCTGAAAGGCCGTGACGCGTTCGGCCACGAAGGTCACCTTGCCCTGGTGCGGGCGCCACGTTCGCTGCCGCGGATCATTCGCGTGCCCGCCGAAGTCAGCGGCCGGGGCGATCATTTCGTGTTCCTCGCCGAACTGTTGCAGGCATTCGTCGACCTGATGTTCCCCGGTATCAAGGTCGTCGGCTCGTACCAGTTCCGGGTCACCCGCAACAGCGAGTTGATCGTCGAGGAGGCGGAGGTGGAGAACCTCGCCCTCGCGCTCAGCGAGGAGCTGCTGGGGCGCGGCTACGCGCGACCGGTACGGCTGGAGATCGCCAACGACTGCCCGCAGGCGATCACCGCAATGCTGGTGGAGAATTTCCAGCTCGGCGACGCCGACGTGTATCGCTGCGATGGCCCGGTCAATATCATCCGCGCCGGGCTGATCTACGACTGGCTGGATCGGCCGGAGCTGAAGTTCCCGCGCTTCACCCCGCAACTGCCGCCCGAGCTGGAAAGCAGCCACAACAAGTTCGAGCTGATCGCCAAGCGCGACGTGCTGCTGCACCATCCTTACCAGAGCTTTGCCGCGGTGATCGACCTGTTGCGCCAGGCCGCCGCCGATCCGCAGGTGCTGGCGATCAAGCAGACCCTGTACCGCGCCGGCGAGGACACGCCGCTGGTCGGTCTGCTGGTCGAGGCGGCTCGCCACGGCAAGGACGTCACGGTGGTGATCGAGCTGCGCGCGCGCTTCGACGAGGAGGCCAACATCCGCCTGGCCACGCGTCTGCAGGAGGCCGGCGTGCAGGTGGTCTACGGCGTGGTCGGCTACAAGACCCACGCCAAGATGATGCTGATCGTGCGCCGGGAAGGCGCTATCCTGCGCCGCTACGCACACCTGTCCACCGGCAATTACCACCAGGCCAACAGCCGCGTATACACCGACATTGGTCTGATGACGGCCGACCCGGAGATCGGCGAAGACCTGCACAAGGTGTTCCAGCAGCTATCGGGGCTGGGCCCGATCATCGAACTGAAGCGGCTGCTGCACTCACCATTCACGCTGTACCGGGGCGTGCTGGACAAAGTCGAGCGCGAGACCGCACATGCACTTGCCGGGCGCCCCGCACGCATCGTTGCCAAGCTCAACGCGTTGAACGAGGCGAACGTGATCACTGCGCTGTACCGGGCCTCGCAGGCCGGCGTCGAGATCGACCTGATCGTCCGCGGTGCCTGCACTCTGCGCCCCGGCCTGCCCGGCATCTCCGAACGCATCCGGGTGCGCTCGATCGTGGGGCGCTTCCTCGAACACAGCCGCGTGTACTGGTTCGCCAACGACGGCGAGCCGGAAATCTATTGCGCCAGCGCCGACTGGATGGAGCGCAACCTGATGCGGCGCATCGAGATCGCCTTTCCCATCCTCGACCCTGAACTGGCTGCGCGAGTGTTCGAGGAAACCCTCGCCAATGGCCTGGCCGACAACACCCAGACCTGGCTGCTCGACAGCGACGGCCGCTACGCGCGCGCCGAGCCCGGCGACAATCCGCCGTACAGCGCCCAACAGGGCCTGCTGAATAGGCTTTCCCAGTGAGGCTTGACGCCCGCCCGCGCGCCGCCCATGCATGCGAGAATCGGCGCTTTGCCGCCGCAGGAGCTTCGGCGTGAGCCTGACCGAACCAACCCCGATCCGCGACGGCGAGCTGATGGCCGCCGTGGACATGGGTTCAAACAGCTTCCACATGGTGGTGGCGCGGATGGAACACGGCGAACCGCGCGTGATCGACCGTTTGCGCGACACCGTGCGCATGGCAGCCGGCCTGCGCCCCGACGGCAGTCTCGACGCCGAGCACCGCAGCCGCGCACTGGCCTGCCTGGCGCGCTTCGGCCAGCGCATCGCCGGCGTGCCATCGATGCGGGTGCGGGCGGTCGCCACCAACACCGTGCGCCAGCTGGCCTCGCCGCAGACCTTCCTGACCTCCGCCGAAGCCGCGCTCGGCCACCCGATCGAAGTCGTCTCCGGCCGTGAGGAAGGTCGCCTGATCTTTCTCGGTACCGCGCACGACCTGCCGGTGTCGCGCGATCCCCGTCTGGTGATCGATGTCGGCGGTGGCAGCACGGAATTCATCATCGGCCGCGGCCTGGCGCCGCTGCATACGGAGAGTGTGCAGGCCGGTTGCATCGCCTCGACCCTGCGATTTTTCCCCGGGGGCAAGCTCACCCCAACGCGCTGGCAGCGTGCACTCAGCGACATCGGCGTGCTGCTGCAGCAGTTCGCCGAGGACTACCGCGAGTCGGGTTGGCAAGATGCCTACGGCTCGTCCGGCACCACCAAATCGATCGGCTCGGTGGTTCAGGCGATGAAGTTCTCCGACGACGGCATCACCTCGGCGGCGCTCGCATCCTTGCGCGATGCGCTGATTGAGCACGGTCAGATCGCCACGCTCAAGTTGCCGGGCCTGGCCGCCGAGCGCGCACCGGTACTCGCCGGCGGGGTACTGATCATGCAAGCGGCATTCGCTGCGCTCGGTATCGAACGATTGCGCGTCTGCGAGAGCTCGATGCGCGAAGGTCTGTTGTGGGATCTGATCGGCCGTGCCGGCGGCAGCGATCCACGCACCGAAAGCATCGACGCGCTGGCCACCCGCTACGGCGTCGATCGCGCCCAGGCACGCCGCGTCGAGGCGACCGCGCTGATGCTGTTCGACCAGGTCGCGCGCAGTTGGAAGCTGGACGCCGACGCCCGTGAATGGCTGTCCTGGGCCGCCCGCGTGCACGAAATCGGCCTGGCCATCGCGCACAGCCATCACCATCGCCACGGCGCCTACATCCTGCGCCATGCCGACCTGGCCGGCTTTTCGCGGCAAGAACAGGAACTGCTGGCTACCGTGATCGCGCTGCACCGGCGCAAACCGGACAAGTCCATCGCAAGCGCCTTGCCGCTGCGCTACCGGATGCTGGCAAAACACATCACGGCCATGCTGCGTCTTGCCGTGCTGTTTCGACGTGCCCGGCGCGCCGAGTCGCTGCCGCGGATGCAGCTTTCCGCCAGCAGCAAGTCGTTGCGCTTGAAGCTGCCTGTCGCATGGTTCGAACAACACCCGCTCACCGAGGCCGACCTGCAGCAGGAGAAATCACCGATGGCCGAACTCGGCATAAAACTGGACATATCCAGCAAGTGACGACGCCGGCGGGAAGCCAGCCAGTTGCATTGCCGCGTATCATGAGTGCTGATTTCCTCTGTGCTGGCCCGGACCGCTTGATCCCATGCTGAAATTGACCCCATGCTGAAATCCCTGCTTGCTGCCCTGCTCCTGATCGTGCCGCTGACCGTGCTCGCGCAAACCGCCAAGCCCGCACCTGCCGTCCCGACGGCGCCTGTGGCCCAGCCGGAGGTGCTGCTGCACACCTCGCAAGGCGACATCACACTGGAGCTGTATCCGGACAAGGCGCCCAAGAGCGTGGCCAACTTCCTGCAGTACGTCCGTGACGGCTTCTACGACGGGACCACGCTGCACCGTGTGATCCCGGGCTACCTGGTGCAAGGCGGCCTGTACAACCGCGAACTGCAACCCAAGCGCACACGGCCAGCCATCCCCAGCGAGGCGGACAACGGCTTGTCGAACCTCCGCGGCACGATTGCCGTCGCCCGCGGGGCCGACCCCCATTCCGGCACGGCGCAATTCTTTTTCAACCTGGTCGACAACCGGCGGCTGGATTTCGTCGGCAACCAGAGCGGCCTCACCTGGGGTTTTGCGGTGTTCGGCAAGGTGATCAAGGGCATCGACGTGCTCGACAAGATTGCCGCCTTGCCCACGCGCCCGCTCGGTCCGTTTTCCGGCGACGTGCCCAACCCGCTGGTGGTGATCGAGAGCGCCCGGGTCGTCGGTGAGGATGCGCCTGCGTCCGGCAGTAGCGCCGCCGCACCGGCCAAGGCGAAATCCGTCAAACCCCCTGTGGGCAAACCGGCAAACAAGCCCACCAAGCACGCTGCCAAGAGCTGAGTGCGGCATGCCCACGCTGTTCATCGCCGACCTTCATCTGGACCCTGCCCGGCCACACATCACCGCGCTGTTCGAGAGTTACCTGGCCAGCGATGAAGTCCGCCAGGCAGACGCGCTGTACATCCTGGGCGACCTGGTCGAAGCCTGGATCGGTGACGACGACGACGCCGAACTACCACAACGCATCGCCACCGCCACCCGAGCAGTGCGCGATGCTGGCGTACCCGTGTATTTCATGGTCGGCAACCGCGACTTCATGCTGGGTCGGCAATTCGCCGATCGCGCCGGCTTCACCCTGCTCGATGACGGCATCGTGCACGACCTCCACGGCCGCCCCACCTTGCTGATGCACGGCGATGTGCTATGTACCGACGATGTCGCTTATCAGGCCGTGCGCCGGCAGGTTCGTACGCCCGAGTGGCAAGCCCAGATCTTGTCGATGCCGCTCGAGGCGCGCCGCGCATTTGCCGCCAAGGCACGTGAAGACAGCAAGGCGCACACCGGCAGCACCATGGAAAGCATCATGGACGTTAATGCCGATGCCGTCGCTGAGACGATGCGCACGGCTGGCGTGACTCGGCTGATCCATGGACATACGCATCGGCCCGCGGTGCATCGGTTCGAGCTGAACGGGAAGCCGGCAATGCGAATCGTGCTGGGGGATTGGTACGAGCACGGGTCGGTGCTGCGGGTGGATCGGGAGGACGTGGAGTTACGCGGACTGGCGGTGGACTGAACCGCACGCTTCCGCACACGCTCACTGATTCGAAAGCCGCCGCTGCAGCAAACTTACCCGCGCCGAAGCAACCGATCCAGGCTCCACGCCGCGCCACCGGCGGCCGACAGGTAAAGGAAGCCGAAGCAGAACGCCACGGCCATCCCGCCGCCATTGAACAGCGGCCACGGCGACTGCGGCGCATGCACCATGAAATAGGCAAACGCCATCTCGCCAGACAAGATGAACGCGACCGGCCGAGTGCCCAGGCCAAGCAGCACCAGCAACCCGCCAAAGAACTCCAGCACGCCCGCCAGCCCCATCAGCGAAAGCAGTTGCACGGTGTGCCCACCGCCGAATCCAAACAGCTTCCCGACGCCGTGCTGCATGAACATAAGCCCCAAAACCACGCGCAGGATGCTGAGCAGAAAGGGTGAGGTTTTCGCCCAGACCGATCCCGGGTTGGACATGATGCGATCTCCGAGCGAGTGTGGCGCAGCCCGTCGAGCCCTCGACGGAACCGCTGCTTTCCGGCGACCCATGGTGCACACGCACCGGATTCAGGGCAAGGCCTCGCGAGATATTC
>CAJDTN010000040.1_pt1 | contig 39409 bp, 30 predicted proteins | sample 7389801 | NCBI WGS metagenome assembly CAJDTN01 (sample SAMEA7055653, study PRJEB34461) | soil metagenome | biome: terrestrial ecosystem; feature: Peninsula; material: soil | place: Antarctica | collected 2016
GCCATCGCCATCGCGCTGGCCGCAGCGGTGGTGCCGACCGGCACCTTCGCGCAGGAGGTGAAAGCCAAGAATCTGGATACCGTCCTTGTTACCGGTTCGCGTAGCAGCACCCGGACGGTGGAGAACAGTTCCGCCCCGATCGACGTGGTGAGTGCAGAGGAACTGATTGCCACTGGCAAAGGCGACTTGCTGCAGGCATTGCTGACCAAGCTGCCGTCGTTGAGCCTGCAGACGTATGGCAGTGGCCTGGACGGCCAGGTCCGTGGCGCGATGTTGCGCAACCTGTCGCCCGGCTACACGTTGGTGCTGGTCAACGGCAAGCGCCGCAATGTCAGTGCCTACACCAGCGACACCAGTTTCCCCGGCCAGAACTACACCGACCTCGCGCTGATCCCGATGGGTGCGATCGACCACATCGAAGTGCTGCGTGACGGCGCCTCGGCAATCTACGGTTCCGATGCCGTCGCCGGCGTCATCAACATCATCCTCAAGTCGAATACGAGCGGTGGCATGCTCACCGCCGAGGGCGGCACCAGCTTCGACGGCGACGGCAATCGCGGCAAGTATGGAGTGAATTTCGGCCTGCCACTCGGCAAAAGCGGCTTCATCAATCTCACATTCAACTACACCACTCAGCAGGAGGCGTCCCGCACCAGGCCCTATCGCGACACCTACATGGTGTATCCGGCAATTGCCGCCAACGGCAGCCTGACCAAGCTTTGCACTTACAACAGCCTGTGTGCAGGCACCAGCGCCAATCCAGCCGAAGCCAACCGCAAGGTCAAGGACTACTCCTACAGCGTGCCCGAGTACACCCTCAAATCCGGCGCCTACAACCTCGAATACGATCTCAGCGACTCGCTTACCCTGTACTCGTTCGCGACCATCAGCGATCGCCGGATGGGCACCCGCCAAGCCACGCGCACCCCTTACACGACCTGGCAAAGCAACCAGGGGCTGTTCGCGAGCGTCTATCCGAACGGATTCACGCCCAAGGCAGTCGGCAAGGAGGAGGACTATTCCGGCGCGCTTGGTGTGAAAGGCTCGCTCGCCGGTTGGGACTGGGACCTCAGTGCCACCCGCAATAGCGACGACTATCAGGTTTACACACACAATTCGGCCAACTATTCATTCGACTATCCCGGTGGCCCCACCGACGTTTTCTCGGGAAAGCTGGCTTACACCCAGAACGTGGCCAACCTGGATCTGCGTCGCAGCTTCGACGTTGGCGCATTCGCTACGCCGCTGGGACTCAGCGCCGGGCTGGAATACCAGCGCGAAGGCTACACCCGCGGCGCAGGCGAGCTGGCGTCCTGGTACGGCAAAGGCATCACCGCCTACACAGGCTATCCGCGGGCTGATGCAGTCCACGGTACGCGCCACAGTATGGCCGCCTATCTCGGCGTATCGGCCAATATCACCAAGCGCTGGTATCTGGATATTGCCGGGCGTTTCGAGGACCATTCCGACTTCGGCAACGTCTCCACCGGCCGGGTGACCACGCGCTTCGATTTCACCGACAGCTTCGCGATCCGCGGGACCGTCAGCAATGGCTTCCACGCCCCGTCGCTGGCGGCACAGAACTTTCAGCTCACCTCCGATACTCCCACCCAGCAGTGGATCAATGCCCGCGTCTCTTCTCCGGTGGCCAAGGCGCTGGGTGCCGTCCCGCTCAAGCCGGAGAAATCCAGGAACTTCAGCCTGGGCTTCACCTACGCTCCGGTTGAGAACGTGCATCTGGCGGTCGACGCCTACCAGATCGAAATCCGTGACCAACTGGGCATGTCCACTTACGTCGGCTACGACCCCACCGATCCGAACCGGGTGGTGGATTACTACGGCAATGTACTCAACGCGACCCAGATGGCCACCATCGACAATCTGCTCGCCCCCGCCGGTTACGCGATCACCCCGAGCAAGGGGCTGTTCGTCAGTTACCTGCGGACCATCGGCGCCACCCGCACCCGTGGCGTCGAATTCACGGCAGACGGCAGCATTTCCAGCAACATGGGTCTATGGACGTGGAACTACGCCATCAACTCGGTCAAGACCGAGGTCACCAAAGCCGAGGGGATCTCGCCGCTTCTGGCTGACCTGCCATACGTCGCCCTGCTCAACACATCCACCATTTACAACCTGCGCTATCGGTCCCCCCGATACACCCAGGTGGCCGGAATCAACTGGGCGCGCCAGGGATTGAACCTCGGGGTCAACCTCACCCATTACGGCCCGATCAAGCGCCTGGCCAACAATTACAAGTACTCGATCAAGGCCAAGCTGATCACCTCCGTGTACGGAGGCTACGACTTCGGCAACGGCCTCAGTTTGACGGCAGGCGTCGACAACGTCTTCGACAAAAAGCCGAACAAGCTTCCGCTTCAGGCGATGAGCGCCAGCAACAGGGCGACGTATATGTGGATGTACGATTCCGGGGACTCCATCAATGCCCTGGGCGGCTATTACTTCGCCCGTCTCGACTACCGCTTCTGATCCCGGGGAGTCCACATGACCAAGAAGAGGAGCGAACAACTGGGCATGCTCGACAACATCGAGCGCCGTGATTTCATCAATGGCGTGCTCAGGAGTTCGCTGGCGGTCGCCGCCTCCGGATTCGCTCCGAACCTGCTGGCCGCTGCCGCAGGCATGCCGGCACCGCCGTCGACCGCGGGTACGGCGGCGATCCCGCAAGGCACGTATCCGCCGGCGTTGACCGGCATGCGTGGCAGCGGGTATCCCAAGGCGTACGCAGCCGGTCATAGTCTGCGCGACGGCACGATGCATATCGACCCGGCACTGATCCAGGACACTGGCGAAGAGTACGACCTGATCGTTGTCGGCGGTGGCATCAGCGGGCTGTCCGCCGCGCTGTACTACTCGCGCGACAGCGGCGACCAGGCGCGCACCCTGGTGCTGGACAACCACGACGACTTTGGCGGCCACGCCAAGCGCAACGAGTTCGATTTCGGCGACCGCACCGTCATCTCCAACGCCGGCACCTTCGACATTTCGCCCGGCAGCGAGAACGCGCGCAGCTTCATGCAGTCGATCGGCATCGACGACATCGCCCGGCTCAACCGCGACAACCAGGACACTTTCTTCTACCAGCGCCTGGGCATGGGGCAATCGGTCTACTACGACAAGGCCACGTTCGGCCGGGATCTGTTGATGGACGATCCCGCGCCGTGGATCGAGTTCGTCGCGCTGCACGATCCCAACACGCCGCCCGACCAGGCGCGTCGCTGGGCCGATTTCCTCGCCCGCGCACCGATGAGCGAGCTGGCGCGCAAGGATGTGTACCGGCTGTACACGGCAAAGGCCGACTACCTGTCGGGCATGACGCCTGCCGAACGCGTGCAGAAGTTGCGCAAGATCACCTATCGCGATTTCCTGCTGCAAGTCGCCAAGGTCGATCCGATGGCCGTTACCTATCTGCGCGACCGGACCTTCGGCAGCGCGCGCGGCCTGTCGGGCATGTCGGCCATGGCCGCGCGCCGGCGCGGCATGCCGGGCTTCCTCGGCATGGATCTCGGTCCGGACAACCCGCCGCGGGCCACGATGAGTCCGCCATCGCCAACGACCCGCAAGCCCCTTGCCAAATATCACTTCCCCGACGGCAATGCCACCATCGCCCGCCTGGTCGTTCGGCAGCTGATTCCCGAGGCGTTACCCGGCAAGACGCTTGGGGATTCGATCCTGCAGCGCGTCGACTATTCGCGCCTGGATCTGTCGGGCAACCGCAACCGCATTCGCCTGAACAGCACCGCCGTCCAGGTTGCCAACACGCCGAAGGGCGTGCAGATCACCTATTCCCGCGACGGCAAGCTCTACCGCGCTCACGCCAGCCAATGCGTGCTGGCGTGCTGGCACCACGTCATCCCGTACATTTGCCAGGAACTGCCGGAATGGCAAAAGCAGGCGCTGCGCTACCAGGTGCATGCAGTCAACCTGTGGGTCAACGTCTGGCTTCGCAACTGGCGCGCCTTCAAGAAAGCCGGCGTCTGCTTTGTCAACGCGCCCAACGGCTACTACTCGCAGATCCTGCTCGAATGCCCGGTGGACATCGGTGGCTACACACGCTCGGCCTCACCCGATGAACCGACCGTGCTGACGATGCTGCGCGTGTTCGAGACTCCCGGACTTCCGGTCAAGGACCAGTACCGCATCGCCCGCAGCGAGATGTACGCCACCAATTTCGAGACCTACGAATTCAACGTGCGCGATCAGCTCACTCGCATGCTTGGCCCTTATGGTTTCGATGCGCGCCGCGATATCGCGGGCATCACCCTCAACCGCTGGGGGCATGGCTATTCGTACATGTATTCCTCGGTGTTCGACGAGTTTATCGACCGTGGCGAACAGCCCCCGCACGAACGCGCGCGGATGCCGTACGGCAACATCGCCATCGCCAACTGCGATGCTGCCGCGCGCGACACCACGCCAGATTCCATCGACCAGGCCCGCCGTGCGGTCAGCGAGTTGCGCATGAACATGCGCAACAGCGTCAATTACTGACACCGGTAGTCCGGAAGCAGTTACTTCAGCCCCGGGAGGGTGCCCACATGCAGCGCAACGACAACGACACCACGTCCGCCGGCAACCTGGCGCGTACCGCCATCGTGCCGCTGGTGCTGATCATCAGCCTGTTCTTTTTCTGGGGCGCGGCGGCCAGCCTCAACGACATTCTCATCAAACAATTCAAGAAGGCCTTCGAACTGGGCGACCTGCAGGCCGGGCTGGTGCAGAGCGCGTTCTACCTCGGCTATTTCCTGTTCGCGATGCCGGCCGCGATGTTCATGCGCCGCTACAGCTACAAGGCAGCCGTGGTGCTTGGATTGCTGCTGTTCGCGGCTGGTGCATTGCTGTTCTACCCCGCCGCCGAGCTTCACACTTATGGCATGTTCCTGCTGGCGTTGTTTGTCATCGCCAGCGGCCTGGCGTTCCTGGAAACCTCGGGTAATTCGCTGGTGATCATGCTCGGCCCCGCCGAAGGGGCTGCGCGGCGCCTGAACCTGGCGCAGGCGTTCAACCCACTCGGCGCGATCACCGGCGTGCTGATCGGTTCGCACTACATCTTTTCCGGCGTCGAGTATCGCGCACAGGAGCTGGCGGCGATGGCACCAGCGGTGCGCGATGCCTACTTCGTCACCGAATCGGGGGCGGTGCAGGTGCCGTATCTGGTGATTGGCCTGGTGGTGGTGATGTGGGCGGTACTGGTGGCGTCGGTGAAGTTCCCGACCACGCACGGTCAGGCCGGTGCCGAAGCTGGCGCCGGTTCGCAACTGAAGGAATTGTTGCGCAACCGCAATTACGTTTTCGCAGTCGTGGCGCAATTGTTCTACGTCGGCGCGCAGGTTGGCGTCTGGAGCTACCTGATCCGCTATTTCCAGGACGTGGTGCCGGGCACCCCGGAGAAGACCGCAGCCAGCTTCCTGACCCTTTCGCTGGTGTTGTTCATGTTTGGTCGCTTCCTCGGTACGGTGCTGTTGCGCAAGGTTTCGGCGGCCCACTTGCTGGCCGTCTTCGCGCTGGTGGATATCCTGTTGTGCGCGGTCGCCATCGCGCTACCCGGGCAGATCGGCCTGTATGCGCTGGTCGGCGTCAGCCTGTTCATGTCGGTGATGTTCCCGACGATCTTCGTACTCGGACTGAGCGGACTGGACGATGATCACCGCAAGCTCGGCTCGTCCATGTTGGTGATGGCCATCATCGGCGGCGCGCTGTTGCCGGTGCTGATGGGCGGGGTCTCCGACCTGGCCGGGATCCACTGGGCCATGGCGGTGCCGGCCGCGGGCTTCATGGTCGTCTTCGCATTCGCGCTGCGCGCGCCGCGCGTGCTCCGATAGCGGCTTACACGGGCCTTTGCTTCCCCGGAGATCCCATGCCACTGATTCCCTCGATTCCCCTCAACGACGGCCACCGCATCCCGCAACTCGGGCTGGGTATCTGGCGGGTGTCGGATGCCGATACCCCGCGCGTGGTCGGCGCCGCATTCGAACTGGGCTATCGCCACATCGATGGCGCCGTCGGTTACGGCAACGAGGAAGGCCTCGGCCGCGCGATCCGCGCTTCCGGCCTGCCGCGCGCCGAGCTTTTCATCACCACCAAACTGAACAATCCCGATCAGGGGCACACGCAGGCGTTGAAGGCGGTCGATGCCAGCCTCGCCAGGCTCGGGCTGGATTACGTCGACCTCTACCTGATCCACTGGCCATGCCCGCGCCATGACCGCTTCGTCGACAGCTGGAAGGCGTTGATCGAAGCGCGCGACTCCGGCAAGGTGCGCTCGATCGGCGTGTCCAACTTCCGTGCGCAAGACATCGACCGCATCGTTGACGCCACCGGGGTGGTGCCGGTGGTCAACCAGATCGAGCTGCATCCCCTGTTGCAGCAGACAGAGCTGCGCGCCTACGCAAACGCGCACGGCATCGTTACCGAGTCATGGGCCCCGCTCGCGCGCGGCGGAGAACTGCTCGCGCATCCGGTTCTGCAGGGGATCGCCGGCAAGCATCGCAAGAGCGTCGCGCAGGTAGTCCTTCGCTGGCACGTGCAGTTGGGTCTGGTGGTTTTTCCGAAATCGGTCACGCCCGCACGGGTTGCCGAGAACGCGGCGATCTTCGACTTCACGCTTGATACCGACGACATGGCGAAGATCGCCACGCTCGATGCCGGCACGCGCCTGGGGCCGGATCCGGCCGATTTCGAAGACATGAACTGAGCGAAAGCATGAACAAGCCAGGGAAGATTGTTTGCTTCGGCGAGGCGCTGATCGACATGCTGGCGCAGCCACCCGCCACCGCCGATGCGCCGCGCGCATTCCTGCAGTTCGCGGGCGGGGCGCCGGCGAATGTCTCGGTTGCGTTGGCGCGGCTCGGCGGCGCGAGTCATTTCGTCGGCATGCTCGGTGAGGACATGTTCGGCGATTTCCTGCTGCAGAGCCTGCGGGCAGCTGGCGTCGCCACCGCTGGCGTGGTGCGCACCGACGAGGCCCGGACGGCGCTGGCTTTCGTCGCGCTGGACGCGCGCGGCGAGCGCAGCTTCAGTTTCTATCGGCCTCCGTCAGCAGACATGCTGTTCCGCGTCCCGCACTTCGACCGGCTCGGGTTCGACGGCATCAGCATGTTCCACGTCTGCTCGAACAGCATGACCGAAGAAGAGATCGCGCAGACCACCTTCGAAGGCATGCGGCGGGCCAGCGCGGCCGGCGCGGTGGTCAGCTTCGACATGAACCTGCGGCCGATGCTGTGGCCACGCGGCGTCGATCCGGCGCCGCGCCTGTGGCAGGCGTTGGTGCTGGCAGACGTGGTCAAGCTGTCGCGCGAGGAGTTCGATTGGTTGTGCAGCGCGCCCGGCGCCTATGGCGCAGCAGTGATCGAACAGCTGTGGCAAGGGCGTGCGCAGTTGCTGGTGGTTACGGATGGCGACCATCCGCTGCGCTGGCACACGCGCGAAGAGTCCGGCGAGGCGCCGTCGTTTCAAGTGCAGGTGCAGGACACCACGGCAGCAGGCGATGCCTTTGTCGGCGGTTTGCTTTACCAGCTCGCGCATTGGCTCGACGGCGGCACGGCGCTGGAGGCGTTCTGCCGCAACCGCGCCGCGATTGACGAAAGCCTGCGATTTGCCGCCGCTGTCGGTGCGCTGGCGGTGACCCGCAGGGGCGCATTCGCCGCGATGCCGACGCTTGCCCAAGTGCTTTCCTTGATTGAGGAGCAGCCATGATGCCCAACATCGAATCCAGACGCAGGCGGCGGAGAACGCGATGACGACCGATACATCCGTCATCCTGTACGCCACTTTCACTGCCTCTGCCGGCAACGCTGCTGCCGTCGCCGTACTGCTGAGCTGCTACGCCGCGACAGTCCGCAAGGAGCCCGGCAACGTGCTCTTCGAGGCATCGTGGAAAGCGGACGAGCCCGAGTCGTTCTTCGTATACGAGGAATACGCCGACGACGCGGCGTTCCAGGCGCATCTGAACGCACCGTACGGCGCGCCCTTCAACGTCGCACTTGCTCCGCTCATCGTCGAATCCCAGTCCCGGCTCACGTTCCTGCGACGGGCGTGAGGTGAAATAGTGAAATAAGGATCCGAGTATTGGAACGCACGAGGCCGAGCCCGCTTCACGCGAACTCGTCCTGAGTCTTTGACAGCCTGATGTCATGGTGTGGCGCCGGTCCACTCAACGTGCAAACAGCCACCCAGGCGTCCCCTGAGGGGTTGCATCTCGCCGGCGTGCTGATCCGCGCGATGGCAATGCTGCCGGCAGCAGTACGAGAAAGGACAAATGGGGCAACGCCGTGGCCAACACCCACACGCTCAATGGCGGGTATGGCCGCGGCGTCGTGGTGGAAGACGCGGGCTTCTTGCTCAACAACGAGATGGATGATTTTGCCGCCAAGCACGACGTACCAAACCAGTTCGGCGTGGTGGGGGCGACGCGAACGCGGTACAGCCAGGCAAGCGACCACTGTCATCCATGTGCCCGACCATTGCGGTGAAGGGCGGCACGCCCGCCCTGGTGCTGGGCACGCCAGGCGGCTCGCGCATTTTCACGGCCGTCCACCCGGTGCTGGTGCACGTGTTGGACTATCAATTGCCGCTGGCGATAGTGCAGCAGCAGGGGCGCTTTCACCATCAGTTGCCGCCCGACGACGTGATCTGCCATGAAGCTGATCGCATTCCGGCAGCGTGGCCGACAATCTGCGTTCGCGCGGATGGAAACTGAAGCACGGCTTGGGCGGCGGAGGTGACATACAGGCCATTCAACTGGTTTTGATACCCTCCGTCCGGTGTCCGATCCGCGCAACCCGGATGGTCTGGCGCTGACTGTGCCGGTGGCGAAATGGTATCTGCCTGTGCTGGATGGTGCCGGCGCTCGATGCTCCGCGCTGCAATGTGTATTCGGTCGGATTGACTGGCACGTTCAGGGCCGCATGTCGAGGCTTCGGGGTTCTCGACAATCACGATAAATATCTGTACCATTAGGTTCATTAAAGGTCCGGAATCCCTCCGGACTGAACCAATCGGTGGCTTAGCACTCCAATGTGTCGAGTGCTAAACTTCAATGCCTTGCAGGAGGTTCCACCCATGTCTCAAGCCTTGGTGACTGCCAATTTTCCACTACCGAGCGTGGTGGGTAGTTTGGACGCCTATATTTCCGCCGTGCACCGCATCCCGGTGCTGAGCGTGGAAGAGGAGCAGGCGCTGTCACGCGACTACCTCGAAGCGGACAACCTCGAGGCGGCGAAGAAGCTGGTGATGTCGCACCTGCGTTTCGTGGTGCACGTCGCACGTGGCTATTCCGGATACGGCTTGCAGCTGGCCGACCTGATCCAGGAGGGCAACATCGGCCTGATGAAGGCGGTCAAGCGCTTCGACCCCGACGTGGGTGTGCGTCTGGTCAGCTTTGCGGTGCACTGGATCCGTGCCGAGATGCACGAGTTCATCCTGAAGAATTGGCGCATCGTGAAGGTGGCCACCACCAAGGCGCAGCGCAAGCTGTTCTTCAACCTGCGCAAGAACAAGAAGCGTCTGGGCTGGATGAACGCGGCCGAAGTGCGCACGGTAGCGAAGGATCTGGGGGTACCGGAAGCGACGGTGCGTGAGATGGAATCGCGCCTGTCCGGCCGCGACATTGGTTTCGAGGCGCCGGCTGACGCTGACGATGATGCGAAGCCCGCGCCCGCCGCCTTCCTGATCGACCACGGCGCCGATCCGTACGAGAACGCGGCCGACGAGGATTATGCCGACAATCAGCTGCAGAACCTGACCGATGCGCTGCAGCATCTGGACGCCCGCTCGCGCGACATCATTCAGCGTCGCTGGCTGGACGATGACAGCAAGGCGACCTTGCAGGAGCTGGCCGACGAATACGGCGTGTCCGCCGAGCGCATTCGCCAGGTCGAGGCGAATGCAATGAAAAAGATGCGTGGCTTGTTCGCGATGTAGTGTGAGTCCCGCACAAGAGCCTGCACATACGTGTGCGGACTTTCAGGAAAAGCGCAGTCGGCCCGGGAAACCGGGCCGTTTGCGTTGCAGCTTGTCGGTGTGTTCCGGTCAACTTCGGTTGTCGGTGTCGTCCGTGCCGCTGACGATGCGTGCCTGGCGCTGGTGCGTCCAGTAGGCCCAGGCCCAGTCCAGCATGACCGCCAGCCGGTTGCGAAAGCCGATCAGGAAATAAATATGCGCCAGCAACCAGATGATCCACGCTGGCAGGCCGGAGAGTTTCAGCTTGCCGAACTGGGCCACGGCTGCCATGCGTCCGATCGTGGCCAGCGAACCGTCGTCGTGATAGCGAAACGGTGACGACGGCTGGTCGCTGCCACGCAATCGCGCACGCAGCAAGGTGCCCACATGCTTGCCCATCTGCTTCGCCGCGGGTGCCACGCCGGGCACCAGTTTGCCATCGGGCTGCTCAAGGTGGGCCAGGTCGCCGATCACGAAGACCTCGGGGTGGCCGGGTACGCTCAGGTCGTCGCGAACGTGCACGCGCCCGGCCTTGTCGAGCGGCGCGCCCAGCATGCGCCCTACCGGCGAGGCGGCTACGCCGGCCGCCCACAGCACCGTGCGTGCCGGCAGTCGCTGTTCGCCCAGGCTCACGCCGTCGGCGTCGATCACGCTGACTGCGATGCCGGTGTGTACTTCCACGCCGAGCTGCTCCAGTTGTCGACGCGCCTTGTCCGATAGCGACGGGTCGTAGCCGGACAGCAGTCGCGCGCCAGCCTCGACCAGGTGCACGGTGGCCTGCCGTGGGTTGCAGCGGCGGAACTCGCCGGACAAGGTATGCCGCGCCAGTTCGCTCAGGGTGCCGGCCAGCTCCACCCCGGTGGAACCGCCGCCGACCACGACGAAATTGAGCCACGTCTGGCGCTGTGCCGGGTCGCTTTCCCGCTCGGCGTGCTCGAACGCGAGCAGGACACGCCGGCGGATCAGCAACGCGTCATCCAGGGTCTTCAGTGCCGGTGCAAAGCGCGCCCACTCGTCGTGGCCGAAGTAGGCGTGGGTGGCACCGGTGGCGATCACGAGGTAGTCGTAATCCAGCGTGATCGAGTCGCACCACACCTGGCGCGCAGCCAGATCCACCCCGGTCACGTCGTCCAGCAGCACGGTGAGGTTGCGCTGCTGGCGCAGGATATGACGCAGTGGTGCGGCGATCGACGGCGCGGCCAGACTGGCGGTGGCCACCTGGTAGAGCAGGGGTTGAAACAAGTGATGGTTGCGCCGGTCGACCAAAGTGATCCGCGCATTCGCACCGGCCAGACGCCGCGTCGCCGTCAATCCGCCAAAACCACCGCCGATGATCAGCACCTGCGGCGGGTCAGTCTTGTCGGCGGTCTGGGGAGTCATGGATTTGGTCTGACCACCGAGATATGGATGGGCTGTGGATCACGCCGACCCGGACGCGGTCAACGCCGCGCGGCCGCCGGCTGGCGCAACGCCATGCCCTTGAGCACGTTCAGCGCCTGGGCCAGCGCGTAATCGCTGGTGGCCAGCTTGGCGTCGGCGGCGCTGCCGTCGTTGTCGAGGTCGGCGCTCGCCTTGACGTTTTCATTGGCCAGATGGTGCGGCAAATCGGCCTCCGAGTTGATCAGCACCGGCGGGCTGTCGGCCTGGTTCACGGTCAGGTCGGCGAGGGCGATGTCCGGTTTGATCCCTTCGGCCTGGATCGAAGTGCCGTTCGGGGTGTAGTAGCGGGCGGTGGTGATCTTCACCGCGTGCTCGGCATCCAGCGGCAGTATGGTCTGCACCACGCCCTTGCCGAAAGTGCGCTGACCCATGGTCAGTGCGCGGTGGTTGTCCTTCAGCGCGCCGGAAACGATCTCCGCGGCCGAGGCGGTGCCGTGGTTGGTCAGCACGAGCATCGAGGCGCCGTTCAGCTGGTCGCCGGGATGCGCGCTGAAGCTCATGTTCGCGTCGGCCAGCCGGCCGCGCGTGGTGACGATCACGCCAGAGTCGAGGAAGTCGTCACTGACCCCGACGGCTGCGGTAAGCAGGCCGCCGGGGTTGTTGCGCAGGTCCAGCACCGCGCCCTTCTGCGGGCCCTCCTTGGCGATCAACTCGCCAAGCTTCTTTTCCAGGTCGGTGGTGGTGTCATCCTGGAACTGGCTGATCCGGATGTAGACGTAGCCGGGCTCCAGTTCACGTACCTTGACGCTGCTGACCGAGATGGTTTCGCGCACCAAATGCAGGTCGATCAGCTTGTTGCTGCCTTCGTGTGCGATGGTCAGGGTGATCTTGCTGCCGGGCTCGCCGCGCAGCTGTTGGAACATCTCGTTGACGTTCTGCGCATCGACCAGCTTGCCATTGATCTTGACGATGCTGTCGCCCGGCTTGATGCCGGCACGCGCCGCCGGGGTGTCGTCGATCGGCGAGACAATCTTGAGCCCGCCGTCGGCTTGCAATACCTCGATGCCGAGGCCGCTGTACTGACCGGAAGTATCCTCGCTGAGCTGTTGCAGGCCTGCCTTGTCCAGGTACTCGCTGTGCGGATCGAGCCCGGCCAGCATGCCGGTAATGGCGGCTTTCATCAGGGTCTTGTTGTCGACCTTTTCCACATAGGCCTGGCGCACCACTTCGTAGACACGGCTGAAATTGCGGACATCCTGCATATCCACCGTGGAACTGGCGCTGGCTGGCGCGCTGCTGCTGGCGGTGGCGGGGAGGTCCACCGACGGGGCGGGCACGCTGGCACTGGTGGCCGGAGCGACTTGCGCCTGCACAGTGGACACTGCCAGCAACAGCAGGGCGGCCAGGCCGAGGATCGGGCGACGGTGGGACAAATGCATGCAAGTGACTCCGCTCAGCGAAAAGCCCCGCGCCTGAGCGCGGCCCGGGAGTCTGCCCTCGCATGGCCGAATTTTCGGCTCGGCCATCGACGCCGGACAGACTGCGCAAGTATGGCAGGGCGTGGGACAACCGAACTGGGTGGGAATTCAATGCAGGCTCGTCTGCCGCACGCTGGAGTGATCGTTTCAGCGATGCTTGCTCAGCCAGGTGCGCGGATCCACCGGGTTGCCACCCTGGCGCAGCTCGAAATACACCCCGGTGTTGACGCCGGTGACTGCGCTGGCGGTGCCGATCGCTTCGCCCGCTTCGACCTGGTCGCCGACGCCGCGCAGCAGGCTCTCGTTGTTGCCGTACATGCTCATCCAGCCGTTGCCGTGATTGACGATGATCAACATGCCGTAACCACGCAGGAAGCCGGCATAGATGACCCGGCCCCGCGCCACTGCGTGCACTTCGCTGCCGGCCGCCGCCTTGATCAGCACGCCATGGCCATAGCGGTTCACCACACCGTCGGCCGGCCACGGCAAGTGGCCGCGGATGTCGGCGTTGACGCTGCCGGCTGCGGGGGGCGTCGGTGGGCCACGACGCGACTTGGCGGCTGCTTCGTCGATCGCCTTTTGCAAGCGGTCGAGCAGGTGGTTGAGTGATTGGGCGTTCTGTTTCATTGCGGTCAGGCGTTGCGCCTGGTCCTTGTAGCGGGCGTCCGTCGTCGCGGCCAGCTTTTGCTGCGCGGCGCGTTGTTGTGCCAGCTTCTTCATCTGTTGTTCGCGTTCGGCCCGGGTTGCCTGCAATGCCTGATGCTCGGCCGCGATCGAGGCTTCCAGCTCCTGCAGGTGGACCAGGTCGGCCATCAATTTCTGCACGCGCTGCACCCGGTCGCGCTGAAAATACTGCGAATACACCAGCGCTCGGGCAATTCGCGCCACGTCCTCGTCACCCAACAGCAGGCGCAGGTCCGAACCGTGACCCAGGGCGTAGGTGGCGCGCAGCAAGTCGGCGATGGCCGCGCGTTGACTGTCCAGCGTCTGCTGCAGGCTGTTGCGCTGCTGTTGCAGTTGATCCAGTTGCACTTGCTTGGCAGCCAGCTCCGCGTCAGTCTGGCGTACGACTCGCGCCGCGGCTGCCAGCGCGTTGGCCTGTTTCGCCAGCTCCGCGTTGGCGCTGTCGCGCTTGGCGGCAGTGTCGGCCTGCTCGGTCGCCAGGGCCTCCATCTTGCGGCGCAAATCCGCCAGCTTCTGCTTCGCCTCGGTCTGCTCGGTGCGGCTCTTTCCGCCCTGCTGCGCATGTGTCGGTGTGGAAATCAGCATGCCGAGCCAGAGCATGGCAAGGATGCCGCTGGTCAGACGGGAGGCGTAGCGGGTGCGATTGGGCATCGGCGGATTATCGCCGAGCATGACGCCCGGAGCGAGTGCGCTGACAACGTCATGCGCGGCGACCGCCGCTGGCCGATCGGCGCCGAGCCTGAGTAAGCTGGCTTGCTGACGCCGATGCGCGGGGTGAGAAACTGCCTGACCTGTCGTGACGCTGGCAACACTTGCGTTGCCGCGCGCGCGGGAAACGGGCTGCAGCCAGAGAGGAGCGAAAAATGGGCGAGACGAATACACACAGGCGTCGGGCAGCGTCACGCCGTGATCGGGGCCGAGTCGCGTGCGGCGCTCGCGCACACCGGTGGTTCCCCACCAGGCGATTCCGGAGCGTGCCATGTGTCTGATCGCGTTTGCCTGGAACGCCCATCCGCGCTGGCGCCTGCTGCTGGCCGGCAATCGCGACGAGTCGCACGCGCGTCCCAGCGCCGCGCTGGCGCGCTGGGACGACCTGTCGATCATCGGTGGCCGCGATCTGGAGGCCGGCGGCACCTGGTTGGGCGTCACCGATGATGCACGCTGTGCCGTGGTGACGAACGTGCGCGATCTGCGCGATCCGCAAACGGGCCGTTCGCGCGGCTTGTTGAGCCGCGACTATCTTGCGGGCAAGGCGGGCGCCACCGGGCATGCAAGCGAGCTGCTGCGTAGCGCCGCCGACTACCGCCCGTTCAACCTGCTCACGTTCGATGCGCAGGCAGGCTTCTATCTGGGCAATCGCCCGCAGCCGCATGCGCAGGTAGTGACCGCGGGTATCCATGGTCTTTCGAATGCCGACTTTGACGCACCCTGGCCGAAAACGAGGATCCTGATGCAACGCCTGCAAGGCTGGGTCGATGCTGGCGGCGATACCGACTTCAGCGCATTGTTCGCCGCGCTGGCCGATGAACAGGTGGCGCCGGATGAGCAGTTGCCGGACACCGGCGTAGGGCTGGAGCTTGAGCGCCAACTTTCCAGCGCGTTCATCCGCGGCGCCGACCATGGCACCCGCGCCAGCACGGTGGTGGCAATCAGCCATGCCGGGGGCGGCGTGATCGTGGAGCGGCGCTTCGGGCCGCATGGGCACTTTCTCGGCGAAACCGAGCTGCGCTTTGGCGACCAACCGCTGTCATAAGCCGGGGCTCGGCGCCTACGCCGATCGGCGGGGGTGCCGGATGCGACGGCCGCGCCCCGCTGGCTAGGCTGGCACTTCATTCCATCCACGGAGCATCGGCATGCGCAGGGAAGGCTGGTTGCTGGTTGGCATCGTCGCGTTGGCCGCTCGCGGCGCATATGCGGGAGACTGTCCCGACTGGTCGCCGGCCCGCGCCGGACAGGAACTGGCGGTGTTGCATGACCGACTCGATGGCTGGAATCACGCGTATCGTGTCGACGGCCATTCGCCGGTCGATGATGCGGTGTACGACCAGGCGCTGCAGCGGTTCGAGCAATGGCGGCAATGTTTTCCCGCCCGGGCGCCAGACGCGCTGAACCATCTGGCCGATGCCCGCGGCCGCGTGACCTCGCCGGTGGCGCAGACCGGGCTGGCCAAACTGCCGGACGCGACGGCGCTGGCGCAATGGATGGGCGAGCGTGGCGATCGGGATCTGTGGGTGCAGCCGAAGGCCGACGGTGTCGCCGTCACCTTGCTCTACGTGGACGGCCGGCTGCGCCAGGCCAGCAGTCGTGGCGACGGCTTGCATGGTTCGGACTGGACGGCGCTGGCGCGGCGCATTGCGGTGATCCCGAAGCACTTGCTCCACGCGCCGGCGCGGGTGGTGCTGCAGGGCGAACTGTACTGGCGCCTGCCCGGGCACGTGCAGGCGGACAGTGGCGGCGTCAACGCGCGCTCGGCGGTGGCTGGCGCGCTGGCACGCGACCATCTCGACGATGCCACGGCGGCGCGGATCGGCTTGTTCGTATGGGACTGGCCCAGCGGCCCCGCGGATATGCCGGCGCGGCTGGCGGGATTGCAATCGATGGGTCTGCCCGACAGCGTGCGCTACACGCAACCGGTCGACTCACTGGATGAAGTGAAGCGCTGGCGCGAGCAGTGGTATCACCATGCGATGCCGTTCGCGGCCGATGGTACGGTGGTACGTCAAGGTCACCGCCCGCCAGACATCACGTGGCGGGCGGCACCGCCGGACTGGGCCGTGGCCTGGAAATACCCCGCCGCGACGGCACTGGCCGAGGTGCGCGCGGTGGCATTCACGGTGGGTCGCAGCGGGCGGGTCACGCCGGTGCTGGAGCTCGAGCCAGTGCAACTGGACGATCATCACGTGCAGCGGGTCAGCGTTGGTTCGCTGCAGCGCTGGCGGCAGCTCGACATTCGCCCGGGCGACCAGGTCGAGGTGGCGCTGGCCGGGCTCACCATTCCGCGACTCCAATCGGTAGTCTGGCGTGCACAACAGCGGATAACGTTGACCGTGCCGGATCCGAACGCGCACACGCCGTTGACCTGCTGGCAGCCCACAGCGGGCTGCCAGCAACAATTCCTGGCGCGGCTGGTGTGGTTGGGGGGCAAGCACGGCCTGGGCCTTGAGGGTATCGGCGCCGATACGTGGCAGCGCCTGATCGAGGCCGGCCTGATCCATCAGCTCCTGGACTGGATCACGTTGACGCCGGAACAATTGGCAGCGGTGCCGGAGATTGGCGCGAGCCGCGCGGCGGCGTTGGCGCGTTCGTTTGCACGTGTCCGCAAGCTTCCATTTACACGCTGGCTGCGGGCGCTTGGCGCGCCGGTCGGTGCGGCGCAGGGGGGATCGGATTGGGTTTCGATGAGCCGTCGCGGCGCACGCGACTGGCGGGTGCTGGATGGCATCGGTGCGGGACGCGCCGGCCAACTGGTCGCGTTCTTCAGTTGTCCCGGCGTACGGGCCCAGGCGGTTCGCCTGCATGCAGCCGGTGTGGCCGGCTTTTAACTCTTCAGCTCGCCATCGAGGTAGTACCAGCGCTCGTCTACGCGCACGAATCGGCTGGTTTCATGCTGACGCTGCGCACGGCCACCGCCAAGTCGGTAGCGTGCGACGAATTCCACTGTGGCGTGGTCGGCATCGATCAGTTGCTGGCGCCGGACACTCAGCCCCAGCCAGGTCGGCGGCGGTTGCTGCGCCGCCAGCTGCAGGGTGGCCGGACGGGTATCGGGATGCCAGCTCGCCAGCAGGTAGTCCTCGCGCTTGAGCACATATGCGCTGTAGCGCGCGCGCATCAGTTGTTCGGCGGTGGCGGCTATCGCACCGTCGTGCAGTGGACCGCAGCATGCGATGTAACCGGCGGAACTGCCACAGGGGCAGAGGGTCAGCGTGTCGATTGACTTCATGTCGCCCTTTGTACGCGGTCCAGCGGTTTCGTGCCGGGCTGCTCAGCGCAGCGTACGGCGCCACACGCGACAGCGGTTGTTGGCTGGCATCGCGCGGTCGTCGATCAGGCTGAACCCTGCCGTCATGGCCAGTGCATCGATGTCCCCGGCGTCGCGGATCGCCATCTGCGCGCCGCGATCCTTCAGCCACTGATCGAACGCGGCATTGCTGTCGCTGCTGTAGCGGCCGTCGTAGTTGAACGGACCGTAGATGGCCAGGATGGCATCGTCGCTGGTGACGGCCGGCAGTTGCGCGAAGAACTGCCGCACCTCGGGCCACGCCATGATGTGCAAGGTGTTGGCGCTGAAGATCGCGTCAAACGGTCCGCAAGGCCAGCGACCACCCACCTCGAGTTCCAGCGGTTCAGGCGTGTTCGGCAGGGCTGCCTCATCCAGCCACGCGCGAATGCCGGGCAGGTTTTCCGCGCGATCCGAGCCTTGCCAGGTCAGGTGCGGCAGGGCGGCGGCAAAATGCACCGCATGCTGGCCGGTACCGCTGCCGATCTCCAGCACATGCCGGCGATCGGCGAAGTATTCGCGCAGCACGTCGAGGATGGGTCCGCGGTTGCGTTCGCAGGCGGGTGAGTGCGGTTTGTCCACATGCCGCCTGGATTCAGACCGGGTGGCCGCGCAAGACGCGTGCCGGCAACATCAGCAGCGCGCCGAGGAACACAAACACCGCGCCCACCGTGATGCCCACCAGCCGCAACGGCAGCAACACCAGCCACACGATCGGATACAACACCAGCGCCAGCAGCGCCAGCGGCCAGCAAACTACCAGCAGCAACAGCCAGAGCAGGAAAGCAGCCATGTGGTGATCCTCGCCGACGATCAGGGGGTTCAAGCTTAACCCAGTCGTGTGATTGCCCCCAGATGACTCTCGACACCCCTCAGCCCATCGGCTTCACCCCGATCAGCCACAGATGCAACCAGAACGTGAACGCCACCCAGAGCGCGATCCCCACCAGCAGGGTCACAGCATCGCCTTGCAAGGTGCCGGCCGGATAATGGGTACCGGCGACGCGGTCGCGCCGGCGCGACACGATGAACAGCACCACCGCCCACAGCAGGAACGCACCGAACAACACCACATCACGCAGCATGCCGGTGGCCAGCAGATGGCCAAACGCCCACACCTTGACGCCCAGCAGCATCGGATGGCCAAACTTCGCCTTGAGATGGTTGCGCGGGATGTAGGCTGCGGCCACCAGCACGAAGGCCAGCAGGGTGAACAGGGCATTGAGGTGGCGCATCGCCATTGGTGGCGTGTACAGCCATACCGGGTGCTGGCGCGCCAGACCGAAGCCCCAGCAGATCAGCACGAAGCCGATCAGCGAAACCAGTGTGTAGATGCTCTTCCAGCGCATCTCGCCCAGCGTTGCCAGCTGCCCGCGACGCCAGTCGTCGGCGAAGATGCGCAGCGAATGCACGCCGAGAAATACCAACAGGCCGAGAATCAGTACGGTCATGGCATCCGCTCCGGGTGGTGGTGGTTCCCGAGTATAGGCGAGTGGCGTGCTTGATCAGGCGACGCGCGGTTCGATGTGGACGGCGAGGGCGATGGTGTCGCGGCGAAGGGTAAGCGGATTGTTGGCCGGCAGCGACGGACGCCATGCATCGCCGACACCCAAACGACCCTCGACGGTATCGATCTCGCCACGGGCGCAGAACACCAGCATCGTCGCTGATTCGGATATGCGCGTGGCCGGTCCGCTCCACACCTGCACGCCGCCACACAAATGGCGTCGGACCATCAGGTTGAAGTCGCGGGTGGCGCCACCGGCAAGTGCCACATCCACTCTTGATTCGCCAGGGAAGGCGAACGGCGCGAATGGCGTGGTCAGCGCGTGCGTCTGGCTGTCATCAAGCGTCATCGTGAAACCAGCGCCTTCGAGCAACACGATCTGCCGGTCGATGCCGGGGAAACGCGAGAACGGTGCGGCACTGTCGACCTCGGCGATGCTGATCCGCCACTGAAAATCGTCGCCGCCGGCAGCAGGCGGGTGGACGGCTATTTCTCGCGTGCGGCCCAGACCGTTTTTCCATGGTCGTGACGGGCAATCCTGCAAGCGGATAATCATGTGATTCGCTGGTCGAGGCGCCGCGGTGGCGGAAGAAAGTCGAGCATAACGTTTGCATTCGAGTCCGGTCACGATGTCGGCGCTACCACTCGGAGCGCAGGGGTTTGTCGTGACACACCGGGAGTGGTGTGAAAGCCGTGGCGCCGCAGCTGATCCGGCGGTCCGCGCTGGCGGTCAATATTGGACGCACGGTGTCACCGTGATTCGTGTAATCGAACGGACGCCCGCTGGACCGTGCACGGCTTGGAAATGGCCGGGCGACACCGGCTTCAATCCATGGCGGTCGTCGCTGGGGCACCGGCGGCGCGTGATGGCATAGAGATTGCACAAGTCGCAGGTGTGATCGAGTTCCTGCGACGTGAGCTTGACCATTGAGCAGCCCGCTGCTGATTTGCCAGGCTTTGGGCTGGCAGCGACCGGGCGTGGCAGGCAGGAAAACTAGGGGTGGGTTTCTCGACATGATGAGGAGGATGATCGCAGCGTTTGTCGACCAGCGGTGGCTGGCGGACGGCCACAACGAAGGCGATCCAGCTGCGATATGTGATTGCCGCCGTTCCTGGGGCATCGAGTAATGGGTCACCGCGAGGTCCCTACCGTCGAAAGGCCTCCCGCTGCCGCTGCCGCTGCGGCTGCCGCTGCCGCACCCGCACCTGCACCTGCACCTGCACCGTGGCTCGGTCGGCTGATCGAGGCCAATACGCCGTTGGAGGTTGGTGCCTTGATCGTCGAGGTGGCCGAGGCCCTGCCCGACTGTGAGCGTGTGAGTCTGCTGTGGGAGGGCGCCGAAGTGCACCCGTACGGTGCAGCAGCGACTTCGGCCGAAATCGCATGGGCCCAGCTCGCGCTGGATGATTACGGGATGTTGCTTGCCGACGACGGACGTCGGGTGGCATGGCACCTGATGCCGGGTGAACGCTTTGTGTTGTTGTTGCGATTTACCTCTGCCCAGTCGGCACCGCGACTGCGTGACGTCCTCGAGTCGAGTCTGGCGCTGGCTACGCGTCGCCTGCGCCACGCCATCGGTCTGGCCGATCTGCATCGATCGCACGCGTTGCTGGAGCGTTCGGAGAATCTGCAGCGGGCGTTGTTTGCCATCTCCGATCTGGCCGGCTCCGAGCTGGAGATGCCTGAGTTGCTGCGCGGCATCCATGCCATTGTCGGTACGCTGATGTACGGCGAGAATTTCTTTATCGTCCGGCACGATCCCGAGCGTGGCACGATGCGGTTCCTGTATTTCGTCGACGCCGAGGACCGTGACGGCCCCGATACCACGCAGGAAGTACCACTGGAGGATCTCCGCGATACGTTGACCTGGCACCTGCTGACCGGTGGCAAGCCACTGATGGGGCCGCTCGACCGGGTACGTGAGCAGGTGTGCGGGCCCTTGGTCGTGCACGGCCCGGACAGCGATGATTGGCTTGGCGTCCCGATGCTGCGCAATGGCCAGGTGCTGGGGGCGCTGGTAGTGCAAAGTTATCGCGAGGGTCTCGTCTATTCCGATGAGGATCGCACGCTGCTGGAGTTCGTGGCCAACCACATCCTCACTGCGTTGGAGCGCAAACAGAGCAAGGACGAGCTGGAGCTGCGCGTGCACCAGCGCACTCAGCAACTGGCTCGGGCCAATCGCGGTCTGCAACTGGAAATCGAGGAACGGCAGCGCGCCGAACAGCTGCAGGCGTCGTTGTTCCAGTTGGCCCAGTTGGCCACAGCCGACATCGACGAACACGAGTTCTATCGGCGGGTTCACGCGGTAGTCGGTGCGCTGATCAATGCGGAAAATTTCTTCATCGGTCTGGTCGACAAGGCAGCCGGCATGATGACGTTCGCCTATGCCGTCGACGTCAGCAGCGAAGTTTATGTGGATCGGCCACTGGTGCGTGGTCTTAGCGAATACGCGATGGCACATGGGCCGCTGATTGCCGACCGGGTGGCCATGCTCGACCTGGCCAGACGCGGACTCGTCGAGCTGGAGGCGGTGGGCATCCTCTCGGAGTGCTGGCTGGGCGTGCCGCTGATGGTCGGGGAGGAAGTGATTGGTCTGGTCGCGGTGCAGAGTTACGCCGAGGAAGCCGCCTACGTCGCCGCCGATCAGGAACTGCTTTCATTCGCTGCGCTGCAGATCGCCAACAGCATCTACCGACGCAGCTCGGCTGCGGCGTTGCACGAAGCCAATACGCAGCTGGAGCGTCGGGTCGAGGAGCGCACGCACGAGCTGCGTCAGCAGATCCGCCAGCGTGAGGAGATCCAGCAGCAGCTCAAGCATCAGGTGATGCATGACGCGTTGACCGGATTGCCCAACCGGAGTTTCTTGCGCGATCGCCTGAGCCGCGTGCTGGCGTTGCTCGGGCGCGAGCCGGATCGGCGCTGCGCCCTGCTCTACCTGGACGTCGACCGTTTCAAAGTGATCAACGACAGCCTGGGTCATCTCGCCGGCGATCAGTTTCTGCAGGAGGTCGCCCGTCGACTGCTGTGCTGCGTGCGTGCGCCGGATCTGGTGGCGCGGCTGTCTGGTGATGAATTCGCAATCTTGCTGGAGGATGTGCCGGAACCGGCCACCGCCGCCACCGTGGCGCAGCGGATTTTGTCGACACTCGGTCAGCCGCTGTTGATGGCTGGCAAGGAGCTGGAGCCATCGGCGAGCATTGGCGTCGCCCTCGGCGACGACAGCTATGGCAGCGCCGACGAGCTCCTGCGTGACGCCGACATCGCGCTGTATCGTGCGAAGGAGAAAGGCCGCAAGCGCTTCGAACTGTTCGACGAGTCCCTGGCCAAGAACGTGGTTGATGTGTTGACGCTTGAGGGCGAGTTGCGCCATGCCTTGCAGCACGACGAATTCGAGCCCTACTTCCAGCCGATCTGTTCTCTAACGGGTGGTCAGGTGCTGGGCTACGAGGCGTTGATCCGCTGGAATCATCCACGGCGCGGCCTGCTCAAACCGGCTGATTTCATCAAGATCGCCCAGGACTGCGGGATGATCGAGGCCATCGACTGGCGGATGTTCGAGCTCAGCTGCCGTGCGCTGGCGAGTCATCCCGAAGACGCGTCGTTCATGACGCTCAATGTTTCGGCATTGCATCTGGGCAGCGCGGATTTCGATACGCGACTGCTCAAGTTGGTCGAACGCAGCGGCCTGCCGCCGGGGCGACTGATCGCCGAAGTCACCGAAGGTACATTGATCGATAACCCCGAGCGGGTACGAGCCATGCTGGAACGGTTGCGCGGTTGCGGGGTGGGCGCTGCCCTGGATGACTTCGGTACGGGTTACTCCTCGCTCAGCTATCTGCATTCCTTGCCCCTGCGCATGCTGAAAATCGACCGTGCCTTCGTGCAGGAGCTGAACAAGGGCAGCGATACCAGCAGCACCAGGGTGGTGGCAGCGATCCTCGCGCTGGCCCGTGCGTTGGATATCCAGGTGATCGCCGAGGGCATTGAAACCGAGGTCGAGCGCCAGGCGTTGCGGGCGATGGGTTGCGAGATGGGCCAGGGCTATCTGCTGGGTCGCCCCGCGCCGCTGCGCGATCGGTTGGTTTCCTCTGCAGCCTGATCCGGGCAGCTGCCTGGAGGAGTGAAGCAGCGCGGCCCATGGCGTGACGAAGACGCAGCAATCCGGTTGCACGTGGCTTCCTGCGCGGCCACCGTGCGTCACCTGGCCCGGCGCAAACGGCAGGCTCAAGCGGTTCGTTCGATCACGCGCCGGAACGGTGGCAACGCCTTCAGCATGCCGCTGCCGTAGCGCCTGGCAACGACCCGACGGTCCAGCAGCACGATACGCCCGTGGTCGGTCTCGTTGCGGATCAGGCGCCCGCAGTACTGCGTGAGCAGACGCGTGGCCTCGGGCACGCTGACTTCGATAAACGGGTTGCGCCCGCGCGATTCGAGCCATTCGGCATAGGTCGCACCGACCGGATCGGTCGGCACCGCGAACGGCAACTGGGTGATCACCACCGTCTCGCAAAGCTTGCCGGGCAGGTCGAGGCCTTCGCCGAACGAGGCCAGGCCGAACAAGGTGCTGCCCTTGCCCGCCTCGATGTCGGCGCAGTGTTCGGCGACCAGTTGCGACTTGCCCAGCGAGCCTTGCGCGCGCACCTTGCGCACCTGGGCGATCGGCAGTTTCTGCAACACCCGGTCGAGCTTCGCACGCGAGGTGAACAAGACCAGGTTGCCGGCATCCCAATCGAGGTGTTCGGCCAGCCATTCGCTGACTTCTTCTGCGTGTGCCTCGCGCGCATCGGGCATCGTGCGCATGGCCGGTACTTCCAACCGCGCTTGCGCGGCAAGATCGAACGGCGAGGGCAGGCTCAGCGTCACCGCGTCGTCGGGCAGGCCGATGGCATCGGCAAAGCCGCGAAAATTTCCGCCGGCGCTGAGTGTGGCCGAGGTCAGCACCACGCCGCTGGCGTTGCCCCACAGCACGTTGCGCAAGAGACCGGCGGCGGATACCGCCGAGGCGTGACAGACTAGTTGCTGGTCGGCGCCCAGCGTGACCCAGCGTGCCAGCGGCGGGACGTCGTCGGGATCGTCGCTGCACCAGGCACGCCAGCACGCGGCCTGGCGGCCGATGCGCTCCAGCGCCATGCCCAGTTCGCGCGACAGCGCTTCCTGGGTCGGGCCACCGTCGGTCATCTCGACTACCGCGCGGCGCACCGCAGCGAGCCAACGCCGCACTTCGTCAGTGAGCACGTCCAGCAGGCGCGCATGTTCCACCCACGGCACCGGCAGCTGGCCGAGCGAGCCGCGATACATTGGTTCGGTTTGGGCCGGATCGGGCAGCCAGCCGAGGCGGATCGCCTGCTCCAGTTCTTCCAGCGTGTTGCTCAGTTCCTGCAGCTTCTCGTCGCCCTGGTCGAGGCTGAGCCTGCCCAGGCGTTCCTTGTCGGTCAGCGAGTATGCCCCGTGGACCTGTCGGGCGAGCCGGCTGAGTTGGCGTACGGTGGCACCCATGTGGACCTCGGCTGCGCCGCGATCGATCGCCTTGCCGGGCATGTGATGGCCTTCGTCGAAGATGTACAGCGTCTCGTCCGGTCGCGGCAGGATCACGCCGCCCCATGCTTGAACACCGTCACCCTCGTCCTCGCCCGGCATGATGAGATCGGACAGCACCAGATCCTGGTTGGCCACGATGATCTCCGCATCGTCCACGGCGCGGCGCGCGGCAAAGAACGGGCAGTTCATGAACTGGCTGCATTTGCGGTTGGTGCAGCCGCCGGCGCTGGTGGTGATCATCGGTCGCAGCAGGTCGCTGACTGGCTCCGGTGCGCTGTCCATGTCGCCGTTCCACTCGTTGCGGTCGAAGGCCTCGCGCAACTTCGCCAGCGCCTGCTTGTCGCGCGGCTGTGGCGGTCTGTTCCACAGCAGCAGATCTGCCTCGAAACCGGCCAGGCCCAGCTGCGCGTCGTTGATGCTGTTCGCCGCCATCAGCAGGTTGCGCGGGCACATGTAGCGGCCGCGACCCTTGGCCAGCGCCACCTTCGCCTCGATCCCGTTGAGCTTCAGATACAGCGGGATGTCGCGCTGTACCAGTTGTTCCTGCAAAGCCACCGTGGCGGTGGCAATCAGCAGTTTTTTCTGCTGGAAGCGCGCCACTTCCACGCCGGCAATCAGATACGCCATCGACTTGCCGGTGCCGGTGGGCGCCTCGATCACCGCCACGCCGCCAGTCTGGCCGAAAGCCTTGGCCACCTCGGCGATCATGCGCCCTTGCGAGGGGCGCGCCCGAAAGCCCGGCAGCCCCTCCTTCAGGCGAGCGTAGGCAGCGCGGATGGCGTCCTTGGTGGAATCGTCGAGCATGCGGCGTGACAGACCTGTGGCGCGGGGTGGGACAAGGCCGTGGCGTCCTGCATCGGGCTGACCCAGTGGGACGCACGGCATGCCGTGCGCGGGCCCCCCAGTTTATCGGAGATGTGAAGCAGCCCGCAGGCTTGCGAGCGTGACGCGAGGTAGCGACCGTGTATGCTGCACCGAGGCCGTGACATGGCCGGATCCGGGAGTACACCGGCAACGAAAAAAGGGGGCGGGATGGGGTCGACGCCACTCGACGACTCGCTGCAATTGACCTGGCTGAAGCGACTGATCGCCGCGCACTCACCCGGCGAGGTTGCCGGCGTCATCGCGGCACTGGCGCAAGAACGGGCTGGCTGTGACACTGCCTGTGTGCTGTGGCGGGTGCGGGATCGAGCCGACTGCCAGAGCATGCCGCCAACGCCGATTGATGCGGCGGACTGGCCTTGGCTTGAGCTGGCCTCCCGCTCGGATGAGCCAGCATGGCACGTGGACGGAGTTCGCGTCGCGCTGCGCCTGTCCGAGCGGCCTGAGCCGCCGTTATTGGTATTGAGTTTGCAACCGGCCCATGCGAACCATCGGTTCATCGACAATCTGACAACTTCGCTGCGACTGGCCGGCCAACGCCTGCAACGCGCGCTGGAGTGGGTTGAACTACAGCATTCGCACCAGCAATTGGAGCGCTCGGAGAACCTGCAGCGGGCCTTGTTCGCGATTTCCGATCTCGCCAGTTCCGAAGATGACATGCCGGCGATGTTGCGTCGTATCCACGCGATCGTCAGCTCGCTGATGTACGCGGAAAATTTCTTCATCGTGCTGTATGACGCCGAGCGCGACACCATCCGTTTCCTGTATTACATCGACGTGGAGGACCCTGTGCCACCTGGCGAACGCCAGGAAATGCCGCTGAGCGCGATCGAGTACACATTGACCTGGTATGTGCTGCGCGATGGCAAGGCACGCATGGGCGATGCCGAGGAGCTGCGCAGCCAGGCGCAGGGCCCGGTGGCCATCATCGGCCCGGACAGCCACGACTGGCTCGGCGTTCCGATGTTGCGGGATGGGCGTCCCGGGGGCGTGCTGGTAGTGCAGAGCTACAAGCCGGAGATAGGCTACACCGACAGCGATCTCGCCTTGCTGCAGTTTGTGGCCAGCCACATCCTGATCGCGCTGGAGCGCAAGCAGGGCAAGGAAAATCTTGAGCAGCGGGTACAACTGCGCACCGCCCAGCTGGCGGAGGCCAATCGCGGCCTGCAGTTGGAGATCGTGGAGCGGCAGCGCGCCGAGCATCTGCAGACAGCGTTGTTCCAGATTGCCGAACTGGCCACGGCGCGCATTGATCGTGGCGAGTTCTACCGGCGTGTGCATACGGTGGTTGCCGAACTGTTGAACGCGGAGAACTTCTATATTGCGTTGCTCGCCGATGATGGCCAGCAACTGCTGTTCCCGTACTCGGTGGACGCGGTCGAGCGGCCGCCGATCAGCCGTCCGCTGGGGCGCGGCCTGAGCGAATACGTGTTGCGCCTTGGCACGGCGCTGCGGGTCGACAACGCCGCGATCGAGACGTTGGAGCGTACCGGTGAAGTTGCGCTGGGGCGCCTGGGGCCGCTGGCCTTGTGCTGGCTTGGCGTGCCGTTGATCGTCGGCGACGAGGCGATCGGGCTGGTCGCCGTGCAGAGCTACACCGACGCGGTGTCGTATGGCCCCTCCGACCAGGAGTTGTTGAGCTTCGTCGCCACCCAGATTGCCAGCAGCTTGACCCGACGCCGTGCCACCGAATCGCTGCAGCGTGCCTACGAGCAACTGGAACACCGGGTGGAGGAACGCACGCTGGCCTTGCGCAAGGAGATCACCGAGCGCGAGCGCGTGCAGGATCAGCTCAAACACCAGGTGATGCACGATCCACTGACCGGCCTGCCGAATCGAAGCTTTTTGCGTGATCGCATCGACTGCGTGCTGGGCTTGACGCGGTCCGCGCCCGGGCAGTACTACGCCTTGCTCTATCTGGACGTGGATCGCTTCAAGATCATCAACGACAGCCTGGGTCACCTGGCCGGCGACCAGGTGCTCAAGGAGGTGGCTGCGCGCCTTTCCGATTGCGTGCGGCATCCCGATCTGGTGGCGCGCTTGTCTGGTGACGAGTTCGCGATCCTGCTCGAAACGGTGGAGCAGCCAGCCAATGCCAATATGGTGGCGCAGCGCGTGATGGATGCGCTGGCGGCACCGATGCCGTTGGGTGGCAAGGAGCTGCAAGTCACGGTCAGCATCGGCATCGCCATCGGGGACGGGCATTACCATGCTGCGGACGAGGTGCTGCGTGACGCGGACATCGCGCTGTACCGGGCCAAGGAGCTCGGCCGCAAGCGCTACCAATTGTTCGACGAGACCCTGGCCAGGAACGTGGTGGATGTGTTGACCCTGGAGGGCGAGCTGCGCGCGGCACTGAAGTACGATCAGTTCGAACCGTATTTCCAGCCAATCAGCCGCTTGAGTGATGGCCGGGAGGTCGGCTACGAGGCACTGATCCGCTGGAATCACCCGCAACGCGGCGTACTGCCGCCCGGCAGCTTCCTCAAGATTGCCGAAGATAGCGGCTTGATCGAGTCGATCGACTGGCGCATGTTCGAACTCAGCTGTGAGCGGTTGCAACGGCATGGCCACGTCGACACGTTCATGACCATCAACGTGTCCGCGCTGCATCTGCGCCATGACGATTTCGATGCGCGTCTGCTCCAGGTTCTGGAGCGCGCCAGCTTGCCGCCGTCGCGATTGGTGGTGGAGGTAACCGAGGGCGCCCTGCTCGACAATCCCGAACGCGTGCGAGCCACGCTGGAGCGGCTGCGTGCCGTGGGTATCGGCGCGGCGCTGGACGATTTCGGCACCGGCTACTCCTCGCTCAGCTACCTGCATTCACTGCCGCTGCGCATCCTGAAGATCGACCGCGCCTTCGTGCAGGAACTCGACAAGGGCACGAACACCAGCAGTACCACGGTGGTGGCGGCCGTGCTTGCGTTGGCCCGTGCGCTGGGTATCGACGTGGTCGCCGAAGGCATCGAGACGGAGGCCCAGTACGCTGCCCTGCAGGCCATGGGTTGTGACATGGGGCAGGGTTACTGGATCGGCCGGCCAGCACCGATCACGCTCTGAAGGCGACTACACGCCGGCCGTACGTGCGTGGTCGCCGGCGTGTGGTTTCAGTTGCGTCATGCTGATGTCGCGGCCGCCTTTTCCGTGGTGGCGATCTGTCGCAGCGCCTGCTCGAATGCCTCCGGTGGTTGTCCGCCGGAAATCAGGTGCCGGTCGTTGACGATGGTTGCCGGCACCGACTGGATGCCGCGTGACGCTGCTCCTGACTGCGGACTTCGTCGGCGTATGTGTCGCCGGCAAGGATCTGTCCCGCGAGCGTCGCGTCGAGCCCGACGCTCGAGGCAAGCCGCACCAGCGTGTCGTGGTTGCTCACATCTTCCCCATCGGTGAAGTACGCGCGCAGCAGGGCTTGCTTCAGCGCCAGCTCCTTGCCTTCGAGCGCGGCCCAATGCAGCAGCCGGTGGGCGTCGAACGTGTTGTAGACGCGGCTGCGCCGGTCCATGTTGAAAGTGAAACCCACCGCGGCGCCACGCTCGCAGATCACCTTGCGGTTGGCGTCGATCTGCTGCGCCGAGCTGCCGTATTTCCGCATCAGGTGTTCGGTGGAATCCTCGCCATCGGCAGGCATCTGCGGATTCAGCTCGAAAGGCTGGAAGTGGATCTCGGCCGTGACTTCGCCGCCCAGCTTCGACAGCGCCTGCTGCAGCGATGCCAGCCCCACCGCACACCACGGGCAGGAAACGTCGGAAACGAAGTCGATGCGGACGGAGACGGCGGGGTTCATGGGCAGGCCTGTGATGTGGGCGGTATAGCTGCAAGATTGGGCGTATCGAGCGCGCTTCAAGTCGACCCGGATGAGGTGAGTTGCGGCCGCGGCGATGGCGTCGCGCGCAATGAGATCACCACGAACTACACTGGACCGCTATCCGGCAGCGCGACGTCACTATGGGAATCGGTTGGCATGAACATGGGTGAATCGACGGAGCAGCCGTTCCGTGCCGGTATGTTCATACCCCAGGGTGGCAGGGGGAATCAACCGTGCAGCCTTTTTCGATGAATACGCGCTCACGCATCGCCACCTGGCAGCGCCTGCGCCAGCAACCGACCTGGAAGCTGCTGGCGGCGGACAGCGCGCCGCTGATTGCCGCCATGCTGCAGGCGCTGTTGCTCGACAGTGAACGCCGGCTGCCGGCGTCGTTGCTGCACGAGCGTCTGGCGCGCGAGCTGGATGATTTGCGCGCGCACGGCCATGCCGCGTCGCGCACCGCCCAGGCCTATGTGGCCGAGTGGCTGGCTGCCGGTTGGCTGGAGCGTCGATTTCCTGCCGGTGCCAGCGAGGAGCAGTACGAGCTGACCGCACCGGCGATCGTCGCGCTGCGTTTCCTGGGCAGCCTGGACAGCAGCCGCAGCGTGGCCACCGAGAGTCGGCTGGCGCTGGTGATCCAGCAACTGGTGCAATTGGCGCGGCAGACCGATGCCGATCCGCACAGCCGGCTCGCCGAGCTGCTGGCCGAACGCGAGAGCATCGATGCGCAGATCGCTGCGGTCAGCGCAGGCCGGGTTGACGTGCTGGACGAGACCCGGGCGCTGGAGCGCGCACGTGAGGTGATCGCGCTGGCTGACGAGTTGGCCGAAGATTTCCGCCATGTGCACGATGATTTTCAGCGACTGGACCGCGACTTCCGCGAACGCATCATCGACGACGAGCGCCAGCGCGGCGAGATGTTGGAAGCATTGTTCGCCGGTGTCGACGTAATCGCCGAGAGCGAGGCCGGACGCAGTTTCGACGCTTTCTGGCGGCTGCTCACCGACGCCGAGCAGAGCGCCCAGCTGGAAACGGCGGTGGATGCGGTCGCCGGCCGCGACTTTGCGCGCAAGCTCGAGCGTCGCGAGCGCGCCTTCCTGCTACACCTGACCCGCATCCTGCTCGACCGCGGCGGTCACGTGCACGACGTGTTGCAGCATTTCGCTCGCAGCCTGAAGGGCTTCGTGCAGAGCCGCGCCTATCTGGAGCAGCGTCGCCTGCATCAGTTGCTGAAGCAGACCCAGGCCGAGGCGCTGAAGCTGCGCGACCACGTGCGCAGCAACCAGGGCATCGATTACACGCTGACGCTGAGCAGCGCGCGGGTGCATTCGCTGTCGCGCTGGCGACTCAACGACCCGCGCCAGAGCCAAGTCGATGGACGCGTCGTGCGCGCCGAGGGGGCGATGATCTCGCTGGACAGCGTGGGCGAGCTGGTGGCGCAGTCGGAGATCGACTTCCGCACCTTGAAACAGCGCGTCCGCGCCGTGCTGGCCGAGCAGGCGCAATGCTCGGTGGGCGGCGTGTTGCAGCACTTCCCGGCCGAGCAGGGGCTGGGCAGCGTGGTCGGCTACGTGGCACTGGGCAGCCGCCACGGCATGCTGGTGGCCGAGCGCCACGAATCAGTGAGCTGGCGTGGTGAAGACGGACACGAACGCCATGCCCGCATTCCGCTGCTGTACTTCCTCAAGGAAAAACGCGATGAACTGGTCTGAACAGGCGGATGATGCCGGCGCCACACCGGACGAACCGGGCGCAGGCGTCGGCCTGTTTCCGCACGACACCGGTAGTCTGCCGCTGGAAGCGCGCCGCGTGCTGTGCCAGTTGCTGGCTGGCCCCAGCGTGGATGCCGAACGGCACGCCCTGTTGTGGCCGGTGCTGTTGCGTGAGGAGAACGCGATCCGCGCACGCCTGTGCGAGCTGTTTCTGGAACTGGTGCTGGACCGCGACCTGCGTGTGGCCTTCGTGCGTCAGGCCGACACCGGCGAGCTGGAGACACCGACCTTGCTGCGCTCCAGCCCGCTCACCTTCATCGACTCGGTGCTGTTGCTGGCCCTGCGCCAGCGCCTGGCCGAGGCCGAGGCGCACGGCCAGCGCGCCGTGGTGGAAGTGGATGAATTGCAGGCGCAACTGGCCGTGTACGAGCCGCCACAGGGCACCGACCGGGCCGGCTTCGTGAAGAAGCTCAATGCAGCCGTCGAGAAGATGAAGAAGAACAATGTGCTGCAGCCGATCCGCGGCAGCGAGGGGCGTTTCGAAGTGTCGCCGACGCTGAAGCTGCTGTTTTCGGCCGAGGACGTGCAGGCGCTTGGCGCGGTCTATCGCGAGCACCTGACCGGCCCGCGCAGCGGACCGGATGACGCGAACGGGGAGGACGAGTGATGGGCCAGAACGACCATACGTCGGGCTCGTTCCTGGCCGACCTGCCCACGCCACGCGAAGAGCAGTTCCGCATGCGGCGGCTGCAAGTGCTCAACTGGGGCACGTTCTCCGGCCTGCACGAGGTGCCGATCGCGGAGCGCGGCTTCCTGTTCGTCGGTCGCTCCGGCTCGGGAAAATCGACCTTGCTCGACGCGATGTCCGCGTTGCTGGTGCCGCCAGCGCTGGTGGATTTCAACGCCGCCGCGCGCGAGGCCGAGCGCAGCGGTCGCGACCGCTCGTTGGTGTCCTACGTGCGCGGCGCCTGGGCCGACCAGAGCGATGCTGAATCCGGCGAGGTCGCCACCCAGTACCTGCGCCGCGGTGCCGCGTGGTCGGCGCTGGTGCTGGAGTATCGCAATGCGCTGGGTCGTTGCATCAGCCTGGTGCGGCTGTTGTGGATTCGCGGCAACAGTTCCGCCGCTGCCGATGTGCACAAGCACTTCATCATCGCCGAGCGGCCATTCGACCTGGCCGTCGAGCTGGACGGTTTCGACATGGATTTGCGCCGGCTCAAGCAGCGCCTCACTGACGTCCATCATCACGACACCTTCAGCGCCTACGCCGAGCGTTTTCGCCGCCTGCTCGGTATTGGCAACGACACCGCGCTGCGCCTGCTGCACAAGACGCAATCAGCCAAGAACCTGGGCGACCTCAATCATTTTCTGCGCGACTTCATGCTGGAAAGGCCGGAGACCTTCAGCGTGGCCGAGCGACTGGTGGCCGAGTTCGCCGAATTGGACGAGGCGCACAAGGCGGTGGTCACCGCACGTGAGCAGATCGAGACCCTGCAACCGGCGCGTCTGGCGCACGAGCGCCTGATGATAGTGCGGCGCGAGCGAAGCGAACTTGATGAGCTGTTGGCCGGTATGGATGGTTACCGCGAACGGCGGCGGCTGGAACTGCTCGATGTGCGGCTGGCCGAACTGGATACGCTCGATCGCGGCCTGGAAGGTGAGGAGAGCAGCCGCCAGCAAACCCTGGAGCGGCATCAGCTCGAACTGTCCGAGCTGCAATCGCGCCATCGGGAGCAGGGCGGCGCGCGGATCGAGCAACTCGAGCGCGAGCGCGCGGGCGCCGAACGCGACCGCGACAGCCGCCTGCGCCTGCGCGGGGTGGCCGAGGATGCCTGCCGCAAGCTGGACTGGCATCTTGCCGGCACGCCGCAGGGCTTCGCCGAACAACTGGCCCAGGCAGGACAACTGCTCGACGCCGGAAACGCGGCTTCGGGCAATGCCGATCAGCGCATGCTCGATCTGGGCATGCAAAAGCGCCAGGCCGAGAGCGACTTCGCTCGCGCTCGCGCGGAAATCAAGGCGCTGGAAGCGCATCCGTCGAATATCCCCGAACATCTGCAGGCACTGCGTGCGCGTCTGTGTTCGGCGCTTGGCCTGGCCGAGACGGCCTTGCCGTTTGCTGGCGAACTGATCCAGGTGCGCGCCGACGAGGCCGCGTGGAGCGGCGCGATCGAGCGCCTGCTGCACGGCTTCGCCCGTTCGCTGCTGGTGGACGAGCGCCACTACGCGAAAGTCGCCGCCTGGGTCGATGAAACCCATCTCGGCGGCAAGCTGGTCTACCACCGTATTCGCGATGCCGGCGTGCTGAACGTGTCCTCGCCGGCACCGCGCTCGCTGCTCGCCAAGCTGGAACTGGCCGACCACGAGCATCGCGACTGGCTGCACGGCGAGCTGCAGCGTCGCTACGACTACAGCTGCGTGGACAGCGTGCAGGCGCTGCGCCATACCGAACGTGCCCTGACTCAGCAAGGCCAGCTCCGCCACGGCCGCAGCCAGCATGAGAAAGACGATCGTCACGCGGTAGGCGATCGCCGTCAGTGGGCGCTGGGCTTCGACAATCAGGCCAAGCTGGCGCTGTACAAAACCGAAGCACGCGAGCTGGCGCAGCAGCTGGCCGAACTCGATACCGCGATCGCGGGCATCCAGTCCGAGCGCACGCGCCAGCAGTTGCAGGCAGCCGCAGCGCAGTCGCTGGTCAACCTGAGTTGGGCCGACATCGACGTGGCGCCGTTGCTGACCCGGCTGGATCGCATCGATGCGACGCTCGCCGAGTTGCGCGAAGGCAACGCCACCTTGCGCGAACTGGGCGAGCGCATCGCCACTGCCGAAAAGCAGGTGGCCGCCGCGCAACGCTCGCGCGATGAAGTGCGTGACCAACGTCGAGACAATCAGCGCGAACACGAACGGTTGGACAAGAAGCGCAAGGTTTGCGTCGAAAGCATCGAGACCACGGCACTGACGCCGTTGCAGCAGCACGGCCTCGATGCGCGCGCGTCCGATACTGACTTCACCCTGGATAACCTGGAAGAACATTGCCGTGGCATCGAACGCAGCCTGCGTGGAGGCGCGGATGCGCTGACCACCGAAGCGGGCAACCTGAGCCATGCCATCACCGGCCAATTCGAAACGTTCTGCCGCCGCTGGCCGCAGGATGCCGGCGACGTGCAGGCCAATCTGGAAAGCGCGACCGATTTCTTTGCTCGGCTGGATCGGCTCGAACGCGACGGCCTGCCGGCGCACGAGGCGCGTTTCTTCGAGATGTTGCGCACCCAGAGCGGGCAGAACCTGGTCGCTCTGCAGACCCATATCACGCAGGCGCACAAGGCGATCCGCGCGCGCATGGAGGACGTCAATGCCAGCCTGGAGGGCGTGCCGTTCAACCGCGGCAGCATCTTGCAGATCCGGCCGGAAGACCGCCGCCTGCCCGAGGTGATCGAGTTCCGCCAGCAACTCGCCAGCGTGCTGTCGCAGCAGCGCACCGACGATCGCGAGCGCGCCGAAAGCCAGTTCGAGAGCCTGCGCAAGCTGGTCGCCCGGCTGGCCTCGACTGATCCCGAACACAAATGCTGGCGCGAGCAGGTACTGGATGTGCGCCTGCACGTGGAGTTCATCGGCGAGGAGCTCGACGCGATCAGCGGCGAGCAGCTGGAGGTGTATCGCAGCGGCGCTGGAAAATCCGGTGGCCAGCGCCAGAAACTGGCCACCACCTGCCTCGCCGCCGCGCTGCGCTATCAGCTCGGCGACGAGGATGGCGGCGTGCCGCAGTACGCGTCGGTGGTGCTGGATGAGGCGTTCGACAAGGCCGACAACGAGTTCACCGCGATGGCGATGCGCATCTTCGAGAACTTCGGCTTCCAGATGATCGTCGCCACGCCGCTGAAATCGGTGATGACGCTGGAGCCCTTCATTGGCGGTGCCTGCTTTGTCGACATCAACGGGCGCCACGATTCGGGCGTACTGATGATCGAATACGACGCGGCCAGCCAACGGCTCGCGCTGCCGCGCGATGCCTCCGAGGCGACCGATGCGCAACCCTGAGCAGGCGCTGGCCCAGTTGCGCATTGCGTGGCGACGGCACGCGGGACAGTGGCTTGGCGGCCGCGGCGAGTGGCCGCTGGGCATTTCGTTGCAGGTGCCGGCAGAGCAGTGGGTCGCGCAGAACTGGATGGCCTTCGATGGCTGGCGTGAGCAATGGCGACGCTGGTCGGGTGCGGGCGAGGTGGAGTGGACCGAGCGGCGTTGGCCGCAATTGGGGCTTCAGGCCGTGCCTGCGCAATGGCGGTTGGGTAGTGCCGCCGAGGCCGCGCAGGCGCTGGGTGAACTGCCGCGTTGGCAGCGCGCCGAGCAACGGTTCCAGGCATTGACCGAGCGCTGGCCAGCTTTGGAGTCCCGTCTGCGCAGCCAGTTCGAACTGCTGGCCGATATCGACGAAAGCGAGCTGGTACGCATGGGCGACATGCTGGCGTGGCTGCTGGCGCATCCGGCGTCGAACCTGTTTGCGCGCCAACTGCCGGTAGCCGGTCTGGACAGCAAGTGGCTGGAAACGCGCACTGGCGTGATCGGCGCCTGGCTGCGCGAACTGGTCGCCGCGCCGGACGATGCCAGCTTCTGGCCGTTGAGTGGTCTGCGCCGCGAACCCGACCGGTTGCGCCTGCGCGTGCTCGATCCGTCACTGCGCGCCAGCCTCGGTGGCCTGGCCGATATCCATGCACCATGGCAGCAACTGGCCGAACTCGACTGGCCGGTGCGCCATGTGTTCATCGTCGAGAACAAGCAGACCGGCCTGGCCTTCGACGACCTGCCCGGCGCGGTCGTGATGATGGCGCGAGGCTATGCGGTGGAGCAGCTGGCGCAGTTGCCGTGGCTGCGTACGGTCGAGGCGGTGCATTACTGGGGCGACATCGACACCCACGGCCTGGCCATTCTCGGCCGCCTGCGCGGTCATCTTCCGTCAGTGCGCTCGCTGTTGATGGACGAAGCCACCTTGCTGGCAAATCGCGCGTTGTGCGTTACCGAGCCGGAACCGCATCGGGCCGAGTCCATCGAGCATTTGGACGATGCCGAACAGGCGCTGTACCGCGACTTGCGCGGCGATCGCTGGGGCGTGCGCCTGCGCCTGGAGCAGGAGCGCATCGGCTGGGATTGTGCGTGGCAGCGGATCAGCGATGTGGTTGGCGGCTGACCTCGCGTTTCGGGTATGAGCGCTGCGTGTGCCGAAGCGAAGGCATCATGAAACCGATCGTTGACGATCAGTTGGCCAGTCAGCACGATCAGTGGGTGGCTGAAGTTGACTGGCCGGATGTGGCCCGGAACGGGCGGTCGTCCAGAGGACGGGGAGCCTTCGCGGCTTTCAAATAGGACCCACAGAATTTCGAACGGGAGCGGTCTAAACATGAGCGATAAGCCAAAGTTCGATGACCTTCTCAGCCGCGAGTTTCGCTGGCCTCGCCAAGGAGATAGGCCGTTCATTCAGTCTAAGAACTGGCAAGACAACGCCCACATCGAGCCACACGTGCACGGCCGTTTGGTGATGATGATGACCGGTTACAAGAAGGCGGCTGATTTGATGGTCGAGTGCGCGAGTGGTGACCGGTTCGACCGCGCCGCACTCGTCTACCCCATCATCTTCAACTATCGTCAGTTTATCGAGCTATCACTTGAATATCTCATTGCGACCTACGGTCATACCGTTGGCGTCAAGGCGACCTGGAACAAGCACGACCTTGAGGATCTTTGGGAGGCGTTCACCGCAGTGCTGGAAGGCTACGGTTGTCATCGCGTGGAGGAGACAGATCCTGTCGTCGCTGAGATTGTCGCTGAATTCGCCAAGGTAGATCCCGCTTCGTTTTCCTATCGCTACCCGGTCGACACCAAAGGGAAGCCCATTCCCATTGCCCATGAGGAGCTTGATTTGATGGTGCTCGCCGATGTGATGCTGGCCCTCGATGGCTATTTCAGTGGGTGCGATGGCTATTTTGACAACCTGCAGGGCGCGGGAGTGATCTTGCCCCCGAGAAACGTATCCCTTGCCGTGTGATTCAATCCACGCAAGGAGAACGACATGACGAAGGCAACACGTGGGCGCTACACGCTCGAATACAAGCAAGAAGCGGTGCGGCTGGTCGAGGGTGGCCAGAGCCAGGCCTCGGTGGCGCGGACCCTTGGTTTGGTTGAGCAGACGCTGTTCAACTGGGTCAAGGCGAGCCGGCAAGGTCAGCTCAAGGGCGCTGATAGCAAGCCGGTGAGTGCCGAGCAGATGGAGATTACCCGGCTGCGCGCCGAACTGGCCCGGGTAAGGATGGAGCGCGACATCTTGGGAAAAGCGACGGCGTACTTCGCCAAGGGTGCGAAGTGAGGTACGCCTTCATCCAACATCATCGCCAAGTGTGGCCGATCACGGTGCAGTGCCGTGTGCTGAACGTGAGCGTCAGCGGCTACCACGGGCACGTGGCGCGCCAGGCCAGCACCGCACCGCGTCGACACCTGAGCGACGAGAGGCTACTGGTGCACATCAAGGCGATTCACGCTCAGACGAAGCGTGCTTACGGCCGGCCACGCATCTGGCGGGAATTGCGCAAAGACGGCGTACGCGTCGGCAAGCAGCGGCTGCAGGCGTTGATGCGCCAACACGGTATTCGCGGCAAGGGCAAGAAGCGCTTCAAGGTCACCACCGACAGCAACCATGACTTGCCGATCGCGCCGAACTTGCTCGACCGTCAGTTCACAGTGGCCACGCCTGACAAGGTCTGGGTCGGCGATATCACCTACATTCCCACCGACGAAGGCTGGCTCTACCTGGCGGTAGTGATTGACCTGTTCAGCCGTCAGGTGGTGGGTTGGTCGATGCGTGCGGACATGACGCGAGACATCGTGATCGACGCACTACGCATGGCATGGTTCAAGCGCCGTCCCGACAAGCAAGCCGGGCTGATCTTTCACAGCGACCGCGGCAGCCAGAGGATAGCCGTTCGTCGAGCGCCTCGGCTGGCGTCCTCCATCCGAGGGTTTTGCGCGGTCTGCGGTTGAGGGTTGAGGCAACCGCATCCAGCTCGTGCTCGGAGTACCTGCTGATGTCGGTGCCTTTGGGAAAGTATTGACGTAGTAATCCGTTGGTATTTTCGTTGGTGCCACGCTGCCAGGGACTTCGCGGGTCGCAGAAGTAGATCGCCAGACCGATATCAGTTCGTAGCTGTACGTGTTGGGCCAGCTCCGCGCCCTGATCCCAGGTCAGCGATTTGCGGAGCTGTTCGGGCAGCGTGACGATCTTCGCAGCGATGGCATCGCGAACGGCCTCGGCGCCGTGGCCGGCTAACGCCGGACCGTTCTTGATTCTGGTACCGGAACCGTGACCCGGCATGGGTGGCAGGTGCAGCAGCATGGCAAACCGCGTCGTGCGTTCGACCAAGGTGCCTATCGCGGAGCTATTCAGCCCAATGATCAAGTCGCCCTCCCAGTGGCCCGGCACGGCACGGTCGGCGACCTCGGCGGGGCGTTCGCTAATCATCACCTCGGGGGTAATAAATGGCTTGCCCCGTTGCCGCGTCCTGGCACGTGGCACTCGCAACGCTCGGCCGGTACGCAGACAGGCTGACAGTTCGCGTCGCAGCGCACCGCGTCCTTGCACATAGAGCGCTTGGTAGATGGCTTCGTGAGAGATCTGCATGGACGGATCATGGGGGAATTCCACTCGCAATCGGCGGCTGATCTGCTGCGGACTCCAGCAGGTGCCCCAGCGCCGATCGGCACGCCGACCATGGCGTCGCCCCTTCCATGGCACGTCGGGTCCCCGAATCGATTTCCCCTCGGCATCCGTGACCGCCCCGCCGAGCCGGTCTTGCACATACACCCGCAACGGCTCGTTCTCGGCGAGCTTGGCGGGCTTCGGACGCTTGGCCGCCCGCTCAGCTTTCCACTGTGCGACGGTAGCCCGATACTGAAGCGAGCCACTGCGGGTCGCCGCATTACGACGCAGTTCACGCGAAATGGTCGAGGGCGATCGGCCCAGCTGTCGCGCGATCTCGCGAACCCCGTAATGCTGGGCTCGCAGTAGCGCAAGTTCTTCGCGCTCAGCAAACGATAAATAGCGCCCAGAATACGGGGCCAAGCCTATCGGTGGGATCCCGCCAGCCTCACGAAACCACCGTGGGCCCAACGGTTGCGACACGCCACACGCTAACGCGGCGGCATCACTTTGCATCCCCTCGGCAATGCACTTCCAGAACGCCTGTTTTGCCTCCTGCTGATTGACCCCCGGACGGCCGGGCGATCGCATCGGCTCCCGGCCTGTCTGTGCTGCTGCCCAACCTCGTGGTCGTCCCATTTGTCACCTCCAATCGGGAGATGTTGCAACGACCAATGGAATCCACCCAGTACGCCAGTGAGGACTTCCGAGACGTGCTCAAGGAATACGGCATCGCCGCCTCGATGAGCCGGCGTGGCAACTGCTGGGACAATGCCTGCAGCGA
>CAJDTN010000025.1_pt1 | contig 38075 bp, 34 predicted proteins | sample 7389801 | NCBI WGS metagenome assembly CAJDTN01 (sample SAMEA7055653, study PRJEB34461) | soil metagenome | biome: terrestrial ecosystem; feature: Peninsula; material: soil | place: Antarctica | collected 2016
CACGCCGGAAATCCATATCGGACAGCTCACCAACGCCCTGCTGCGCGACGTGCGTTTCATTTCAGCCATCGGCCTGCATACCGGCGGCATGACCATCGCTCAATCCGAGCAGATGTTCCGCGACAAGGCCTTCCAGGATCCAGGCAACGCCCGCCAGCAAGCCGCGCGCGGCACCTACGATCCGGCCTACCTCAACTACACCATGGGCAAGCTGATGATCATGCAGTTGCGCCAGGATTGGATTGCCGCGCACCCGGGACCCAATGCCTTGAAGGCGTTTCACGACCAGTTCCTGAGCTACGGCGGCCCGCCGATTCCGCTGGTACGGCAGCAGATGCTGGGTGGGAAGGTGGCGGCGAAGTTGTGGACGAAGGCGGACGCGGTGGTGGCGCAGGCAGCAGTGGCAGCCAAGTAGTCCGAGATTTGGTTGTCGGTGTGCCGCTTGCATACTGACAACCGTTTCTTCAGGTGTGATGCTCGTTTCGACATGAGAGAACGCGCGGAAATGCACTGAACTGTTCAGCGCCGACCATCCGTGTGTGCGGCTACAAAGCTGCGCAGCACGTCGTTGAACCGCGTCTGATAGCCCGAGCCGCCATCCCTGGAGTAATCAAGCACCTCACGGTCAATACGCAAGGTCATCTGCGCCTTATCAGACTCTGATGTCGCAAGATCGTGGATCGCAGGCTCTGACCCGGAAAACACGATCCAAAGGCCGCCGACGCCCGGCATCGAGCAGCCGCCTCTTTGACCGCGCTACCATCCTCATCTTTGCCGGACGCATCGAGAATCATGGTCGCAAAACTGTTCAGTCTGCTCGCCGCGGCCATCATCAGCTTGATCACGCGCACCGGCTATCTCGGCATCGTGCTGCTGATGGCGATCGAGAGTGCCTGCATTCCGCTGCCCTCGGAAGTGATCATGCCCTTCTCGGGCTATCTGGTCTTCAAGGGCACCTTGGTGCTGTGGCTGGTGGTGGTGGCTGGCGCTGCAGGTTGCGTACTTGGCTCACTCGTGGCCTACGCCGTAGGCGCCTGGGGCGGCCGACGACTGGTGGAACGCTACGGGAAATACGTGCTGGTTTCACGCAAGGACCTGGACCTGGCCGATCGTTGGTTTCGCGAGTACGGGGGCGCCATCGTATTCGTCGGACGGCTGCTGCCGGTCGTGCGCACCTTCATCGCCTTCCCCGCTGGGGTGGCGCGCATGCCGATATGGCGGTTCTGCGTCTATACCTTTCTGGGATCGCTCATCTGGTGCTGGTTGCTGGCATGGATCGGGGTGAAGCTGGGCCAGCACTGGGATGTTCTGGGGGCCTGGTTCCATCGATTTGATGCGGTGATTCTTGGTGTTTTGCTGATCGGTGTCGGGTTGTATGTGTGGCGGCATGTGCGGGGGATTGGGGAAAAGTGATCGGCGGAGTTCGTCCCTGACACCATTTCCCACACGCATGAAGGCGTGGAAATGCCCGGAGCAGCTCAGCGGCGACCGGGCATATGCGCCGCCACAAAGCTGCGCAACACATCATTGATCCGCGTCTGATAGCCGGTGCCGCCCTCCTTGAAGTAATCCAGCACATCCCGGTCGATGCGCAAGGTCACCTGCGCTTTCGGCTCGCCGCGCACGGGGCGATGTGTTGCCCAGAATTCTGGCGACAGAGCGGAAATGTCGCTGTAATCGATATCGACATCGGGCTTGTCCGCCACGGCCTGCAGACGCTTGCGCTGTGCGGCGGTTGGTTGCGTCGGATGCTTGGGGTCAAGTTTGTGTTTCATGATAGAAGGCTCGTTCATGGGCATTGGCCTTGCGGGCCGAAATGATGCGGATGACTTCACCGTGGATGCCACGCACCGTATGGGCCACCACCAACAACGCTGGATTCACCCAGCCGATACTCAGCCAACGCTCCTCACCGTAGTCGTCGCGATCATCGACCATGTCGATGCGTCCCGGATCAAGAAACACATACGCGGCGTCCTCAAACGCGATGCAGTGTTTGCGCAGGTTAAGTGCCGCCTTGGCGTCGTCCCACTCGAAGTCCATGTCCGTTGGCTTCTTGATGCGTAGTTACGTAATGTAGTTACATTTGATGCAAGTGTCAAATTGCGGATGCGGTGAGGAGCGGAGAGACGAAGGCCAATCCTGAAGTCCTTCTCGCTTCGCATCGGGGCGAATAAATTGTCCCTGGCATGATTTTTCTCCTTGAAACTGTGTCTGGTACCAGTTCCAGTCACAGCGGCGAAACGACCTTTCCTTAGGAATTGTCTCTGACGCCTTTTTCTGGAGATGCGCCAGCAAGACGACTCTGACCGGATGGCCGACGTGTACGAGGCGGTCGCGCAGCGCTTCGTCCGCACCGACAGCGCGGATCGATTTCTGAGGACGACCTCAAGGCAGTTGATCGTTAGGCGCGATCACGCCTAACGAAAGCCCAAGTGCTAGTAACTTGTAGTACCAGTCGCTATAGAATTTGATCACCGCCTCGGCCGTGATATCCGCAGCCGCCGGATAAAATTTTCCTTCGAGAGTTCTCGGCTTGGCAACGCATACGAGTTTTTTGTGCTGGTCGAGGTAGCGGAGCACAGTCAGGCTAATACTTAGACCTGATTTCAGCGGTTCGAGTCCGGCATCGCTCAATGCGTCCTTGTCGATCGGTATGTTGGCAGCAGCGCAGCGCATCGCTCTTTTAAGGTTGATGGTGCCGAACGCTATCTTGAAAGGCGACTGGCCATCCACCGGAATTCCGAGTTTGCGGCAAGCAGCAGCATGCGCGGTCGAATCAATGACCTTGAAGTCGCCTGACCAGAAATCGAGCTTCTTTGCTAGTAGATGGTGAGTCTCTACATCGCGAGCTTTCCAATACCAAAACAGCATCGGATCCGTTTTTCTCTTCTGAATCAACTTGTTTCGGCTTACGCCATTGTCGATCCCTAACGAAGCGGAAAGTAACGCCTCGCAAGCGACATTTACGTAGTTCAAAAGATCAGCAAAGTGCTTTTCCTTTTGTTCCGAGTCGTCGCTTGGCTCAACCAAATTCATTGATGCAAGCGACGCTTCCGCGCGATGAAGGTAGCTCAGCGCCTTCCGCATAAAATTAGCGCTTTCGTCGCTGGTCATACGTCGATCTATTTCAAAAACGCAATGATACGCGCACACCTACAATGCGACTATGCCGCCGCAAGTTGCCCTCGACCCCGATGGCATCACAAGTAACATCGGCGGCCTTCGCCTTTCCGCGTTGGCGCCGGCCGTCACCGAACCATGACCGCCCGCCGGTATCCTGTAGGCGTCACCCCTGCAGGAGTTGCGCACCATGTGCGGACGCTATGCGATGTTCGGACCTGTCAGCACGTCGCGCGCTGCAAAGGCCGCGCTCGATAGCCTTGGGCTCGACCTGGAGGGCGCGCTTAATCAGCGCGAACCGCAATACAACATCGCGCCAACACAGAAGGCGCCGATCATCGCGCACACTGAAGAGGGCTTCACGATCAAGGCCACGCGCTGGGGCTTGATTCCATCCTGGGCGAAGGATGAAAAGATTGGCAGCAAGCTCATCAACGCGCGCGTGGAAACCGTGCGCGAAAAGCCATCCTTTCGCGCGGCGTTCAAAAAGCGTCGCTGCCTGGTGCCCGCGTCCGGGTACTTTGAATGGAAAGGCGAGGCAGGCCACAAACAGCCGTATTTCATCCACGACCCCGCCAGCGATCTGCTGCTGTTCGCGGGACTGTGGGAAGGTTGGAAGCCGGGCGCGGATGACGAATGGCTGCACACCTTCACGATCATCACCGGCGAGCCCGGCAAGGTAAGCGGTGACATCCACGACCGCCAGCCGGTGATTCTGCCGCCCGAGTCGTGGCAGGAATGGCTGACCGATGAACCGGACGTGGCTGCCGACGTGCTGCAGCACGCGCCCAAGGCTGCGCTGGCGTATTACCCGGTAACCAAGGCTGTGGGCTCGCCGCGGAACAAGGGACCCGAAATGGTGGCGCCTGTCGAGGTGTAGCTGGTCAATCCTTGTGAGGTGCGGCGAATCCCAAGCCTACCCAACGAAGGACAAGCCACAATAGCCACAAACACAGCCCAAGCAATACCGGCACCGCGACGGCGAACCCGAGTCCCCACCAATAGTGACCTGCAATCTGTGCAGCGTAGTCGCGCTGAAAATTGATGCTGCAGGCGGACCAGTTCTCCGCATGAGCTCGCAGGCAGAGCTGGTAGCTAGAGGCGGCCACATCCCCCTGTTTGATGCCCTCATTGTTGCCCCACAAGAATCCGACCATGCCCCACACGCAAAGGGCGAGGACGAGAACGCGGCGCCAACCACTGCGGCGCTTTAGCCACTGAGCCCATTGGGCGCCGTAGGTCTCGCCGGCCTGCACGCGTAGGTCGGGCAACAATTTCTCCAACCGCTTTTCGACTGCCTGGTTTGATTCTGTGCAGTGATCCAGCAGTAACGCGCGTTGCTCGGCACTCAGACCATTTTGAGAATCACAGACGTTGTGGAAAGCCACACGGGACGCCGCGAATCTCTGATAAACGTACGCAATAGCTTCGGCTGCCTCGACGCCCAACAGGCCGATTTTCGCTACCTGCGACTCGTACACAGGATCGCGCGGTGGCTCGAAGGGAAGCGGCGTCGGGGACGGCCCTTCTCGAAAGTTGTGAGCGAGCACTGGCAACATCGGCTGCAACGCTTTCAGTCCCTGTTGGTACGAGGAAAGCTCGCCCACGAACGCCGCAGCGAGTGCAGTACGTTCCTTGAACAAGCGGTAGTGATGCGCCAAAAAATTGGTGACGTAGGCTACGATCAACGCGCCGGCTACCGCGACCAGTGCACCCAGAAAACTTCCCATAACTTTCCCCCGTTCGCGTCATCTTATCGCCCCAGCGCGCGCCGTGAGACTCCCACGCGCCAGACTGCGCGACATGCCACGCAAAGAACCACGCGCCCCTGCAGACTTCGCTTTTGACTTCCTGGCCGACTGGCGCCCGCTGGTGTCCGCGGAAGTGCTGCGCGCCCTGCCCGATGGCTGGACGTTGCACGGGACAGTCACGAAGGGCGGATCTACTGGCGCACTGGCCTGGGGCCACGGCATGACCGCGACGTGTGACGAACGCGGCGCACTGGTCACGCTGACCGCGACCGAGCGCAGCCGCATCGGCTTGGCCGTGGAGCTTCGGCAACAGCCCGGATGGGAGAGCGTGCCCAAGACACCGCTACCGGCCAGCGGCTACCCGTTCGTGCGCGTACGATGGCCCGGCAGCTAAATCGCCGCGATAACGATGGAATCAAGCGATGAAGATCAAGAGAAATCGTAGAGCCTAGGAAAGACAGTCGTTGCCTGAGCGAGTGACACAGTGGGTCAAGATGGCCTACTGGATAGCGTAGTTCGGGCGCATTGTCGTGGCCCTCTTCGGTGGGCCTATGCTCTAACCATCTAGCGTCACATGGAGGTGACGCGACTTTGCAACGACGGCTTACCACTCCCCCGGCAACAAACGGCATGCTCAAGCAACGCCGAATTTCCCGCACCGCGATGCGTATGGGTAAGACGTGGGGTCACGTTGGCCATAAAACAAAAAATCCACTGAAATCAGTGGCTTAATCGTATTACTGGCGGAGAGAGTGGGATTCGAACCCACGGTAGGCTTTCACCTACGGCAGTTTTCAAGACTGCTACCTTAAACCGCTCGGTCATCTCTCCAGAACTCGTTGGGCTGCCGAAGGCGCGCGTTGCGCGCCACTACGGCAGTTTTGCTACGGGCATCCTGCCCTTCGCCCCTTCGGGGCCAGCGGCGTTGCCGCTGTCCGCTTCGGCTTCCTGCCTTCGCGTCAAGACTGCTACCTTAAACCTTCGGCTTCCTGCCTTCGCGTTAAGCGGCTGCTACCTTGAACCGCTCGGTCATCTCTCCAGAACTCGTCGCCCGCTGCAAGGCGCGGCTGCGCAGTCTATCAGGATCGCCTCGCAGGCCGGCCTTCGCCGCCCTTCTTCGACAACGCCAGCAAACAGCCAAACAGGATCGCAAGCGGGATCATGGCGCCCAGCAGTGGCAGCAACAGCACGGGTTCACGGATCACCATCGGCGCCAGTTGGGTGGCGCTGGCGTAGACGATCACGGCAATGCGCAAACGACGGTGATCTGCAGCGAACCAGAAGCTGCCGGCGAGCAGGATGACCGCGACCGCGGAGATCACGAAGTCGAGGGGATGCAGCGGCCACCACACGGCGAACGCCAGCCGGCAGCCGATGAAGGCAAGCAGGCAGGTGATCAGGATCTGGCTGGCGACGCGCTCGACCTTGTCCCACGAACGCGGCGTTGGCACCACGGCATTCATGCAATGCGGTCCAACCCGCCCATGTACGGCCGCAACGCTGCGGGAATGTCGATCGAGCCATCCTCGTTCTGGCCGTTCTCCATCACCGCGATCAGGGTGCGGCCGATGGCGAGGCCGGAGCCATTCAAGGTGTGCACCAGTTCGGGCTTGCCGCCGTCGGCGTTGCGTACCCGCGCTTGCAGGCGGCGCGCCTGGAAGTCTTCGCAATTGGAGCAACTGGAGATTTCGCGGTAGGTCTGCTGACTGGGCAGCCACACTTCGAGATCGTAGGTCTTCGCGGCGCCAAAGCCCATGTCGCCGCTGCACAGCAGCAGCTTGCGGAATGGCAGGCCGAGCTTCTGCAGCACGGCCTCGGCGTGGCCGACCATCTCCTCCAACTGGGCGTAGGAGTCCTCGGCGCGAGTGATCTGCACCATCTCGACCTTCTCGAACTGGTGCTGGCGGATCATGCCGCGGGTGTCGCGGCCGTAGCTGCCGGCCTCGGCGCGGAAGCACAGCGAGTGCGCGGTCAGGCGCAGTGGCAGCGCGTCGGATTCCTGGATGGTGTCGCGCACCAGGTTGGTCAACGGGACTTCGGCGGTGGGAATCAGGTAGCGTTTGGTCTCACCGACTTCGGTGGCGAACAGGTCCTCCTCGAATTTCGGCAGTTGACCGGTGCCCTGCATGCTGTCCGCGTTGACGATCACCGGCACATTGCATTCGACATAGCCGTGCTCGCCGGTGTGCAGGTCGAGCATGAACTGGCCCAGCGCGCGGTGCAGGTGGGCGAGCTGCCCGCGCAACACGGTGAAGCGCGCACCGGAGAGCTTGGCGCCAGCCTCGCCGTCGAGCCAGCCGCGGCGTTCGCCCAATTCGACGTGATCCTTCACTGCAAACGCGAATTCGCGCGGCGTACCCCAGCGGCTGACCTCGACGTTGTCGTGCTCGTCCTTGCCCAGCGGCACCGACGCGTGTGGCAGGTTCGGGATGCCCAGGGCGATATGGGCGAGCTTCGCCTGAGCCTCGGCCAGCGCCTGTTCGTTGGCCTTGAGCTGATCTCCGAGGCCGGCGACTTCGGCCAGCAGCGGGGCCACGTCCTCACCCCGGCCCTTGGCCTGGCCGATCGCCTTGGAGCGCGTGTTGCGCAGGCTCTGCAGCTCCTGCGTCTGCATCGCCAGTTGCTTGCGCGAGTGCTCCAGCGTCTCGACCGCGTTCACGTCGAGCGTGTAGCCACGGGTTTCGGCGAGACGCTTGGCGGTTTCGGCGAGGTGTGAACGCAGCAAGGCAGGGTCGAGCATGAGCGGGTCCGGATGAAGTCTTCAACCGTTGATTATCGCTGCGGCGTGGCAATCGCCGCAATGATAAAGACTCGACGCAGCGGTCAGCACTCGTCAGATTGGCGCCCGTTCCGAAATCGAATATCGCGGGTTCACCGACACCGAAGGCTGCCCGGCCGCGGAACAGCCTGCCTCGCGGGCAGGCTCCTGGACGCCGCCAAGGAGCCGGCACGTGCATAATGACCACCGCGCGATGCTTGGCGCCCGCACCAGGGATTGATACGCATGAGTGCACGAATCGATACTGTCGCAACGCGCCGCAAGGGCACCCGCTGGACGCTCGCCCTGGCCATGCTGGGATTATTGCTCGGCGTGCTGGCGGCAGCGACCGTCGCGCTGCCGGGACCGCTGTACCACCACGGACAAATCGCCCTGCATTCGGCCTTCGGGGCGATCCGGCTGGGAGCCATGACGGGCATCGCCGCCATCCTGGTGTCCCTGGTGGGCATCGTGCTGGCACTGCGCGCCAGACAGCACCACCACCTGTTGTATGCCGCGCTCGGGTTGCTGCTGGGTATCGTGGCCTTCGTACCGCCATGGCTGCTCGCGCGCAGCGCCGGATCCCTGCCGGCCATCCACGACATCAGCACCGACACCGTCAACCCGCCTCCATTCGTGGCCGTCCTGCCGCTGCGGGCGAACGCGCCGAACTCTCCGGTTTACGGTGGCGCCGAAGTCGCCGCGAAACAACAGGCGGCCTATCCCGACATCCAGCCGCTGCAATCGAGCCAGAGCCCTGCGGCGCTGCTGGACGCGGCGCGCAAGGTCGCGCTGGCGATGGATTGGCAGATCGTCGCCGAACAGGCCGATACCGGGCGGCTGGAAGCCACCGCCACCACATCCTGGTTCGGCTTCAAGGACGACGTGGTGATCCGGATACGTGCGGAAGGCAACGGCTCGCGCCTGGACATCCGCTCCGGATCACGCCTGGGCGGCAGCGACATCGGTGCCAACGCGGCGCGCATCCGCGACTTCATGGCGCGAATGCACCGGTTGCTCGGCAGTCCTGCGAGCTGAGCGGATATTACTCAGTCACGTGCGGCGGGCTTCTGGCGCGCGGCCTCGGCGCGCGCGCAACGCCTTGAGTTTGAGCGCCAGACCGCACTCAGCATTGGAGTCCAGATAACGGCTTGAACCTGTAGTGGTCGCCGTTGCATGGCGGTCGCCGCGTTGCGAGTTGCGGTTGGCTTGCGAGTTTCAGCCCTCCCCGGCTGCACACCGGCGAGGAATAAGCGGTGCCACTCAGCTTGTCAGCGTGCGCTCGCCGCGGCCCAGCCACCAGGCCATCGCCGCGCCGGCCAGCAGCCAGCCAATCAATTGCCCGGCCAGCGTAGCCAGGGTGAAATCCAATGGAAAGCGATACCAGTTCCAGTATGGCAACATGGTGCTCAACCAGGCGAACACCGCCGCGGCCGCAGCCACCGCGAGGCGCCGGCGAAAGCCAAGCGCGGCCAGCCCCATCACAAACGCCAACGCCAGCGCCGCCAGCGTGTCGGATGCCCACTGCCGTGTGATTTGCGGCCCCATCTGCATCATGTCGGTGCCTCGCGGCTGATAGACCACCCACGCATACGGCGAGCGGACGGCCTTGATCGAGTAAGCCCTGACCACGGCCGGATCGCCCATGTGCTGCGGATCAAGCGCGGGCAGCATGTAAATGCCGGCCCGGTCGCCCAACCCTTCCTGCAAGCCGCTCAGCGCCACGTTCTCGTTGACCGGCAGCCGCGTGCCGACAGCGCCCAGACCCAGCGCCGTGTGTGCCGCCACGCCCCACAGAAACATCACGATGCCACCGATCAGACCTGCTACCAGTACGCGCATGATCCGCTCCTCCGCGTGTTGATGAATCGAATCTATGCTGCCCGTCGAAAGCCATGCAAGGGCAGGCGCAGCACTATCGGTTGATTTTACCGGGATGGCCTGGAGCATCGCGCCGCGAGCGAGCTCTTACGGATTGCGTGCCTTTTCGCGTGCGGCACGCAGCGCCAGCAGCTTCTCGCGCAATTTCAGTTCCAGGCCACGTTCAACTGGTTCGTAGAACACGGTGCCTTCTAGGCCCTGGGGCAGGCACTGCTGCCCCAGCGCGACACCGCCTTCGGCGTCGTGGTCATACTGGTAACCCTTGCCATAGCCGAGGCCCTTCATCAACTTGGTCGGCGCGTTGCGCAGGTGCATCGGCACTTCCAGCGTGCCCCCTTCGCGGACCGCGGCGCGCGCCTTGTTGTAGGCCATGTAGGCAGCGTTGCTCTTGGGCGATATCGCCAGCCAGATGGCCAGCTGGGCCAGGCCCAATTCGCCTTCGGGACTGCCCAATCGCTCGTAGGTATCCCAGGCGTCCAGCGCCATGCGCCATGCGCGCGGCTCGGCCAGGCCCACGTCCTCCACCGCCATGCGGGTCATGCGCCGGGCCAGATACTTTGGATCGACGCCGCCGTCGAGCATGCGGCACAGCCAATACACCGCAGCATCCGGATCCGACGAACGCACGGATTTGTGCAGTGCCGAGATCTGGTCGTAGAACTGCTCGCCTTGTTTGTCGAAGCGGCGGGTGCGGTCGGCCAGCACCTGAGCCAGTGTGGCTTCGTTGATGTGCCTGTCTTCGGCCAGTTCGGCGGCAATCTCCAGCAGGGTCAGCGCGCGGCGTACGTCACCATCCGCCGCCTGGGCGATCGAGTCCAGCGCCGACTCACCCACCTGTAGTTGCAGCTCGCCGAGCCCTCGCTCACCATCTGCCAACGCACGCTTCAAGGCCGCGATGATGTCCTCGATCGAGACCGGTTCCAGCACGTGCACCCGGCAACGCGAAAGCAACGCAGAATTCAGCTCGAACGAAGGGTTCTCGGTGGTCGCACCGATGAAGATGATTATGCCGCGCTCGATATGCGGCAGAAAGGCATCCTGCTGCGTCTTGTTGAAGCGGTGCACCTCATCGACGAACAGCACGGTGCGCCGGCCCTGGCCAAAATTCACCTCGGCCTCAGCCAACGCCTTGCGCACGTCGGGCAACCCGGACAGCACGGCCGAAATCGCGCGGAAGTCTGCCTCGGCATAGCGCGCCACCAGCAAGGCCAGGGTGGTCTTGCCACAACCGGGCGGGCCCCACAGCACCATCGAATGGATCTTGCCCGCCTCCAGCGCGCGACGCAGCGCCTGGTTGGCACCGACCAGGCGCTGCTGGCCGACGATCTCGTCGAGGCTGCGGGGACGCATCCGCTCGGCCAATGGCTTGAGCGCGTCGGATTCACCGAAAAGGCCGGGTTGGCCCGGCATGACGGACTGTGGCATCACACCATCATAAGGCATGCGCTACCCTGCGGCAGAACCTCCTTGCGCGGCAGCTTTGCCACTATGATGGATACGGCCAAGCTCGTGGATTCGATACGCAGAGCACGCCGGGGGCGAGTCAGTAGTGATCGTGCATAGATGTATTCATCCCGCTCACGGCGACATCGCCGCGGCGACCTTCCAGGCACCCTCCCACGGCAGGTTGCGCCGGGCATGTTGAGGTGGCCTCGCTGGCGCCTGGATAGGGGCCTGCTGGGCCTGTTCTTGCTATTGCTGTTTCACGTCGGTACCGCCAGTGCCGCCACCCACGATCCGTGGGCACCGTTCGACGCGCCGTGGTTCGACAAGGTATCCAATGCCGAAGGCCTGCCGCCGGCCATCGTCACCGCGGTGGCACAGGACCGACACGGCTTGCTCTGGATCGGCACCATGGTCGGCCTGGGCCGATTCGATGGTTATCGTACGCAGATGTTCGACATCCGCGGCAAGCGTGGCAAAGGCCTGCCGGACGCCTACGTGCGCTGCCTGCTGGCATTGCCGGACGGTGGTGTCCTGATCGGCACCAACGCTGGCGGGCTGGTGCGCTTCGATCCGGCGACCAACACCTTCCACACCTACCCAGCCGGTGCCGATGGAACTTCCGACCCCAAGATTTTTGCACTTGCCGACGATCATGCCGGCGGCGTCTGGATCGCCACCGATCAGGGGCTGGATCATCTCGATCTGCGCAGCAATGCGATCAGCCATGTAGCCACCGGCAGCGAGACCGCGCCGCGCGACTTCACGGTAATGCAGGACCGCGCCGGAAATCTGTGGCTGGGCAACAACAATGGCTTGTTCGTGCGCCGCGCCGGCAGCGACCGCTTCGTGCGTCCGTCTTACCCTTCCGGCACGGTAGCCGCCGTACTGGAGAATCAAATCTGGGCAATCTATGAAGACAGTGCGGGGCGCCTGTGGGCCGGCAGCGGCCAGGCCGGCGCCGCGTATCGCGACACCGACGGACAATGGCACCCGATACCAGGGTTCAGTGGGTATCCGGAAGGCGCCCAGCACGCCACCGTGCGCGACCTCCAGGAGTACGTGCCGGGCACGATGTGGATTGCCACGGATGGCAACGGCGTGCTGGCCTACAGCCCCGGCGACGCGCAGACGCGCAAGATCGACCACGACCCGGCGCGCGAGTCGTCGCTGCCGGGCGACTCGGTGCGTTACATCCTGCGCGATCGCACCGGCAACGTCTGGGTAGCCACCGATCTCGGCCTGGCGCGCACCTATCCTGGCGCCCGCAGCGCTTTCGCCGTGCTGCCGTCGCCGCTGGAACAAAACACGCTCAGCGACACCAACGTGCGCGGCATCTATGTCGACAGTCGCGGGCTCATCTGGATCGGATTGAGCTCGGGTCGCATCGACCTGATCGATCTCAAAGCCGGGCAAATCCATCACCTGCGCCTCGACGGCAGCCAGATCCACCGCGACGTCCAGTCTTTCGTCGAAGCGGCAGACGGCTCGATCTGGATAGGTACCCAGGGACTGGCACGCATTGATCCCGATACCCTGGAAATCCGCTCCGCGATCCTGCCGTCACTGCGGAACGAGCCGGTGCTCAGTCTTGAGCGCGATGGCACCCGCCTGCTCATCGGCACCTACGACGGCGTGTATCGCTACGACACGCGCAGCCACGCGCTCGACCACATCAACCACGATCCGAACGATCCCTTCAGCCTGGCCAGCGATACGGTACGGCAGATTGCCCACATCGGCGATCAATGGTGGTACAGCACAACTCGCGGCATCAGCATCGCCAGCGACAGCCATCAGTCTCGCGGATTTCGCAACCTGACCCACCGCCGCGGCGCCCCAACCGGCTTGCCGGCGGATTCGGTCAGCGCGGTCACCCAGGATGCGCAAGGACGCCTGTGGGTCAGCACTTCGGGCGGATTGGCCCAAGCTCGCAACGCCACATCCCTGCACTTCTCCGCCATCGGCGTGGCCCAGGGCCTCACCAGCGACAAGGTCAACAGCGCGCTGAGCGACGATCAGGGCCACGTCTGGGCCAGCACCTCCAGCGGTATTGCGGTAATCGATGCGCGTACCCACGAAGTACGCAACCTGGGGCCGCGCGACGGCCTGCGCATTCGCAGCTATCACTATGCCAATGCCGCTGCGCGCGCGCCGGGCGGCGAGTTGATGTTCGGTGGCCTGGGCGGCCTGACGGTGATCCGGCCCTACTGGAAACCCGCGCCGAGCCCCGATGCACCGCTGGCAATCACCTACGCTGTGGTCGGCGACGCCGCGCTGCCATTCGACCGGTTGCCGCGCGATGGGACCCTCGTCCAGCTCGAATCGGACAATCGCCACCTTCGTATCGACTTTTCGCTGCTTGACTACCGCGCGCCGGAGGAAACGTCCTACAGCTACTGGATGGATGGCCTGGACAACGGCTGGATCGACATCTCCAAAGGCACCATGCCGAGCGTGAACTACACCAACCTGCCGCACGGCAAGTACACCCTGCACCTGCGCGCCATCACGCATGGCATGCATCCGCAAACCATCCAGACCCGCCTGGTCGTGCAGGTTGCCCCGCGCTGGTACGAAACCTGGTTCAGCAAACTCGGCGCGATCGCGCTGCTGATCGCTCTGGTGACGTTTCTTGTGCACCTGCGCACGATGTATCTGCGCCGACAGGCGGCACAACTGCAACAGCAGATCAACGAGCAAACGCGCGACCTGCGTGCCGCCAACCAGCGCCTGGACGAACTGGCCAGCATCGACGGCCTCACCGGTGTGTACAACCGGCGCCGCTTCCTGGAGCTGGCGCGGGCCGAGCGCGACCAGGCGGATGGCCGATCGGTATGCATCGCTCTGTTCGACCTCGACCGCTTCAAGCGGGTCAATGACACTTACGGCCACCTTGCCGGCGATGCCGTCATTCGCGGCGCGATCGAAGTGATTCAGCAGCACTGCCGCCAGGGCGATCTGCTCGGACGCTACGGCGGCGAGGAATTCGTGCTGTGCCTGCCGAACACCAGTGTGACGCAGGCGACCGAGATCGCCGAGCGGATCTGCACCGCCATGGCCGAGACGGTGGTCACCCACAACGGCCGACCGATCCAGGTGACCGTCAGCATCGGCGTGGCCGCGCTGCGCCCGGGCGAAACCATCGAGCAGTGGCTGTCACGTTCCGACAAGGCACTGTATGAAGCCAAGCGCGACGGTCGCAACCGCTGTGCGGTCGCTGGCTGAGCAACCCCTCGCTCAGCTGTTGCGGCAAGAATCCGCAGCGGGCAACGCTGCGCTCAGTCCCGCACCGGCTGAATATTGATCTGCGGCACGTCGCCGATCACGTCGGCACCTTTCGGCGGCACGAACGTGAAGGTGCCGATCGGCAGCGGAGGATTGCGTTGCCAGTTCGAGAAACGGATCTCGGTGGTCGAGCCCAACTGGTCGCGGAAAGCCATGCGGGCAAGACCATTCGCGTCGAAGCCGAGGTCGACCCAGGCGAATTGCGGATCCTGGCTGGTCGACGTCAGCCGCAGCCAGGCCAGGCCATCGCGCTCGCCGCGTTCGCTGGCCTTGAACTCCTTGTCGAGCTGCTTCAGGTCGGTCAGCACGGTCAACGGACTGTGCGCCTCCTCAGTACTCTGCTTGCGCACGGTGACCTGCTCAAGCTCGGGGTCATACATCCACACCCGGCCGCCATCGGCCACGATGGTCTGCTTGTACGGCGCCAACGTGTCCCAGCGAAACTCCCGCGGTGCTTCCAGTGCAAGCGTGCCCGAACTGGTCTTGCTCGCCTGGCCGTTGACATTGGTCAGCGTCTGACTGAAATGCCCGGTCAACGAATGCAGGCCGGTGGCAAACGCATTCAACTGCGCCCGCGCCGGACCGGTGGCCGCATGCGCGACCGCGTTCAACGAAAACATCAAGGCGACAATGGACAGCACAGAGGCGAAACGCTTCATCGGATTCCCCGAATTGGTGATCGTGGTGAATTATGGAAAACGCCAGCTTAACCAAGCAGGACGAGGCGATTTGAACCGACGGGCCGTCTGCGGCAACCACCGTGAGCGCTTCCACGCCGATTCGACTGTTATTCCGGTTTCGGCGCCTGCCCGACCGCCAGCTCAGGCTCCGACAGCATGGCGACCGCCTGCGCGAAATCATCGGCATAACGTAACGCAACACCGTCAGCGACGATGCCCATGTCGTGGAGAATCTGTGCTGGTTGCGGCTGCAGTCCGGTAAAGATCAGCGCAATCCCCTGCCGGCGGCAGCGTGCAACCAGGTTGCCGATCGCCGTGACACCGGAAGCATCGATCAACGGCACCTGGCGCAGGCGCAGGATGAAAACGCGCGGTGGGCGCCCGAACGCACGCAACACATCGTCGATGCGATTGGCGACGGCAAAGAACAACGGGCCGGATACGCGATAGGCTTCCACGCCGGCGGGCAAGACGGCGTATTCGTTCGGCGGACGCGGACGGTCGAGATCATCCTGGTCGTGCTCGAGCAATCCGACATGGGATTCCAGTTCAACGATCTCGCTCATGCGATACATGAACAGGAACGCGGCCAGCACCACGCCCACTTGCACCGCCAAGGTGAGGTCGACCGTGACCGTCAACACGAAGGTGATCAGCAACACCAGGCGATCGCCGATCGGAGAGCGCATCAACTGGCGGATACGTTCGATCTCGCTCATGTTCCACGCCACGATCAACAACAGCGCCGCCATCGCCGGCAACGGCACCTGATTGGCCAGCGGCGCGGCCGCGAGCATGAAGATCAGGATGAACACCGCATGCGCCATGCCGGCCACCGGCGAGCGGGCGCCAGCGCGAACATTGGTGGCGGTGCGCACGATCGCGCCGGTGGCCGGCAGGCCACCGATCAGCGCCGACGCCCCATTGGCGATACCCTGCGCCACCAGTTCGCAATTGGAGCGATGGCGCCCTTCGATCATGCCGTCGGAAACCACGGCTGAGAGCAGCGATTCCACCGCGCCCAGAAACGCGATCGTGAACGCGCTTGGCAGCAGCTCGCGCATGCGCGCCAGATCAAACGAGGGCAGGTGTGGCAACGGCAACTCACGCGGAATCGGGCCGAAGTGCGAAATGATGGTTTCCACCGGCAGCTTGAACAGCACCGTGACCAGCGTGGCCAAAATCATCGCGATCAGGAACCCCGGCCAGTTCGGCCGGTAGCGACGCAATGCGATCAACAGTGCGAGTGTCGCCAGCGCCAGCGCGGCGGCCGCTGGATTGAGGCTGCCGGCGTGCGTCATATAACTGTGCCAGCGCGCGAAGAACTCGGCCGGCAAGGTGGCGATGTCCAGGCCAAACAGATCCTTGATCTGGCTGCTGAAAATGCTCACCGCAATGCCCGCCGTGAAGCCGGTGATGACCGGTTGCGGCATGTACTTGACCAGGGTGCCCAGGCGCATCAAACCCGCGAGAATCAGCATGACCGCCGCCATCAGCGTGGCCATGATCAGTCCGTCGTAGCCATATTTGGCGATGACCCCGAACACGACCGGGATGAAGGCTGCGGTCGGCCCACCGACCTGCACGCGCGACCCACCAAGCATCGAAATCAGGAAGCCGGCGACGATGGCTGTGTGCAAGCCCACGGCGGGTGGCGCGCCGGAGGCAATGGCCAGCGCCATCGACAACGGCAAGGCCACGATCGAGACAGTCAGTCCTGCCATCAAGTCACGACGAAGGTCACGCAGGCCGTAACCCGAGCGCAGTGTCGTGACTAGTTTGGGCAAATACAGGCGCCAGGTGGCAGCACGCTCGGGCATAGAAGGTCGATCCGGATCGTCGTTACGTCAACACAAAACCAGCAACAGAGGTCAGTCCCTCGGCGGGGGTGGCGCCAGCACTTCGCGGCTGCCGTTGTGCTGCGGAGCACTGACCACGCCATCCTGTTCCATCTGTTCCACCAGTCGGGCAGCACGGTTGTAGCCAATACGCAGATGCCGCTGCACGCCGGAAATGGACGCGCGTCGGGTCTGCGTGACTACGGCCACCGCCTTGTCGTACAGCTGGGTATCCGCATCGCCACCGTTTTCGCCGTCCTGCGGCAAACCGGAGTCGTCGATGTACTTGCCGTCGCCGGTGGCCTGCACCTCTTCCAGCACGCCTTCGATGTAGTCTGGCTCACCCTGCGATTTCAGCCACGCCACCACGTGATGAACCTCGTGGTCGTCGACAAAGGCACCGTGAACGCGCTCCGGCGTGGCGGTACCCGGCGGCAGGTACAGCATGTCGCCATTGCCCAGCAGCGCCTCGGCGCCGGACTGATCCAGAATCGTGCGCGAGTCGATCTTGCTCGATACCTGGAACGCGATGCGGGTGGGAATATTCGCCTTGATCAGGCCGGTGATCACATCCACCGACGGCCGCTGCGTAGCCAGGATCAGGTGCACGCCGGCGGCACGCGCCTTCTGCGCCAGGCGGGCGATGAGTTCCTCCACCTTCTTGCCGACGATCATCATCATGTCGGCAAATTCGTCGATGAACACGACGATGTTCGGCAGCGGTTCCAACGGTTCCGCGGCCAGGTTCGGCATCTCCGGATTGGGCTGGAACAACGGGTCGAGCAGTGGCTGCCCGGCGTTCTCGGCGTCTCTCACTTTCTTATTGAAGCCGGCCAGGTTGCGCACGCCGACTGCCGCCATCAATTTGTAGCGACGCTCCATCTCGGCCACGCACCAGCGCAATGCATTGGCCGCCTCCTTCATGTCGGTGACGACCGGCGCCAGCAAGTGCGGAATACCCTCGTAGACTGAAAGTTCCAGCATCTTCGGGTCGATCATGATCATGCGTACGTCTTTCGGGCTGGCTTTGTACAGCAGGCTCAGCACCATCGCGTTGACCGCCACCGACTTGCCCGAACCGGTCGTGCCGGCCACCAGCAAATGCGGCATCTTGCCCAAATCCACCACCACCGGCTTGCCGCCGATGTCCTTGCCCAGCGCCAGCGCCAGCGGCGATTTCATCTGGTCGTACTTGTCCGAGCGCAGGATCTCGGACAGGTACACGATCTGCTTGCGGGTGTTGGGAATCTCCAACCCGATCACGTTCTTGCCGGGGATCACGTCGACCACGCGCACGCTCACCACCGACAGGCCGCGCGCAATGTCTTTGTCCAGGCTGGATACCTGCGAGCCGCGCACGCCCGGGGCAGGCTCCATCTCGAAACGGGTGATAACCGGGCCCGGATAGGCGCCGACCACCTTCACGTCGATCTTGAAATCCTTGAGCTTGAACTCGACCTGGCGCGACAAGACTTCCAGGGTCTCTTCGGAATAGCCCGGCCCTTGTTCCGGCGCTTCGTCCAGCAATGAAAGCGGCGGCAACTCGCCCGGCGCCGCGGCACCGGCGAACAACGGGATCTGCGTTTCCAGCCTGGCACGCTCGCTCTTGATCACCGGCACCGGCGCCGCCTCGATGCGTACCGGTTCACGCCGGGCCTGCTTCACCGCATCGGCCTTCTTGATCACCTCACGCGCGTTGCGCGCCTGCCGTGCCGCCAGCAATTGCGGCGCCTGGCGCAGCTTCTCCTTGACCCAGCCAACCAGGCGCAACACGCCATGGCCGGTCCAGTCCATCAACCCGAACCAGGACAGGCCCGTGGCCAGGGTCACCGCGATCAGGAACAACGCCAGCAACAACAGCGGCGCACCGGTGGGCCCGAATGCCGACAGCACGGCATGGCCGACCCACACGCCGATGATGCCGCCGACGCCTTGCGGCTGCACCGGTTCATGCGTGAAATTGAGATAGAGCAGGGCCGGCCCGGTGATGAAGAAAAACACGAAGCCGACCAGACGCAGCGCCGGCTCCCACGGATGCACGGCATGCTGTCCGCGCTGGCGCAACACCTGCACGCCCAGCAACAGCAGCAGCAGCGGGAAGCAATATGCCACCAGGCCGAAGATCCAGCGCAGCAGGTCGGCGATGTACGCGCCCACCGTACCGCCGAAATTGCGTGCATGCTGCAACTGGCCTGCATTCGTCCAACTGGGGTCATGCGGGTTGTAGCTGAACAGGCACACCAGCAGGTATACGGCCAACGGCAGCAACAGCAAGGCACCGGCTTCGCGCAGCCGGCGCTTCAGCTCCTCGCTGAGCCCTTCCTTCGGTTTTTGTCTGACGTTCGCGCTGCGCGCCACCTTGGAGGGATTCCTTCGGGTACGGACCTGACTCAGAGCATACCCTGCAATGCCGGATGCACGAGCTTTCCACCGTCCACATTGATGCCGACCCTGAGCGGCTCGTACTCGCGCCACTCGTTACCACCCGCCAGCCGCAGCACATACGGCAGGATCGCAGCCGAGATCGCCAGCGACGAGGTCTGCGGCACGGCGCCCGGCATGTTGGTGACGCAGAAGTGGGTCACGCCATGCACGTCGTAGGTGGGCTCCTTCCAACTGGTCGGCTTCGAAGTCTCGAAGCAGCCGCCCTGATCGATCGCGATGTCCACCAGCACACTGCCCGGCTCCATCGTCTTGACCATCGCCTCGCTGACCACATGCGGCGCCCGGGCACTATGGATCAGCACCGCACCGACCACGATGTCGGCATCGCGCACCTCCTCCGCCACCGACGACTCATATGCATACAGCGCGGTGACATTCGGGCCCAGTTGCATCATCTCGGCCAGCCGATCCTGACGCTTGTCGAACACCACCACGTTGGCGCCTGCCGACGCTGCCAGTGCGGCGGCATTGCCGCCAGCGGCGCCGGCACCAAGGATTACCACCTTGCCGCGCGGGGTCGATGCCATGCCGCCCAGCAGCTTGCCCTTGCCACCCTGAGGGCGGTGCAGCAGCGTGGTGCCGACCTGGGTCGCAATGCGCCCGGCGATCACCGACATCGGATGCAGCAGCGGCAGGCCGCCGTGGTCTTCCACCGACTCGAACGCCACTGCGGTCAGGCCGATGTCAAGCAGGCTTCTGGTCAACGCGGGTTCGGCGGCCAGGTGCAGGTAGCAGAACAACAGGTGGTGCTTTTTCAGCAGGGTGAGGTCGCCGGCAATCGGCTCCTTCACCTTGACGATCAACTCGCCAGCTTCGTACAGCGCCGCGGCATCGGGCACGATCTTGATCCCTGCTTTCACATACGCCTCGTCGGCAAACCCGCTCTGCACACCGGCGCCGGACTGGATGAACACGTCATGCCCATGGCGCACCAGGTCGGCGGCGGCGGCGGGAACAAGGGAGACACGACCTTCGAGGGTCTTGGTTTCGGAGGGGATACCAATACGCATGGCAAGAGAATCCTGTGGGAACACGTTGTAAATCCACCGCCCAAGCGCCGCGATGGGGTCGTTTTATCTGCCGCTGACTTGAATCGGCCGGGCGAGTTCCCCATTCTCCCGGGGTCGCACACGTTGTTGCCACCTGCGACGCAGTTTCAGCGAAACTCGTCCGCCGCGACACCGAACAGCCACTCAAGTCACCAGCAAACCCAAGGATTATACCCGCCATGCCCACCCCCAAGCACAGTCGCCTGCTGATCCTCGGCTCTGGTCCCGCCGGCTACACCGCCGCGGTGTATGCGGCCCGCGCCAACCTCAAGCCGACCATGATCACCGGCCTGGAGCAGGGTGGCCAGCTGATGACCACCACCGATGTGGACAACTGGCCCGGTGACGTCGAAGGCCTGCAGGGTCCGGTGCTGATGCAACGCATGGCTGAGCACGCGGAGCGTTTCCACACCGAGATGATTTTCGACCACATTCACACCGCGAACCTGAAGCAACGCCCATTCCGGCTCACCGGCGACTCCGGCGAATACACCTGCGACGCGCTGATCATCAGTACTGGTGCCACCGCCAAGTACCTCGGCATCGCCAGCGAGGAAAAGTACAAGGGCAAGGGCGTGTCCGCCTGCGCGACCTGCGACGGCTTTTTCTTCCGCGACCAGGACGTGGTGGTGATCGGTGGCGGCAACACCGCAGTCGAGGAAGCGCTGTACCTGGCCAACATCGGCCGCAAGGTCTACCTGGTGCACCGCCGTGACAAGCTGCGTGCCGAGAAGATCATGCAGGACAAACTGTTCGAGAAAGAAGCCGCGGGCAAGATCGAGCTGATCTGGAACCACACCATCGACGAGGTACTGGGCGACAACACCGGCGTCACCGGCGTGCGCGTGAAGGACGTCAACTCCGGCGCGACCCGCGACATTGCCGCGACCGGCTTCTTCGTGGCGATCGGGCACACCCCGAACACCGGCATCTTCGAAAGTCAGCTCGACATGCGCGACGGCTATATCAGGATCAAGAGCGGCCTGGACGGCATGGCGACCATGACCTCCGTACCCGGCGTGTTCGCCGCTGGCGACGTCGCCGACCACGTCTATCGCCAGGCGGTCACTTCCGCCGGTTTTGGCTGCATGGCCGCGCTGGACGCCGAACGCTGGCTGGATCAGCACGCCGCCGCCTGAACACCTGCTGTGCCCAAGAAATGCACAACAGACGTCGGCGCGCGGGTCCCGCAGTGCGCCGTATAATGCTACTGGCGAGTACAGCAAGAAGGAGCGCGTGATGGGAGCAAACCCGATGACTGAACAACAACATGAGACCGCGGGAGCGTCGTCGCTGTCGATGACACAGGCTGGGCGAATGCGTGCCGCGGTTGATCAAGCGGTTGCCGTCGCGCCGGGTTTTCTCCGCGGCGATGTCGATGCGGACCATATGGCGAAGACGATGGTCCACGCGGTGCGTAGCTACGCCGAACAGGAACGAGTCGCAGGCAGCGACGGGACTCCGCAGAATGCGGACGCGCAAGCGTTGCAAGGTACCCTCGCCGAACTGATGGCGTGCGGCTCGGGATACCTCGCGGGCCGCTGCGACGCGGCCTGTGTCGCCCGCACCATGACGCAAATGGTCCGCGAATTCACGACCTCCTAGCGGCTGACGTGCGAGCGCCACGCGCCATCCGTCCATGACCAGCCACATTGAAGCCAGCCATGGCGAGCGACACCCAGGGCAGGCAGCAGGCGCGCCGGAAACAAGCTACAACACGTGCATGCTCACCGCCCGCTATCACGCTCATGTTGCTGATATTCCCGCCCCGGCCTGGGATGCATTGCGGCCCGACGGCAATCCGTTTGTCGCGCACGCGTTCCTGGCCGCGCTGGAACGCGATGGCTGCATTCGAGCCCAATGGGGTTGGCAGGCTCATCACCTGGGCCTGTATGAAGAAGAGCGCCTGGTTGCCGCCGCGCCGCTGTACCTGAAAGGCAATTCCCACGGCGAGTACGTGTTTGATTTCAGCTGGGCCGACGCGTGGCAGCGGGCCGGCGGCGCGTACTACCCGAAGCTGCTCAACGCCGTGCCCTACTCGCCCGTGCCCGGCCCGCGCCTGCTGGCCGGCGCCAGTGCACAGACACCCGCGTTGCAGCGGCAACTGGTGACGGCGATGCGCACCGAAGCCGAGCGCCTCGGCCTGTCCTCCGTGCACGCCAATTTTCTGCAGCCGGCCGAACTGGCGGCGTTTGATACCGACCGTGCTCCCCACGCCTGGCTGGCGCGGGCCGACGTCCAGTTCCATTGGCACAACCACGGCTACCGCCACTTTCCGGCCTTTCTGGCCACGCTCGCGCACAAGAAACGCAAGAACATCCTGCGCGAACGTGCGCAGGTCGCGGCCAGCGGACTGGCTATCGAATGGCGCGACGGCGCGAGCCTGAGCGATGACGAATGGCAGCAGGTTTACGCGCTGTACGCGGCGACGTTTGCCCGCAAGGGCAACCAGGCGACCTTGAGCGCGCCATTTTTCCGCGAGCTCGGCCACCTCGATCTCGGCACCCAACTGGCGCTGGCGCGACGTGACGGCACCATCGTCGCGATGGCGTTGTTCCTGCGCAGTGACAACGCGCTGTACGGACGGTACTGGGGCACCTCCGTGGTGCAACCCGGGCTGCATTTCGAGCTGTGTTACTACCGCGGCATCGACTACGCCATCGCGCAGCAACTGGAGCGCTTCGAACCCGGCGCGCAAGGCGAGCACAAGCTGGCGCGCGGCTTTCTGCCGGCGCGAACCAGCTCACGTCATTATGTTATCAACGCGGAATTCCACGCTGCGGTGGCTGCAGCACTCGTGCACGAGCGAGCGGCAGTCGACGATTACGCGGCCGCATTGAGCGGCCACAGCCCCTATGCCGTGCGTGAGCAGGTGCCGCCATGATCCGCCTGCCGTTGCTTGATGCCGACGCGCCCGAAGCGTTCCCGTTGCCGGACAGCGCGCTGACCTCGCCCAATGGGTTGCTTGCCTTTGGCGGTGACCTGTCGCCGCTGCGCTTGCTGGCGGCCTACCAGCGCGGCATCTTCCCGTGGTTCAGCGCGGGCGAACCCATCCTGTGGTGGTCACCCGACCCACGTTGCGTGCTGCATACAGAGCGGCTGCACATCAACCGGAGCCTGCGCCGTCAACTCGCCGGCAAGCACTGGCGGCTCACCGTCGACCATGCGTTTGCCGAGGTGATGCGTGCGTGCGCCTCGCCTCGCACCAACGACACCGGCACCTGGATCACGCACGACATGATCGATGCCTACGTCCGCCTGCACGCGCTGGGCCACGCGCACAGCGTGGAAGTTTGGGACGATGAACGATTGGTCGGCGGCATTTACGGCGTGGCGGCCGGGCGGCTGTTTTGCGGCGAATCGATGTTCAGCGCCGAAAGTGGCGGCTCCAAGGTCGCCCTGATCGCGCTGGCGCAACTGTTGCACGAGATGGGCTTTCCGCTGATCGACACGCAAGTGGCAAACGCGCACACGGTGAGTCTTGGCGCCGAGGAAATCCCGCGCGGGGAATTTCTGCAGGAGGTGGCGAGACTGGTCGAACTGCCAGGGCGAGTCGGCCAATGGGCGGAACTGACGCCACGCCTGCTGCAACCATGCGCGACTCGCGCTTCCCGTCCCTGAGCGCGTTGCATCCTGCGTGGGTTGATGTAACAACGATCGGTGTGGCGACCGGCGCGCGCCCTGCCCGGCGCGGCACCTCTGACCGCATTGTCAGCTTGCGCGCATCGCATACTTGCGCGCCACGTAGTCATCCAGGATCACGACGAATTCATTGGCGATGTTGTCGCCGCGCAAGGTCATCGCCTTCTCGCCGTCGATGAACACCGGCGCAGCCGGCGCCTCGCCGTTGCCGGGCAGCGAGATACCGATGTTGGCGTGCTTGGATTCACCGGGGCCATTGACGATGCAGCCCATCACCGCCAGCGTGAGGTTCTCCACGCCGTCGTACTTGACCCGCCACAGTGGCATCTGTTCTCGCACGTGTGTCTGCACCGTCTGTGCCAGCTCCTGGAAGAATTCGCTGGTGGTGCGGCCGCAGCCCGGACAAGCGGTCACCAGCGGCGTGAACGAGCGCAGGCCCATGGTTTGCAGCAGTTCCTGCGCCACGATCACTTCGCCGGTGCGCGAGGCGCCCGGTTCGGGCGTGAGCGAGATGCGGATGGTGTCGCCGATGCCCTCCTGCAGCAGCACCGCCAGCGCCGCGGCGGATGCGGTGATCCCCTTGGAACCCATGCCGGCCTCGGTCAGGCCAAGGTGCAACGCGTAGTCGCAGCGCGCGGCCAGGTCGCGGTAAACCGCGATCAGCTCCTGCACGCCGGAAACCTTGCACGACAGGATGATGCGCTCGCGCGGCAGGCCGAGTTGCTCGGCCCGCACTGCCGAATCCAGCGCCGAGCGAATCAGTGCCTCGCGCGCCACGTGCGAGGCATCCCAGGGCTCGGCGCGGCCGGCGTTCTCGTCCATCAGGGCCGTCATCATGCTCTGGTCGAGCGAGCCCCAGTTCGCGCCGATGCGCACCGGCTTGTCGTAGCGCAACGCTTTTTCGATGATCGAGGCAAACTGGCTCTCGTGCTTCTTGCCGAACCCCACGTTGCCGGGGTTGATCCGGTATTTGGCCAGCACTTCGGCACAGGCGGGCTCGCGTTCCAGCAATTGATGACCGTTGTAGTGAAAATCACCGATGATCGGCACGCCCACCCCCATCATCGCCAGGCGTTCGGCGATGCGGGGCACCGCCGCGGCCGCAGCCGGCGTGTTGACCGTGATGCGCACCAGCTCGGAACCCGCGCGGGCCAGCTCGGCGATCTGCCTGGCGGTGCTGACCGGATCCTCGGTATCCGTATTGGTCATTGACTGCACCACGATCGGTGCACCGCCACCTACCCTCACGTTGCCGACCTGCACGGCCACGCTGGGTCGACGCGGCGCTGGCGCGGCGGAACGCGGTTGTTGGGAAACAATCTCACTCATGGACTCAACCGGGATGCCAGGTCGCGATCGATCGCGACGAATAATGACTAAGGATACTCGCTTGGCCTCTCACGCTTGTGCCAAGGTGTCACCAGCGCTCCAGCCCGAAATCGTGCCTGCTGATCGCACTGGCAGTGGACGGATTGCCGCAGTCGCTTGATTGAGGTCAGTACCTCACCGCATGCTTCGCCCCAAAATACGCCGCTGTCCAGCCGGGAACGCCGATGCCGAACACCGAATATTACAACGACTACGTCGTCCGCCGGTTCCTGCTGGCCGCCGCCGTCTGGGGCATCATCGGCATGTCGGTCGGCGTCTACGCCGCGGCCGAACTGATGTGGCCCGGGCTCAATTTCGACATCCCGTGGATGACGTTCAGCCGGATCCGCCCCGCCCACACGTTCGGCGTAATCTTCGCATTCGGCGGTTCGGCGCTGATGGGTACCTGCTACTACGTGGTGCAGCGCACCGGCCACGCACGTTTGGCGTTCGAAAAACTGGCGGCGTTCACGTTCTGGGGCTGGCAACTGGTCTGCGTGCTGGCGATGACCACGATGCCGCTGGGCCTCACCCAGAGCAAGGAGTACGCGGAACCGGAATGGTTCATCGACATCCTGATCGCAGTCGTCTGGGTGAGCTTCGGCGTGGTGTTCTTCGGCAGCCTGGCGCGCCGGCGCATCAAGCATATCTATGTGGCGAACTGGTACTACGGCGCGTTCATCATCGCCGTCGGCCTGCTGCACATCGTCAACAACCTCGCCTTGCCGGTGTCCTGGACCAAGTCCTACCCGATCTACTCGGGTGTGGTCGACGCGATGGTGCAGTGGTGGTACGGCCACAACGCGGTGGCGTTCTTCCTCACCGCCGGCTTCCTCGGCATGATGTATTACTTCGTGCCGCGACAGGCCAAGCAGCCGCTGTGGAGTTATCGGTTCTCGATCGTCAATTTCTGGGCGTTGATCTCGGTCTACATGTGGGCCGGCGCACACCACCTGATGTACACCGCGCTGCCCGACTGGGTGCAATCCGTCGGCATGGCGTTCTCGCTGGTGCTGCTGATGCCGAGTCTGGGTTCGGCCGCCAATGGCCTGCTCACCTTCAACGGCACCTGGCATCGACTCAGAACGGATCCCGCCGCCAAGTTCATGGTGATGTCGTTGGTGTTTTACGGTGCCGCCACGTTCGAAGGGTCGATGATGGCGATCAAGACCGTGAACTCGCTGTCGCACTACACCGACTGGACCATCGCACACGTGCATTCGGGCTCACTCGGCTGGGTGGCGATGATCACGATTGGCTCGCTTTACGCGATGGCACCACGTGCGCTGGGTCGCCCGGAAATGCACTCGCGCACGGCGATGGAATGGCATTTCTGGCTGCACATGGCGGGTACCATGCTGTATATCGGCGCAATGTGGACCGCCGGCGTCACCGAGGGCTTGATGTGGCGCGCCACCCAGCCCGATGGCGCGTTGACCTACGGTTTCCTCGACAGCCTGATCGCGATCAAGCCGATGTACCTGATCCGCTGGGCCGGTGGCGTGCTGATCCTGTCCGGCATGTGGGTGATGGCCTGGAACCTGTGGTACACCGCCTCCGATGCACGCCATCATCTGATCAAGCCGATCCCGGTGCCGATCCCCGAGCCGGTGCCGCACCAGGTACCCGCCCCATTGCCTGCGGTCGGCTGAGGGAATCGGCTGATGCGCTCGTCCATGATCGCCGCTTCGATAAAGTTCCTGTTTCGGCAAGGCATCCCGGTCCTGCAAGCCCAAAGGCGGCCATTCATGGCCGCACTCTTCAAGTAGAGCTCACGCCATGGCTTACAAGCATTTCGAAAAAATCGAGAAACACGCCGGCCTGCTCGGCGTCCTGATCGCGATCATGGTCTCGCTCGGCGGACTGGCGGAGATCACCCCGCTGTTCATGGAAGCGCATTCGGTGAAGGCCCCGCCCGGCGTGCATCCGTACGAGCCGCTGCGGCTGATCGGCAAGGACGTTTACGTGCGCGAGGGTTGCTATCTGTGCCATTCGCAAATGATCCGCGCGCTGCGTTTCGAGACCGAGCGCTACGGCCATTTCTCGACCGCGGCAGAGTCGGTCTACGATCGCCCGTTCCAGTGGGGCTCCAAGCGCACCGGGCCGGACCTGGCCCGCGTCGGCGGCAAGTATTCGGACGAGTGGCAGCGCCTGCACCTGATCGATCCACGCGAGCTGGTGCCGCAATCGAACATGCCCGGCTACCCCTGGCTGGCGCACAACAGGATCAGCGCCGACGACGTGCAGGCGCGCATGCGCACGCTGCGCCGGCTGGGCGATCCGTACACGGACGCGCAGATTGCCACCGCGCCGGCAGCGGTGAAAGGCAAGACCGAGATGGACGCGTTGATCGCTTACCTGCAAGGCCTCGGCATCGCCAACGAACCGTCGCCGCCAGCGAGCGAGACCGCCGCCGCAGGCGCTACCCCGGCCAGTTCCGGAGCCACACCATGACACCGATGAACCCCATCTGGGGCCAAATTGCCGGCGTGTTCATCGTACTGATGATGGTTACCTTCATCGGCATCTGGATCTGGGCGTGGCGCAAGAAGCACAAGCCCACGTTCGACCGACTGGCCCAACTGCCGCTCGAACTCGACGAAAAACCCGTTACCCGAGTCGACACGAAGGAGGATCGTCCATGAGCACGGGCTGGTCGCTGTGGGTGATGTTTCTGGTGACGCTCAACCTGGGCATCACGTTTTTTCTGTTCCTGTGGGCGCCGCGAGCGAAAATCCCCACCCGGCCCGATGGCACCACCGGCCACGTGTGGGCGCACGGCACCATCCTCGAGGGAATGAAACGCTTGCCGGCCTGGTGGATCTGGTTCTCCGCCGCCATGTTCGCGTCCGCCTTCGTCTACTTGTACCTGTACCCAGGCTTCGGCAACCACAAGGGTTCCCTGGACTGGACCTCGCACGGCGAGCTGGCCCGCGACGTGGCCGTGAACAACGCCAAGCTTGATCCGCTGCTGGAGCGCTTCCGGCTGTATCCGGTGGAGCAACTGGCCGGTGACGCGCAGGCCCGACAAATGGGCAAGGTGCTGTTCGAGGACAACTGCGCCGCCTGCCATCAGCGCAGCGGCAAGGGCAATACGTTGATTGGCGCCCCCAACCTCACAGACGGCGACTGGCTTTATGGCAATACCGGCGCCGACATCACCGCGTCGATCCACGACGGTCGCAGCGGCGTGATGCCGCCCTGGGCCAGCCTGGGCGAGGACAACGTCAACAACCTCGTGCAATTCGTGCTGAGCCTGTCCGGTGCGCAACACGACGCGGCCAAGGCGGCAGCCGGCCAGCCGATGTTCGCTACCTGCGCCGCTTGCCACGGCGCCGAGGGCAAGGGCAACCCGGCGCTGGGCGCACCGAACCTCACCGATGACATCTGGCTATACGGTGGCACCGTTGCAGACATTCGCCAGACCATCCATGACGGACGCCAGGGCCACATGCCGGCATGGGACACGCGCCTGACCGAGAACCAGATCCACGTACTTGCCGCGTACGTCTACCACTGGTCGCACCCGACTGATGATGACAAGCAATGACAACACGCGCCACGCCGGATCGGCGTGGTATCACCAGCCGGTACTGTGGCTGGGCATCGCGGTCTTCGCCGCGTCGCTGGCTGGCTGCGTGTGGCTCATCGTGGTCAGCGTGCGTTATGCCGACACCCCGTTAGACACGTCCCAAGCGGTGTTCGGCGTGCCGGTCAGCGCACACAGCGCGGCGCAACCACCCACTGATCCACCGCCATGACCATCGCCGCGACTTGGACGGACCCCCGGCTCGCTGCCCAAGTCTTGCGCGAGCGCGGCGATGGTTACAGCGAGATCGCGTTGCACGTCGAGGCCCTGCACGACGCGCGCCAGGTACTCTGGCTCGAACAACGGATCAATGCGCTGGCGGGGGTGCGGCGAGTCGCGATCGATCGCGCGGGCCGTCGCGTGCGAGTGGTGTGGCAGATGCAGCACACCTCCCTGCCAACCCTGCTCGACAACTTCGCCGCTGCCGGCTGCCCGGCGCAGCCGCTGCGTCACGACGAGATCGAGGATGCGCGCGCTGCCGAAATGCACGACGCGCTGAAACGCATGCTGGTCGCCGGCATGTGTGCGATGCAGGTGATGGCGTACGCGTTCGTGATCTACATCGGCGTGGTCGATTTCGTCGATTTCAGTACGCGCAACCTGTTCCGCTGGCTGGGTCTGCTCACCACGATTCCGCTGGTGTTCTATTCGGCGAGATCGTTCTTCAGCGGTGCGGCGCGTGAGCTGCGCGGCCGTCGACTTGGCATCAACCTGCCGGTAGCGCTCGCGGTCGCCCTGGTGTTCGCCGCCAGCGTGATCAACACGCTGCGCGGCAGCGGCGAGGTCTACTTCGACTCGGTCAGCATGTTCGTGTTTTTGCTGCTCGGCGCCCGCTACCTGGAACTGCGCTCGCGCCATCGCGGCAACGCGCAGGGCGACGCCTTGATCGACGCCACTCCGTTGCTGGCGCAGCGGCGAAGTGCCGATGGCGAGCTGGAGACCGTCGCTGCCCTGAATCTCGCCAGCGGCGATCGCGTGCATATCGAAGACGGCGGCACGGTGCCAGCGGACGGCGTGCTGGAAAGTGCCTCGGTACAAGTGGACGAGGCACTGCTCTCCGGCGAATCGCGCCCGCAGCAACGTCAACGCGGCGAACGGCTGGTGGCCGGCAGCGTGCTGCTGACCGGGCCGGCGGAGCTGCGCGTCGAGCACGGTGGTGCGGACACCGGCTTGGCGCGGCTCGGCGCACTGGCCGCGCGCGCGCGCCAGGCACGCAGCTTGATCGCCGGCAGCGATCGGGACGTCACCCGTTTCGTGCGGCGTGTGCTGCTGCTGACCGTACTGACCGCGCTGGGCTGGTTGCTGGTCGATCCCTCGCGCGCGTTCGATGCGGCGATCGCGGTACTGGTGGTCGCGTGTCCCTGTGCGTTTGCGCTGACCCTGCCGGTCACGCTGACCCGCGCGCTGGGCCAGCTGGCCCGCCAGCACGTGCTGGTCACCGACGGCAACGCCCTGCTCGCGCTCGCGCACGTCGACCATGCGCTGTTCGACAAGACTGGCACGCTTGCCGTGCCCCGGTTCGACACCGCCGCCACCGAACCACTGCGCGGCGATTCGCGCGAACAGGTGCTGGCGTGGGCCATGGCGTTGGCGAGCGAGAGCTCGCACCCACTGGCGCGTGCGCTGACTGAAGCGACACGCGGGGCCGTGGCACCGTTGCAGGCGCAAGATGTGTGGGCAACGCAGGCTGCGGGTATTGAAGGCACGGTGGATGGCCGCGTGCTGCGCCTCGGTCGCGCCCGTTTTGCGCTCGCCAGCAACCCGATGGATGCACGGCTGGCCGAAGACGCGTTGGTGCTCGCCGACGAACACGGCGCGTTGGCCCGCTTCCACTTTCACGAACAACCACGTACCGACGCACGTTCGACCCTGCGGCAACTGCGTCGCGAGGGTGTCGGCCTCAGCGTCGCCAGCGGCGACAGTGCCGACCGTGTCGCCGCGCTGGCCACACGCCTCGACATCGACGACTGGCACGCACGCCAACTGCCTACCGACAAGTTGGCACGCCTGCGCTCGCTGCAGGCCGACGGGCACACCGTGTTGGCGGTGGGTGATGGCAGCAATGACGCCCCGCTGCTGGCCGCCGCCGAGGTTTCCGCCGCCTTGACCAGCGGCACCGACCTGGCCCAGTCACAGGCCGACTTGCTGCTGCTGGATGGCCGTCTGGACGGACTGCTGCAGGCCCGCGCGATCGCCGTGCGGCTGCACGAGGTGGTGGGCCAGAGCCGGCGCTGGGCCTTGCTCTACAACCTGATCGCCGTGCCGTTCGCAGCGTTCGGCCTGGTACCACCATGGCTGGCCGCCATCGGCATGTCGCTGAGCTCGCTGGTGGTGGTGTTGAATGCGCTGCGCGTGGGCCGTGAGCGCGCCGCCAACGCCGACCCGGGCCATACCGGACCCACCCGAGCCAGCGAGGCGTCGGCATGAATATCCTGCTGGTCCTGATTCCGGTGACCTTGTTGGTGATCGTGGTGGCGGTAGCGCTGTTCTTCTGGGCGGTTAACCACCAGCAGTTCGACGACCTCGACAGTCCGGCGGTGCTGCCACTGATGGACGAGCCGCCGACCCAGGATGGTCCGCAGGCCGCGACCAGGCCCGCCGAGCACGACGCTGATCAGGCCGACCCATCCCGCTGATTCCCGCGGGCCTGTCGACGCAGAGCCGCCTGCAACAAACGGCGTTGCACACGGTCGTGCCAGGATCCAGGCGCGTCCAGGCCCATGCGCTGCAGCGCCGCTGCCTCGCCGTCGGCAACCGCTCCCGGCCGACATAGCGCGCGCAGTAACTGCCAGCGCCCGCGCCAACGCTGGCTGCTGTTTTGCAGCCAATCCAGCGCCGGCAGCAAGCGTTGCTCGACCTCATCGAAATCGCTACCGAACGGAAATGCCGGCAGCTGGCCCTTGCTCCGGAACGGCGCCAGTGCTTCGTGCAGATACGTCGGCAGGTGGCGGCGCCAGCCAGCCGGCGGCACGAAGTCCGCGGCCAGTTTGCCGTGCGATTTGGCCTCGGCGCACAACGCATCGAGGAAACGGGCGTCGCAGATGGAAAGCATCGCCTCGATGCACTCGCTGTCGCTCTTGCCGCGCAGGTCCGCGATGCCATATTCAGTGACCACGATATCCCGCAGGTGGCGCGGAATCGTGGTCTGGCCATAATTCCAACGGATATTGCTCTCGATGCCGCCGGCATGCTTGCGGGTGGCGCGCAGCAGCAGCACCGAGCGCCCGCTTGGCAGTTCGTGCGCCATCGCCACGAAGTTGTATTGCCCGCCGACGCCGCTGACCACCGCACCGTTCTCCAGCGTGTCGGAGACCGCCGCGCCGAGCAGGGTCGCCATCATGCACGTGTTGAAGAATCGGGCGTCGCGCCGTTGCAGCATCGACAGTGCCTGATGTTCGCCGTACAGCTGATTGACGTTGGAGACCGCGCACATGTCGATCGCATCCGGATCGGCGGTCTCAGTGCTGTCCAGCCACTCATACAGTTCCTGCGAGCCCAGGAAGAACGCGCCGCGCAGGTAATGGCCACCCGGCGTGGCCGGGTTCAGCCGGCCAGCTACCGACGCGCGCTCCAACGCCAGGTTGTCCCAGCTTCGGCGCTTTAGAATGCCGCCGCGCTGCAGGTGCATGAAGCCATCCATCACCATCTCGCTGGCGCCGTACAGGCCGCTCTCGAACGGGGTCAGCCCACCCAGCCCGCCGGCCTGCGCGTGGGTGCTGCCGGCCGGATCGAGCGCCACCAGCATGCAGCGCCACGCGGTGTTCTCGTGCTGGCGCAGCAACAACCCCTTGACCAGCGCATCGGACAGCGCGCCGATGCCGATTTGCAGACAACCACCGTCCTTTACCACCGTGCTGGCGTGCAGGCCGATCGCATATCCGGTGAGGTCAACCGGCAACCGCGGCAGCGCGAACAGGCGCGGCGAGGTCTCCGGCTGCAACGCCACGTCGAAATAACCCGCCGGCACTTCGGCATCGCCGCCGAGATAAGGCAGGTCTGGATGCACCACGGCCACGCACAACGGTCGCGGCGAACCCGCGAGCTGAACCTGGCGCAGGAAGTCCAGGGTCAGGTCCGGATTGCAGGACAGACTGTAATGCACGCCATCGGCGCCTTCGCGTCGCGCCACCAGTTGCACCAACAAGTTGATGTCCTGCACCGCCAGGTCACGCGCGACGTGGGTGTAGTTCTGGCTGATGTAGCTGCGCTGGGCGCTACCTGAATGCAGCAACGCACCGGATTGCAGGTAGAACTCGTGCACGGCCACGTTGGATGGCAACGCATCGCGTGCCTGATCCAGCGCGTACTGCGGGTCGACCGCATCGGCGCCGAAGTGCCGATCGAGAAACGGCTGCAGGAAGCGTTGTTCCAGCCCCGGCTTCGGCTGCGGCCGGGTCAACGAGAGCGCCGTGTACAACCGCATCGAACGGGTCGGATTGGCCGCGGTGAGCCGGTACAGCGCATTGAGCAAGCCATGCGGCTTGCCCAGGCCCAACGGCGCGGCGATGCGCAGATCCGGCCCCAGCGCATCGGCGAGGTCGCTGGCACAGGCGTCGGTGTCGCAATAGGACGGCTTGGCGGGCATGCCAGCGATCATGCCAGAAGCTGCCACGACGGCGCATCCACAGACCATCGCCTACACTCCCGGTATGCCTACTCCGCTGCTGCCCTCCTCCTCGTCGAGCCGCCTGCTGGCGCAGCAGGCACTCAGCCGCGCCGCCGGGGCGCCCTTGCTCAACGGCAATGCCGTGGAACTGCTGATCGACGCCGCGGCCAACTACACTGCCTGGCTCGAAGCGATTCGCAGCGCCCGGCAACGCGTGCTGCTGGAGAACTACATCATTCGCGACGACGTCGTCGGTCGCGAGTTTCGCGATGCGCTGGTGGAACGGGCGCAGTCGGGTGTGTTCGTCGCCGTCGTGGTCGACTGGTTTGGCTGTATCGGCCAGTCGCGCAGCGGATTCTGGGCACCGTTGCGGGCTGTGGGTGGTGAAGTGCGTGTGTACAACCCGCCGCAACTGGGCCAGCCATTCAGTTGGCTCAGCCGCGATCATCGCAAGTCGCTGGTGGTCGACGGCACGACCGGCTTCCTCTCCGGCGTGTGCATCAGCGCGAAATGGCTGGGGGATCCCGAACGCAACGTGCCGCCCTGGCGCGACACCGGCGTGGCGCTACGCGGCCCGGTGGTCGCCGAGCTGGAAGCCGCATTCGCGCAAAGTTGGGGCGAGATCGGCGCGGCGCTGCGCGAATTCTCCTCTCCGTCGGGCTCGGCCACGGCACCGGGCGAGATTTCGCTGCGCCTGATCGCCACCCAGCCCGCCACCGCCGGCATGTACCGGCTGGACCAGTTGATTGCCTCGTTGGCGCGCCAGACCCTGTGGCTCACCGATGCGTACTTCGTGGGTGTGGCGCCTTACGTGCAGGCCCTGGTCGCGGCGGCCCGGGATGGCGTCGACGTACGCCTGCTGGTGCCCGGCAGCAGCGACATCCCCGCCGTGGCGGGCGTGTCGCGATCGGGCTACCGACCGCTGCTTAAGGCCGGTATCCGGGTGTTTGAATGGAACGGCTCGATGCTGCACGCCAAGACTGCGGTAGCCGACGGGCAATGGGCGCGGGTGGGGTCGTCCAACCTCAACATTGCCAGCTGGTTGGGCAACCAGGAGCTGGATGTGGCGATCGAGGATGCCGGCTTCGCCGGCCAGCTTGCCGCCCAGTACGAAGACGACCTGGCGCACGCCACCGAGATCGTGTTGGCACCGCATCGTCGGCGTGGCCGCAGCGAACGGGTATGCAGCAGCGAAACGAGGCCGCCGAGGGTGCGCCATGGCGGCGGCAGCTCCAGCCGCGCCGCCGCCGGTGCATTGCGCATCGCCAACAGTGTGGGTGCGGCGCTGACCCACCGGCGCGTGCTCGCCTATACCTCGGCCAAGCCGTTGTTCGTGGCCACCCTGGTGCTGGCGGCACTGGCCGTGGTGGCGATCCTGTGGCCGGCCTGGATCGGCTGGCCGTTCGCACTGCTGTGTGCCTGGTTCGCGCTCAATCTCGGGATTCACGGCTGGCGTGTGCATCGGCAACGCCTTCAACGCGAATCCGAAGACGCCTGACGGTTGTGGCCACTACTTCAAGCGCTTCCTGCGGCTTATGTCTCAAGCAGATGTTTTTTAAAGACTTGATTAACCCTGCATGTTAGGCTCGCAGCCCTATGTCTGGATCACCTGACGACGCCACGCCACGGCATGTGCTGACCCCCAGCTCGCTCAATCGGCTGGTGCGCGACCTGCTGGGCGATGCGCTGCCGCAGGTATGGATCGAGGGCGAGCTGTCGAACGTGGCCCGGCCGGCCTCCGGGCATCTGTACTTCACCCTGAAGGACAACGCCGCCCAGGTGCGCTGCGCGATGTTCCGGGCGAAGGCCTCGACCCTGCGCTTTCGGCCAGCCGACGGCTTGCAGGTGCTGCTGCGCGCCAAGGTCGGGTTGTACGAGGCTCGGGGCGAGTTCCAGCTGGTCGCCGAGTACATGGAACCGGCCGGCGAAGGCGCCCTGCAGCGCGAGTTCGAACAGCTCAAGGCACGGCTCGACGCCGAAGGGCTGTTCGACCCGGCACGCAAGCGCGCCCTGCCCGTTTTCGCGCGACGCATCGGCGTGATCACCTCGGCCACCGGGGCGGCGATACGCGATGTGCTGAGCGTGCTGGCCCGGCGCTGGCCGCTGGCCGACGTCGAGGTGCTGCCGGTGCCGGTGCAGGGCCGCGAGGCGCCGCCGGCAATCGTCGCGATGCTGCGCAAGGCCTCCGCCAGTAGTCGCTACGACGTGCTGCTGCTGACCCGCGGCGGTGGTTCACTGGAAGATTTGTGGGCCTTCAACGACGAGGCGGTAGCGCGGGCGATCCACGCCAGCAAGGTACCGGTCGTCTCCGCCGTCGGCCACGAGATCGACTTCAGCATCGCCGACTTCGTCGCCGACCTGCGCGCGCCCACTCCTTCAGCCGCGGCCGAACTGTTGGTGCCTGATGCGGTGGCGATCGGCCACCAGTTGCGCCAGTTGCAACAGCGTCTGCTCACCCTGCAACAACGCCAGCTGCAGACGCATGCGCAACGCCTCGATCACTTGCTGGCCCGGCTGCAGACGCAACGACCACAGGCGCGGCTGGCACGCGACCACGAACGGCTGTCAAACCTGCAGCGGCGCCTCGCGGCAGCACTGCGCGAACAAATCCAGCTCCGCCAAAACCAGCTCGAACGACTGCACGGCCGCCTGCTGGGGCAACATCCACGCACCCGTCTGGTGCTGCTCGCGCGCCAGCTGGCCGAACAGGACCAGCGCTTGCGCCGCGCCATCACGCAGCTCCTGGAGCGCCGCGGCACTCGTCTGCAGCACACCGGTCATGGCTTGCACGCGGTCAGTCCACTGGCCACCCTGGAGCGCGGTTACGCAATCCTTTTCGATGCCGGCGGCCATGTACTGCGCTCAGCGAAAGACGTGGCTGCGGGCACTCCGCTGCGCGCCCGCCTGGCTGATGGCGAACTACCACTCACGGTCGGCAAGAACTGATCGAACACGTTCGCTGAACACACCGCGTGTCTATGCTTGAGGTCTTTCGACGGACGACGGACACCATGCTCAACAAGACCTACCCCTACTATCTCGCCAACCAGGCGCAACAACCCAATACCCAGTTGGCCGTGCTGGACAAGTTCAGCGGCAAGCTCGCCACGCGGGTCGCGGTGCCGGACGCAAAAGCCGTCGAGAAGGCGATTACCGCAGCGGTAAAGGCGACCGGGGCGATGCGGAAATTCAAACCCTGGGCGCGCCAGGCTGTCTTGCAGCATTGCGCGAGGCGTTTTGCCGAGCGCCGCGACGAACTGGCCGAGGCGCTGTGCATCGAGGCGGGCAAGCCGATCAAGGATGCGGCCGGTGAAGTTACCCGCCTGATCGAGACATTCCAGATCGCCGCCGAAGAGGCCGTGCGGATCAATGGCCAGACGCTGAACCTGGAACTGGCCAGCCGTCTGGACGGCTATCACGGTTACACCAAGCGGGTGCCGTTGGGGCCGGTGTCGTTCATCACCCCGTTCAATTTTCCGTTGAACCTGGTAGCGCACAAGGTGGCGCCGGCGATCGCCGCCGGCTGTCCGTTCGTGCTCAAGCCTTCGGAAAAGACCCCGGTCGGTGCGCTGATCATCGGCGAGGTACTGGCCGAGACCGACCTGCCAAGGGGTGCGTTCTCGATCCTCCCGCTGGACGGCAGTCATGCCGTACCGCTGGTCGAGGACGAGCGGTTCAAACTGCTCTCGTTCACCGGCGGCCAGATCGGCTGGGAGCTGAAGGCGCGCGCCGGGCACAAGAAGGTGGTGCTGGAGCTCGGTGGCAACGCAGCCTGCATCGTCGATGCGGATCAAGGCCCGCATCTCGCTCGCGTGGTCGAGCGACTGGTGTTCGGCGCGTTCTACCAGTCTGGCCAGAGCTGCATCGGGGTGCAGCGCATCTACGCTCATGCCGACATCTACGATGCCCTGAAGCGCAAGCTGGTCGCCGCCACCAGGAAGCTCAAAGCCGGCGACCCAAAGGACAAGGACGTGTTCCTCGGCCCGATGATCGACGAGGCTGCCGCCGAACGTCTGCATGGCTGGATCCTGGAGGCGAAGCAGGCCGGTGGCAAGATCCTCTGTGGCGGCAAGCGCGAAGGCAACATGCTCGAAGCCACGCTGATGGAGAGTGTGCTGGTCGACGCGAAGGTCAACCGGATGGAAGCGTTCGGGCCGTTCGCCCTGCTCGCTCCGTTCGAGAAGTTCGACGACGCCGTCGCGGCGGTCAACGATTCCGACTACGGCTTGCAGGCCGGCATCTTCACCGACAGCCTCGATCACGCGATGCGCGCGTGGAACGAGTTGGAGCAAGGCGGCGTGATCGTCAACGACATTCCCAGCTTCCGCGTCGACAACATGCCCTACGGTGGCATCAAGCTCTCCGGCCTGGGTCGCGAAGGGCTACGCTATGCGATTGAGGACATGACCGAGACAAGATTGATGGTCATCCGCGAATCCTGAGCCAGCGCCGTTCGACTCTATGCCGCTGCAAGACCCGAGGAATACCGATGCCCCCGAACACCCGCGGCTACGCCGCACAATCCGCCACCACGCCGCTGGCGCCGTTCCGCTTCGAGCGCCGTGACCCGCGCGCCGACGACGTAGCGATCGACATCCTCTACTGCGGCGTCTG
>CAJDTN010000035.1_pt1 | contig 37726 bp, 34 predicted proteins | sample 7389801 | NCBI WGS metagenome assembly CAJDTN01 (sample SAMEA7055653, study PRJEB34461) | soil metagenome | biome: terrestrial ecosystem; feature: Peninsula; material: soil | place: Antarctica | collected 2016
GTGTCCGGGGAGTTCCAGCCACGCGGCCTAAGCACACTGATAGACGCGCACAAGTCGCCGTTGTTGCCGCCGTTGTACTGCCGTGCCAGATCGCACAGCAGCTTGATTGCAGTGCCTCCGCAGGCGCGCCAGTTTGCCGAATCTTGTACCGCGTGAGGAATGGCCGTAAACCTACCGAACTCACGACGCCCTTTGACCTTCTGCCGCCGACTGGGCGTCATGGTGCCACCCCACTACCGCTAGAACCGCCATCAAGGCCACTCCTACCTAGCTCGCGTGGCTTGGCCGGTAGGTCGGTAGCGGGTTGGATGATGTTGTCGGCACACACGGCCTTTTTCAGCCGCCGCGCCCGTTGCATGGCTTCCAGTTTGGAGCCGGTACGCGATGCCAGCGCAAGCCGCGAACGGATAGCCCGCCACCGCGCCGTGATCTTGGGTAAGGCACTGGCAAGGGTGTCCACCAGCACGCTAGGCAGGGATGCCCTTAAACGCGGCCGCAAACGGCTTCGCCTTGCAGGTGTTGCGCTCGCTGCCAATCGTCAAGCGGACATATCGGTGCATTGCAGGTATTGAAGCGCGGGCAACGTGCCGCCCCCTTTCTTTTGGTGTCCAGAGTGTCCGGATTCATGGCGACACCTCGCCCGACAGCACTTCGAGAATGTCATCTAGCTGGTCGGCTACATCAACTACGCAGGGCGGCGGTGTGTCACCCGTCTGCGCGTAGTCCAGTAGGTAACCACGCGCGTCGTCTATGGCGAAATACGCCAGCCGTAGGGAATCACCCTCAAGCGGGCGAACCACCGGAATCGTGACGTGAAATGGTAGGGTCAGGTTCATGCCGCCACCTGCTCTATCAACGCGCGAATGTCTGCCACGCTCCAGCAGGTGATACGGTCGCCCAGCGCGCGGGTCGGCTGAGGATAGCGTCCAGATCGAACGCCCGCCCACCACGTCGATTTACTCACCGGAATAAGTGCGGGAATGGCTGGCGCGGTTGGGGTTGCGGGTTTGCCGACGATCTGCGGCAAGCGCAGGTAGCCGGTTTCGGGGAGTGTATTTGTACGGGTTTGCATGGCATCACCTCTCGTTGGGTGATGCTCAATCTATGTTTCAAAGCGTCGCGCCGGCAGCCCGTATGCGGCGCAGCCCGTGCGCCCTGCGGCGCAGCGCGTAGGTGGTTACTGTCCGGTCAGGTAGCCCCGGATCGTGCGGAAAGACGCGGGGATGATGTTGTCCTTTGCCATCTTCTCAGCAGCGGCATCTTTAGTCAGTGCCTTATGTTGCGCGTACCACTTGCGCGCCATTTCCCTGTTCGCGTTGTGGCCAGAATGACTAGCATGCGCGGCCTTTGTTGCGGCATGAGATCGGGCATCTGCGCTCAACCTTTTTGCGGCACCAAACATTAGCCCTGCGACATGAGTCATGATCTCCATGGCCGACTCTGTGTCGCGTTGCATCACGCTTTTTTTTGCGTCATTGATCGAGTTGTGCGCCCAAGCGAGAAACATCTGAGACATCTCAGAGCTACTCATGGCCTCACGCAAAAGCTGGGTTGAGTGAATCGCAGCACGAAAAGTCTCTGCGTACTCCATTGCACTCATGTCTCGCGGCGTCTGCATGTCTTGAGCAACTTCGCCAGACAAATGATCCATCACGTTTATAGTTCGCTGAAGTTTGCGAGCCTCCCACACCTCGATACCCATGCTTGCGGCAAGATCCTTTACCTTGCCTTCAAACACGGCAGCAGACTTAGTAATTTGCGGTTCTCGTTTATGTCGCGTAATCAAAGCGCACACCCCTGCGCCCCTCTATAGGTGCCGCGCCAGCCGGGGAAGGTGCCCGGTTTTCGGGGATCAGCCTAGGCGCGGCGTGAAACGATCACTTTGCCTTGCGTGTCATTGGCACAACATTACCGCCAGCCTTCAAGGTGTCCAAGTAGTCTGCCCACGCAGCCATCATCTTGCGACGTTCGGCAAGGTGCGCGGTGCGATTGTAGGCGCGGCCGTTCGGATCTTTGACCGCGTGCGCTAGCTGGTGCTCGATGTAGTCCGGCCGGAAGTGCAGCACTTCGTCCAGCACGGTGCGCGCCATTGCCCGGAAGCCGTGGCCGCTCATCTCATCGTTTGCGTAACCCATGCGACGCAAGGCAGACAGCACGGCATTGTCACTCATCGGCCGTTGCGGGCTGCGCGCGCTGGGGAACAGATAACGGCTGCTGCCAGTCAGGGCTTGAAGCTCGCGCAGGATTGCCACGGCTTGCGGCGCCAGCGGTACTAGGTGCGGCTCGCGCATCTTCATTTTCTCGGCTGGCAGGTTCCATTGTGCGGCGTCCAGATCAAACTCCGCCCATTCGGCGTGCCGCAGTTCGCCGGGTCGCACGAACAGCAGCGGCGCCAGCCGAAGCGCACACCTTGTCACGAACGAACCTTGATAGCCCTCTATCGCGCGCAGCAGGCCGCCGATGGCGTGCGGTTCGGTGATGGCGGCACGGTGGGTTTGCTTCACTGGCGGCAACGCACCGCGCAGATCGCTGGCGGGGTTGCGTTCGGCGCGGCCGGTCACGATGGCATAACGGAGTACCTGAGCGCAGTACTGCAAGACACGGTGCGCGGTCTCGACGGCACCACGGTCAACAATCCGATTGACGGTCGCCAGCAGTTCCTTGGCGGTGATATCCGCAATGGGTCGACCACCCAGCCACGGGAAAGCATCATTCTCCAATCGGGCAATGACCTTGCTCGAATGGCCCAGCGTCCATTGCGGCTCATGTTTGGCAAACCATTCGCGGGCGATGACTTCAAAGCTGTTCGATGCGCGTTCCTCGCCGGCTGCCTTTTCGGCCTTGCGCTGTTCGCCGGGATCGACGCCAGCGGCCAGCAGCTTGCGTGCCGCGTCGCGTTTCTCGCGCGCGTCTTTCAATCGAGTGTCCGGGTATGTACCCAGTGCCAGCCGCTTCTCTTTGCCCCCGTGGCGATACTTCAAGCGCCACAGTTTGCCGCCGGCTGGCGAGACTTCCAGGTACAGGCCACCGCCGTCAAAGAAGCGTTGCGGCTTCGTGGTCGGCTTGGCGGTGCGGATGGCTGTGTCAGTGAGTGTCATTTGGGGGCATCCTTCACCGCGTGATGCGGCATGCCCCCGACTATGCCCCCGAAATCAGCCGGATTGCAACGGATGCCCCCACACCATATCGGACAACAAAAAGGCCGGAACCGTTGCTTTTGCTAGGTTTCCCGGCCTTTATTGCACTGCTTTGGATCGTGAGATGGTGGGTCGTCCGGGATTCGAACCCGGGACCAATAGATTAAAAGTCTACTGCTCTACCAACTGAGCTAACGACCCGACGCGCACAACATACCTGGCAGCGGAAACCGTGCGCACGCAACCGGCACGCATCGCAATGGCCACAAGCGCGGCCCTGATCATCGGCCTGATAGCAGCTGACTGTGGTCGAGAAGTCCACGCCCAGGCGTTGACCTTCGCGGGCAATGTCGGCCTTGCCCAGGTTCATCAGCGGCGCGTGGATGCGGATGGCGGCACCTTCGACGCCCGCCCTGGTCGCGAGATTGGCCAGTTTCTCGAACGCATCGATGAAGGCCGGGCGGCAATCCGGATAGCCCGAATAGTCGACCGCATTGACGCCGCACCAGATATCGCTGGAGCCCAGCACCTCCGCCCAGCCCAGCGCAATCGACAACATGATCGTGTTGCGCGCCGGTACGTAGGTCACCGGGATGTCATTGCTGTCGGGTGCATCGAGCGGCACATCGATATCTGCCGTGAGCGCCGAACCGCCGATGCTGCGCAGGTCGATCGCAACGATCTTGTGCTCGACCGCACCCAGCATGGTGGCAACCCGATCAGACGCCGCCAGCTCGGAGTTGTGGCGCTGGCCATAGGCCACGCTCAGCGCGTATACCTGATAGCCCTGCTCCCGCGCCAGCGCAATGGTGACGGCCGAATCCATGCCGCCTGATACCAGCACGACGGCCTTGCGCAACGAACTTTCTGACATGACTAACTTCCACACCCATGTGACCGGTCACCGGTCGCAAACGCCACCGCCGACACCGGCCAGTGCGTCTGACAAAAATGAGTGGAAAAACGTGAGAGAGGAGCAACGGCAAACCGCTCTTCCCGGCTCTCACCAGTTATCCACTCGCCTCTCGCCTCAATGCCCCGGGGCATCGTTCCACAGCAGCTTGTGCAACTGCAGCTGGAAACGCACCGACAACTTGTCGGCAATGATCCACTCGGCCAGGTCACGTGGTCGCAACGCGCCGTGCACGGGCGAAAACAACACCGCGCAGCGACTGGCCAAGCAGTGTTCGGCCAGCATCGCACACGCCCAATCATAGTCGGCGCGGCTGGCGAGGACGATCTTGATCTGGTCGTGCGGCAACAGATGGTCGAGGTTCGACCACAAGTTGCGCCGGCTTTCACCCGAGCCTGGCGCCTTCAGATCCATCACCTTGCGCACGCGCGGATCCACCGCCGAAACATCGAGTGCCCCGGAGGTTTCCAGCGACACTTCGTAGCCAGCGTCGCACAACCTGCGCAGCAGGATCAGGCAACGCTTCTGCGCCAGTGGTTCGCCGCCAGTAACACAGACGTGCTTCGCGCCGTGCGTGGCGACCTCGGCCAGGATGTCGTCGATCGCATGCCAGTCGCCGCCATGGAATGAGTATTCGGTATCGCACCAGACACACCGCAAAGGGCAACCAGTGAGTCGCACGAACACCGTGCGCCAGCCGATGGCGTCGGCCTCGCCCTGGATCGAGTGGAAGATCTCGGTGATGCGCAGCCGCTCGGCAGGAGTCGCGTCAGGCGTGGTGGACGCCACGCGTACGTCATCGCCGCTCATCGCCGACCTCAGTTGCCGGATTGGACTTGCAGGCGCTGCAGGCGCTCTTGCGCCAGACTTGCCGAGTCCGAACCCGGATACCTGGCGATGACCTGCTTCAACGTGGCCTTGGCGGCGGCATTCTGCTTCAGCTCGATCTGGCAGTAGCCGACCTTGAGCAACGCGTCGGGCAGCTTGTCGCTGTGCGGGAATCGATCGACCAGTTGCTTGAACGCATCCAACGCCACCGAGTAGTTGGTGGTGACGAAATACGATTGCCCCAGCCAATACCAGGCGTTCGGCGTCAGGGCATGATTCGGGTACTGCTGGATGAAACTGCGAAACTCGCGCGAAGCGGCCACGTAGTTGCCGGCGCGGATCGACTGAAACGCGGTGTTGTAAGCTGCCTGCGCCGCTGCCGGATCGGCACCGGCACTGCCATTGCCGGAGGCCGTGGCCGGCTGGTCCGACGTTCCGCTGGCACTCGCCGCGGCCGCGGCCGTGGCGGCTGTCGCCGGTTGCGGGCTGCCCGGAGCCGGAGCGCCACTGTTGCCCGCACTACCACCTTCGAGGCGCGCGAGGCGGGCGTCGAGGTCGGCGTACTGGGCCTTGTTCTTGTCGTTGAGGTCTTGCAGCTGGTGCTGCAACTCCTCGATCTGTCCCTGCATCTGGCGCATCTGCGTGCTCAGTTGCTGGATCTGGTTGACCAGGCCAGTGCCATTTTGGTCACGATTCTGTGTTTGCTGCTCCAGCCGGGTGACGCGGTCGGCCAGACTCAGGCGAGAATCCTGGGCGAGGACCGGAAACGCGAACAGCATGGCGGACGCAACCGCGCCCGCCATGCTGAACCTGGCCGAAAAACCCTTAGCCAGTCGCTTCATCCTTACTGCGCCGTGTAGACGATCTCGACGCGGCGATTCTTGCTCCAGCAGTCTTCGTTATGCTGACGGCACACGGGCTTTTCCTTGCCGTAGCTGATCACCGCCATCTGGCTGGCCGAAGCACCATTGGCCTGCAACGCGCTCGACACGGCGTTGCCACGACGCTCGCCCAGGCCCAGGTTGTACTCGCGCGTACCGCGCTCGTCGGTGTTGCCTTCCAGGCGCATCTGTGAAGTCGGACGATCCTGCAGGTACTTGGCGTGACACGCCATGATCTGCTGGAATTCCGGCTTGATCTCAGCCTTGTCGAAATCGAAGTAAACGACGCGCTGACGCAGGCAGGCATCAGTATCGAGGTCGGCAGGGGTGTACTTGCCATCCGACACGGGGGCGACCGACGGCGGTGCGGTCTGTTCCACTGGCGGCTGCGGCTTGACTTCCTGTTTCTTGCTGCACGCAGCTGCACCCACACAAAGCAGGGCAACCAGGGCAATGCGAACGGTTTTGTTCATGGTGAGGTTCCTTAAACGAGTTGAGTTCCGACAAACAGATGACGATATGAGACTACAAAACAATTTCCGCCGGTTGACCGACTGTTATTCTGACATCCGAAAGATCGACAATGCGTGAGGCTGCATTGCCGCTCTGACTGGCGAGGCTGCGACAAGCGCATCCCCGCCGGAAACCGAAACACGCCGATGGCTTCGTTCGGGCCCGCTCCGTGGGCATTATGTCGCCGCACAGTTTGTGCACGGCAACACAAAAATTCAAGGCTCACGGTAAGGTCCCCAGGCTGGCTCCTGGACGTTGCCCTCTGCGAGTTTGAGGCGCTCTCGAACCATCCCGTCACTGGATACGGAATACAAGACCCCACGGGTACCTTCGGTAGCGGAATAAAGCAACATACTTGCATTGGGTGCAAAACTGACTGAGTCGTCCAGCGGACCCGGCGAGATGAAGCGCTGCTGCCCGCCCAAGCTCTGATCCTGAATAACGATACGATACACGCTCCCGCTGCCCTGCACCATGGCAATTTGCTTGCCGTCATAGCCCACCGAAGACTTGGCGTTGTACTGCCCCTGGAAGGTGATTCGCTGGGCGGTGCCGCCGGTCGCCGGAATCTGGTAAATCTGCGGCCGGCCGGAACGATCGGAGGTGAAATAGATGCTGTTGCCGTCAGGTGCCCACTGTGCCTCGGTATCGATGGCAAGGCTGTGGGTCACGCGGGTTTCCTGGTGGGTGGCCAGGTCGATCACGAAGATTTCCGGATTGCCGATGTAGGACAGCGACACCGCCAGCTTCCTGCCGTCCGGCGACCACGCCGGGGCCCCGTTGATGCCCTTGCGCGCGGACACGAGTCGACGCGCGCCCGTGAGGATGTTCTGGATGCGAACGGAGGAATTGCCGTCCTCGAACGAGACGTAGGCGATGCTCGATCCATCCGGTGACCACGACGGAGACAACAGCGACTCGCGCGAACGCACCGCGACCTGCGGGTTGTAGCCATCCGAGTCGGCAACGATCAGCGAGTAGGTCGTATTGTTGCCCAGGCCTACCGCGGTGACGTATGCGATTCGGGTCCAGAATGCGCCGCGCACGCCGGTGATCTTTTCGTAGATCTTGTCGGCCATCCGGTGCGCCACGCCGCGCAGGTCGCCGGCCGGGGTGGTGAAAGTACCACCAAGCAGCTGCTGCTGTTTGTTGACGTCCCAGAGTTCGTAGGTGACGTTGAGCATGCTGTTGCCGGCATCGTTGACGCGCCCGACCACGATGTAGTCCTGCTTGAGCAGGCGCCAGGTGGCGAACTTGATCTCCGAGCCCTGCGACGGGGTCTCCACGACGTCGCTCTTGGCCAGCGAACGGAACTTGCCCGAACGGTTGAAATCGTTGCTCATCACAGCGGCCACGTCGGTCGAGAGCGGCGTACCCCCCTGTTGCGCGAACGGCACGACCACGATCGGCGTAGCCGTCTTGACGCCGCCCACAATGTCCACTGTCAAGGGCGATTGCGCGAGAACGGGTCCTCCAAGCAAGGCCATCGCGGCCAGCAGAAGGAGGGCGATACCGAGGCTGAACTTTCGTGTGGGCTTGATCATTGGGGCCTGAAGGTGAAGGTAAGGTTGCGCTGGAACACGCTTTCAAAGCCCTTGTACGGCAGGGTTTTGGTCCGCAATACGGCGTTCTCGACGGAGCGTCTGCCGGCTTCGTCATAAGGGCAACTGGGGTCGACGGTGGCACTCAACACGTCACCGCCGGGTGATTGCACGATGTGAACTTCGCACGCAACAGCGGGCATGTTATCCGGACGCAGCCAGTTCGGCGTGACCGCATTCTGAATGGCCGCAGCGTACTCGTCGGCCAGACTGCTGTTCGGGCTGTTGTTCCCGGTCTGGCGCTGGGCCGCAGCTGGCAGGTCCGGCTGGCCGTCTTCCCGGGCGTTTTTGAGGTCTTCCATCTGTTGTTTGGCCTGTCTGGCCTTGCTGTCCAGCTGCTTGGTCTGGGCCGAGGCGGCCGCCATCTTGGCGAAGATTGCATCGATCTTCTTCTTTTCCTCTTGCTTCTTCTTCTCTGCCTGGGCGTTCAACTCGGCCTGGCGCTGGCGTTCCTTCTCTTCCTGCAGCTTCTTGGCCTCCTCGGCCTTCAACGCGGCATCCTCGACCACGCGCTCCTGATCGACCGTGTCGGGATGCTTCGGTGGGGGCGGCAATTGGCTGACCGCCGGCTTTTCCGGCGGCGGTGGCGTGGGCGGTGTCACGCTGGGCGGCGGCGGCACCGTATTCGGCACCGGCTTGACCTTGACGGCCTTCGGCGGCGGGCTGCCAGTGGTGCCGATCAGGGTCGCCTCGATGATCGGGCCCTGCAGTTGCAGCGGCTTGGAACAGGTGATCGGGTTCATCCACGTCGGCAGGTGCAGCGCGTTGAAGAAGTTTTCATAGGTCGCGCACGGCAACACCGCGAGGAACAGGAACCCCACGATGCCGATGTGCAGGACGGCGGAGAGTACGACCGCCTTCGGGGTCCCCCTACTTTCGTCCATGCGACGTGCTCTTGCCCTGGTCGGCGGCGGGGCCGGGCTGGCCCATCAGGCCGACCTTGGCCACGCCGGCAGCCTGCAGATCGGCCAGCACCTTGAATACACCACCGTAGGAACCGCGCTCGTCACCACCGACCAGCACGCTGACTTCGGGATTCTCGCGCACGAAGGCGCCTACCTTGAGCTTGAGCGTGTCCGCGTCGACCAGCTCCTTCTTCGCCCCGCTGAGGGTCAGGTACAGCTGGCCGTCCTGCAGCACCGAGACCAGCACCGGGTCCTTCTTCTGCTGCAGCGACTTGGCGTTGGACTGTGGCAACTGCACGTCGACGCTGTTGTTGAGCATCGGCGTGGTGACCATGAAGATGATCAGCAGCACCAGCATCACGTCGATGTACGGCACCACGTTGATCTCGGATTTGAGCTGGTAGCGTTTCTGGCGCCCGGAGGTTCGCATGGTTGCTGCTCCGCTCAGGCCGCGTCGTCGGTCTGGATCTGCCGCTGCAGCACGGAGGAGAACTCCTCCTGGAACACGTCGTAGCGCGAAGCAATGCGCTCGACCTTGGTGGCGTAGCGGTTGTAGGCCCACTGCGCCGGAATCGCCGCGACCAGGCCCATGGCAGTGGCGATCAGCGCCTCGGAGATGTGCGGCGCAACCACCGCGATGGTTACGTCCTTCATGTCGCCCAAGCCCTGGAACGCGAGCATGATGCCCCACACCGTGCCGAACAATCCCACGTACGGACTGATCGAACCGACGTTGGCGAGAAACTCCAGGTTGCGCTCGAGCAGGCCGATCTCGCGTGTGCCGGCCACCTGCATGGCGCGCTCGGAGCTTTCGATCGCCGCGCGCGCATCATGTATCTTGCGCTGGCGCTGGCGAGCGAACTCGCGGAAGCCGGACTCGAAAATGTTCTCGATGCCGCCGCTGTTGCCGTCACGATTGCTGACCTCGCGGAACAACTGGGCCAAGTCGCCGCCGGACCAGAAGCGTTCCTCGAAAGCCTCGGCATCCTCCAGCGCCGCCCGGGTCTGCGTGTACTTGCGGATGATGATCACCCACGACAGGAACGAGAACACCAGCAGGATCAACAGCACCAGTTGCACCGGCAGGCTCGACTCCGCGACCAGTGTGAATACGTTCAGTCCACCATTCATTGCTTGCAGGCTCTCCGAGAATTCGGCTTGGGTTGGTTCAAGGTACTGGTCGCGGGATCAAATCGGGCGGTATCGGTGCCGGCAGCATGCGCACAAGATCGACGCAGGCCACGCGCACGCTGGCGCGAACCAGACAGGTACCGTCCACTTTCACCACCGTCTGGGCGAACAGGATACTGGCAGCGCGCCACGCTGTGACTGCCACCGTGATTGACAGTTCATCATCCAGCAGGGCTGGCTTGAGAAAATCAATCTGCATGTCGCGCACCATGAAGGCCAGCCCGGTCGCCCGTTTGAACGCCATCTGGTCGACCCCGAGTGCCCGCATCCACTCGCTGCGGGCACGCTCCATGAAGCGCAGGTAGCCGGCGTGATAGACCACCCCGCCCGCGTCAGTGTCTTCCCAGTAGACCCGCACGGGCCAATGGAAGGGCGTGACAAGCGGCTCAGACATCGCCGGCATCACCGTTGAACAGGTCTGCCGCCTGCGCCTGGCGCGGCGGCGGCGCCAGCCCGAGGTAACGCCAACCCTTGCTGCTGATCATGCGGCCGCGGGCGGTACGCACCAGGTAACCCTGCTGGATCAGGTACGGCTCGACCACGTCCTCCAGGGTGCCGCGATCCTCGCTCAGTGCAGCGGCCAACGATTCCACGCCGACCGGGCCACCGTCGAAGTTTTCCACGATCAGGCCGAGCAGGCGCCGATCCAGCTCGTCGAAACCCTCCGGGTCGATCTTCAGCATGTCCAGCGCGGCCTGCGCCACCGCCAGCGTGATCTCCCCGTCCGCGCGCACCTCGGCATAGTCGCGCACCCGACGCAGCAGGCGATTGGCTATCCGCGGCGTGCCGCGCGAACGACGGGCGATTTCCTGTGCCCCTTCCGGCGCACACACGATGCCGAGAATGCGCGCTGCGCGTCGCACGATCGCGGTGAGCTCCTCGGCGGTATAGAACTCCAGCCGCTGCACGATGCCGAAGCGGTCGCGCAGCGGAGCGGTGAGCATGCCGGCGCGGGTGGTCGCGCCGATCAGGGTGAACGGCGGCAGGTCCAGCTTGATCGAGCGCGCCGCGGGGCCCTCGCCGATCATGATGTCGATCTGGAAGTCCTCCATCGCCGGATAGAGCACTTCCTCGACCACCGGCGACAGCCGATGGATCTCATCGACGAACAACACGTCGTTCGCCTCCAGGTTGGTCAGCAGGGCAGCCAGATCACCCGCGCGCTCGAGCACGGGACCGGAGGTGGAGCGCAAGTTGACGCCCAACTCGTTCGCGATCACGTGCGACAGCGTGGTCTTGCCCAACCCAGGCGGGCCGAAGATCAGTACATGATCCAGCGCGCCGCCGCGCTTCTTCGCCGCCTCGATATAGATCGATAACTGCTCGCGCACCGCCTGCTGGCCCAGATACTCGGCCAGTCGCTTCGGCCGGATGGTGGCTTCCAGCGCGTCGTCGTCGAGCTGGGCGGCGGCGGTGATGATGCGGGATTCAGTCATGGGAGCATTATGGCAGGCCGACCAGGCACTTGTAGGAGCCTGCTGGCAGGCGATGCTCCGACTCCGATCCACCCCGTGGGATCAAATCGACAGCATCGCCCGCCAGCGGGTTCCTGCCTAGATTTCGACCTGCGCCCCGAGCTCGATCAGCCGGTTGCCGGGGATCTGGAAGAAGGCTGTGGCAGGCAGTGCGTTGCGGGCCATGAAGACGAACAGCTTGTCGCGCCAGCGCACCATGCCGGGACGACGCTCGTTGGAGACGATGCTTTCGCGCGACAGGAAGAACGTGGTGTCCATCATGTCGAAACCCAGGCCCTCACGCGTGCACTGCGACAACGCCAGCGGGATGTTGGGATCCTCGGCGAAGCCGAAGCGCAGTTCCAGGCTGTAGAAATCGTCGCTCATCGAGGTGATCTGGATCCGTTCTTCGGCATCGGCCACCGGCGTCTCCAGGATCGCCACCGTCAGCAGCACATTGCGTTCGTGCAGCACCTTGTTGTGTTTGAGATTGTGCAACAGCGCGTGCGGTACGGCCTCCTGGTTGGCGGTGAGGAACACCGCCGTGCCGGGCACCCGGATCGGCGGATGCTCGGTCATGTTCTCGATGAATGGCGCCAGCGCCAGGCCACCCTGCTTGATCTCGCGCACCACCAACTCGCGGCCGCGGCGCCAGGTCGTCATCACGGTGAACAGAACCAGGCCAAGCACCAGCGGGAACCAGCCGCCATCGGGGATCTTCAGCGTGTTGGCGCCGAAGTAGCTCAGATCGACGATCAGCAAAAGCAGCGCCACCAGGATCACCGACATGCGACTCCATTGCCACATGCGACGCGCCACGATCATGGTCAGCACGGTGTCGATCGCCATCGTGCCGGTCACCGCGATGCCGTAGGCACCGGCCAGTGCGTTGGATGAGCCGAAGCCGATTACGGTGGCGAGCACGGCCACCATCAAACCCCGGTTGACCCACGGCAGGAAGATCTGTCCGATCGCCTCACGCGAGGTGTGCACGACCTGCATGCGCGGCAGGAAGCCCAGCTGGATCGCCTGTCGGGTCACCGTGAACGCGCCGGAGATCACCGCCTGCGACGCGATCACGGTCGCCGCCGTGGCCAGCCCGATCATCGGATACAGACCCCACGACGGCACCGAGTAGTAGAACGGGTTGGCGATCGCATCCGGATGAACCAGCAGCAGACCGCCCTGGCCGTAGTAGTTGAGCAGCAGCGCCGGCATCACGAAACCGAACCACGCCGCGCGTATCGGATAGCGCCCGAAGTGGCCCATGTCGGTGTACAAGGCCTCCGCGCCGGTCACGCACAGCACCACCGAGCCGAGCGCCAGGATCGAGGTCTTGCCATGGGTCATGAAGAAGTTCACGGCGTGCCAGGGATTGAGCGCGCGCAGCACGCCCGGCGCCTGGATGATGTTGTGCACGCCGATCACCGCCAGCGCCAGGAACCACAGCACCATGATCGGCCCGAACAGCACGCCGATCCGGGCGGTGCCATGGCGCTGCAGCCAGAACAGGCCGAGCAGGACCACGACCGAAATGGGCACGACCCAGTGGGCGAGTCCGGGCGCCGCCACCTTGAGGCCCTCGACGGCGGAAAGTACCGAGATCGACGGCGTGATCACGCCGTCGCCGAAGAACAGGGCCGCGCCCAGCAAGGCCATCAGCATGATCACCCGACGCGCGCGCACCGACCGGCCCGCAGCGCGTTGGGCCAGGGTCATCAACGCCATGATGCCGCCTTCGCCCTTGTTGTCCGCGCGCATCACCAGGCTGACGTATTTCACCGCCACCACGATGATCAGCGACCAGGTGATCAGCGACAGGATGCCCAGCACCGTGCTCGGCAGCGGGTGCAGTCCGTGATCGGGCAGAAAGGTTTCGTGCATCGTGTACAGCGGGCTGGTGCCAATGTCGCCGAACACCACCCCGATCGCACCGAGCACCAAGGTAGACTTCGCACCACGGCTGTGGTCGGTGTCGCTGGCAGAGGATGACTCCGCCTGATCCTGCTCTCGTTCGCTCATGGAAATCCTGGCCGCCTAGTTGCCCAGCGCGGCGCGCAGCGCCTTGCGGATAATGGTTTCGGCGCCGTCGCCTTCGGCGGCAACTTTCTGCACCAGCCGGCTCACTTCAGCCGGCTTGTAGCCCAGTTGCTGCAACGCCACGGTGGCTTCACCGGCGGCATCGAGCGGCGCGCCGGCACCGGACAGGGGGACACCCGGCACGGTGGACATGCCGTCGAGACGATCGCGCAACTCCACCACGATGCGTTCGGCGGTCTTCTTGCCGATGCCGGGGATCTTGGTCAGAGCGACCACGTCGCCGGCATGGACCAGTCGGGCGAAGTGGTCGGTGGAAACGCCGGAGAGCACGGCCAAGGCGATCTTCGCGCCGATCCCGCTGACCTTGAGCAGGTTGCGGAACAGTACCCGCTCGCTCTCGCGCAGGAAACCATAAAGGGTGACGCTGTCTTCCTTCACCGCATGATGAGTGAGCAGGATCACTTCCTTGCCGAGTCCTGGCAGGTCGTAGATCGTGGACATCGGCGCCTCGACCTCGTAACCGATGCCGCCGACCTCGACCAGCAGCGACGGGGGATGCTTGGAAATCAGGGTGCCGCGCAGTCGCCCGATCATCGGCGTCGCCTCCAGGCGGTGCGTGGAATGCCGACCCGGACCAGGCTGGCGCGAGTGTGAGCATGGGTCACCGCGATCGCCAGCGCGTCGGCCGCGTCCGCCTGCAGTGGTCCCTTCAAGCCGAGCAGCACGCCCACCATGTGCTGAACCTGGGTCTTGTCGCTGCGGCCACTGCCGACCACGGCCTGCTTGACTTCGGTTGCCGCGTATTCGTGCACCACGATCCCCCGACTGACCACCGCGCAGATCGCGGCGCCGCGCGCCTGCCCCAGCTTCAGCGCCGAATCCGGATTGCGCGCCATGAACACGCGCTCAATTCCGCACTCGATCGGCTGGTGCGCGGCGATGATGTCACACAGTTCGTCAAAGATGCGTTTCAGGCGCAGCGGGAAACTCGCCTCGCCAGCCACCACCAACGCGCCGTGAAAGACATGAGCGAGATTGCCCTTGTCGTCCACATCGATGATGCCGACGCCAGTGCGCTGGCTGCCGGGGTCAATGCCGATGATTCTCACGCCTCGGGATGACCAGCCGTTCGGCTGTGGAGAGTCGGGATTCGGGATGGGAGATTCGTCAGTCACACGCGACACCGAGCTTTGCAGCATCCATGCAGGACAACCGCGGCGTCGAGCCGCGCAGCAGGCTACATGCCGCATGCTGTTGCATTTGCGAATCGCGAATCCCGAATCCCGACATCACGCTGCAGGCAGCAAGGCGTTGTGCGACACCTCACTCACGTCATCCAGTGAATCGAGCTTGTCGAGCAGATCGTGCAGCGGCTCGAGCGCGTCTTCCGGCACTTCGACGCGGTTGTTGGGGCGCATCACCACGCCGGCGTGCGCGGCATTCAGGCCGGCATCGGACAGCGTCTGCTGCACTGCTTCGAAACTCTCCGGCGCGCACAGCACGACGCTTTCGCCATGCTCGTTGATCACGTCGTCGGCACCGGCTTCAAGCGCGGACTCCAGCACGAATTCCTCGGCGCTGGCCTTGTTGTCGGTGGCGAACACCAGTTCCCCGCAGTGGGTGAACTGGAACGCCACCGAGCCCGACGTACCCAGGTTGCCGCCGTGCTTGGACAGCGCAAAGCGCACTTCGGCCACGGTACGGGTCGGGTTGTCGGTGAAGCAGTCGATGATCAGCGCGATGCCGGCCGGACCGTAGCCCTCGTAACGCAACTCCTGCATGTCTGCGCCGCCGTCGATGCCGGAGCCGCGCTTGATCGCACGCTCGATGGTGTCTCTGGTCATGTTCGCCGACAGCGCCTTGTCGACCGCCGCGCGCAAACGCGGATTGCCGGCCGGGTCGGCCACGCCGGCACGGGTGGCGACGGTGATTTCGCGGATCAGCTTGGTGAACACCTTGGCGCGCTTGGCATCTTCGGCATTCTTGCGACCTTCGATCGATGGACCCCTACCCATGACGATTCCTGCGCGACGCGATTGGACAAGCCGACAATTTTACCCGAAATCAGCTGGCGTGCCGGCGGCACCGCCACGGCCGCTCAAGGCAAGGACGCAGGAAAACGCCCGGCGTGCAGGAATTCCGCCACCAGCCGCGCCACTTCCGGCGAAAACAGCAGGCTGGTGTGGTTGGACTCCACCACGCAGTGGTCGGCAAGACCCGGCAGGCGGGTCTCCGCCACCGCTACCGTGCCATCGTGCTCGCCCTCGAAACGGCCAAGCACCGCGCCCAGGCCCAGCGGCATGCGACCGGCGACCACGCCGACCTCGCGTCCCCCGTCCCAGCGCTCGAAACCCTGCTCCATCAGCTGTCGATTGTGACCCAGCAGGATCTCGGCGCCACGGCCCCATCGCGCCATGCCACGGGCAGCGGCGCTACCACGCAGTGGTGAGCCGAGGCAGACGATACGCCCCGGTGGCAACGTGTCGGGCCCGCTGCATGCGCGCAGCGCCAGCAAGCCCCCCAGGCTGTGCCCGACCAGGTGCACGGCATCAGCCTCGTCCGCCAGGTCGGCCATGCGGACATGCAGGCGGTCGAGAATGCGCTGCTCGCTTGCCGCCACGCTCAGGTAATCGAAGCGGTGCACGCGGAACCCTGCTTCCATCAGGCGATGGTGCAGCATGGACAGCGCGAAACCGCGCATCCACAGGCCATGCAACAGGATCACGTGCTCAGACATCGTGCCACCGGGGCTGGGACGAGATGGGAGAGATGGCCGCGTGCCAAAGATGTACTCCAGCCCATCGTAGTAGCCGCGCAACCAGCACCGATAGCGGGTGCGGCCAAACCCTCAGCGACAACACAACAGCCGCTCAGCCCTGGGCCACCCCGTCCGCCACCCGCACATGCAGCTCTTTCAACTGCGAGGCGGCGATCGGCGATGGCGCGTCAGTCATCAGATCCTGCGCGCTGGTGGTCTTGGGGAAGGCGATCACGTCGCGGATGGACTCGGTACCGGCCATCAACGCGGCAATGCGGTCGACGCCGAATGCGATGCCGCCATGCGGTGGCGCACCAAACTTCAGCGCCTTCAGCAGGAAGCCGAATTTCGCCTCGGCTTCCGCGGCACCGATGCCGAGCAGCTCGAACACCGCGCTCTGCATGTCGGGGCGGTGGATACGGATCGAACCGCCACCGATCTCGTTGCCATTGAGCACCATGTCGTAGCCACGACTGACCGCCGTGGCCGCGTGCGCGCGCAAGTCGGCAATGTCGTCGATCTTCGGCGCAGTGAACGGATGATGCAGGGCGACGTATCGCTGCTCCCCGGCATCGTATTCAAACATCGGAAAATCGGTGACCCACAGCGGCTTCCAGCCCGCTTCGAGCAAGCCACGATCCTTGCCGATCTTCAGGCGCACCGCACCCATGAAGTCACTGACCGTCTTCCATGCACCGGCGCCGAAAAACACGATGTCGCCGGCCTGCGCCGCAGTAGCCTTGAGCACACCCTCCAGCGCCGCTTCGTCGAGAAACTTCGCCACCGGCGACTTGATGCCCTCGCGCCCTTTCGCCAGGTCCTCGACCTTGAGCCAGGCCAGGCCCTTGGCGCCATAGCGCGAGGCGTACTCGGTCAAGCCGTCGATGTCCTTGCGCGACAGCGCAGCGCCGCCCGGGACGCGCAATGCCGCCACCCGGCCGGCTGGATCGTTGGCCGGCTCGGCGAACACCTTGAACTCAACGTGCTTCAACCACTCAGCCACGTCGACCAGTTCCAGCGCGATGCGCAGATCCGGCTTGTCCGAGCCGAAGCGGCGCATTGCCTCCATCCAGGTCATGCGCGGAAAACTGGCATCGAGCTCCGCTTTCTGCACTTCGCGGAACACATGGCGGATCAGGTCCTCCACGAAGTCCTGCACGTCCTTTTCCTCGACGAAGGCAAATTCGATGTCGAGCTGGGTAAACTCCGGCTGACGATCGGCGCGCAGATCCTCGTCGCGGAAGCAGCGGGCAATCTGGTAGTAGCGGTCGAACCCGGCCACCATCAGGATTTGCTTGAATAGTTGCGGCGACTGCGGCAGCGCGTAGAACTGCCCCGGATGCACGCGGCTCGGCACCAGGTAATCCCGCGCGCCTTCGGGGGTGGCCTTGGTCAGGATCGGCGTCTCCACATCCTGAAATCCGCGCTCGTCGAGATAGCGGCGCAGCACCTGCACCAGGCGAATCCGCTTGCGCATCATGGCCTGCATTTCGGGGCGGCGCAGGTCGAGGTAGCGGTACGTCATCCGCATGTCCTCGTTCGGGTTCTCGTGCAACGCGAACGGCAGATCCTTCGCCGTGTTGAGGATTTCCACCGTGTCGGCCAGCAACTCCACGGTGCCGGTCTTCAGCTTGTCGTTTACCGACAGCCGGCGACGCAGGGTGCCGGTGACGCGCAGGCAATATTCGTTGCCAAGCTCACTGGCGACCGCGAAGGCCGCCGCATTTTCGCGCTCGATCACGACCTGCGCCAGGCCCTCGTGGTCGCGCAGGTCGACGAAAGCCACATGCGCCTGCAGGCGGATCGTGTTGACCCAGCCGCACAGGGTCACGGTCTGGTCGATCAGGGTCTCATCGATGAGGCCGCAATAATGCGTGCGCATGCGCTGGAAACTCCGGGCCGCAAGGCGGCGTAAACGAGTGAAAAGACCCCGAAGTTTAGCATTGCCACGGCGGCAGCGAGAGGTCAGTGCCAGGCGCGGCGATCAACGTACCCGCTGGAGGCAGGCCGGATATGGCAGCTACCAGCGTCGATCGACCAGGAACTGACCGCGACAACCGTGATCAACCCACACCCCGGCACGATTCCAGCCCCAGCTGTAACCCTCGGTGCACCGGGCGTCGGACATGCGCCGCACCAGCTGTACCCGACCGCGCCGACCGACATCGACCCTGCACATTTGATAACGTTTCTTGTTGCTGTCGCACTGCAGGCGAATCGATCGATCCCAGTCCGGCCCCGGTCGCCAACCACCCTCATATCCGGGGCGGTCGTAGCCAGGGCGGCCATGGTCGGAGTAGCCATGGCGGGCCGCGGCGAACAGGCCGCGGCAACCACGATCCACCCACAGGCCATGCCGGTCCACACCCCAGCTGTGGCCACGAATGCAAGCGCCCTTCGATTCCTGCTTGACCAGTTCGGCATCTCGCCACGGCATGTTGCAACGGTTGAACTCACCGTTGTTGCTTTCGCAGCGGACAGGGCGGTTGCCCTGCGCCTGCACCGGCAAGGTCGCGGTCAGCGACCAGATCGCTGCCACCGCGGCGAAGACAGACAGTTGGATATCTCGTGACACAGACATCGGCGTTGCTCCGGTTGCGGCTGCTTCCCCTGGCTGGACACCACTCTACCAAGCGAAGCGACTGGCGACGCTTCGATCAGGTCGCCGCGTTGCCTGCGACAGACTTGCCTTCGGAGGCAGCGGGAGGCGTCGAGGAAGATGCCACCGCAGCGCTGGCGGGCTTTTCAGCCGTCGGTTTGGGCGCCCCGCCACCGTCGGCCAGATTGTGTTTCTTGTCGCTGGCGGCCTTGAAATCCGTCTCATACCAGCCGCTGCCGACCAGGCGAAAATACGGAGCGGTGACGCGACGATGCAACTGCTCGGCGTGACAGGCCGGGCAGGCCGTGGGATCGGTGTCGGAAAGTTTCTGAAGGTGATCGAAGCGATGCCCGCAACCGCTGCATTCGAATTCGTAAATGGGCATGTGAACTCCGGAGGTGTAGCCAATCAAGCCTTGTCGCGATCCATTATCAGGGCGTTGACACCGTTTTCAATATATCGGTACCTGCGCGGCATTGACGCCGCCCACCCGCCAGTTTGCACCATGAATGCGCCAATCGCCCGTAGAACACGCGCCGCCCCCGTACCGGTTCTGGCAAACGGACGTCTATACGTCAATTGACGAACCCTGGCCCTTGGCATAACCTGCACTTGCTGCACTGCAGCACCCCTGTCCCGGAGACTGCCCATGAGAATGCGTCCCAACCATTTCGTTCCGACAAGTCTGTCTGCTGCCGTACTGTTCGCGCTTTCCAGCGCCGCCCTCGCGCAGGACCCCGCTCCGGCGGCGCCGGCCAAGGCCAAGGACCTCAGTGCGGTGATCGTGACCGGCACCCGCGCGAGCGACCGCACCGTGAGCAGCTCGCTGACCCCGATCGACGTGGTATCAGCCAAGGTGTTGCAGCAGACGGGTACCACCGATCTGCCCACCGCCCTTGCCCGCATCATTCCGTCGCTCAACTTCCCGCGCCCCGCCGCTGCCGACACCGCCGATACCCAGCGCCCGGCGCAACTGCGCGGGCTCTCGCCGGACCAGGTACTGGTGCTGGTGAACGGCAAGCGCTGGCATCCCGGCGCGATCCTGCTGAACAACGGCGTGATTGGCCGCGGTTCGCAATCGGTGGATCTCAATACCATTCCGCTGTCGGCGATCGATCACATTGAAGTGCTGCGCGATGGCGCTTCGGCGCAATACGGCTCTGATGCGATCGCCGGCGTCATCAACATCATCCTCAAGGGCGGGGCGAAGGGCGGCGACGTCGAGGTGAGCGGCGGCCAGTATTCCGCGGGCGATGGCCGGCAATGGCAGGGCTCGGCCAACGCCGGCATTCCGCTCGGCAACGACAAGGGTTGGCTGCGCCTCGCGGTGCAGAACGGCAACCAGGATCACACCAACCGCGCCGGGCCGGACAAGCGCGCCGGCTTTCCCGAACTTGGCGTGAATTTCCGCCAGGGTGACCCGGACGTGCATGACACCAACGTGCTGCTCAACATGCAATACGACCTCACGCCAGGCCTGCAGTTTTACGCGTTCGGCCACTACGGCCGCCGCCAAAGCACGTCGCCGGCATTTTTCCGTTACGGCAACAACTCGCCAAAACCGAACAATCCGCTGATCGGCGCGGTGTATCCCGACGGCTTCCTGCCGCTGGAGCACGCTGACTCCACCGACCAGTCGCTGGTGGCGGGCCTGCGCAGCACATTCAACGGCTGGCGCTGGGACCTGAGCGGCAACTTTGGACAAAACCGCGTCTCCTACGAAACTCGTCACAGTCTCAACTATGCCTACCTGAATGATTTCGGCAACACACCGACGGCATTTCACGACGGCATCCTGAAGGCCAAGCAGCAGAGCCTCGATCTCGACATCGCCAAGGATGTCTCGATCGGCTCCCTGCCGAACCCGGTCACCGTGGCATTTGGCGCGCAATACCTGCGCCAGACCTATGGCATCACCGCCGGCTCGCTGCCGTCCTGGTACGTCGGCTCGTCAGGCGTCTCCGGTGGTGCGCAAGGTTTTGCCGGCTGGCAACCCGCCAACGCGGTCGATGCCTCGCGCCAGGCTGTGGCCGAATATCTCGACCTGGAAACCAATCTCACCGACCGGTTCGCGGTCGCCGCGGCGGCACGGCACGAGCACTACAACGATTTCGGCAATACCACCGCGGGATCGCTGTCCGGGCGTTTCGACTTCACCGACACGTTCGCGATTCGCGGCGGCGCGTCGACCGGTTTCCGGGCGCCGGCACTGGGCCAGGAATATTTCTCGCAGACGTCTTCGCTGTTCTTCGCCACCGGCAATTCAGCCGGCCTGCCCGCCGGCATCTACAACGCTGGCCTGGTTCCCGTGGGCAGCCCGATCGCCCGACTGCTCGGCTCTGAACCGCTGAAGCCGGAGAAATCGAGGAACGTCACCCTGGGCGCGGTCTGGAATCCGTCCGCGGCATTCACGCTCACCCTCGATCTGTACCAGATCAGGATCCAGAACCGTGTCGCCTTGTCCGGCGCCATCTCGACCACCGCACCGACGGTGGTCAACTACCTGGCGGCCAACGGCATCGGCGACCTCAACTTCCGCAGCATCAATTACTTCACCAACGCCGCCAGCACGCGTACGCGCGGCGTGGATCTGGTGGGGTCCTACCTGGCGGACTTCGGCAATGCAGGCACCCTCACCTCCACGCTGAGCGCCAACTACAACCAGAACGTCGTCACCGACGTCAAACCGAACCCGGCGGTGCTGACCAACCTGGGCGTCAACTTCGTGCGCCTGAACCGGCAGGACATCAAGGGCTATCTGGCCAATTCGACCCCGCGCAGCAAGCTGATCCTCAGCGAGCAGTACAACGTCGGCAACTGGGGCGTCACCGGCACCCTGACTCGCTACGGTCGATACGCGAGCTACGTCAGCAGCCTGGCCAGCTACAACCCGGTCACCGGCGTCGTCGACCAGACCTTCACGCCGAAGTGGATCCTCGACCTGGCGCTGAACTACCACCTCGACAACTGGATGTTCACGCTGGGCGCGGACAACGCACTCAACATCCATCCGGACAAGAACATCGCCAACAACGCCAACAACGGCACCCTCCCGTATTCCACGTTCTCCCCGTTCGGCTACAACGGTTCGTACGTGTACGGAAAGGTGCGCTACAGCTGGTAAGCGCACTGATCAGGCCGCACTGGTGCATCGGTGCGGCCTGATGGTTTTCGTTGCGACGGTTTACGCAGGGATCCGCGCGGGAAACCCGGCGGCTTCATTGGGTCCACGATCGCGGCAGAGTAGAGCGTTCCAGACGTACCCGATTGCCCGGCTGCCTGGGAGCTGATGCCGGAAACCCACGGGCCCGGGACGCCATGGGTGCCGCCGCACTGGGCGGCGGCAAATCCGCTTCTAGTCGAACACCAGGTGGGCGCCCGCAACCTTGACGTGGATGGTGTCGCCCGGCTGGAAGCTGCCTTCCAGGATCTGCTTCGCCAGCGGATTCTCCAATTGTTGCTGGATCGCCCGTTTCAGCGGCCGTGCGCCGTACACCGGATCGAACCCGACGTTGCCGAGCAAGGTCAGCGCATCGTCGCTGACCTCCAGCTTCAGCTGACGCTCGGCCAGGCGCTGCTCCAGGTAAGCGAGCTGGATCTTCGCGATCGCGCGGATCTGGCCCTTGTCGAGCGGACGGAACACCACGATTTCATCGAGCCGGTTAATGAACTCGGGGCGGAAGTGCGCCTGCACCACGCCCATCACGGAGGCCTTCATCTGGGTGTACTGCTCTTCAGCGTCGCCGTTGGATTCGGCCGTGTCCTGGATCATCTGCGAGCCCAGGTTGGACGTCATCACGATCACCGTGTTGCGGAAATCCACGGTGCGGCCCTGGCCATCGGTGAGGCGGCCATCGTCGAGCACCTGCAACAGAATGTTGAAGACGTCCGGGTGCGCCTTCTCCACCTCGTCCAGCAAGATCACGCTGTACGGGCGGCGCCGCACCGCCTCGGTCAGATACCCGCCTTCCTCGTAGCCGACGTAACCCGGCGGCGCGCCGACCAGGCGGCTCACCGAGTGCCTTTCCATGAACTCACTCATGTCGATGCGCACCATCGCGTCGGTGGTGTCGAACATGAACTCGGCCAGCGCCTTGCACAGCTCGGTCTTGCCCACGCCGGTGGGACCAAGAAACATGAAAGAACCGCTGGGGCGATGCGGATCCGACAACCCGGCCCGGGCGCGGCGGATCGCGTCGGCTACCGCGTGCACTGCCTCATCCTGACCGACCACCCGCTTGTGCAGGTCGTCTTCCATGTGCAGCAGTTTCTCGCGCTCGCCCTCGAGCATCTTGCTGACCGGGATGCCGGTCCACCGTGCGACCACTTCGGCAATCTCGTCGGCGGTGACTCGCGTCTGCACCAGCTTGAAATCCTGCGTCTGGGCGTCGTTCGCCGCCGCCAGTTGCTTCTCCAGCGCGGGCAGTTTGCCGTACTGGATCTCGCTCATTTTCGCGTAATCCTGACGGCGCTGGGCCGCGTCGAGTTCCAACCGCGCCTGCTCGATCTGTTCCTTCACCTTGGTGGTGCCCTGCAGCGCCGCCTTTTCCGATTTCCAGATCTCGTTGAGGTCGGAGAATTCGCGCTCCAGCTTTTCGATGTCGCTTTCCAGGTCGGCCAGGCGCTGCTTCGACTCGCTGTCGGTTTCCTTCTTCAACATCTCGCGCTGGATCTTCAGCTGGATCAGCCGGCGTTCCAGCCGGTCCAGTTCCTCCGGCTTGGAATCGATCTCCATCCGAATCCGCGAAGCCGCCTCGTCCATCAGGTCGATCGCCTTGTCCGGCAGCTGGCGGTCGGCGATGTAGCGATTGGACAGGGTGGCCGCGGCAACGATCGCCGGATCGGTGATCTCCACCCCGTGATGCACGGCGTAGCGCTCCTTCAACCCGCGCAGGATCGCGATGGTGTCCTCCACCGAGGGCTCGCCCACGAACACTTTCTGGAAGCGGCGTTCCAGTGCCGCATCCTTCTCGATGTACTTGCGGTATTCGTCCAGCGTGGTGGCGCCGATGCAGTGCAGCTCGCCGCGCGCCAGCGCGGGCTTGAGCATGTTGCCGGCGTCCATCGCGCCATCGGCCTTGCCGGCGCCGACCACCGTATGCAGCTCGTCAATGAACAGGATCACGCGGCCTTCCTGCTTGGCGAGGTCGTTGAGCACGGCCTTCAGCCGCTCCTCGAATTCGCCGCGGAATTTTGCGCCGGCGATCAGCGCGCCCATGTCCAGTGCGAGCACGCGCCGACCGCGCAGGCCCTCAGGCACTTCGTCCTTGATGATGCGTTGGGCCAGGCCCTCGACGATCGCAGTCTTGCCCACGCCGGGTTCGCCGATCAACACCGGGTTGTTCTTGGTACGTCGCTGCAGCACCTGGATCGTGCGGCGGATCTCCTCGTCACGACCGATCACCGGATCGAGCTTGCCCTTCTCGGCGCGCTCGGTCAGGTCGATGCAGTACTTCTCCAGTGCCTGACGCTGCTCTTCCGCGTTCTCGCTCTGCACGTTCTCGCCCCCTCGCAACTTGTCGATGGCTGCTTCCAGGTTGGCCTTGGTCGCCCCGGCCGTCTTCAGCGCCACGCCCAGTTCGCCCTTGTCATCCAATGCCGCCAGCACGAACAGCTCGCTGGCGATGTACTGGTCTCCGCGCTGTTGCGCCAGCTTGTCGGTGAGGTTGAGCAGCCGAGTCAGGTCGTTGCCGACGTTGATATTGCCCTCCTGCCCACTCACCTTCGGCAACCGCTCCAGGATGGCATTCAGGCGCTGCTGCAACGACTGCACGTTGACTTGCGCCTGGGTCAGCAATGGGGCGGTCGAACCACCCTGCTGTGACAGCAAGGCCGCCATCACGTGCGCCGGCTCCATGATGTTGTTGTCGCGCCCCACAGCCAGCGATTGGGCGTCGGCCAGCGCCTGCTGGAACCGCGAGGTAAGTTTGTCCATCCGCATCGAAATATCTCCGTCAAGAGATGCAAAGGTCTGGCGGACAGCACCGCCACTGCACGTCTAAATGCGGACTTTGGCGGGCGATTCAAGCAAGTGGGCCGGCCGGGTTGAGTCGATGGTTTAGCTGTCGGCGAGCCAGATCAGGCTGGCGAAGCGGCCGCTGCGGGCACCATCACGACGATACGAATAGAACCGTGAGTCGGCCAGCGTGTCGAAACTGCCGCCGTGGATGCGCTGCACGCCAGCCGCCTGCAACCGTCGCCGCGCCAGCGCCGCAAGATCGACAAGCCAGTGGCCGGGACGGGTCGGAGCGAAACAATCGGCTGCCCCTGCAGCGGACGCCACGAACGCGTCGCGCACCTCCTCGCCCACTTCGTACGAGGCCGCACCAATGCAAGGCCCCAACCATGCCAGCACGCGATTCGGCGGGGTCTCCAGCTGCGTCAGGGTCGCTTCCAGCACGCCAGCTGCCAAGCCGCGCCACCCCGCGTGAGCGGCACCGATCTCCCTGCCGTCATCGGCGCAAAACAGCACCGGCAGGCAATCAGCGGTGAGGATCGCCAACACCGTAGCCGGAATATGCGACACGGCCGCGTCCGCCTGCGGCTCGTCCACGCCGGGCAGCGGACCGAGCTGGGCGACGTTGACGCCATGTACCTGGCGCAACCAGCGGGGCGCGGACGGCAAGCCGAGCGCCTGCTGCAGCGCGCCGCGATTGACCTGGACCGCGTCGACAACATCGCCACTGCGCAGACCGAGATTGAAACGCTCGAACGGCGGCGCCGAAATACCCGGGCCCATTCGAGTGGTGATCGCCGCGTGCACCTGCGGCGGGGCCGGCCAGTCGGGAAAGATCCAGCTGTCGGTCATGGTTACGGGACGGGGCGCGGAGAAGAGGGGGAACCCAGAGCATCGCATATCCGCCCAGGCTCCGGCTTCGCAATCAGTATTCGTCGGAGCCGTGCTCGACCAGATCAGCGCGCAAGGCGCCGATCAGATCCTGTAGATCTGCCGGATGATCGGCAGCGAATGAGAGGGCCTCGCCGGTGGCCGGGTGGATGAACGACAGTTTTTCGGCGTGCAGCGCCTGCCGGCGGAAACCGCGCAGCGCAGCGACCAGTGGCTCGCTGGCGCGTTTGGGCAGTTTCAGGCCGCCGCCGTACAGCGGATCACCGACCAGTGGGTGGCCAATGTGCGTCAAGTGCACGCGAATCTGGTGGGTGCGGCCAGTTTCCAGCTGGCATTGCAGCAGGGTGTGGGCGCGGAAGCGCTCACGCAGGCGGTAGTGGGTCACCGCGCGCTTGCCGTCTTCTTCGTCGCGCACGGCCTGGCGCAGGCGATCGCCCATGCTGCGGCCGATCGGCTCGTCCACGGTGCCGCCGGCCACCATGGTGCCCAGCACTACCGCCTCGTACTGGCGCTCCACTTCGTGCCGCGACAACAGGTCGACCAGGGCGGTATAGGTGGGTAGCGTCCGCGCCACCACCATCAGACCGGAAGTGTCCTTGTCCAGCCGGTGCACGATGCCGGCGCGCGGCAGCTCCGCCAACTTCGGATCGTGGTGCAGTAAACCATTGAGCAGGGTGCCGGCCGGATTTCCGGCGCCGGGATGCACCACCAGCCCGGCCGGCTTGTTCAACACCAACAGGTGCTCATCCTCGTACACGACGTCCAACGCGATGGCTTCCGGCTGGCTGTGCACCTCGGTTTCGAGCTCGACCTCCAGCGCTACCTGTTCGCCGCCACGCAGCAGCTGCCGTGGCGGCGCGGCGGCACCATCCAGGGTCACCGCACCGGCCTTGATCCAGCTGCTGAGGCGCGAACGCGAGTAATCGGGGAACATCTCGGCCAAAGCCTGGTCGAAGCGACGTCCTGCCGCGCTCAACGGGACTTCCGCCTGCTGCCGTATGGTGGTCATGCCTGGCGCCGCGGGCGGAAGCCGGTTTCAGTTATCATGCTTGTTCGTTTCAACATCCGAATTCAATCCTATGCGTCTATCAAGTGGCTTGCCCACGTTGTCATGGTTCCCACTGCGTGCCGTCAAGCTCGTCGCCGTGTTGGTGCTGGTCACGGCGATCAGCGCCTGTTCGATGTTTGGCCACAAAGGCGACACGTTCGACACGCTGCCGGTGGACGGGGTGTACAACAAGGCGCACTCCTTTCTGGAGTTTGGCAACTACTCGGGCGCCAGCCGCGGATTCCAGCGCCTGATCGCGCGTTTTCCTTCCGGCCCGTACAACGAGCAGGCGCAGCTCGAACTGGCCTACGCACAATACAAGGACAACCAGCCGGATGACGCCTTGTCGACCGTCAACCGCTTCATCAAGACCTACCCAGCCAACAAGCACGTCGATTATGCCTATTACCTGCGCGGCCTGATCAACTTCGATCGCAGCGCCGGCTTCATCGAGCGCGTCACCAAGCGTTCCGGTGGGCAGACCCGACGCGATCAGGGCTACAACCTGCAGTCATTCGACGACTTTTCGGAGCTGTCGCGACGCTTCCCCGACAGTGCGTACACCGCCGACGCGCGGCAGCGGATGATCTACCTGCGCAACCTGCTGGCGCAATACGAGATCAACGTGGCCGAATTCTATTTGCAGCGCAAGGCCTACGTCGCCTCGGCCGATCGCTCGCAGTACGTGATCGAACACTACCAGCAGTCACCGCAGACCGGTGACGCGCTGGCCATCCTCGCGCGCAGCTACCTGGCGCTGGACCGCAAGGACCTGGCTGCAGAAACCCGCAAAGTGCTGTCGCTGAACTACCCGCAGCACCCGTACCTGTCCGATCCGAAGTGGCCGCATCCGCCGTCGCTCCTGCGCAGGATGATTCCGTTCTCGGGGCATCATTGAGACGGGATTCGGGATTCGGGATCCGGAAGGGGGAGAGGGAGCGAAGGTGCCGCGCAGTTTCGCCGTCATCGACAGTTCAATGACCGTGTGCCGCGACGCTCAATGCCATCCGGAAGTTATTGGATAGCGCCGCTCGCGACCGAAGGCGCGGGTCGTCACGCGCGGGCCGGGAGCCGACTGCCGACGCTTGAATTCGTTCAGCAGCACCAGCCGTACCACCCGGCGCACGGTGTCGGTGGCGAAGCCCTGCGCCACGATCTCCGCCTGCGACTGCTCGCGCTCGATGAAGCGTCCGAGTATCCCGTCCAGCTCGTCGTACGGCGGCAGTGAATCCTGGTCGGTCTGGTTGTCACGCAGTTCCGCCGAGGGCGGGCGGTCGATCACTTCCACGGGAATGGCGGAATGCGGTTCGGAGTCCGACGAGGCATCGCCGGTACGGGTGCTTTCCTTTCCGAATCCCGAATCCCGAATCCCGAATCCCTGCTCGTTGCGCCAGCGCGCCAGCCGATACACCGCCGTCTTGTAAACATCCTTCAGCGGCGCATACGCCCCGCACATGTCGCCGTACAGCGTGCAATAGCCCACCGCCATCTCGCTCTTGTTGCCGGTGGCCAGCAGCAGTTTGCGATGCTTGTTGGACAGCGCCATCAGCAGTACGCCACGGGTGCGCGATTGCAGGTTTTCCTCGGTCGTGTCGCTGCTGGTGCCGGCAAAGGCCGGCGCCAGCGCGCCGATGAATGCATCGACGATCGACTCGATATCGATGACGTGATAGTCCACGCCAAGGCTTTGTGCCTGCACGCGTGCGCCATCCAGCGACAGCGGCGAGGTGTAGCGGGTAGGCATCATGACCGCAGTGACCCGATCGGCGCCCAATGCGTCTACCGCCAGCGCCAGCGTCAGCGCCGAATCGATGCCGCCGGACAAGCCAAGCAGCACACCGGGAAAGCCGTTCTTGTCGATGTAGTCCCGGGTGCCGCGCACCAGCGCGGCGTACAGCACGGCCTCGCGCGAGGTATCGGTGACCACTGGCCAGTCGTCGGCCCGCAGCGTGCGCGTGGCCGGGTCGAACGTGGCCCACAGCAGCGCATCGACGAACGCCGGCGCACGCGCGGCGATCGAGCCATCGCCATTGACCAGCATGGAACCGCCATCGTAGACCACCTCGTCCTGGCCGCCGACCAGGTTGAGATAGGCGATCGCACAACCGCTCTCGCGTGCCCTGGCCTGCAGCACCGCCTCCCGTTCGCCCTGCTTGCACTCGTCCCACGGCGAGGCGTTGATCACCACGATCAGTTCGGCACCGGCTGCCGCCGCTTGTGCCACCGGTTCCGGCTGCCACACGTCCTCGCAGATCAGCATGCCGACGTGGACAGCGTCGATCACGGTAGTGACCGATGCGTGGCCAGCGCGAAAGTAGCGCTTGTCGTCGAACACGCCGTAATTCGGCAACGCCTGTTTGTGCGCGGTGGTCTCGACGCGCCCCTCGCGCAACAGGCTCACCGCATTGAACACCTCGCCCTCACTGTGCGGATGACCCACCATGGCCGCGATCCCATGGATCTGCACTGCCAATGACTGCAGTTCGTCGGCACAGGCTGCCAGGAAACTCGGACGCAACAACAGGTCTTCCGGCGAGTAACCGCTGAGGGTCAGCTCGGGAAACACCACCAGATCCGCGCCGCCACTGCGTGCCTCGGCAACCAGACCAGCCACCTTCGCGGCATTGGCGGCCACGGCACCGACCGGAAAATCATGTTGGGCCAATGCCAGACGCAGCTTTGCCATGGCGGAAGGTGTTCCTGGGGCGTAGACGGGAATGGTAATTGAATCAAGTATGACGTAGCGCTGCCCCACACAAGAAGCAAAAGGCCACGCAAACGCGTGGCCTTCGCTCCACTCTTGCAGGCAACGCCTACTTCATCAGCTTCGCCAGCGCCTTGCCCAGATCGGCCGGCGACTTCACGGTGGTGACACCAGCCTTCTCCAGCGCGGCGAACTTCGCGGCGGCCGTGCCCTTGCCGCCAGAAATGATCGCGCCAGCATGACCCATGCGCTTGCCGGCCGGGGCCGAGGCGCCAGCAATGAACGACACCACCGGCTTGGTCACGTACTCACTGATGAACTCGGCGGCGTCTTCCTCGGCGCTGCCACCAATCTCGCCGACCATGATGATGCCTTCGGTCTGCGCATCGTCCTGAAACAGCTTCAGGCAGTCGATGAAGCTCAGACCGTTGATGGGATCGCCGCCGATGCCGATCACCGTGCTCTGGCCGAGGCCTTCGTTGGTGGTCTGGAACACGGCTTCATAGGTCAGTGTGCCGGAGCGCGAGACCACGCCGACCTTGCCCGGCATGTGAATATGCCCCGGCATGATGCCGATCTTGCACTCTCCCGGGGTGATGATGCCGGGGCAGTTCGGCCCGATCAGCACGGTTTCCGGATGCTGGGCCAACACGTTCTTCACGCGCAGCATGTCGAGCACGGGGATGCCCTCGGTGATCGCCACGACGACGCGAATGCCGCCGTCAATGGCCTCAAGGATGGAATCAGCCGCAAACGGCGGCGGCACAAAAATAACCGACGCATCAGCGCCGGTAGCGGCAACGGCTTCTTCCACCGAGTTGAATACCGGCAAGCCGATGTGCTGCTGACCACCCTTGCCGGGAACGACGCCGCCGACCACCTTGGTGCCGTAATCCAATGCCTGCTGCGCGTGGAAGGTGCCCTGCTGGCCGGTGAAGCCCTGCACGATCACCTTGGTGTTCTTGTTGACCAAAACGCTCATGGAAATGTCCTGTGTTCGTGATACCTGCATAGGAACCCACTGCTGGGCGATGCGCTTGGCTTCGATACACATCTAAAGCGGCAGCATCGCCCGCGAGCGGGCGCCTACAACAACGGCACGGTGGTTATTGGGCCGCGGCCACGGCCTTGTGCGCCGCGTCGTTGAGATCGTCGGCCGGGGTGATCGCCAGGCCGGAATTGGCCAGCAACTCACGACCTTTCTTGACGTTGGTGCCCTGCAGGCGCACCACCACCGGAATCTTCAGGCCGACCTCCTTCACTGCAGCGATGATGCCCTCGGCGATCAAGTCGCAGCGCACGATGCCACCGAAAATGTTGACCAGGATGCACCTCACCTTGTCCGAAGACAGAATCAGCTTGAACGCCTCGGTGACGCGCTCCTTGGTGGCGCCGCCGCCGACGTCGAGGAAGTTGGCCGGCTCGCCGCCCGCCAGCTTGATCACGTCCATGGTGGCCATGGCCAGCCCCGCGCCGTTGACCATGCAGCCAATCGAGCCGCCCATGGTCACGTAGTTGAGGTTGTACTGCACCGCGGTGGCTTCGGCGGCGTCTTCCTGCGTCAGGTCACGCATGGCGGCCAGATCGGGATGACGATATTCCGCGTTGTCGTCGGAGTTGACCTTGCCATCCAGCGCGGCGAGGTTGCCGTCTTCGAGTACCGCCAGCGGGTTCAGCTCGACCAGGGCCAGGTCCTTCTCATTGAACAGCTTGTACAGACCCAGCATGATCTTGGTCAGCTGGTTGGCCTGCTTGGCGGTGAGGTCCATGGCGAAGCCGAGCTGGCGGCACTGGTACGGCTGCAGGCCTTCGACGAAGTCGACCACGATGGTGTGGATGTCTTCGGGGGTCTCCCTGGCGACCTGTTCGATGTCCACGCCACCATGCTTGGAGGCAATGAACGAAATCGCCTTGCTGTCACGATCAACCAGGATCGACAGGTACAGCTCGCGGGCAATATCGGTGGCATCGGTCACCAACACCAGGTTCACCGGCAGCGCGCGGCCGGCCGACTGGTAGGTCTCCAGGTTGGTGCCGAGCATGCCCTTGGCGGCGGCGCGGACCGCGTCGAAGCTCTTGCAGAACTTGACGCCACCGGACTTGCCACGGCCACCGGCGTGGATCTGCGCCTTGACCATCCATTGGGAACCGCCCAGCGCCTTGGCGGCATCGACAGCAGCGTCGGGGGAATTGGCGACCTTGCCCGGCGGCACGGCGATGCCGTACTGGGCGAACAGTTCTTTGGCCTGGTATTCGTGGAAATTCATTCGATACCTCCGCCAGAACGCAACGCGCCTGCCAAACACCGGCTGCAGCGCACCATATGACCGCTTATCTTCGCGGAAGCGGGCCGCAATGAAAAGGGCGCCGCCTCCGAAAACCCGCCGGAACGTGCTTCCACGGGCCGTGCTATGCGGTTTGCGCGGCCCGCACGCGGGCGACTGGCCCGTCTATACTCGACCGCAATTGCCCTGGAACAGCCGCCACGTGTCTAGCCCCGCAACGTTCAACGATCCGCGCACAGGGACGGCGACGATCCGCCATGAGCTGTCGTTCCTCAATGTATACAGGCTGGTCCAGTCGCTGGTGTACATCGGCCTGGCGTTCAGTCCGGCAGGCATAGGCTGGCCGCAGCTGTCCGCGCCCGGCTTTGCCCGTACGCTGACCACGCTATACCTGATCTTTGCGCTGGTGGCGCTGCTGCTGAACCGGCGCAGCATGGCCTACGCGAAAGCTACCGTGGCCACGGCTCTGGTGGTCGACATCGCCGCCGCCGTGCTGGCCATCGTGGCGATGCACGACGCTCGCATCGGCATCGCCATGATGCTGGCGGTCAACCTCTGTGCGGGCGCCTTGGTCCTGCCACTGCGATTGTCCGGTTTCTTCGCGGCGCTGGCGACCCTGGGCATGCTCGGCATCTCCCTGTTCGGCTGGTCGCTCTCCGGCCATCCCGGCGACCGCGACCTGCTGGAGTCGGCCCTGTTTGGCCTGGCCTATTTCGCTACCACCGCCTTGTGCAGCGTACTGGGCCAGCAATTGCGCGCCACCGAGGCACTGGCCGAACAACGCAGCACCGACCTGGCCAACCTGTCGCAGATCAACGAATTGATCATTCGCCGGATGAAGACCGGCGTGCTGCTGGTCGACGACACCAACCGCATCCACCAGATCAACGAATCGGCCTGGATGCTGCTGGGCAACCCCGGCGCCGACCAGCGCGACCTGGGCCAACTGGCGCCGGAGCTGTCGCGCCGCCTGTACCACTGGATGACCTCGGGCAAGCTCGACGAAACCGCCACCCAGCTCGCCGATGGCGTGCCCGAGGTGGTGCCGCGTTTCAGCCGACTGGCGCCAAACGACGATTCGCACGTGCTGATCTTCCTCGACGACACCTCCTTGCTGTCGCGGCGCGCCGAAGAACTCACGCTGAGTTCGCTCGGCCGTCTCTCGGCCTCGATCGCCCATGAGATCCGCAACCCGCTGGCGGCGATCCGCTATTCCGCGCAATTGCTGGCCGAGTCCAGAACGATGGACAGCACCGACCAGCGCATGGTCGAGATCATCAACAACCACTGCATTCGACTCAACGAGATCATCGAAAACATCCTGCAGTTGTCGCGACGCGAGCGCTCGCGCCCGGAGACGCTGGATTTGGGCGACTGGGCGCAGGACTTCGTGGAGGAATATTCCCAGAGCAACGATCTCGGCGCCGACTCGCTGCGTGCCATCGCGAACAGTGGCGCCGCCGTCGTCGCGCTGGCCGACCCGCAGCAATTGCAGCAGGTGGTCTGGAACCTGGTGCAGAACGCCTTGCGCTACGGCCGCCTGCCTGGTGAACCGGCCCGGGTGATGGTCGTGGCACGCCAAGGCGAGCATGGCGTGCCGATCCTCGAGGTCATCGACCGTGGCCCGGGCATCGCGCCCAAGGTGGCCGCGCAAATTTTCGAGCCGTTCTACACCACCCACGAATACGGCACCGGCCTTGGCCTGTACCTGGCACGGCAGATGAGCGAGGCCAACCAGGCCGCGCTGGAATACGTGCGCGTGGCCGGCGGCGGCAGCTGTTTCCGGCTGACCCTGACCCCGGCACAGATGGGCAGATCAACCGGTGAGGAGGACGACGATGAATGATCCCCGCCCGCCTGGCCATGGAGCGCCACGGCGCGATAGCGCGAGGTCATGGCCGTCGCGCGCTTTGCTCTTGATTGCGCCCACGGGTATTCTGATGACCACCTATTCCCCACGCGACGAACCATGAGCCTGCAGACCGTCCTGGTCATCGACGATGAACGTGATATTCGTGAACTGCTGACCATCACCCTCGGGCGGATGGATCTGCAGGTCGAAGCGGTCGGCACCGTAGCTGACGCCCGTCGTGCGCTGGCCGAAAACACTTACGACCTTTGCTTTACCGATATGCGCCTGCCTGACGGCAACGGCCAGCAAATCATCGAACTGATCGCCGAGACCTGCCCGGACACGCCGGTGGCGATGATCACCGCCTACGGCAACGTCGATGCAGCGGTGAACGCGTTGAAGGCCGGCGCGTTTGACTTCGTTTCCAAACCGGTCGATATCCAGATGCTGCGTGGTCTGGTGCGCACAGCCCTGCGCCTGGCCGAGGAACGGCGCGAGGGCGGCGGTGCCGCCAAGGTCGGCGCCTCCAGCGACCGTCTGATCGGCGACTCGTCGGCAATGGAACAGGTGCGCAGCACCATCACCAAGCTGGCACGCAACCAGGCCCCGGTGTACATCGCCGGCGAGTCCGGCGTTGGCAAGGAGCTGGTGGCGCGGCTGATCCACGAGCAAGGCCCTCGCGCCAGCGGCCCGTTCGTGCCGGTCAACTGTGGCGCGATTCCGACGGAGCTGATGGAAAGCGAGTTCTTCGGTCATCGCAAGGGCAGTTTCACCGGTGCCGGCGCCGACAAGGAGGGCCTGTTCCAGGCGGCCCAGGGCGGCACGCTGTTTCTGGACGAGGTCGCCGAGTTGCCACTGCACATGCAGGTGAAGCTGCTGCGCGCCATCCAGGAGAAAGCGGTGCGCCCGATCGGTGGGCGCGACGAAATCCCGGTGGACGTGCGCATCTTGTCCGCCACCCACAAGAACCTGGGCCAGCTGGTCGAGCAGGGTCTGTTTCGCCAGGACCTGTTCTACCGCATCAACGTGATCGAGCTGCGCGTGCCGCCGCTGCGCGAGCGCCGCGGCGACGTACCGCAACTGTCCGCCTTCATTCTCAAGGCGCTGGCCGGCAAGAGCGGGGAGGACGTGGGCCAGCTCTCGCCGGCTGCGCTCGAGGCGCTGGAAGCCTACGATTTCCCGGGCAACGTGCGCGAACTGGAGAACATCCTCGAGCGCGCGATGGCGATGTGCGATGGCTCCGACATCGGCGCTTCCGACTTGATGTTGCCGCAACGCAGCGTGCGCCCTGCCCCGAATGACGGCGCCGCGCAGGCCGCCGGGCAGGCCGCGCCGGCAGCACCGACCGCAGCCAATGGCGGGCTCGACGACTACATCAGCAACATCGAGCGCACGGCGATCGTCAAGGCACTGGAAGAATCGCGCTACAACAAGACCGCCGCCGCCCGCAAACTCGGCATCACGTTCCGCGCCCTGCGCTACAAATTGAAGAAGCTCGACATCGACTGACGTCAACCCGGGCCGCCCGCGGTAGCTGATCGTTACTTGTCGCTGCCGCCCTGCCCGGCGTCACTTGCGCCATCCAGTGCCTTGCGCAGCGCGCGCAGCAGCGCCCGGGTGGTGACCGGCTTGTCGATCACATGAAGTCGTTCCAGTGGGGGCAACTCCTGCATGTCCGGCGGGGAATCCGGGTGCGCCAGCAGGATCACGGCGCCCTGGTAGCCTCGATCGAGCAAGGCCGCCAGGGTACGCACGCCAGTGAACAGGTTCATATCCGCATCCAGCACCACCAGATCGGGCAGGCCGCAAGCCTCGATCCACTGCAGCGCGGCCGTGCCGCTCTGGCTGGCATCTGCCTGGTAGCCCCACGCGTTCAGGGTGTCTACCAGCAGCGACAGCTGGGCGGCCTCTTCCATCACCACCAGCACCCGCTCGGCAGCGCCCTCCAGACCCGTCGTGTCATCAAGCGACGCGACATCGACGGCCAGTTCCTCCAACGGAATATAGAGGTCGAAACGAGTACCGCTGCCGGGCGTGCTGTGGACCCGCATCACGCCGCCATGACTGGCGACGATGCGCTGGCATGACACCAGGCCCAGCCCGGTACCCGCCTCCTTGGTGGTGAAGAACGGCTCGAACAGGTGCTGCAGCGTCGCCTCGTCCATGCCCGGCCCGCTGTCAATCACGCTGATGCGCAAGTAGCGACCACATCGCGGCTGTTCGGCGGGCAGAAAGAAATCCTCCAACAACCGCGCCTGCGAAGTCTCGATCCGCAACTTGCCGCCCTCGGGCATCGCCTGGATCGCGTTGAGGCACAAGTTGAGCAAGCATTGCTGCAACTCGGTGTGGTTGCCCTCGAACGACAAGTCCGGGTCGTCGACCACCAGCTCCATCGCCACCGAACGCGGCACGCTGCCTTGCATCAGCAGTTCGAACGCACTGACCAGCGCGCCCAGTCGCACCTGCTCCGCGCGACGCGCTCCGCGTGCGAACGACAGCATCGACTGCACCATGTCCAGGCCGCGCTTGCCGCAGTCGCGCACCAGCTTGCCCAGCCGCGCCAGGCGCGGATCGTCCTGGTAATCCTGCAGGCTGTCACCGGCCAGCAACAGCGGCTGCAACAAGTTGCGCAAGTCGTGGCTGAGTCCGCCGGCCAGCATCGCCAGGCTCTCGAATCGCTGCGCACGCATCAGTTCAGCCTCGGCGCGACGACTCGACCGACGCGCCTCCACCTCGGCCAGTGCCCGGCGTACGGCGCTGGCGAGCCGGGCCGGACTCTGCTTGAGGATGTAATCGGTGGCGCCATTGCGCAACGCCTCGATCGCCGCCCCCTCGCCCAAGGTCGCGGAGACAAAAACGAATGGAAGCTCCTCGTCGCGTTCGCGCAGCAGGTCCAGTGCACGCTGCCCGGAGAAACCCGGCACACTGAGATCGGACAGCACGATGTTCGGGGCGAACTCATCCAGCGCGGCCAGGAACCCGGCCTCGTCATCGACCAGGCGCACTTCGTAACTGATGCCGTCCGCCTCCAGTTCGGCCATCATCAGCTCGGCATCGAGCTCGCTGTCCTCGACCTGCAGGACGCGGATGATCGGCGTCGTCCGAGATGGCCTGTTGGGCATGATGTTCCCCATCATTGTCTTGGCGGCGGGTGCAGCAGTCGGGTGAGCGCTGTCCGCCGCAGCATCCACTGAATGTCCCCATTGTGCATCAATCGGCATCGGGTGCCTCGTTCAACACCGCCCAGAACCGCCCCAGCGTACGCACGGCCTCAAAAAACTGGTCCACGTCAACCGGTTTGATCACGTAGGCGTTGGCGCCCAGGTCCCAGCTCCGCGCAAGATCAGTCTCTTCGCGCGACGAGGACAGGATCACCACCGGGATTCGCCGCAGGTGCTGGTCCTCGCGCATCCGGGTGAGCACGTCCAGGCCGCTCATGCGTGGCATCTTGATGTCCAGCAGTATCACCGCCGGATCGCCCGGTTCACGTTCGGCCCAGGCGCCACGAACGTAGAGGTAATCAAGACATTCCACACCGTCTTCCACATGCACCACCGGATTGGCCAGGTGGGCTTCGGACAGTGCATCTATCGTCATCTCGGCATCAGCGACGCTGTCTTCCACCAGCAGCACCGTGCGCAATTCCTTCTTGTTCAAACCCCTGACTCTCCGTTGTGCGCCCCAGCCACGTCGGTCGCCGGCAGCGAGAAATGAAACCTTGCACCCTGGTCTGGTTCGGCCTCGGCCCAGACCCGGCCACCATGGCGCGTGACGATGCGACGCACGTTGGCCAGGCCGATACCGTTGCCGGGGAATTCCGACGCGCGGTGCAGGCGTTGAAATACGCCGAACAACTTTTCCGCATATTGCATGTCGAAACCAGCGCCGTTGTCCGCCACGGTGATGATATTGTCCTGCGGGATGGTCGAACCTGCGGTGTAGACCAGCATATGGTATTCATAAGTGGCCTTGTTTGCCTTCTTCAACTCACGCTTCTCCTCCTTGTCCGCGTATTTGATGCCGAGCATCAGCACGCTGCCATCATCGTCCACACGTTGTGATTCCATGCTGAACTCTTCGTCCTTGAAGGGCAGTTCGAGGTTCTGCGACCACAGGGAACCCATACTGGCATCATAAACGGTCAATTGGAACTTCTCATCCTCCCCTTTC
>CAJDTN010000042.1_pt2 | contig 36296 bp, 34 predicted proteins | sample 7389801 | NCBI WGS metagenome assembly CAJDTN01 (sample SAMEA7055653, study PRJEB34461) | soil metagenome | biome: terrestrial ecosystem; feature: Peninsula; material: soil | place: Antarctica | collected 2016
CCAGAAGGCTTGACCGCTCGGGTTGTCTGACAGGAAAACGGCGGACGAGGTGTCTGCCGTTTTCCGTTTCTGATTGGTGTCAAACCCGGCCCGTGTCGAGGTCGTTGTCGCCGCTGTCATCCAGCTAGCGACTGCTTGTCTGCACGCATCTGCGCGATGACAGCCGCGTCGCGCTCGGGATTGGGTGTGGCAGCGCCGATCGGGGACTGGTTGCGGGTGCGGCCTGCAAAAAAAAGGTCAGGTTCATTTGATCCCGGTTTGGGGTGATTTGGGCGGCCTTCCACGCGGTCTGACGCCGGCTACGCGCTGAGTCAGGGCTTCGTCTGCTGCTGGAAGCGTTCGCTGCCCCGGGCACACTGTTGCTGTGTGTGCAGTCGAAAGATCGTCGAGATGGTTCTCTTCGATTTGTTCGTTGACCTGCGTGCGGCAAGCAGACTGCCGTGCGGCAGGTATTGCGGCCAGCAGGGTGCACTGCTCGTGCGGGGTGATCAGTGCAGTGGGCTGCCCCCAGCGCGTTGTGGTGGTGGCTTGACCAGGGGTAGCCGGACGGGCATCGGTCATGTCGGCTCTGACGGGATTGAGCTCGATGTGGCGGTAGCAGGTGAGCAGATAGCGGTCGGTATCGACCAGGGCAGCGTTGAGTCGTCCCTCCCGCGGCGTGCCGGTGCGCCGGTGGCGCGCATTGAAACTGCCGACGTAGCGTCGGCCAATCGCTTTCATCATGCGCGAGATGGCACCGGTGCGTTCTGGTGTCACTCGAAGGTATACGTAGTTTGTCATCAACACGTAGGCGCGGACGGCGCAATCGTGCCTGGATGACGCTTCCCGCAGTTCTTGCAGTAGTGCTGGTAGCCCGCGCCTGCTGCGCAGCAGGCCTGGCGATCGTTGCCTCGTTGAACGATACGTCGAGGCATGCGGGGAGATCAAGGCGAGACCGGCGTGCCATGGTGCGCTTCTGCTGCGGTTGGTCTGTATCAGGATGCGCTGCTGCTGGCGTTGTCGCTGTCGGCTACGCGTTTGTCTTCCGCCAGCTTGCATCCCGCCGGGGCGCAGGAAAACGAACCTGACTCCTTTGGCCGCTCGTCCCGATGCTCGACTCGTGGGCGAGTATGTGGCAATACAAGACTTGGCCGATTGCCTTGCCAAACTCTCATGAACTGACGGAGACGGACCATGGGCACCATTTTTGATCAAGACCTGCCGCGCAACGAAGCCAACCACGCACCGTTGTCACCCTTGTCGTTCATCGAGCGCGCCGCCGAGGTCTACCCCGAGCGGCTGGCTGTGGTGCATGGTGCCCTGCGTCGCACTTGGAGCGAGCTCTACCAGCGCTGTCGCCAACTCGCCAGCGCGTTGAGTCGCCACGGCATCGGGCGTGGCGATACTGTGGCCGTGATGTTGCCGAATACGCCGCCGATGGTGGAGGCCCACTTTGGTGTCGCGATGGCCGGCGCCGTACTGAATACACTGAACATGCGACTGGACGCCGAAACCATCGCCTACATGCTGGATCATGGCGAGGCCCGGGTGGTGATCGTCGATCCCGAGTTCGCCGGCGTGATGCACCAGGCGATTGCGCTGCGCGAGTCGGTGACGCCACTGCTGGTGATCGATGTGACGGACCCGCTCTATACCGGTCCGCTGCACGAGAGCGACAGCCTGGATTACGACGACTTTGTAGCCGGCGGCGATCCACAGTTTGCGTGGAGCCTGCCTGCCGACGAGTGGGATGCGATCTCGCTCAACTACACCAGCGGCACTACCGGCAAACCCAAGGGCGTGGTCTATCACCACCGTGGCGCGGCGATCAACGCGATCTCCAACATCCTCGAATGGGACATGCCCAAGCACGCGGTATATCTGTGGACGTTGCCCATGTTCCATTGCAATGGCTGGTGCTTTCCGTGGACCGTGGCGGCACGGGCCGGCGTCAATGTGTGCTTGCGCCGGGTTGAGGTGCAGGCGATTTTCGACGCGATCCGCACCCATCATGTTACCCATTTCTGCGCGGCGCCAATCGTGCACAACCTGCTGGTGAATGCGCCGGTCGCGATGCAAGAGGGCGTGCCGTCAGGAGTCAAGGCCATGGTGGCTGGCGCGGCGCCACCTGCGACCATGATCGAGGGCATGGAGCGCCTGGGGATTGAGCTGACCCACGTATACGGACTGACCGAGGTCTATGGTCCGGCCACCGTCTGCGTCAAGCACGCAGCGTGGGCTATGCAAGACGTGGCCGAGCGCGCCCGCATGAACGCGCGCCAGGGTGTCCGCTATCACCTGCAGCGCGATGCGCGGGTTCTCAACGCCGAGACGATGCAGCCCGTACCGTGGGACGGTGAAACCATGGGCGAGATCATGTTCCGCGGCAACATCGTGATGAAGGGGTACCTGAAAGATCCCGATGCCACTGCAGCCGCATTCGCAGGCGGTTGGTTCCACACCGGCGACCTGGCGGTGCAATGCCCGGATGGCTACATCAAGATCAAAGACCGCAGCAAAGACATCATCATCTCCGGCGGTGAGAATATTTCCTCGATCGAAGTTGAAGACGCGCTGTATCGCCACCCTGCCGTGTTGGCTGCCGCCGTCGTCGCCAAGCCTGATCCACGCTGGGGCGAGATACCTTGTGCGTTTATTGAACTCAAGGCGGGCGCAACGACTACTGCCGAAGCCATCATCGCCCATTGCAGGCAGCATCTGGCCAGCTTCAAAGTGCCACGTGTCGTGGTGTTCGGGGAGCTACCCAAGACGTCGACCGGCAAGGTGCAGAAGTTCGAACTACGTCAGCAGGCGGGGTCCGCCTCGGCAATCGACGTGTGATTTCGAACCGAAAATAAGGTGTCAGGGACAATTTCTTAAAATAAGGTGTCAGGGACAATTTCTGACGGCTGCTGGGCGGTTGGAATGAAAGTAGGGCGCGGCTTGTCCTGGCGGATATGCCGGTGCCCACGAGCGATGGTGTCATGTATGGCCCGACACTTCCGCCTCGATATTGCCGGTATTCCGCAGCACGTGGTGCAACGGGGGGAACAACCGGTGGGCGTGTTTTCTGGACGACGAAGATCGCCAGCGTTACCTGCAATGCTTGCGGCAGGCGCTGTCGCGCTTCGGATGCCGGCTGCACGCCTATGTGCTGATGAGCAACCACGTACATCTTTTGGTGACACCTGGCGAGACCGATGCGCCGTCGCGATTGATGCGTGCCTTCGCGCGCAACTATGCGGGTCTGTTCAGTGGCCGGCATGGCCGGACGGGGCCGTTGTCGGAAGGCCGCTGCACGTCCTGTCTGGTCGCCTCGAGCAACTATTTCCTGGCCTGCAGTCGCTACCTTGAACTCCATCCGGTGTATGCGTGGATGGTGGCGCAGCCGGGCGAGTATCCATGGTCGAGTTATGGCGCGAACGCCGTGGGGAAATTCGAACCGTGGCTGTCCGCAGATCCGGAATACCTTGCTCCCGGCCCCGATCCCGAGGCCCGGGTGGCCGCGTACCGCGGGTTGTTTTCCGAGGGGTTGCTTGACGAGCTGGTCCGGGAGATCCGCAGCTATCTGCGACAGCAAAACGTGTCGAGAACGGACCGGTTCCGCTCATGGGTCGAAGCAAGAACTGGTCGGTTCGCCGCGGTACGACCGGCGGGGGCATCCGCCGGCTCCGCCAAATAATCACGGGCGCCATTTCTATATACCCCATGGGGTGTGATAAAAGATGGGTGGCCGACCCGTCAGGCGCAGGCTCGTAAGTGTGCCTCCGGAAGGGGTACGTGGGTCCGCCCTGGCGTTTGGGGATGCTGGTGTTTCACGTGTTTGCATGGCGTTTGTGCGTGCGCCTTAAATGATCACGCATGAAAAACCTTGGGGAGATCGTGATGATCATGCAACGCAAGAGTTCAATAGTTGCGATGTTGGTGCTGTTACCGCTGCTTCTGCTCGTTGGGCGTACGAGTCGCGCTGCGGAGCCGTTGAAGCCGTTCGAGCTTGCCTCGAACGCACCCGGAGAGCTGGCGCCGGTGGTGGTGCAGGTCAGGCAGAAGCTGGCCGATGGCGGCTTCACCGTCGTAGGGAGCTACACGCCCTACACGAATACCGCGTTTGCCGACGGTGAAGTGGTGTCGGCGCAGGTCCTTGCAGTAACCAGTCTGGCGTTGCAGAAAGCGGCCGCGGCCACCCCGATGGGCGGCTACGCCGCAGTGCAGCGGGTGAGCGTGACCCAGGTGGTTCGGGCTGGTGTTTCACAGGTGCAGGTAGCCTGGACCAACCCCAGCTACCTGGCGCACGCATATCGCCTGACTGGTGATTTGGCCAATGTGGCTGAGGCGCTCGGCAAGGCACTCGGCGCGCAGGAGGCCTACGGTTCGGCGCGCGGGCTCACTGTAGCGGCCTTGGAGCGCTACCACTACAAGATGTTCATGCCGTACTTCACCGATGCCGATCTGTTGGCCAGCTATGCCACCCACGAACGGGCCGTGAGCGCAGTTGAGGCGGGGCTTGCCGCACATCGTGGCGGCACCAGCGAGGTTTACCGGCTAGCGCTGCCGGGTACGGAGCAGACACTGTTCGGGGTGGCGTTGGCCGGCACGCAAGCCGATGCGTGCAGTGCTGACCAATACATTATGAGTCGAATCGATTTTCAGCCAATCAAGTCGACTGCACACCTGCCCTACGAAGTGCTGGTGGCGGGCAACAAGGTGTACGCGCTGGCCGCCAAGTTCCGCATCGCCATCAACTTTCCCGACCTGAGCATGATGGGGTCGCACAGTTTCGTCAGCATCATGTGCGCGCCCAAAGCGATCAAGAAAGCGCTGACGGAGGCTGCCGGCGGTAGCTGACTTCCTGAAGGCTGCGACAAGGGGGCTGATCCGTCCAATGGTCCCTGACATCATATGTTCGAGAAAAACGGGTCAGAGATACTTTCCGAAGCGGCTTAAATGTCTCTGACCCCTTTTCACCGTCGCGTGAATAACGCGGTGAGTTACGCAGCTAGGCTCTGCGTAACCGCACCATCAGACCGATGAGGCCGATGCCGACAAGCATGAGCAACAGCGGGTTGGGCTCCGGTACCGGCGTGGACCCTGACGAGGTCGTATTGGTGAAGGAAAAACTCAGGTCGTTGAATTCGAATGGGCCGTTGAACAAGTCTTCAAAGCTGACCAACGTCACGCCAGGCTGCCAGTTGGCTTGAACCCGCGCATGTGCGTTTGAGTCAGGGTTCCGTGAAGCGGGCCCGGTGAAGAAGCTATACCCAGTGTCGTGCACGAAAAGCTCGAAAATGAGTTCGGTTCCGGGCGCAAAGCTGCCCAGGTCGGCAGTGCTACCAACGGAAGTTGCATGATTATTGAAGATAAGGTTGCCGTTTAATCGCAAGTCGTTGCTGTAAGCGGCGGTGTTTCCCTCGTAGGTCGCGATTACATGGCTAGTGCTGCTGACGATGACCTTCAGCCCCTCAGTTCCGGGTGCAGCGATAGGGAGAGCGTAGGCTCCTATTGCAAATAGCATTAGCGTAGTGCCAGCAGCGACACGTGCGAAAGTTTTCATCATCTTCGCCTCGATAGTGTTCATACCGTTTCCCCAAAATTGATTTGGCAAGACTGAAGTCTTGGACAACGGCCCATGCAGTCCGCAAGCGCCTGAATTGTCGCTGTCGATGAATCGTTTAGCGAGTTTCATGCCAATCTATAAGTATTTGATTTAAATATATTTGTGCTTTTGACAACGCTCTCATGATGTAAGGTTTTTCGACTCCAGCAAATGGAGAAGCATCGACTTTCCTCTCCACAAACCTTGCTGCGCTTGAGATTGTGCCAAAAATGTGGACTGTAAAGTTTTGTGCTACTCAGATTGGCGGAGACGTCGCCAACGGCGGCTATCATGGCGTCTGTCCAAGCTGCTTCTGAACCTGCGTAACGTGCCCGATGACGAGGCCGATGACGAGGCCGACGATGTGCGTGCGATGCTCGATGCGCAGCGGATCGCGTTCTACGAAACCAGGCCCAGCATCTGGGGTGTCTCGGGAGGCGGAATCTGGGTGACTGAAGACGCGGCCTTCGCAGACGCCAGGCGCGCGATGGACGACTACCAGCAGCAGCGCAGCACCCGCGCCCGGGCCGAGTACGCCGCTGCCAAGCGTGCGGGCACCGCGGAGACGTCTATAACGCTGCTTCGTGCGGAGCCGGAGCGCGTCGTGATGAGCGTGCTGGGCATACTCGTTGTGTTGGGCTTGATGGTGCTTCCGATCATCCTGTTGCGCGGGTAGGGCGAATGCCGCGGCAAGACAGGGGCCAGGATGTACTTTCGCGCGGGACGGTCAGCTTGCGACCGAAACCGGGCCATCTCGCTCCGACCTCGATTTTAGAGTTTTAGTGGGGCGCTCACGGAAGCGCGCCAGCCACGAACGGGCGGACGCGCCTTGTTACCGCAAACGAGCAGCTTGAGGTCAGCCTGGATGGCGAAATACTCTCTGGACGATTGATACTTTTTTTCTGGCGCTACCCGGGTCTTCAGCCGCGATTGCGACGGGTGGAACCGAAGAGCAACAGCAGAAGCCCGCCCAGACCGAGTCCGAACATGGCGAGTGAACCCGGCTCCGGTACCGCCTGCGCCGCGGACGGCGAGAAATTGTCGCCAAACGTGAGGTCGGTGAAGCGGAACGTGGATCCGTTGCCGTTGCGAACGCGTAGAAGGACGTCGTTGAAGTCAAAACTGATGCCCGCGTTCTTGAAGATATCGTTTGAACGTTGTTCTCCGTCGAAGGCGGCGTAGAGCGTACTGTCAGCGGTTTTGCCGAGCATCACGTCGTGGCTCGCAGCCGGTCTCGGGGTGGTGAAGAACAGATACTGTTCATTCGTGCCGCGGTCGGCGCTGTTGTCACCGTAGGTTGCAGAGACAACCTGGCTGGCACCGAAAAGCGAGCCCGCTTGGATGCGCGGCTGGCCTGTGACCGTCTCGTCCTGAATGGAGAAATCGATCTTCTGGCCGGCGACACCCGGATCAATATAGGAAAAGAAGACGAACGGCGTGCCGCTGGCGTTGATCGGCGACGGTGCGCTGCCGCCGCTGGGCAGGCGGTTTACATGCAGTCCGAAGCTGTTGCTGTTGGGCGTGAGCAGTAGATCGCCGTTGCTGTCAATTGCCGCGGTTCCGTTCCCCTGGGTCTCAAACGTGACTCCTTTCCAAGTGATCGATGTTGCGGAAGCGACGCTGGATACGCCGATGCAGGATAGTGCGATAGCTGCCGCGAAGACTATCGCGGAGGCATGCTTTGTTTCGTTTCTGGACATTGTTGGTTCCCTGAGTCAGATGGTCGCGACGGTTGACGACGCAAGCCGCCCGACTTGTTAAAAAAGCATAAGTCGTGCCTCGATGCGAATTCTTATTAAGAACAAGGATGTGCACACCGGCACCGCTTGTTTGGGCCACGTATTGTGTAAAGATTCTCGACACTCGGAGCAAGCATGGCACGAGCGAAACCGGGGTTGGAGTGCACTTTAGCGGGGGACCAAGAGCGGCAGAACATGGATCAGAGTCGATCTTTCGAGAGCGGATGCTCTGATTCTTGTTTCGGTTCCAGCTGGTTGGAGCATCGGACGACCACCGCGCCAATCGCATTGTTCCTGACGTCTTTTTCCGGCCCCTTTTGCCCTGGGTGCGGTTAGGATTCAAGGTGCCAGGCGAGCGTCCTTCGCTTCCTTCAGTCGTCGCGCTGCATGGTTGATTTCGCCGGGGTCAGCCAAGGCCGGCTTCTTGGTCCGCGGCGTTCAATCGCGTTGCGATAGCCACTCGAAACCGGAATGCCTGCCATGCCACCGAAGCAACGCATCGAGGCGTACAAGAAGTACATGTTGGCGCAAGGGATCGACAAACGGTTGTTTGCACCAGCGGTGTGGAGGGTCTGCTGGTCCCTCGGCATTTATCTGCTGCCACCGCCCTTCATGGGCGTCCTTTCACTGGCGCTTGTCTCGATCATCTTCGGTGTACCGGTGGGCGGCGTGGCGTGGATCGTGATTTTTCTCGACGTGCTGACCTGGCCGAATTTCCACGCACCAGTAACGCTTGTCCCGCTGTGGTGGTCGATTGCCCTTGCCTCGATTCTCATGGCAGTCGGCAATTGGATCTACTACCGGCGCATGGCCCGGAGTTATGGTCTGGAATCGTGGTCGACCTTCAGCGGTGTGCGGCAATGAAAATCGAGTCAGGGACAATTTCTGATTCTAGGTGGGGGGAAGAATTGATTCAGGTTCTGTGGGGTAGAAACGGGGAGCACAGAAGTGGGCGTCGGAGTGCAATTTCTCAAGAGGTCCATTCTGAGCCGTGTTTCGCAGCAATTCGGGGAGGATTTTCATGGATCTTTTTGGCGTGGCCTACACGAGCGAGGCGAGCCGACTGCTGAGTGCGGGTGACCTCGATCGCCTGTTGGTGTCCGCGCGATCAAGAAACTCCCTGGTCGGCGTCACGGGCGTGTTGTTGTATGGCGAGGGCAGGTTCTTTCAGTATTTCGAGGGAACGCGGGAAGGTGTGGACGAGGTCTACGCGCGCATCAAGGGGTCACATTTGCACCGCAATGTGGTGGAACTCGAACATCAACCCATTCCGCAGCGTGTGTTCAGTCGCTGGTTCATGGGTTTTCGCGAGACGCCGGCGAGCGTGCTGCAGCAGCTCAGCAACGAACAGTGGGCGCGCGAGCTGCCTTGGGTCGAAGGGCAGTCCATGCCATCGCCGGGGATGGCGCACCTGTTGGCGCTGGTCGCCGGAGGAAACCGGGATAGAGGAAGTTGAATGTCCTCCGGCGTGGTTTCCATGCTCTTCGGTCGCCCAGGCCGCCGCAAGCTCGCGTAGCGGCCCCAGGTTTTCTCCGCCATGGCTCGAAAGCGGTTGTTTTCAACCGCGCGTTCTTGGGGCAGGTGTCGGCGGATGGTGATCAACTCGTCGTCGCCAACGCCTTGTCTGAGCCACGCTGGGCAGGCTTCGGCACGCACCAGCGGCGTATCTCCCTCACGCTGAAGCCAGGGTGCGCTGTCACCGGTGAATTTTCGAAACGTGCCAGGTTGGCATGGACGCCGGAGCAGTGGTGATGTCCAGGCTTCTCGGTCATTGCGGCAAGAACCGGGTTCAGCTCGATAGGTCGATACGCGGCAAGAAGGTAGCTATCTGAGCCGACGAGGCAGGGTCTGCGACGTCCTACCCACGGCGTTCCCGTGCATCGATGGCGCCGGTCGAATGCGGCGACATAGGGCTGGCCGAGTTGATACATGGCCAACGATACGTGACCAGATTCGCCGGAGCTGACGAGCGGGTCCATGTGGTCGCCTCTCAGAACGTGGGTGCAGATGCGCAAGCCATGATTTGCGACTCTCTCGCCGAACAGATCGACGTAGTGGCGACGGTCGACGCCATCCAGAAGGATGAAGCAATAAGGGACCCCGCGCTGCGAGATATGGAGCGATATCCCGAGCAGTTCCGGGCGAGCCTGGAGTGGCATGGTCGAAGCGGTTGGCCGAAGTACCTCAAGTGCCCTGGCGTACGGTCGCATGCAGCATCGGTGGTACGAGACAGTATCTGTCGGCGCAAGCTGGATTTTCAGCCTGTTCAACTTCCTCCGCCGCGTTCCCACGTTCCAAGCTCAAGTCTCAAAGACCGGCTTTGCTGAATGTGAGTGTGATACTGCTGGAATTGGCCGAGGTCAAGGTGCGACCTCCGCCAAGCGTGAATACCAGGAATCTAATCTGTCCTGTACCGCCTTTTGCGCGGGTGACTGCGAACTTGAGGTTGATCACAACTTTGTTGGGTTCCAACTTAGGTAAATCATTCAGCCCGGCGGCGAGCTCTCTTCGAGTGTCGACGATGGCTTCAGTAATTCCAAAGTTCGATGTGTCGGTAGCGCTCATTGTTCCTGTTGGCTTGGGCGGGACGAGATTCACCAACAGAGATGACGTTTCTTCCGCCTTGTTTTGGCCGCTTGCGCCGAGATCAACGCCGCCGAGGACAGGGATGCCGACTGATACCTTCCCATTTGTATCGGTGGTCCTGGTAAGCGAAAAGTTGAGCTCAACTGAGTCAAGTTTCAGGCCGACGCTCGCGCCAGGCGTATTCTGCGCTGCGGCCAACTCACGCTTCACCTGGGCAATGACCTCTGCCAAGGGGAAGCTCGCACTGGTGCCGGGAGGTTGTGGCATAGTCTTTTTCGCCTGAGTCGAGATTGAATACGAAATCATGACCAAACCTATGGTCAAGACTTTTCTGAGTGTCGAAGGAAACATGTCTCAATCCGCCTAAATTCTTGTGTCAGGGAACAGCCTTCACGGGTAAGATCTTTCCATTGGCTCGACCAAACGATCCGAATTGGGCGTCGACATATTCAGGGTCGACAAAGCCATTCCCGATTGCCGATGGATCGAATCCCGGCATGGGTAGCGTGGTGTCAATTAATAACTGTTTTACCATTTTCCATGGCGTCGCCAGCCGATACGTCACCTCGGTGCCCTTGGCTGTGGCCGGGCCAATGTCCCCGGTGAGACGCTTGGCATGGCGTTCTACCCCATGAAAGCGATTTTCGGGGATGGTGAGGCTGAAGAGCCGCTCGCCAGCCTTTACGTGCGCGTTTGCGGCCGTTACAGATTTGACGAAATGGACGATTTGGGTTGCCGCGCGTGACACTTGTGCGGTTGCCTGACTGGTACCACTCATGACCGAATATATGTCGCGCTTTTCAGCTGATATGCTTGATATGAAGTGCGCGTTGGATTCGTCACTTTGACGCCGGTCCTTCGATTTCTTGAGATTTGAAGGCCACGTGCTTATTACGTCGACGCCATTGGCCACCAGGTCAGGCCAACTTTCTGGATCGCTCTGAAGCCCGCGAGCGGATTGGGCATATATCGCCGTCCGATCCCTGTTCACTGCGCCCACGCAGATCACCCATTCCGGCAGACACCATGGGCTGACAACCCCTGGATTCGGGTGTTCAGGGGTATAATAATTTCCGATCGCAAGAATTGGTATGTAACCACGTTCTGCAAGGTATCTGGTCGCGACGTTCATCGGCTCTTCAATATGAGCCGGCATCGGCATTAGTGCGGAGGGCGGGCCTAAACTTATGTTTATGACTGTGGGAGAAGGTACCGTATTGATCACATATTCCATTGACTTAATTATATTTATGTACTCATCGTAAAGCCAATGATGAAGGTACCAGACTTGGATTATATCGGTACGCTCGCTTAGTACTTTTGCGTCCTTGGCGCGAAGCTCGACCCCAATACCGTCAATTAACGGAAGATTGTGAATTTTGCCAACCTTGGGGTAACTCGTGACGAGGTCCCGCGTAGCTCCAAGACCCGCAAGTTTTCCACGCACGATGAATTGCAAGACGTCATCTGGTTGGCTATGTAGGGCTTCCGTAATCTCGGGGGGACCCAGTTTCATGGAAGATCGATCTCCGTAGGCGTGGCAAGAGGTCGCTAATGTTGTCAGAAGGATGAATGCCCAAGCTCCGTACATGCCGTAATCCTCGCTGACTACGCTTCTTCGCGGTTGAGCGTTCACGTGTGACAGGGATCTCCTTGAAATATGGCCGGAAATACTTTCAATTTGTGTAAACACAAAGGAAAAAGGGTGTCAGTGACGATTTCCGACGTCGCGCCGGGTATTGGTTTGGGAAAGCAGGGGTCAGAGTGCACTTTCTCGGGAGGCCAACTCTGAGCCTCCGTTTTGCTTTTCCGTTTTCCTCGCTGTGCGGGGTGGCATCGGCGGCGCGCATAGCTGCCGCTGCAGGCTGTTCGAAAGGCGCCGCCCACGGATGGTGGCCCGAAGATTTCTGCCGTCCTCGCTTATCACACGCGTGATGCGCAAATGTGAGCCGTCGCACGCCCGTGTCATTTGCTTCTGCGACAAACGATGTGAAAGACTGACCCGCTTGGGCACAAGCCCGTGGCTGTTGAAAGTGGAGTTTTATGGCGATTGGTGTCTGGATCAGTTTGGGGCTCTATTTCGCGTTGATGCTGGGGATCGGCTTCTACGCCTACCGCAATTCGACCTCGTCTTCCGAGGAATACATCCTCGGCGGACGCAAGCTTTCACCCGCCGTGGCAGCGTTGTCTGCCGGGGCCTCCGACATGAGTGGCTGGCTGCTGCTGGGTTTGCCCGGGGCGCTGTTCGTCAGTGGCCTGGTTTCAGCCTGGATCGGTATTGGCCTGACTTTCGGCGCACTGGTGAACTGGATCGTGGTAGCACCGCGTTTGCGCGAGCAGACGGAGCGCTACGACAACAGTCTGACGATCCCGCAATTCCTTTCCAACCGGTTTCCCAGCAGGGCGATGGCATTGCGCGTCGTCTCGGCCGTGATTGTGGTGGTGTTTTTTTCCGTGTACACCGCGTCGGGCCTGGTGGCCGGCGGCAAGCTTGCCGAAAGCGCTTTCAGCTCCGTGCTGCAATTCAGCCCGATGAGTACCTACGCGACGGGTGTGACGCTGACGCTTGCCGTGGTGCTTGTATACACCGTCATTGGTGGCTTTCTGGCGGTCAGTCTTACCGATTTCTGCCAAGGCGTGATCATGATGGTGGCACTGATCATCATGCCCGTGGTGGTGCTTTACGGAGCGGGCGGTGGCGGCTTGGAGCAGGCGTCGGAAACGCTCTCGACGGTGGGTCCGAACTATCTGTCATGGTTTTCCGGGCTGTCGGTCGTCGGCTTTCTGTCTGCCGTAGCGTGGGGTCTGGGATACTTCGGACAGCCGCACATCATCGTGCGCTTCATGGCGATACGCACACTCAGGGAAGTTCCCACGGCCCGCAACATCGGCATGTCATGGATGGTCATTTCGGTGATTGGCGCGATCAGCCTGGGTATATTCGGGCGTGCCTACGCGGTGCGTAACGGGATTGAGGTCTCCGACCCCGAGACGATCTTCATCGTATTGGCCGACTTGCTGTTCCACCCGCTGGTGACCGGCTTCCTGTTCGCGGCCTTGCTCGCGGCCGTGATGAGCACCATTTCCAGCCAGTTGTTGGTGGCCTCGTCCTCGTTGACCGAGGATTTCTATCGGCTGTTTCTGCGCAAGGAAGCCAGTGAAAAAGAGGCCGTGCTGGTCAGCCGCGTGAGCGTGTTGCTGGTCGGCGTCGTCGCCGCCGTCATCGCTTGGGATCCAACGTCCAAGGTGCTGGGCCTGGTCAGTCACGCCTGGGCTGGTTTCGGCGCAGCTTTCGGGCCGCTGATTGTTCTGGCACTGACGTGGCGACGGATGACGGGTATCGGCGCGGTCGCGGGTCTGGTGGTTGGTGCGCTGACCGTGATGGGCTGGATCGCGCTGGGCTGGGACCTGAGTTTCATGGGTGGAACAGGTGTGTACGAAATCATCCCTGGCTTCGTTGCCGCGTGGGCCGCCATCTATTTCGTCAGCCTGGCTACCGAAAACCAGGGTGAATACCGGGCGGTACCGGCACAGTAGGGACCTTCTTGTTACGCGCCGGAACAGGGATCCGGGCCAGAGGTCGGAGTGAGATGGTCCGTTTTCGTCTCTCGTCGTGGACAGCTCCGATTGTTGCCTCAGCGCCGCCCAACCAGACAGAAATGAAACGGACAGGCATCTCGCAGCTCGACGGATTCAACCGCACGAAATCCTGCGTCTTGCATCCATTGTCGACATTGCTCGGGTGTCGGACGCATTTCCAGCGGTGGGCCGCGGGGGGTCGGGATATCACTGCGCCAGTGCATCACCGAAACTACCCCGCCGTTGTGCAAGGTTCGGTATGCCTCGCGCAACAACGCCACCGGTTGAGCGAGATGCAGTAGATTGAAAATCATCGCATGCTCCTGCGAACCCGCGTCGACGCCCGCACCTTCCTCAACAAAATCCCGCAGTTCAGCGCGCACGTTGTGCAGCTTGAGATTCGCCGCCTTCTCGCGCACCACCGTGATCATTGCCGGATCAATATCCAACGCAGTAACCACGCCGCGGGTACGCCGTGCGGCGGGCATGGTGAAGGAGCCATAGCCACAACCAAATTCAATGATATTGCAGCGCATCTCCGCCGCGCCCAGCAGCTTTCTGATGATCGCCTCGGGGTTGAAGAAACCGGCCCATTGAGTTTCAGCAGGCATGTCGCTCTCACGTATCTTCATGTGTCTTCCACTTGCCCATGAGGCCAACGGTCTGCCCCGATTTCAAACCCCGGGTCAGAGCGCATTTTTTTGAAAAGGCCGTCAGAGAGATTTTCCGCGGCTCGGTATCTCTGATCTCTGAAGCGGTTGTGGGGCGGAGCATGCGCTGGTGCTTGGGCGCTTCACCCGGTCAGAGCGCACAATAACGCGTCGTCCACCATCGCGCTTGACGTCGCCGCCATGAAAAAAGCACTCGTCTTCGGAGCCACTGGGTTCGTCGGCTCGCAACTGCTGTCGATGCTGCTTGAGAGCGCCGACTATGACCGCGTCACCATCGTCGTCCGACGCGACCCAGGCCTGGCGTACGCGAAGCTGGTGACGCTGATCGGCGACCTAGACTCGTTGGCTGCGCTGGCCGATCGGATCGACGTGGACGACGTCTTCATTGCCCTCGGCACGACAAAGGCCAAGGTGCCGGACGAGGCCGCCTACTACCGCGTTGACCACGACTACCCGGTGCGAGCCGCGGCGCTCGCGCAATCGTGCGGCGCGACGGGCGTGTTCCTGGTCTCGGCCGTCGGCGCGAATGCGGGTTCGTCGGTGTTCTATATCCGGACGAAGGGCGAGACCGAGCACGACGTCATCGCGTTGGGCATCCCACGCACGCACATTTTCCGTCCGTCGCAATTGCTGGGCCGGCGCGAAGAGAACCGGCCGCTCGAGCGCTTCATCATTGCGGCGTGGCCGGCGATCGACTGGCTGCTCTTGGGCGGCGCGCGCAAGTATCGCGGCATCGCAGGCGCGGATGTCGCGCGTGCCATGGTGCGTGCCGCCAAAGACAACGTGACGGGCGTGCGGGTGCACGAGTGGGCCGGGATGAAGGCGCTGGCGGCGCGCTGACTTCAGAGAAAAGGAAAAACCGGCGTCAGAGTGCACTTTCGCGAGGGACGGCTAGCCTGTGAGTCGGACTTTCCGCGGCCTGCCGATCTTGGCGGGACCAGCACGGCGCGCCGGCGGTGCTTCGATGGCGGTGCGAAATCGGTCGGAGCCCAGGGCGTGCTGGCGTTGAAGATGGGCGCGAATGGCGTCGAGTTGTTCCCCGGACAGGTTCTCCATGGCGAGTGCGCGGTAGCTGGCGGATCGCTCCGCGTCTGTCGTACCCAGTGCGAGATAGACGGATTGCGGGTGAATGAGCGGGTCGTCGCGGCCGAAGACGTTGTGCGCGTGGCTCGAGCAGGCGTAGTCGACCGGGTCGACGCTCATGCGGGCACGGACGGGGTTCAGTTCTATATAGCGATGGCAGTGCACCAGGTAAGTCTCGCGGTCCACCAGCGACGACTTGTATCGACCTTCCCAGAGCGTGCCAGTCCGACGATGGCGGTCGTTGACGTAGCGCACGTAGCGCCGCCCCGGCGCTTGCATCAGACGCGCAATTTGTCCGCTGGCAGAGGGTGTCATCAACAAATGCACGTGATTGGTCATCAGCACGCAGGCATGTACGTCGCAACCCTCGCGTAGCGAAATCTCTCTCAGGTCCTGCAGGTAACACACGCGGTCGACGTCGGCGAAGAAACAGGGTTCCGATCATTGCCTCGCTGGACGACATGTTGGGGGATGTTGGCGATGTCCAGACGAGGCTGGCGAGACCTGGCGGCATCCATGCGTGCGGGATGACAGCTTCCATTTCCCTCTGGCTCGAAGTCTGTAACGAAATGCCCGCGTTCTCTGGCGGACAGTGCACTCTGACCCCGGTTTTGCCCTTGCGATTCTCCGAAACATTGACCCGCACTCGACGTATATTGTTGATGTTTAACGACATTTGCGCTACAATGAGCGAAGTACCTCCTGTACCCGTTCCGATGCCGCAGGCTTCGCCGCGCATTCCAGGCACGCAGTAGCAAGGATGGTGATCAACGCAGACGCCGCGCGCGTCCATCGCGTATGGCCGGTCTACCGAGAACAAAGGAGCCTCCATGTCCAGTAATTCCACCATTTCCAATAAATCGACCAACGCCACCAAGCGGAGCAGCTCGTCCGCTTTCAGTCGCCGCTCTTCCATGGCGGCGAGTCGGCACTTGACCAGCGAAATCATTGCTTCCGACATTGCCGTGTTCAAGCAGTGTGGCGGCCGCATCGAAGTGCTGGGCAACACAGCCTTTCGTACCAGCCTTCCGTCTACGACATTCCGCTCCAACGTGAAGTCCAAGCGCAAGGCGGAGACCGCCGCTGCCGCCCGGAACGCGTAACCGGGGCGAGGGAAGCTGAATGCGCTCTGGCTTGTTTGCCGGGAGCTTCGGCTGTCTGGGGCGGCGCAAGCTCACGGAGTGATTGAGCGTGTTTTTCGCCTAAAAAAAATAAAAAAAGGGTCAGGTTCACTGATCCTTTTTTTTTTGCGGTTTCCGTGGTCGCCCGCGCAGCCTGACGCGGACCGGCTGCCGGGTCAGGGAAATGGTTTCAGGGATATTTCCCGGCCTCGTCAGGGCAGAACAGGTTGCGCGTTTCGCGTTGTTCATCTGCTTTGGAAAGCAGCGAACGGCCCGCGCTTTCATGGGCCTGCACCGTGGCGCTCAGCGTTGCGTTTCGCGCTGGTCGGGTTCGCTCTATTGGCACGCTACTTCGTTGTCCTGGGGGAAAAGGGAAAAAAGCGGTCAGGTTCACTTCAAGGCCTCGATTCAGTGAAATCTGTATCCGTTGCGGCTTCCAGCCGAGCGTGGCTACCGCGATTCACCGGTTCAACTTGCTGTGCGCCCGCTCGATATCTTCGACACCCGCTTGCTCCAGATCCCCCCTGGACAGATCGACCATGATGCACCGGCCATCGATCACATGAAGTCCGCTCATGCCGGTGCATTGGTCCGTCGTCATTGAGGGCATTTCGCAGCCGATGTCCGGCTGCCACGTGGCGTTGGCTTGCGCGCACAGGTGCGCTGTCATTCCGCAGCGGCGCGTGTCAGCCAGCCATTGGCCTTGGGCAACGTGACATGTCCACGCGTCATCGAGATCGGCGGCAGAGAGCTCTGCGATTACGCATTGGCTGTCCACCATGGTCAGGCCGCTGGACATGTTGCAACCATCAGGTTCTGCCGTGGTCATGACGCAGCCGATGTTTTTTGCCCAGGTACCGCCCACCGCAGAGCAGGAGCCCTGCGTGATCTTGCAGCCGTCTGCATCGCCCAGCCACTTTCCCTGCACGAGCTGACATTGGCGGGCGCCCGTGAGCGCAGGGCCCTCACCGCGATTGATCGCCTCCTCATGCTTTTGGGTGCGGTCGCAAGCGGTCAACGCAAGCTGGCCCAGGCACAGCGCGGCCAACAGTATCTGAGAATATTTCACGTCCGCCCCCGCTTTCGTGTGTGGTAGCCCCGCAAAAACGATACCACGCGCGAAGACGCAAAAGGATGGAGAAAAACATCCGGTTCACTCAATCCGGGTTCGGGACGATTTGGGCCGCCGCCCGCGCGGCGTGACGCTGGCTACGGCGACAAAGCGGGGTCGAGAAGGGCGTCCCTCAAACCCGGGCTACCTCTACCTGACCCCGTTCCGCCGCAAAGCCTTCCAGCGGGGGCCACGCGGTACCGGCGCGGTTTTGCGAGCTTCAGCGCCGCACGATTGCGGGGCTTCCACGGGCGGTGCGCAGTCCATGTGGAGGTCGAGCCGGCAGGGCCAGTCTCGCGCAAGCCTGACGGAGTCGATCCAGCACTCATGTCTTCAAGTTTCGCCACGTACTGCCGACAAAGGACGTAGCGAGGCAATCCAACCCAACGCGCATGCCAACCCGAGATTGAGCTTGGCGGTGGCGGGGTCGCGAACGATTTGCAGACCATGTCGCTACCCGGCGGCGAGGTCACGACAAGGATAAACTCATGGTGGCATTGAAGTCGTTTGTCCGGTCGAGCCCCTCGACGGCGGACGCATTGGCGGAACTGGACTGTGCCATCCAGAGCTCGGGGATGGATCCGGCACTCATCTACGTGTTCTACGACGGTGCGCACGACGACGCGTCTATCTTCGAATACGTCCGCGCCCGTTTTCCGCACGCAGCTCTGCTCGGGGGAACGTCCTGCGGCGGGGTCATGAGCGAGGCCGGGCTGGGCGGCGCCGGGTCGATTGGCATGTTGCTGATCGATGATGCGGACGGGGACTATGGCGCTGCCGCTGTGCGGCTGGGTGCTGACCCGGCAACCCAGGCCGAACAGACACTCCACGCAGCGCTGGCAGCGGCCGACTGTGCCGGAGAGCTGCCGGAATTGATCTGGATCTATCAGGTGCCGGGGCAGGAGGAAGCCGTTATCGACGGTCTCCGGCGCGTGGTTGGCGACCGCTGTCCGATCATCGGCGGCAGCTCTGCCGACAATGACGTGACGGGAGCCTGGCGCCAACTGGGTCCTGATGGACCGATGCACGGCGGTCTGGTGGTGTCGGTGCTGTTTTCTTCCGGGGGCATCGGGTTTGCATTCCAGGGTGGCTATGAGCCCAGCGGCAACAGCGGGATCGTGACGCGCGTGGGTTACGATCGGTCAGGCGAAAGCGGGGTGGCCACGAAGGTCAGCGGCCGGCAGATCCTGGCCATTGACGGCGAGCCGGCGGCCGATGTTTACAACCGCTGGATTGGTGGCGTTCTGTCGGAAAAGCTCGATACCGGCGGCAGCATCCTGGTCGATACCACGATGTATCCGTTCGGCATCGATGCAGGAAAAATCGAAGGTGTCACGCACTACCTGCTCATCCACCCCGACCAGATCCTGGCCGATCGAGCGCTTTCAACGTTCGCGTGCATTGAGGAAGGGACTCGTCTTTACAGCATGCGTGGTGAACGAACCCGCTTGATCGAGCGTGCCGGCAGGGTCGCCGCCGCAGCGACAGCCACTCTTGCAGGCGGCAGCGAGAGTCTGGCTGGTGGACTGGTGGTCTATTGCGCGGGCTGCATGCTTGCGGTGGGCGAGCAGATGCCCGAGGTTTCCAAGGCCGTGACAGCCAGCTTCGACGGTCTGCCGTTTCTGGGTTGCTTTACGTTCGGCGAACAAGGTTCGGTGCTCGAGAAAAATGCGCACGGCAACCTGATGATCTCCGCCATCGCTTTTGGGCGCTAGCGGGAATCCGTCGTGGAAGGATCCGAAGAGCTCCGCGAAACACTGGTGGCGATGCGCCGCGAGATCGGCATCCTGCGGGTGGAGGCAACGCATGCCAATCTGTTGCTCGAGGCGCTGGACGCGATGCTTGACGTGGATGCGCAGGATGATCCTTTCGTCGGCGTCTTCACGGCATTGTTGCCGGTGTTTGATTGCTCCGGGGCGATTGTCCTGATTGAAGACCCGACTGATCAGCGGCGGCTTGAATGCATTGCATCGAACGAGCCGGCCGTGCTTGGGTCTTCCTGGGAGCGGAATCGGAAGTTGGAAAAGGTGCTTTCCGGCCGTATTGTCACGACGATTTCCACAGTGGGCGCCGAAGGGTGGCCGGAGACCAGCGGGGGAGATGGATCGCGTCCAACGCTTTATCTGCCGTTGGGGGTACGCAATCGGCGCGGACTCATGATGCTGCTGCGCAATCCAGGTTGTCCCGGTTTCGATCGAAGCCATGTGACGCTGGCCGGCAAGTTTTCCGTGTTGGCCTCGCACGCGTTTGCAGTCACGCATGCGAGCCAGACCGAAGCGGAGAGTCATCGCCTGGAGCAGATGACCCGGCAATTGAAGACTAGCCAGGAAGCCCTGACCTACCGGGCAAACCATGATCAGCTCACCGGTTTACCCAATCGGTTGCATGTCCAGGAGCTCGTCGACCTTCTTATTGCGAACAAGAAGTCTGGTCAGAAGGTTGCTCTTGCATTCCTGGACATCGACGATTTCAAACGAGTCAACGACTTTCACGGCCATGCGGCAGGCGACGCGCTTTTGAAAAGTGTCGCGAACAGATTGCGTGCCGAAATTCGCCAGACCGACATCATCGGTCGGATCAGTGGGGACGAATTCGTCATCGTGTTTGATCCGTTCGAGCGCACCGAAGAACTCGCTGCCGTGCTGAATCGGGTCAGCAACGAACTGCACGAGCCCTACAGGATAGAGGGGCGTGACATCACCAGTTCAGGCTCGATCGGCGTCGCGTTGTGGCCCGAGCACGGGCACGATTACGATACGCTGCGTCGTCACGCGGACACGGCCATGTATCGGACCAAGGCCATGCGCAAGGGCGGCGTCACCTTCTTCCGCCCGTCAATGGGGCGCGAGATATCGGAGCGCCTGTCGCTGGAGCAGCAGCTGCGCGTGGCGCTGGCGGAACGTGAGTTCAAGTGTGCTCTGCAACAGAAGGTCGACCTTCGCACGCGCCAGATTGTCGGGTTCGAGGCGCTGGTACGCTGGGTGGACGGCAACGGCATCATTCATCCGCCCGCCAAGTTCCTGAAGCTCGCCAGCGAACTGGAGATGCTGGACAGCATCACGGGCCTTGTTCTCGACAACCTGTGCTCAGCGTTGCCATGGCTGGACAACCAGTTTGGTACGGCAGTCAGGTACAGCATCAACATATCGCCATCGCAAGCGACGAAAACGTCCTTCATGCAGAAGCTGGTGCGGCGCATCGTGGATACCGGACGTCCGCAGAACTTCCTGCTCGAGCTGACCGAGGAAACGTTTCTGGCGACTGACGTGTTTCAGTCGCAGGGCTTGCCCTTGATCCGGGAAGCGGGTGTCGGGCTATCCATCGATGATTTTGGGACCGGCTATTCGTCACTGGCCATTCTTGCCGACATCACGGCCGATGAGCTCAAGGTGGATCGCTCACTTATCTCATCGTTACCCCAACGACCGCGCAACCAGGGCATTTTGCGCGCCATCGAATCGCTCGCCGCAAACCTGGGGATGACGGTAGTGGCCGAGGGAATCGAGACTGTCGAAGAAAAAAACTATCTGCTCGATTCGACCGGGCTCGCCATCGGGCAGGGCTACTTGTTTCACAAGCCAGAGCTGATCAGTCAGATGATCACGAGGGAAATCCCGTCGAGCCACGTTGTGGAAAAGAAGATCCGCTAAAAAACTGAAAAGCGGGTCGGGTTCATCTAACCCCGGTGGGATGGTTTCGAAGACCTGCCGGTGACCGTCCGCCGGGTGGGTGCCTGGATTTGGCGCTGGGGGCGTTCGCTACTGCTGCTTTTGTGCACCTCTGTGCGGAGGTGCGACGCAGCAGAAAATTACCGCGCCGTTCAATGGATCCGTGGCTCGGTTTCCCTTGCTTGCGGGCGTCGCCGGACCAGAGGAGCATGTGGTTTCTTCCCCGTGATGTGCCATTGGAGATCCAGCCATGAAGCTTTATTACCACCCGGCCTCGACGGCCAGCCGCATCATCATGCTGTTCGCCGCCGAGGAGAGCGTCACGCTGGACTACCAGGTGGTCGACCTGATGACGGGCGCGCACCAGCAGCCGGAGTACCTGGCGCTCAACCCCAACGGGTTGGTTCCAATGTTGGATGACGGCGGTTTCCGGCTCACCGAAAGCGGTGCGATCGCCCGTTACCTGGCCGCCAAGGCCGGTTCGGCGGCGTATCCCGCCGACCTGCAGGCGCGGGCGCGGGTAGACGAGGCGATGGAGTGGTTCTACAGCAACTACTACAAGGATTTCGGCTACGGCATGGTCTATCCGCAGCTGTTTCCAAACCACAAGCGAGCGTCTGACGAAGCGCAAGCCGCCGCCGTTGCGTGGGGCAGGGACAAGGCGTGTCACTGGCTGGGCATCCTCGACCAGCATTTCCTCGGCAAGGGTCACGACTTCCTTTGTGGCGGCAGGATCACGCTGGCGGACTATGTCGGCATCGAGATGGTGACCGTCGGCGAGTTGGTGCATTGCACCTACAAGGACTACCCGAACGTGCGTCGCTGGATCGGACGCATGAAGGGACTGGCGCACTGGGCTTCGGTGCACGAGGTCGCTGATGGCTTCGCTGCGTCGCTCAAGGACAGGCAGTTCGTTTCAATCTGAATGGAAACGACATCAGGTTGAGATGGCTCAGGTTTGTCGGCTCGGCCGCATGCGCGCAGGAGCAGGCCCCAGACTTGGCCTGTTGCTGCATGATTTCCTTGCTAGCGGCGGCCATCGCGCGACGATTTCCAGAGGCTGGCAATCGTGGTCAGGATCAGCACGCCGATGATCACCGACAACGACAGCCCGATCGAGATTTCCGGAAGGCTTGTCAGCGGCTCGCCGCCGTTGATGAACGGCAGTTCGTTGCCGTGCAATGCTTCGAGAATCAGCTTGACGCCGATGAAGCCCAGCACCACTGCCAGCCCCAGACTCAGATATACCAGCCGGTTGATTAATCCACCGAGCAGGAAATAAAGCTGGATCAGGCCTAGCAGGGCAAAGGCGTTGGCGGTGAACACGATATAAGGTTCTTTCGTGAGTCCGAAGATCGCCGGGATTGAATCCAGCGCGAACAGGATATCGGTCGCGCCAATGGCGATCATCACGATCAGCATGGGCGTGATCACGCGCTTGCCGTTTTCCAGCGTGGTGAGCGTCGCACCAGGATGTTCGGCTTGAATTCCTCGCCTTCGTCGGGTGGGATGCGGGCGAGCGTGTAGGCGGTGTAAAGGAGGAATCCGCCGAAGATATAGAACACCCAGGAAAAATGTTCGATCGCCGCCGCGCCGAGGGCGATGAAAATCGCACGCAGGATCAACGCGATCACCACACCCACCAGCAGCACTTTCTGTTGATTGGCTTTGGGTACGTCGAACGCGGCCATGATGATGACAAACACAAACAGGTTGTCGACTGACAGGCTCTTTTCCGTGACGTAGCCGGCAAGGTATTCCACGCCGTACTGGCCGCCCGATACCAGCCACAACCCGCCGCCGAAGATCAGCGCGATCACGATATAGAACACCGACCAACCCCCGGCTTCGCGCAGCGAAGGCTCGTGCGGTGTGCGCACATGAGCGAAGAAATCAAATATCAGCAGTGCCAGTATGCCGGCGATGGTGGCTCCCCAGACCCAGAGCGGTACGTTCATCGAGCTGTTCTCGCGAAAAGTTGGAAGAGGGAGCGAATTCTCGGGTTCTCTGTGTATCTTCTCGTTCAATCAGCAACTTGTTCATCGATTGAAAGAACGGTGCGCGCGTGATGTGGGATCGCGTCAAACTCCACGTGCAGCGCCGCGCCGATTCTGACACACGCTGTTGCGATGAGAACGCCAAAACCGGGGCAGGGGAGTTGGATGTCGCTTGTCCTGGTTACCGCACGCTTCGGTCGTCCGGGCCGCCGCAAGCTCAGGTGGTCGCCCAGCGTTCCCCTATGGCCTGAGCGTTTGCTTCCCAGGGTGCGTTCTCGCTGCAGGTGTTGGCGGATAGCGACCAGCTCGTCATCGTTGACGCCTTGGTTTGAGTCACGCCCAGTGGACTTCGGCACGCACCGGCGTCGTGCCCGCAGCGTTCCAGCGCGCCGACGGGGACGGTTGAAAACAGCGGCACAGGCTTGGCCGAGTTGACGCGTAGCCAACGAGACCTGGCCAGACTCGTCGAAACTGACGAGGACATGCACGCGATTGTTTATTGAAACGTGGACGTGGATCCGCATGCCATGCGCGGCGGCGCACGCTCCCGGCAGGCCCGGGTAGTGGTGACGGTCGTCGTCATCCAGAAAGTTGGCGCAACGATTGACCGACGCTGCGTAGTGTGGAGTGGTATCCCCGGTATTTCCAGACGCGCTTGGCGTGGCATGGGTGCAGCCGGTGGCAGAAATACATCTAAGTGTCGTGGCGTGCGGTCGCACGCCGCATTGGCGGAACGAGGCGACAGCGGCAGGCGCAAGCCGGGTTTCCAGGTGAACCAATTTCCGCCGGCCCGTTTTTCGGGTAGTGTCAGAAGTCTGCCGCAGGGTTGTGCGTGGCGGTCGGTGCTGTGGCATTTCCGCAACAACAGGTACTGGAACAGGCGAAAACCATGCATACCTCCCAATCATCTGAGGTTGATCCGAATGGTCTGCGGGAGTACTCGGTGGTTTTCACCGACCGTGCGCTCAACCACATGTCGCAACGCTTTCAACAGGTCATGCGTGACCTGTCGAAAAATCTGAAGATGGTCTACCACGCCCATGCCGTCGCGCTGGTGCCTGGCGGCGGTACTACCGGCATGGAATCCGTGGCGCGTCAGTTCGCGCACGGCAAAAACGTGTTGATCATCCGCAATGGCTGGTTCAGCTACCGCTGGAGCCAGATCTTCGAGGCCGCCGGGATTCCCGCACGCACGACCGTCCTCAAGGCACGCCCGGCCAGTGCTGCACACCAAGCTCCGTTTGTACCGCCGCCGATCACTGAAGTTCTCGCCACCATTGCCGAGCACAAGCCCGATCTGGTATTCGCGGCGCACGTCGAAACTTCGTCCGGCATGCTGCTGCCCGATGACTATCTCCAAAGGGTAGCAACGGCCGTCCACGAGCACGGCGGTCTGTTCGTACTCGACTGCATCGCCAGCGGCGCGCTTTGGGTCGACATGCAGCAGATCGGTGTGGACATCCTGCTGTCTGCCCCGCAGAAAACCTGGAGCGCGACGCCCTGTGCCGCCTTGGTCATGCTTTCGGCAGAGGCGGAGGCGCGTCTCAAGACCACGCGAAGCTCCAGCTTCACTCTGGATCTGGCCAAATGGCGCGCGGTCATGGCTGCCTACGAAAATGGTGGTCACGCCTACCACTCCACCATGCCCACCGATGCGCTGGTGCAACTACGCAATGCGATGGGCGAAACCATGGATATGGGCTTGGGAAATGCCCGCAGCGCGCAATGCGAGCTGGGCCAGAAAGTGCGCGCGTTGCTGGCTCGCCGCGATCTGCCGAGCGTCGCTGCCGAAGGTTTCCAGGCCCCCGGGGTCGTGGTGAGCTACACCGACAACGACGCCATCCACGATGGCAGTGCGTTTGCCGCGCACGGCTTGCAAATTGCTGCCGGTACTCCGCTGGCCTGCGACGAGCCCGACGACTTCAAGACGTTTCGGCTTGGTCTGTTCGGTCTCGACAAGCTCAAGGATGTCGACGATACGGTGCAGCGGCTGGACGATACGCTTGCCCGCATCATGGGGTGAACGGCGGAGTGAACGTTGACACCGACGGCGAAATGGTGACCCGTTCGCACCATGACCAATATTCAGAGGGCTTCAACACCGCCATCCTCCAGCAACCGAAAACATTGACCGCCTTTTGTCAACAGTCCTTTGCTGCTGCGTGGCGGGATGCTGGTGAGATAGTCTTCAGGGTGCCTGACATCGATAACAGAGACCCTATTTTCATATTGGGCATTCACTCTGTGCTGCAATGTGCGGCCCACCGCGACTGCCCTGACAATTAGTCCCGAATGATCTTCTCCTTGGCAGATAATGGGCGGGGCGGCCCGCGGCCACCCGTTGTTACCTGCTACCGGATGCGACCAGCATTTCGCATGGCCCTTCGAATTTGCCGTCGTTCTCGAACGCTCCGAGCGCGTCCTCGATCTCGACCCAGGCTTCGTCCTGTTCGTGCTCGGACAGGCCGGCCAGCATCTGGTGCAAGGCACCAAAGGATTCCTGCTCGAATTGCAGGCATTCCACCGCCGAGTCCAGACGCACCGGTGCGTTGACGCGCTCGATATGGACGTCGCTGAACCCGGCATCGGTCAAGCGCCGTGCGAGAACAGCAGGATCGCCGAGGCTGAAGGGTCCGGGCTGTCCGGACAGCGGGGCAGGCAAAGCCGCTCGCCGCCGGATAATGGCGACCGGAATCGAGAAGAAACCATTCAGCTCGGCACCGGCATAAGTGATCGCGCCAATGCGCCCGCCCGGACGCAGCCGATTTCGCATACCGGTCAGAGCCTTGTGCTGATCAGGAAAATATATCAGGCCGACCCGGGATATCACCGCGTCGAAAGGTTTCGCGTCGATCTCGTCCAATGCTTCGCCATCCTTGACGATCGTGTCGACATTGTCGAATCTGGCCAGCCGGGCGTTCGCGGCGGTAAATTCGAGAATGCCGGGCGAAAGATCGCTGGCCAGCACATGGCCAGCCGGCCCGACGCGGCGTGCAGCGGCCATCGTCTGCTCGCCCGCTCCGGCCGCCACGTCGAGCACGCGGCTGCCTCTTTGAATTTTCGTCATGTCGAACATCAACTCGGTGGCAGGCCCAAGCCAACGTGACAGCAACGGCGACCATCTGTTCCAGGCCGCAGCGGCATCGTCCCATTGTTTGCGGGTCGTTTCCTTGAACGCAGCCGGATCGAAAAGCTTCTGAACGGTATTCATCTCGCCTGCTCCCTTGTTGGAGAAACAGAGGTCAGCGTCGACTCGTTTCGGTATCTCTTTCTGAAGGAAGTGCACTCTGACCCCAGTTTTTGACACCCTTTCCCGCCAAGACCCGTCGACACGAGTCAAGGCGTTTTTCCGCTCAACGGCGCATGGTGCACCGCCGTCGGTATGGGCCGTTTCGGCAGCGGCAGCAGCATCGGAACCTGATCCTGGTAGTCACGATAGACATCGCCGTATGCCGCGAGCAGATCGCGTTCTTCGAGGAATTTCACGGCGATCACGATGTAGCCGGTGGTCATCACGGCAAACAACGCATGTCCGAGACTCATCGTTGGTGTGGCCCAGAAGGCGATCAGGAAACCAAGCATCAGCGGGTGTCGCACGATGCGATAGAAAGCACGGGTCACGAACGGCGTCGTACCCGCGTCACCGGTCTCGCGGTTGTACTGCCAGACCTGCTTGAGACCGAACAGGTCGAAATGACTGATCATGAATGAGCCAGTAAATACCAGCAGCCAGCCCAGCGCGGACAGGCCGTACAGGCCCACGCGCGTGATGTCGTGCTCGACGTTCCACAACATCGGCCCCAGCGGCCGCCACCACCAGAACAAGGCGATCAACGCCAGGCTGGAGAGCAGTATGTAGGTGCTGCGTTCGATCGGCGCCGGTATGATCTTTGTCCACCAGCGCTTGAAACCGGGCCGCGCCATACCGCTGTGCTGGACCGCGAACAGGCCGAGCAGGGCCAAATCGATGACCAGCGCCACGACAAAGCTCGCAGGCACTCCGTTGTCGATGTGCTTGGGCACGCCGAGCCCGGCCACGAAGCCGATCGCGTAGACAAAGGTGGCGAGGAACACGAGGTAACAGAGCGTTCCATAGAGCAGTGCAAGCAGGCGGGACATGGTGTTGCCTCCGTGTGAGACGCGCGGCGCGAAGCCGGGTCGTTACAGATTTCATGGTCGATGCAAACCGGCGCGGGTGCGATGGGTAGCGGGTCCCGGTTGCGCGCAACCCTCAACGCAAAACCGGGACAAATGTCCCGGTTTTGGTGATACCGGTCAGCCGGCATACGCCCGAATGATCGACCTGCAACCATGGCGTGCACGCGTTGGCCGGTTACGAATGGCGGGGCGGATGCAGCTTGTGCGCGTGGGCGAATACGATGGCAGCGGCACGGCTGTGCACACCAAGCTTCTCGTAGAGATGGGATAGATGGTTGCGTGTGGTCTGTTCCGAAATGCCCAGGGTGCTGGCGATGCTCGCGTTGCTGGAACCGTCGCACAGCAGGGCGAACGTCTGCCGTTCGCGTCGCGTCAAGGTGCCCAGCTTGTCGGTTTCGCCGTGGTCTTCGGCAGCGGTCTGCCCGGTGAACTCCAGCACCGCCCGCTGGAACTCCACCCAAGCCGGTTCGTGCTCAAGCAGCACGTGGTTGCATGAATCGAGCGAGACGAACGACGCTCCGGGAATTTCGCTGGCGAGACGCTTTCCCTCCGCCAGCGGGGTGATCTGGTCGCGGTCCGCATGCAGTACCAGGGTGGGCGTGCGCACGAGTGGCAACAGATCCCGCACGTCGATTTTCCCGTGTGCGGCCATCAGCGCGGCCCCGGCTTCCGGTGATGTGGTTTTCCTGCACAACTCGTTGAACCATTCAATCTGGACTTGATCGCCCTCCGGAATAAAGCGTGATGTGAACAGCTGCCTGAAGACCGGATTACTGTTGTCCCAGCCCTGCCGAATCAACTCGATCAATGACTGGTAGGCGCTGATCTGGTCGGAGTCGTCGCGCTTGTATGCACCCACCGCGTAACCGCCGTAGAGGATCAGATGCGATACCCGACGAGGATGGCGTACAGCATAGGCGATGGCCGTCGCTGCTCCCTGGCTGATGCCCAGCAGCGCGAACGGCTGCTTGATGCCTGCTGCGTTGACGACCAGCTCCTGATCTTCTACCCAGCGCGGAACGGTCAGGTCGCCGATTTCCCAATCGGTCATGCCGCTCCCGCGCTCGTCATGGCGGATGTAGCGGAAGTGTCCGGAGAGGAACTGATTCCAGTGGCGCCAGACGGGACTTTCCCAGTCGTACTCGAGGTGGGTCAACCAGGTGGACGCCTTCACCAGCGGCATACCGCGTCCGGCTTCGGCCCAAGCCAAGCTGTGACCGCCCGATGTACGGAGGTAGCGGATGCGTTGTTTCATGGCCTCGTGGGTTGAGTGACGTCGAACACGGGCTCGCGGTGACAGGAAGCGGGATCAGGTTCACCAACCCCTGTGTGACCGAGCACGAGAATCCGAAATGATCGGTTGATAGCCATCGCTAGCTTACACTGGTCATGCAGGCGCAAGCACCCGCGATTGACTACGGTTCCCCGCCCGATGGCCCCCGCTGCGGACTACTGGTAGCGTGGGCACGGGGCCACCTGCTCGGACGCGCCAGGCACCGTGTTACCACTCAACGAACGTCAATGGATGAATCTCATTTGTAGCAGTTGACCGACATGTTCTGGATGCGCCTGCGGTGGCGTTTGACGGAGTCTCAGGAGACCCTATGGATAAGCGTGCACCTGGCTTTTCGGACGCAGAGGATCAGGCGATCCTTGATGCGAGCCTTGATGCAATTTTCATCCTCGAACCGGGTGGCCGCATTCTGAATGCGAATCTGGCAGCGACGCAATGCTACGGCTACACGATCGAGGAGCTCCGACAGCTCAACGCGGCCAAGCTTAGCGCGCCGGAACTCACGGATGCGGCACCAGCCCGCTTCGAAGGCATGCGCGCTGAGGCGGCGAAATTCGAATCGCACCACCAACGGCGTGACGGCAGTTTGCTCAGCGTGGAGATCCATTCGCAACCGATCTCCTTTCATGGTGGACAGGCTATATTTGTCAGTGTGCGCGATATCAGCGAGCGCAAGCGGGTGCAATTGCAACTGCAGGAAAAAGAGCATTTCCTGCAGCGCATCCTGGATACCGAGCCGGGCCTGGTCTATATCTACGACCTGGTCGAACAACGCAATGTGTACGTCAATCGGCACTGGCTTGGCGCGTTCGGTTATTCGGCCGAGCATGCCGAGACGATGGGCAGTGAGATATCAAAGCTGTTCCACCCCGACGACTTGCCCGCCATCGTCGTGCATCATCAGGGCTGGCGGAGTGGTACGAACGAGGAAACGCGCGAGATTGAATATCGCATGCGCGACGCCCACGGTGACTGGCACTGGTTGCATAGTCGCGAGAAGCCTTTTTCCTGTGGCAGTGACGGTCAGGTGACGCAGATCCTGGGCATCGCCAATGACATCTCTGTCCGCAAGCACGAAGAGATATGGCTCGGGCGACAGAAGCAATTGCTGGAGATGATTGTCGCCGGCGCCGAGTTACCGCTGATTCTGGATACCCTGGTCGGTGCGATCGAGAGTCAGTCATCCGGCATGGTCGGCTCGGTGTTGCTGCTGGATGATGATGGCGTACATGTACGCCATGGGGCGGCACCAAGCCTGCCCGCTGAATTCATTGCCGCCGTGGACGGGCAGCCGATCGGGCCGCGCGCAGGGTCGTGCGGGGCGGCGGCATTTCGGCGTGAAGCGGTCTACGTACAGGACCTCAGGACCGATCCGTTATGGGACGACTACCGTGCGCTGGCGATGCCGTTGGGCCTGGTTGCCGCCTGGTCGCAGCCGATCATGGATGGCAACGGACGTGTACTGGGCACGTTTGCCATGTACTACCGGTACCCGGCGTTGCCCGAGCCCGCGCATCTGCGACTGATGGAGTCGGCTGTGCACCTGGCCTCCATTGCGATCAGCCGCGACCGGGAACAGGCGGCGCTGGAGGAGAAGGACGCGCGGCTGGTCAAGGCACAGGAAGTGGCGCACCTGGGCTTTATCGAGTGGAACCTGAAGACCGACGCGATGTACTGCTCGGACGAGGCGTACCGCCTCTGGGGGGTCGAGCGTGCGGCCGAATTCGTGCGTCCGGACATCATCGGGAAAGTGGTTCACCCCGGCGATCTGGAGATGGTGCGGAACGCGCTCGAGCGAGCCATCCTCGGGCTGGGCGAATACGACATCATTCACCGCATCGTCCACGCTGACGGGCGAGTCATCTGGGTGCACGCGCAAGCGGAGCTGATCCACGATCCGCACAAGGACGTTGATGTGTTGCTGGGCACCATGATCGACATCAGCAAGCGCAAGGCGACGGAAGTGGCACTGGAGCGCATGACGCGCCTCTACGCCGCGCTGAGCCAGTGCAACCAGGCGATCGTGCGGTGTGCCAGCACGGCGGAGTTGTTTCCGCAAATCTGCCGTGACGCAGTTGGATTTGGCGGCATGAGCGCCGCCTGGATAGCCATGCTCGATCCATCCGGCGGCATCCTCCGGAGCGTTTCAGCGTTTGGCGCGGGGGCAAAACAGCTCCGCTCGTTGGAGATTCGAGCGCACGATGACACCACCGAGAGCCCGGGGCCGGTAGTTATTTCCATGCGTGAAAGCCGTCCCTACTGGTGTCAGGACTTCCAGCTCGACCCGTGTACCGTGGCGTGGCGCGAGAACGCCGCCGAGATGGGTTGGAACGCTGTCGCGTCGATACCCTTGCATCAAGCTGGGCAGGTAGTAGGGGTATTGGTTGTCCATTCGGATCTGTGCGACGCCTTCGACAAGCCCGTGCAAGATCTGCTGATCGAAATGGCGGCGGACATCAGTTTTGCGCTCGATCGCTACGCCAGTGAAGCCGAGCGCAAGCTCAACAATGAAAAGCTGCGCGTGAGCGAGCTGCGCCTGCGCACGATCATCGAAACCGAGCCGGAGTGCGTCAAGGTGATCGGCCAGGGCGGCGAGCTGCTCGACATGAACGCTGCCGGCCTGGCCATGCTCGAGGTGGATTCACTCGAGCAGGCGCGGGATCGCAACCTGCCGGCGTACCTGCTGCCCGAACACCGACAGCCGTTCATGGAGCTGCACCGGCGTGTGATGAACGGCGAGAGTGGCATGCTCGAGTTCGAAATCGTCGGGCGCAAGGGTACGCGGCGCTGGCTTGAAACCCATGCGGCGCCGATGCGCGATGCAAACGGACAGATCGTGTCCTTGCTGGGGATCAGTCGCGACGTCACCGAGCGCAGGTATTCGGAAGAACGGATCCAGTATCTGGCCAATTTCGACGTGCTGACCGGCCTGCCCAATCGCAACCTGCTCGCCGACCATCTGCAGTACGCGATCAGTCTGGCCAAGCGCGGCGACGGCCATCTGGCGGTGATGTTCATCGATCTGGACCGGTTCAAGGAGATCAATGACACGCTGGGCTGACGAATTCATTCTGGTGCTGCCTGACACGGATGCACAGGCGGCGGCGAAAATCGTGGACAAATTGCTGGCGGCGATCGCTCTGCCGTATCAGGTCGAGCAATATGCGCTGATTGTTACCGCCTCGATTGGCATCGCCATCTATCCACATGATGGCGAGAGCCTGGAGTCGCTGTTGCGCAGTGCGGATACGGCGATGTACCGGGCCAAGGAAGACGGCCGCAGCGGCTATCGCTTCTTTACGGCCGAAATGCAGGCCGCCGCGACCCGGCACATGCAACTGGTGAACGCGATGCGTCGGGCGCTGGAGCGGAATCAGTTTCAGCTGCATTTCCAGCCGCAGTTTTCCCTCGGCGACGGCCAGATGATCGGTGTGGAGGCATTGCTGCGCTGGGATCACCCCGAGCTTGGTGCAATTTCTCCGGCGGAGTTCATTCCTGTTGCCGAGGATTGTGGGCTGATCCTGCCGATCGGCGAATGGGTGATCAGGACTGCCGTGCATCAGCTCCAGCAGTGGCTGGATCGTGGCTATCCGCCGATGATCATGGCGGTGAACCTGTCGGCCGTGCAGTTTCGCCACCGCAGCCTGCCTGACCTGGTCAGCCGCATCCTGGCCGACGCACGGCTGCCGGCCGAGCTGCTCGAACTGGAGCTTACCGAGAGCGTGGCGATGCACGACCCCGAGGGGGCGATCGAGGTGATGAACAATCTGCACGAACGCGGCATCCGCATGTCCATCGATGATTTCGGCACCGGCTATTCATCGTTGAGCTACTTGAAAAAATTCCGCGTCTACAAACTCAAGATCGATCAGTCCTTCATCCAGGACATCAGCACCGAAGACGAGGACCGGGCGATCGTGGCGGCGATCATCAGCATGTCCCGCAGCCTCGGGCTGAAAACCATCGCCGAAGGGGTCGAGATGGTAGAGCAACTGGAATTCCTGCGCGAACAGGGTTGCGACGAAGCGCAGGGCTATTACTTCAGCAAACCGTTGCCGGTGGCACAGATGGACGCCTTGCTTGCCGCACGCCTGGCGAATGTATCCAGTGGCAACGCGCCGGCGAGCCCGTGAGCCGCAGCGCTCATCACCGCAAAAACAGGTCAGGTTGATTTGGTGCAGATTCCGGGGTGATCTGGATGGTCCCCGGCGTGGCCCGCGCCATTTGCTTCCGTCGCTTGACCGACGGCTGGGCGGGGGCGAAGCTGGCTACCTTTCAATAGCTGGATGAAGAGCATGCAACTCCGTTCCGACTGGTCCGAGCGCGTTGTGGTCGATGCGTCTGCGATGGACTGGGTAGATTCGCCCTCGGCCGGTGTCCAGCGCAAAATGCTCGAACGCGACGGCGACGAAGTAGCCCGCGCCACTTCCATCGTGCGCTACGCGCCTGGTTCGCACTTCCACCGCCACGTGCACGAACTGGGTGAAGAACTGTTCGTGCTGGACGGCGAGTTTTGCGACGAGAGCGGCCGCTTCGGTCCCGGCTCTTATATCCGCAATCCGCCCGGCTCTGCGCACGCGCCGTGGTCGGATGGCGGTTGCGTGTTGTTCGTGAAGCTGCGCTACTTCGATCCGCTCGACCAGACGCGGGTGGTGGTGCACACCCACGACACGCCCTGGCTGCCGGGCTTGGTGCCGGGCCTGGCGGTGATGTCGCTACACGAGTTTCGCACCGAGCACACCGCGCTGGTGCGCTGGGCGCCGGACACGTATTTCAGTGCGCACCGCCACCATGGTGGCGAGGAAGTCCTGGTGGTCGACGGCGTGTTCGAGGACGAGCACGGCCGCTATCCGGCCGGGAGCTGGATTCGTGGTCCGCATTTGAGCCAGCACCAGCCCTTCAGTCGCGAGGGCTGCATCATTCTGGTCAAGACCGGGCACCTCATCGCCGACGCCGCGCGAAACCGGGACGGAGGAAGTTAAACTCCTGCTGGTTCGGTTTCCGGGGTTTCCGGGTGGCTGCTTTTGCCATGTGTGCTTGCGGGCACGACACAGGAAATATGGTGATGCCTTTATATTATCGGTGCCGGATACGGTCGTACCGGCACCATGTCGCTTCATGCAGCGCTCAATCAGCTTCGGTTTCCCTGCTATCACATGCACGAAGTATTGAACGACAAGGCGAACAAGTCGCACCTGGATTTCTGGCGCAAGGGGCTCGAGCTCGCCACGCCGTTCGGTCGCAAGATGGGCGATATGCGCCACAAGCTGCTCTGGCAACGCGCGCATCGAGGGAGCGTGAGCGCGCGCGAAGGCCATTGCCGAGTACCACCAGCACATCGTCGATGTGCAGGCGGCGGTTCCGCCGGGGCGATTATTGGTATTCAGCGTCGACCAGGGCTGGAAGCCGCTTTGCGATTTCATCGGCGTGCCGGTGCGGCAGACGCCATTTCCGAACGTCAATGACCGCATGCAATTCAAACAGGTTCTCAACGGCATGGCGCGAGGTGTCTATGTCATTCTGGGACTCGTTGCCGCCGCGTTGGTTGGCGCGACGTACGGGATATTCCATTACTGTTCTTGAAGGAATGGTCGAAACCGGGACGGGGCAGAAACCGCGTCAGGTTTGCTTGCTGACCGTTCTCATGGCGCGCAAGGAGCGATGGGCGGGCCGGACTCCGGTGAAGCGTCGGGCTTGGTTCAACGATGCCAGGGAAATCGCCCCGGCGCCATGCTACTGGTCTACCCTCCGATGTTCGTTCTTGGGTAGTGCACACTCAATACGGATGCTGCCGGTAAAATTGCTCGAGCTGCCGATATACGTCCGGCAAATGCTGGCGCAATGTTGCCGGTTCTTCGAAAAATTGCTCACTGGCAACCGCGAAAAACTCGGCCGGGCTTTCGAGAGCATACGGATCGATCGGTAACTCGGCTCCCGCCCGCTTCTCATCCTGCAGCCGATCCCACGCGCTCGAGAAGACCTGCCACCACTGATGGCGATCCATGCGCCGGTGCAGTGGCGGAAAACCGTTGGCGTCTCCATTGAGCATATCGAGTTTGTGTGCCATTTCGTGGATGACCACGTTGTGCCCCGGCTGCTGCCCGATCTTCAGCACATCCGCCCACGACAGGATCACCGGACCACGCCCCCATGCCTCACCGGCCAATACGGCGTTGGTCTGATGAACCACGCCCGCTGCATCCATCGTGGGTCGCGAGCAAGACACGATCGACGTCGTCCAGTTGCAACCCCTGGACCGGCTCCAGCGACTTGCGGTCCAGGAACAAGGTTGCCAACACACGCAGCGCGGCTTGATCGGAGGCACCCAACCGACGCGCCGGGGCACAGCGTCGCAGCGCGTCTCGCCAGGGCCCCTCGGAGATCGGGCGCCGAGCGACGACGCGCCGTACGCGCCAGTTTCTGATTTTGTTGAACATGGCCACCTTCCGGAAGGAGTCGCATGATCGGATGATGGGGACGCGTCCGCCCAGATACCACAGTTCCTAGTAGTGGATTTTGCGAAACGGGGCAGGTTGAGATGGCCTGGCGTTAGACTGCAGTAGAGGCTTCTGGCCCGACCGGAGAAGGCATGAAACGCGTAACGGGGATCGGCGGTGTTTTCTTCAAATCTTCTGATCCAGAAGCGCTCGGCGCCTGGTACAAGGATCACCTTGGATTGGATTTGACGGATTGGGGTGGTGTCATCTTCAACTGGGGCGGCCCCGGAAGCGAGAAAGGCATGACGATCTGGAACGCCTTCAAGAAAGATACGACCTATCTGGAGCCTGGCACGGCCAGTTTCATGGTCAACTTTCGAGTCGCGGACTTGCACGCTCTTCTCGCCGCGCTCAGGAGCGAAGGCTGCAACGTGATAGACCGCACGGAAGAATCAGAGCAAGGCAAGTTTGGCTGGGTGATCGACCTCGAAGGCAACAAGGTTGAGCTCTGGGAACCGCCCGCTGGAGAGTGACTTGCGGTCTGACAGGTCATACGAGCTGGTGCGATGTTTGCCACGCTTTGGTGGGCACAGGGTGAGCCTTCGTGACGACTGACATGAGTGCGTCGGCACACAAAAGCAGCGTTCAGCACATCTTTCCGCGACCGGGTGAAGCCGGCACCAGCGCAGCGATCATTGTGTCGCTCGAGCGTCGCAAGATCTGACCTCGTCATGCTTCATTGATGCCCGTCGCAACACGAAGCCTGCGACCGTTCCGGTGCAGGGTTTCCCTGCAGCGGCAAAGTTTCGCTTCGCCGCAGTTACACTACGTCTGATTTTTCGCCAGGTCCTGGCCCCATCCTCTCGCCTGGTTCGCAGGCAGCGTCATTCTCATCCATGCGATGTTCCATCTCATCAGCGGCGTGACCGACAGCACCTTGCAGAAGCTCTTCGCCATATCACCTGACAATCGACTGTCGGCTTCCACAGTTAACGCGCCGTGGCACATGGTGAGTCTGCTGGTGGCTTGGTTTCTGCTCGAGTGTGTGAGCGGTTTCGATCTGATGTTCGTCGTCGATGCTCGCGTTCCTGGACTGGACGTGGTGCTTGTCGCTCCCGGGCTGGCATGGGGCTTCATTCGCTTTCGCGGCAACCACGCGCCGACCGAGGTGCCAAGTACGCCATGAGCAGCATGTTCCACTCGCTCGAGAGCCACAACTACCGGCTGTGGGCCGGTGGTGCGCTGGTGTCCAATGTGGGTACCTGGATGCAGCGCATTGG
>CAJDTN010000027.1_pt2 | contig 35273 bp, 36 predicted proteins | sample 7389801 | NCBI WGS metagenome assembly CAJDTN01 (sample SAMEA7055653, study PRJEB34461) | soil metagenome | biome: terrestrial ecosystem; feature: Peninsula; material: soil | place: Antarctica | collected 2016
CCGTCCATCCCTGGACGAACTCTTCAATCATCTCCACGCGGCATCCGTACCGCGAAAAGCAGAGATCAAGACCGTCCATCCCTGGACGAACTCTTCAATTCTCAATCCACATACAACGAACTCACCGACTCGCCGAAGGCGATCCGACGAATGGTTTCTGCCAGCAGTTCGGCGACCGAAAGTTGGCGGATCATGGTGCAGGTCTGTACCTCGGGGCGTAGCGGCAAAGTGTTGGTGACTACCAGCTTGTCGAGCTGGGAGCCTTCAATATTGCTGATCGCCGCACCTGACAGCACCGGGTGCACGCAATAGGCGACCACCTTGCGGGCGCCGCGCTCCTTCAGCGCCGCGGCTGCCGCACACAAGGTGCCGGCGGTGTCCACGATGTCGTCGACCATCACGCAGGTCTTGCCTTCGACGTCACCGATGATGTTCATCACGGTGGATACATTGGCCCGCGGGCGGCGTTTGTCGATGATCGCCAGTTCGGCATCATCCAGCCGTTTGGCGATCGCGCGGGCGCGCACCACGCCACCCACGTCAGGACTGACCACGATCAGGTCTTCCATGCTGTAGCTGCGCCAGATGTCGGCCAACAGCACCGGCGAGGCATACACATTGTCGACCGGAATATCGAAGAAACCCTGGATCTGGTCGGCGTGCAAGTCCACCGTCAACACCCGGTCCACACCCGCGGCGCCGATCATGCTGGCGGCCAGCTTGGCGGTGATCGGCACCCGCGCCGAGCGCGGCCGGCGATCCTGTCGGGCATAACCGAAGTACGGGATCACCGCCGTGACGCTGGCCGCCGAGGCGCGCTTCAGTGCATCGGTCAGTGCCAGCAACTCGAACAGGTTGACTGCACTCGGCGCCCCGGTGGGCTGGATCACGAACACTTCCTGCTTGCGGACATTCTCCTCGATCTCGATCTGTACTTCGCCATCGCTGAACGTACCAACCAGCGCCTTGCCCAGCGGCGAGCCCAGGCGGTGGGCGACATCCTCGGCCAGGGCACGATGCGCGTTGCCGGTAAACAGCATCATCTGGGTGGACGTGTCCACAAGTATTACCTCGAAACCAAGCGATCTGAATCAGGATGTCGAGAAAGAGCCGTCCTGCCCTTTCCCAACGCGCCGAGTCCGGCACAGGTCCGTACTCGACTACGTTTGCAGCAGGCACTTGTCGTGCCTGATTTGCGGCGAGTCATCCATGGCCCGCAGCAGCAGAGCGCGTTCAACGACCTGCTGGTGAATGGCTGGGGCGGCAGGATTCGAACCTGCGTATGCGGGAATCAAAATCCCGTGCCTTAACCGGACTTGGCGACGCCCCAGTATTTTGTGTGTTCGGTCGTGCCTGTACCTGTATCCATCAACTTCCACGCTGTCGCGCCAGCGCATCGTGCAGCGGCGAAACATCCATGCCGCTGGCCACATGCGCTCTGAACGGCGCAGGGCAGCGATCCGCCACGGCGCGCGCCCGCACCAGCGAACGCAACTCCAGAAACACACAGCCGCCGCTGCCGGAAAGCCGTGCCTCGCCAAAACCATCCAGCCAATCCAGCGCCGCGGCCACCCGCGGGTACCGCGCTCGCACGACCGGCAGGAACGCGTTTTCGGTTGTTTCGCCGGAAACAAAGGATGAAATTGTCACCCGCGGCGCATTTCGTGTCAATTCAGGCGCTTGAAAAAGCGCCGCCGTCGGCACTGGTTCCTGCGGGTCAAGCACCACGTAGTGCCGCCGCGGCAGGTGGATCGGGCTGAACTGGTCACCGACACCCTCGGCCCAGGCCGAGCGCCCGCGCACGAACACCGGCACGTCGGCGCCAAGCTGGCGACCCAGCCCGGCCAGCGCGTCGTCGTCCAGGTCGAGCGCCCACAGCTGGTTGAGCGCCACCAGGACCGTCGCTGCATCGGAACTGCCGCCACCGAGGCCAGCACCCATCGGGATGCGCTTGCCGATATCAATATCCACGCCAGCGGCGCAGCCGGCATGGCGCTGTAGCAGCCGCGCCGCGCGTACGGTCAGGTCATCCTGCTCCGCCACACCTTCCGCCCCGCGCAATCGTCGAACCTCACCATCGTCACGTACCCGCAAACGAACTTCATCGCCCCAATCCAGCAGGCGAAATACGGTCTGCAGCTCGTGGTAACCGTCGGCCCTGCGACCGGTGATGCGTAGAAACAGGTTCAGCTTGGCCGGCGCCGGCCACGCCGTCCATTCGCCGCGCGCCGGTATCGGCAAGGGCCGGCTCATGAAAACGCGCAAATGATCGGGGAAGCCGTGCTCGCGATCGCGCTGCCGCGCATAGGCAAACGCCGGATCGTTCTTGTCGACCACGGCAAAACCGTGCATTGCATAGAACGGTGCATTCCAGGGCACATCGGCCAGCGTGCCCAGGTCCACGCGCCGGTAGCCCGCCTCGCGCGCCCAGGCGCAGGCGTGTTCGAGCAAGGCCGCGCCGATGCCGCACCGGCCATGTTTCGGCAACACGTCGATCTCGGCAACCCCAATGGCACCGTCGCCCAGCTCGGCATCCAGCCAGATGAACCCGACCGGCTCGCCTGACTCACCCGGCGCCACCCAGACCAGGCCGCGGTCGATCGCCTGCCGCAGCAGTTCCCCTGGCATCGACACGGCAGAGTAGCTCGGCCATGCCGGATGACCGCGAAACAATTGCACGGCCTTGCGCTCGATCGCGCACAAGGTGTCGGCATGGCCCGGCTGGGCGCGTTCGATCTCGATGGTCATGATGGATAGTGAGTGTGCACGATGACCACGCCACCGGCGGGGCGCAAAGATTAACAGGTTGCTGCAGGGACCTTCCTGCCCCGTTCAACGTGCTGGATCCGGCACCTGTTCGTGCCCAGCCGCGCCGGCATCACGTACTTGCCGCGCCCGATGGGCGGCAGGTCGTCCCGGCCCGCACTGGCAGGACGTCTTTCAACACCCTGCCAACCCAACCGGGTGCGCTTACTGAAACTGCCAGGATTCTATCGACAGGCGCACCGTGTACGGCGGCTTCGCCGCGTACACCTTGGTCGGCAGTGGTGGCTGGCGGGACTCGTCCCAGGCACGGTAATCGACCGACCAGCCATCCTGGCGCAGTAGCGCAGGCAAGCGGTTCGCACCAAAGCTGAGTTCGGCCGGGCCGCCGTCGGCACGAAGACCCCGTACCCAGGCCTGCAGATCCCGCAGCGGCACCTCCCAGCCGAGTGCCTTGCGCATCAACGCCTCTGCGTCGCGGCCGCGCAGCGGGCCGCCTTCGAGGCCTTCGAGCAAGGCACCGGCCGGGCTGCCGCTCAGGCGGAAACTCTTCCCGGTGATCGGCGCACGCAGCACGAACACGTAGTGATCGCCGTCCTGGGTCCAGCTGAAGTTGCCGCTGCCGCCCTCGTGGCCGTCGGACACGCCGAGCCGGCCCTGCAAGGCCCAGTGATCCGTCCCGGCCAGAGTCCGTTCGCGCACCCGCTGCGCGTCGAGCAAGCCGGCATCGGCCTTCAGCCGCACGGCGGGGACACAGGCCACCAGCAACAACGGCAGAAATACCGCGAGAATTCGTCCCGCGCTCATCCAACGCAAACGGTTCATGGTTGAAGCCGCTTCAGCGTGTCCCGCAAGCTGAAACTGTGCGGGTCGAGCTTGCGCACTTCATCGAAGATGCCCTGCGCATCCTGATGGCGCCCCTGCTTCCACAACACCTCGCCCAGATGCACGCCGACATCAGCGTCCTTGCCCGCCTGCCAGGCGCCGCGCAAGGTTTGCTCGGCCTGCTCCAGCTGACCGAGACGGAATTGCAGCCAGCCCCAGGAATCGGCGATCGCCGGATCGTGCGGCTTGGCGGCGCGGGCGGCCTGCAACAACTTCTTTGCCTCGGGCAGGTCGCGATTGGCGTCGGCCAGGGTGTAGCCCAGCGCATTGCTGGCGTCGACGTCACCCGGTTTGATCTTCAGCAGGCGCTGGAAATCCTTCACCGCCTGATCGATCTGGCCGGCCTCGGCATACACCAGACCGCGGCCGTAAAGCAGCCCCGGATCGTTCGGCATCACCTGCAGAGCCCGGCTGAACGCGGTTTCCGCCTTCGCGTAATTCCGCTCGCGCAGGTACAGCTCGGCGTCGGCCTGCCATGCCTGTCGCAGCTGCGCGGGTTGTTCGAGATAGTCGAGCTCCAACTGAGCCAGCCGCTGATGGGCTTCGTCGTGCTTGCCCTGTGCATGCACGATCAGCGCGCTGCGCAGATCGGCATCGAAGGCGTGTGGGTCTTCGTCCTTGACCTGGCCGTACCAGCCCAGTGCCTCGCTGTCGCGGTGCTGCATTTCGGCCAGCTGACCGAGCAGGTAGCCGTTGCGCGCCCGCACATCGGGCGCAGCCCGCTGCAACTCGCGGTACAACGCCGCCAGTGTCTTCATGTCCTTGTGTCGCGCGGCCAGCGCGGCACGCATCGCGTAGATGCCGGTATCCTGGACGCCGCTTGCAAGCAACTGCGCGGCTGCCGTATCGCGACCGGACTCACTGAGCATGCCGGCGTAGGCCAGTCGAAGGTGCGTATTGGTAGGTGCCTTGGCCACGGCCTTGCGCAACAGTGCCTGCGCGCCGTCGCGATCGCCGGCCTTGAACTTCATCTGGGCCGTCCAGGCGTAGGTTTCCGCACTCTGGAAGCGCTTCACCGCGGCATCGGCGATTTCCAGCGCATACGCACGCCGCCCCAGCTTGTCGCCCAGCTCGCTCATCGCCAGCCAGGCCCTCGCATCGGCCGGCAGGCGCTGCGGCGTGGCGAGCGTTTCGAGCAGGCGAGCCGCCTGCGCCTGGTCGCGCGCCCCGACCAGCACGCGACCGAACAACCGCCACGCGTCTTTGTCGCCGCTGCCGACAAGCAGCTCCAACTGGTGCTGCGCTTCGACTGCATCACCTTGATCAAGTGCAAGTTCGGCGCGCGCATAGGCCATCTGGGCAGGTTTGGCGCCAAGCGCCTGCCAGCGATCCAGGGCACGCTTGGCCGCATCATCATGGTGCACCGCAATCGCCAGCGCGGCCGCCCGCTCGGCCACCTTCGGGTCCATGCTCAGCGCCATCGCCTTGTCGTAATGCGCGGAGGCAGCGTTCAGGTCGTTCCGGCCGAGCGCCATTTCGCCAGCCAGCAACTGTGCCAGCAGGTCGTGATCGGCATCCGGCGTGGCCACTACCATCCGGGCCAGCGGCTGCGCCGTGGTGACAGCGGCAGCCACAGGAGCGGGACGCGGCGGCGCAACAGCGCAGGCAGCCAGGCCCAGCACCAGGGACATTAGTGCCGTAAAATGCCGCAGTTGCTTGAACTTGCCTGCTGCGCTGCGCACACTACCCTCCATTACATGCTTGCTCCCGTCGCGCCGGAACGTTTCCGTGCGATGCGGCGTCAAGCTTAGCGTACGTCGGATTCCTTGCCGCCGAGATGTTTCTACCGCCATGCCGCTGATCGCCCTCGGGCTCAATCACCTCACCGCGCCGGTCAGCCTGCGCGAGCAGGTGGCGTTCGCTGAGGACGCCGCCGGCCCGGCCCTGCTCGAACTGGCGGGTGAACCGGGCGTCGAGGAGGCGTTGATCCTCTCCACCTGCAACCGCACCGAGCTCTACGTGGGCGTGGCGGCGGGCGCAGAAAATATCCCGCAGGCCTGGCTCAGCCGTCACCATCATCTGACTCCAGGCAGACTGGATGAGTTCCTGTACCGGCACGAAGAGCAGAACGCCGTGCGCCACATGTTCCGCGTGGCTACCGGGCTGGACTCGATGGTGCTGGGCGAACCGCAGATCCTGGGCCAGGTAAAGAACGCCTACCAGCAGGCGCGTCAGGCGCACGCCTTGAAGGCGCCGATGGATCGGCTGATGCAACACACGTTTGCGGTCGCCAAGCGCGTACGTACCGACACGCAAATCGGCGCCCACACGGTATCGGTGGCGTTCACCGCCGTGCGTTTGGCCGAACAGGTCTTTACTGACCTGCATCAGGCCTGCGTGCTGCTGATCGGCGCCGGCGACACCATCGAGCTGACCGCCCGGCACCTCGCCGAGAGACAGACGCGGCGCCTGATCGTCGCCAACCGCACACTGGAACGCGCGCAGGAGCTGGCCGGTCGCTACGGCGGCTATGCCGTCGCGCTGGCTGACCTGCCGCAGCATCTGGCCGAAGCGGACATCGTGATCTCCTCGACCGCGGCGCAACAACCGGTCGTCACCCGCCGCATGGTCGAGCAAGCCATGTCCACCCGTCGACGCAAACCGATGTTCATGGTCGACATCGCGGTGCCACGCGACATCGAGGAGTCCGTCGCCAGCCTGCCCGACGTCTACCTCTATGGCATCGATGACCTGCGCCAGGTGATCGACGACAACCGGCGTTCGCGCGTAGTCGCCGCGCGCGAGGCCGATGCCATCATCGACCTTCAGGTTGGCCGCTACATGGCCTGGCGTCGCGCCTTGACCCTGAAGAACCCGGCGCTGGACATGCGCCATCATGCAGAAATCTATCGCGACGAGGTGCTGGGCAAGGCCCGGACCATGCTCGCCCACGGCAAATCGCCGGACGAGGCACTGGCGTTTCTGGCCAACACGCTGACCAACAAGCTGCTGCACCATCCCAGCGCGCGCCTGCGCGAAGCTGCGCTCAGCGGCGACATGGACCTGTTGCACGCCGCCGGCCGACTGTACGGCCTGAACGAAGACGAGCCCGCGGCGAAAGACGAGTAGCGAGGGCGGCTGGCTGCCGCTCACCGGAGTTTCCCCGCTGCGATGCCGGCGTCATTGCCTGCACTCGCGACCCGATCCTCACCACTCGTCCCTGCCTCGCCCATGACGCCATCGATCCGCCGCAAACTCGAAACCCTCGCCGAACGTCATCAGGAGATCGGCCTGCTGCTGTCGCAACCGGACGTGCTGGGCGACAACAACCGCTTTCGCGAACTGTCGCAGGAATATGCCCAGCTCGAGCCGATCGTCACCTCGCTGCATGAGCACGATCAGGCCGAGCGCGAGCTGACCGAGTCACGCGCGATGCTGGATGACGACGAGTTGCGCGAGATGGCCGTCGACGATGTCACGCGGCTGGAACAGCGCCTGCGCGATCTCGACGGCGAGATGCAACTGCTGTTGCTGCCGAAGGACCCGCGCGACGACGCCAACATTTATCTGGAGGTACGCGCCGGCACCGGTGGCGACGAGGCAGCGCTTTTCGCCGGCGACCTGTTCCGGATGTACCTGCGCTACGCGGAAAGCCGCCACTGGCGCGTCGAGGTGCTCAGCGAACACGCCGGCGAACACGGCGGCTACAAGGAAATCGTGGCGCGCATCGAGGGCAAGGGTGCGTACTCGCAACTGAAGTTCGAATCCGGCACGCACCGCGTGCAGCGCGTACCGGAAACCGAGTCGCAAGGTCGCATCCACACCTCGGCGGCAACGGTGGCGATCCTGCCCGAGCTGGACGAGATCGATGACATCGAGATCAACCCGGCCGACCTGAGAGTCGACACCTTCCGGGCCTCCGGCGCTGGCGGCCAGCACGTCAACAAGACCGACTCGGCGATCCGCATCACCCACCTGCCCACCGGTACCGTGGTGGAATGTCAGGACGAACGCAGCCAGCACAAGAACCGTGCCCGTGCGATGAAACTGCTGAAGGCGCGTCTGCTCGACGAGGCCCAGGGCAAGCAGGCCGCCGCGCAGGCACAGGAACGTCGACTGCAGGTCGGCTCGGGCGACCGTAGCCAGCGCATCCGCACCTACAACTACCCGCAGGGGCGGATCACCGATCACCGCATCAACCTCACCCTGTATCGCCTGTCCGAGACAATGCAAGGCGACCTGCGCGAACTGATCGATACCCTGGCCCGCGAACATCAGGCCGACCTGTTGCAGGCACTGGGCGGCGCCTGAGCCGGGCGACCGGCAGCTCAGCCGGTGAGGAAGTCGGGCAGATCCTGCTCAGCCAGGTTCTCGCGGAAAACCTGCTCCACGTTCGCCGCCGGCGGCCCCTGCCAAAGCCACTGTTCCAGCACCACGAGTGCGTCCGCATCGCCGCTGGCCAGCACTTCCACCCGACCATCGCCGAGATTCTTCGCATGGCCGCCCAGCCCCAGGCCAATCGCCTGCCGGCGCGTACTGGCGCGAAAGAACACGCCTTGCACCCGGCCACTGACGATGAAACGCGCGGTCGGCATCAGTGCGCCCCGATCCACTGCTTCAACATCGCGTCGGTCACCGGCCCCAGCCTGCGCTGCACGACCTTGCCATCCGGATCGATCAGGTAGGTCATCGGCAAGCCACGTGGCTCGTCGAAATCCTTGAGCGGCTTGTCCAGCGTGACCTGGGCGATCGGGTAGACCACCGGATGCTTGGCCAAAAACGCCTTGATCTCGGCCGGCTCGCTGTCCTCGTAGGCCAGCCCGATCGCATGGACATTCTCGTGGGTGGCAACGAAGTGCGAGATGTCGGGCATTTCCCTGATGCACGGCACGCACCAGGTCGCCCAGAAATTGACGATCACCCAGTGTCCGCGTTGCGTGGCCAGGTCGAAGGTTCCGCCTTCCAGCGTGGTCACCTGCAGGGTCGGCTGGCTCGGCATCGCCGCGCGTACCGGTGCGATGAGGGCCAGCGCCAGTGCAGCGGCAGCTGCAAAGCGGATCGAGAACGTGGTCATGCAGGAAGTTCCTCAGTGTCGGCGGCCGGATCGGCAGCCGGGGGATAAATCTGGTCGAGCCGGGTGCCTAGTTTGACCTGCAGCGTGGCGGCCAATTCATCCAGCAACTGCAGCAGTTCCGGCGGCAGTTCGATACCCATCGATGCCGCCTCCTCGATCGGCTGCAACGGCAATCGACAATGCGTGCAACGATACAGGCGCAGCAGGTCGGTGCTGTCCAGACTGCGGCTGAGCAACCACCCGCCAGCCTCCCCGCGCTGGATCAGGTCGGCCTCCTGCAGGTCGTCGAAGTGACTGCCGACGGCACCGGCACTCAGGTAAGGCGCGCGCAGGCGGACCTCGGCCGGGTCGACGCTCTCGCCACCACGATGTGCATCCACAAACATCCCCAGCACGGCCAGCAAACCCAGAAACTCGGCGTTTGCGGGCAGGGTTTCTGACGGCGGGATGTACTCGTAGGCGGAGATGGAAGCCGCGATCGAGGCGGCCAGGATCACGATCACCCACGACAGGTAGATCCACAGCAGGAAGATCGGGATCGTCGCCAACACGCCGTAAATCTGCTGGTAGGTCTGTGCATGCCCGACGAACTGCCCGAACCCCCAGCGCGCGATCTCGAACAGAACCGCGCCCAGCAACGCACCGATCGCCGTATCGCGGCGCGACACGCGGATGTTGGGAATCACCGTATACATCAACCACAAGGTGAAGAACGTCACCAGAAACGGCAGCGTCGTCAGCAGGCTGCGGCCGATTGTGTGGATCTGGTCCGAAGCCACGCTCAGCAATGGCATCGCGGTGACGTACGACGTCACGGCGATGCCGCCGCCGACCAGGATCGGCCCCAGCGTCAACGCCGCCCAGTACAACTGCAGGCGCGAACCCCAACGGCGTGGCTGGTGCACGCGCCAGATCCGGTTCAGCCGGTCCTCGATGCTGATCATCATCGCCAGCGCACTGAACAACATGATCAGGATGCTGACCCCGGTCAGCCCCTTGGCGTTGTCGGCGAAACTCTGCAGGGCCGCCTGCACCTTCTCGCCGGTCGCTGGCACGAAATTGTTGAATACGAAGTTGATCAAGGTATCGCGCGCACTCTCGAACACTGGAAACACCGCAAACATCGCCAGCACGGCCACCGTCAGTGGCACCAGCGAAATCAGGGTGGTGTAGGACAGCGCACCAGCGGTCTCGAAACATTTGTCGTCGATGAAGCGCTGCCACACGAAGCGGCGAAAATAGCGCAGACGATCGGGATCGAAACGGCGGGCCATCGGCATCCTCTGTCAGCGGCAGCAAGCCGCGACCAATATCGAACGGTACACTAGCCCATTGGTAGTGAATGCCTCAATCGCGCGAGTCGACGCTGCATGAATCAGGAAATCCTGGTGTTGTACTACAGCCGCAGCGGCCACACCGCGCAGCTGGCGCGCCTGATCGCCCGCGGCATCGAGGAAGTGCCCGGCATGCGCGCGCGCCTGCGCCAGGTGCCACCGGTCGCGCCAGTGACCGAAGTGGCCCAGCCGCCGGAGCCGGCAGACGGCGCGCCGTATGTGACCAGGCAGGACCTGCTCGACTGCGTGGCGTTGGCCATGGGCAGCCCGACCCGCTTCGGGAACATGGCCGCTCCGCTGAAATATTTCCTCGACGCCACCGGTGCGGAGTGGGCCAGCGGCACCCTGGCCGGCAAACCGGCGGCGCTGTTCACCTCGACCAGCACCATGCATGGTGGCCAGGAATCGACCCTGCTGAGCATGGCCCTGCCACTGCTGCATCACGGCATGTTGCTGGTCGGTGTGCCGTTCACCGAGCCCCGGCTGACCAGCACCAGGAGCGGCGGCACTCCCTACGGCGCCAGCCATGTCGCCGGTTCCAAGGGCGAGAACCCGATCAGCGATGACGAACGCGAACTGGCCCGCGCACTGGGCCGGCGTCTCGCCGATGTCGCGCGGCGGCTGGCAGCGACTGCGTGAACACGCAGCCTTCATTGTCGCCGGAACAACGTATCGGCTTGTTCGCGTGGGTTGCGCTGGCAGTGCTGCAGTTTGTCTGGCACGCCTGGCTGTTTCCGCCACAGACCATGCCGCTCTGGCTGCTGCTGGCGATCACGCTGATTCCGCTGCTGCTGCCCGTGCTGGCCATCCGCAACCCGCGGCGCGCCCTGTTATGGGTCGGTATCCTCAGCCTGTTCTATTTCTGCCACGGCGTATCCGAAGCGTGGAGCGCTCCGCAACAACGCTGGCTGGCACTGGGCGAGATCGTACTCACCGTGCTGCTGATCGGCACCCTGGGCGCCGGAGTCAGGCGCAAACCAGAGCCCTCGTAGGAGCCCGCTCGCGGGCGATGCTCTTGCTTTGGTCCACCGTTGTGGATTAGAGCTGGGGCATCGCCCGCAAGCGGGCTCCTACTACACACCTGGACGGGGGTTCCCCATGGCATTCCTGCAAGACGCGCCGCAACTTGCCCATCCCTATCGCAGCGACCGGCTGTTGCTGAGCCTGCTTGATCGCGTGTTGCCCGCTGAACGCCGGGCCGCGCTGGATGTCGATCTCGATGCGCTGGGCGACTACGCGTTGCTGGCATGGCAACGCGCCGGCACCACCACGCGCGGCAAGCCGGTGCTGACCCGCTGGGGCGCTTGGGGACAACGCATCGACCGGATCGAACTGACCACCGCCTGGCGGGAAGGCCCACAGCTCACTACCCGCCACGCGGTGATCGCCGCCGGTCACGCCGGCCACGGGCACGCACGCCTGGAAGAGTTCGCCCGCGTCTATCTGTACCACCTGGCCAGCGAGTTCTACACCTGTCCGCTGGCAATGACCGACGGCGCCGCCACGGCGCTCAAGGCCTCCGGCAATGCGGACCTGATCGAGCGCGTGCTGCCGCATTTCCTCAGTCGCGATGCATCGAGCTTCTGGCTCAGCGGTCAGTGGATGACCGAGACCACCGGTGGCTCCGACGTGGGCAACACCGAAACCGTGGCGCGGCAGGATGGCGACGGTCAATGGCGGCTGCATGGCCGCAAGTGGTTCAGTTCGGCGGTGGTCGGCGAGGCCGCGCTGGCGCTGGCGCGGCCGGAAGGCGCCGGTGCAGGCACCGGGGCGCTGGCGCTGTTCTACGTCGAGACGATGGACGGCGAGCAGCGCAAACCGGAACTCGTCATCGACCGGCTCAAGGACAAGCTCGGCACACAGGAACTGCCCACGGCGGAAATCCATCTCGACGGCCTGCCCGCCTGGCCGTTGGGCGAGCTCGCCCACGGCGTGCGCCAGGTAGCGCCGATGCTCAACATCACCCGCAGCTGGAACGCGATCTGCGCAGTGGCCAGCATGGCGCGCGCGATCAGCCTGGCGCGCGATTTCGCCACGCGACGGCAGGCGTTTGGCCGTCCGTTGATCGAGCAGCCGTTGCACGCGCAGACCCTGGCCGACATGCAGGCCCAGTTCGAGGCCGCGTTCGCGTTGGCGTTCGAAGTAGCGCACCTGCTCGGCCGCGTCGAGCAGGGCGAGGCTTCACCGGAGGAAGCGGCGGTGCTGCGGCTGCTCACCCCGCTGGCCAAGCTGTGGACCGGCAAGCTGGCGGTGAAAATCTGCTCCGAAGCGCTGGAGTGCTTCGGTGGCGCCGGCTACATCGAGGACACCGGCCTGCCCCAGTTGCTGCGCGACGCGCAGGTGTATGCGATCTGGGAAGGCACCACCAACGTGCTGTCGCTGGACAGCCTGCGTGCGCTGGCCGGCGACAGCCTCGGCGCACTGCGCACCACCACGGCCCGCTGGCTGGACGGCAACGACGACATGCACGCGGTCAGCGCCATCCGGCAGACGCTGGATGCCGCGGCGCGCTGGCTCGACCAGCATGGCAGCGAGCGCGGCATGCTGGAGGCGGGCGCGCGCGGTCTCGCCTTCACCCTCGCGCGCTGCGCCGCGGCAGCCCTGCTGGCGCGCCAAGCCACCTGGTCGAAACGCCACGGCGACCTGCGCCCTGCCGCCGCGCTGCAACGCTTCGTCAACCGCGGCCTGGACCGCCTGGTCACCCCTGACGCCGACAACGCGAGCCTGCTGCTCGGCTGACCCGACACACCTCCCACTCGCGGGCGATGCTCTTTGGCTTCGTCAGCCGCGGTCTGGACCGCCTGATCACGCCTCAAGCTGACAACCCGAGCCTGCTACTCGGCTGACCCGACACACCTCCCACCCGTAGGAGCCCGCTCGCGGGCGATGCTCTTTGGCCAGGAATCGGGAATCGGGAATGGCAAGAACAAGAGCATCGCCCGCAAGCGGGCTCCTACGAGGGCGGAGCGCGGAGCGCGGGGCGCGGAGGGCGGAGCGCGGGGCGCGGGGCGCGGAGCGCGGGGCACGGGTGCGTGCACCTGGGGCGAAAGAACGCGTGGCATCGGTCGGTTCGCACCGGGCGAAGACCATGACCCGATGTTCAACAGCGGCACGTGCGTGCACGCACGGGCTAAAATGACCCGATTCCAACAACGGCCACCGACATGCAGCACCTGACCATCGTCACCACCGGCGGCACCATCGACAAGATCTATTTCGACGACAAGTCGGATTACAAGATCGGCGCGCCGCAGATCGGCGAGATCCTCGGTCATCTGGGTGTCGCCTTCGACTTCGACGTGATCCCGATCCTGCGCAAGGACAGCCTGCACATGGGCGCGGAGGATCGCGCGCTGGTGCGCTCCACGATCGAGGCGCAGCCGCATCGCCACGTGCTGGTCACCCACGGTACCGACACCATGGTGGAAACGGCGCGTGAGCTGGCCAGCGTCAAGGGCAAGGTGATCGTGTTGACCGGTGCGTTGAACCCGGCGCGCTTCCAGGGCTCGGACGCGGTGTTCAACATCGGCTGCGCGGTGGCCGCCGTGCAGACCTTGCCCGACGGCGTCTACATCACCATGAACGGCCGCGTATGGGACCCGGCCACGGTGCGCAAGAACCGCGACGCGAATCGCTTCGAGGAAATTACGAACTGATGCACGCCGCCCGCCGATAATTGATGCGCCGGTTGGCGTCGTGCCGACGTCGGCGATTCGATGCTGGGCCCGGGGCTTACAGCATGCCGGTTTCCAGCTTGGCCTCGTCGGACATCATCGAGAGGTTCCACGGCGGATCGAACACCAGATCCACATCGGCCTCGGTGATGGTGGGAATCATCTCCAGCTTGGTGCGCGCGTCGTCCACCAGGATGTCGCCCATGCCGCAACCGGGCGCGGTCAGGGTGAGCTTCACATAGACCTTGCGCTCGCCGGATTCGGAGTGTTCCATGCTGAGGTCATAGACCAGCCCCAGGTCGACCACGTTGACCGGGATCTCCGGGTCGAACACAGTGCGCAACTGGTCCCACGCCAGCTTCTCCACATCCGCATCGGTGGCGTTCGGCGGTACTTCGATCGCCTCCGGTCGCTCCTTGCCCAGTGCGTCGGCATCATCACCGGCCACGCGGAACAGGTTGCCTTCCACGTAGACGGTAAAACTGCCGCCCAGTGCCTGGGTGATGTAACCGATCTGGCCGGCTGGCAGGACGACAACATCGCCCTGCGGCACCATCACCGCGTTGCAATCGCGTACCAGGGTGACCGGTTCGCTGCTCAGACTGAAACCACTCATGCCAACGTCAACCCCGTGTCTGCGGACACGACCGTGTGCCCTGTCAAAGTATCCATTATGCCGTCCGCGAAGCGCGACTGCTTGCTCCAGATCAGGCCACGACCATTGAACCCAAGGCTTCCCGGCCGTCCGCCGCGTCAGCTCAAGCTATGATGACCGCTTTGCCGGCAGATCCATCGATGTCTTGCACCCCTCCGCCACGGCGCCGCCGATGAGCGTGCGCAGCATGCTGGTGTCTTTGTTCGCGCTGTTCAGCGCCGCCATGTTGGGACTCGCCGCGGGTGCCGCCTGGATGGTGCTGGCGCTGTACCTGCGCCATCCCTTGCCGTGGCTGGCCGTGCCGATCGGAGCCATGCTGGCCTGGACCATCCGTGCCGGCGTACAGCGGGCCGGCCTCGGCGCCATGCTGCTGGCCGCCGGCGCCACCGCGCTGGCGGCGATCTACGTGAACATGCTGATTGCCGGGGTGATGATCGCCGGCAACATGGGCCTGGGCCTGATCGAAGCCCTGCGCACCGCCGGCATCGCCATGTTGTGGCAGCTGGCTCGGCTGGCGATGACCCCGACGGACATCGCCTGGGCCGTGCTGGCGATGCTGCTGGCCGCCTGGCTGGCGCGCGTCGCCCGCCCGCGCCGGCCTTGAAGCTTGGCGGCCTCAGCCGTCGACCGCCTTCACCTCGTTCACCAACTCACCCACGGCAGCCTGCCCGTCGCCATACAACATGCGGGTGTTGTCGGCGTAGAACAGCGCGTTCTCGATACCGGCGAAACCGGTGCCCTTGCCGCGCTTGATCACGATCACGTGCTTCGCGTTCATGACGTCCAGGATCGGCATGCCGTAGATCGGCGAGGCGGGGTCGGTCTTCGCCACCGGGTTGACCACGTCGTTGGCGCCGATCACCAGCGCCACGTCGGTGCTGGGGAATTCCGGGTTGATGTCTTCCATGTCGGCAATCAGGTCGTACGGCACGCCGGCCTCGGCCAGCAGCACGTTCATGTGACCAGGCATGCGGCCGGCCACCGGATGGATCGCGAACTTCACCTTCACTCCGCGCTTGATCAGCAATTGCGCGAACTCCCATACCTTGTGCTGCGCCTGGGCCACCGCCAGGCCATAACCGGGCACGATCACCACCCGTTCGGCGTACGCCATCATCACCGCCGCATCGGCGGCATCGATCGGTTTCTGCGCGCCCTCAATCGCCTGTGCCTCGCCACCGGCGGCACCGAAGCTGCCGAACAGCACATTGCCGATCGAGCGGTTCATCGCCTTGGCCATCAACTGGGTCAGCAAGGTGCCGGCCGCGCCAACCACCATGCCGGCGATGATCATCGCCTCGTTGCCCAGCACAAAGCCCTCGAACGACACTGCCAGGCCGGTGAGCGCGTTGTACAGCGAGATCACCACCGGCATGTCGGCGCCGCCGATTGGCAGCGTCATCATCAGGCCGAACAGTAGCGCCAGCGCGAAGAACGCCACGATCAGCCCCGGGCTGCCATGACCCGAGGCAATCAGCGCTCCGACCACGACCGCAGCAGCCAGCAGCAGCAGGTTCACCGCGCGCTGGCCGGGGAACACGAACCGTTTGTCCAGCCAGCCCTGCAGCTTGGCGAACGCGATCATCGAGCCGGAAAAACTTACTGCGCCGATCAGCGCGCCGAGCACACCCAGCGACAGTTCGACCGGCGACAGCAGGGTCAGGCCCTCGGGAATACGCGAAGCCGCGTTGATCGCCCAGCTCTCCGGCTGCAGCGGCGAGGTGTTCGGCACGTTGGCCGGGTGCAACAGCGCAAGGCTACGCACGTAACCGATCAACTCCACCGCACCAATTGCTGCCGCCGCGCCACCGCCCATGCCGTTGTACAGCGCCACCATTTGCGGCATCGCGGTCATCGACACCCGCTTGCCGGTCCACCAGGCCGCTGCCACGCCAATCACCACCGCGGCAATGATCAGACTGAGGTTGTGCATGTCTGGCAGGAAGAACGTGGCCAGCACCGCCACCAGCATGCCGTAGCCGGCCCAGACGATGCCGCCGCGCGCGGTGCGCGGCGAACTCATCTTTTTCAGGCCCAGGATAAACAGCAGGGCGGCGAGGAAATAGCACGCCTTGATCACAGTCGGCAGCCAGATCATCACTTGGCCCCCTTGCCGGCACCGGGCTTGCTGGATTTGAACATCTCCAGCATCCGCTCGGTCACCACGTAGCCGCCGGCGGCGTTGCCGGCGCCGAGCAGCACGCCGATGAAGCCGATGACGATCTGGAAGGTGGTCTGCGCATGGCCTAGCGCGATCATGGCCCCGACCAGCACAATGCCGTGCACGAAGTTGGAGCCGGACATCAACGGCGTATGCAGGATCACCGGCACCCGCGCGATGATTTCATAGCCGGTAAAGGCGGCCAGCATGAAAATGTACAGCGCCAGGAAACCGTCGATCATGAGCCCACTCCACCAGGATTCATCTGAACCCGCATCATACGGGAAGCGTGGCGGTCGTCGAAGCTCCCCCGCAGATTTGTGTGCTGTCCGCGGGATCCGCCGCACTCGGTCAACGCCTGCCAGCCTGCCGCGTTGAACACGGTAAACCCACCGATGGAGCCACAGGATGACCCAACCGACGGTACTGAAACGGCGGCCATGAACCCACTGGCCGGCACCCTCGATACGGACATGCTGGCTGCTGGCGGCCGGGGCGACGTGCGGGAAACCCCGGCCACGCTGGACGCTTTCCTGGCCCAGGTCGAGCGCCGCGCGTTCCGCCTGGCCGAACTGCAACTGCGCCAGCGTGAGGACGCCATGGATGCGGTGCAGGACGCCATGCTGCGGCTGGTGCGGCACTACCGCGACAAGCCGGCGACCGAGTGGGCGCCACTGTTCTGGGGCATCCTGCGTCGGCGCATCGTGGATCTGCAGCGCCGGCGCAAGGTGCGCTCGATCATGGTCGGCTGGTTCGGCGGCGGCCGCGACGACGATGGCGACGAGCTGCCGGTGTGGGAACCGGCCGACCCCGGCCAGGACCCGCTGGGTCGTCTGCACGACGTGGAGTCGTACGCCGACATGGCCGCGGCGGTGCGGAAGTTGCCGGCGCGCCAGCGCGAGGCCTTCATCCTGCGCATGCTGGAAGGCCTGGATGTAGCCGAAACCGCACGCGCCATGGGCTGTGGCGAAGGCAGCGTGAAAACCCATCTGTCGCGCGCCATGCATCAATTGCGCGACCAACTGGAGGACTGGCGATGAACTCGTCCGACGACAACCGACCCCGTCGCCGCCCGCACGAACCGTTTGAACAGCGCGCCCGCGAGCTGTGGCGCGAAGCCGCCCGACAGGTTGATCCCGTCACCGCCGGGCGCTTGCGTGCAGCCCGTCGCGACGCGCTGCAGGAAGCGCGCAAGCCGGGCCGGCAGGCCACACGCTGGTTGATTCCCTCCGGCGCCGTCGCCGCCATCGTGCTGGCCGCGATGATGGTGTGGCAACCGCTGCCACACGCGCCTGCCCCGGCACAGGACAATCATGCCGCCAGCATGACGCGGGAAACCGACATCGCATTGCCGCCTGACGCCGAGCAGGCCGATCTGGCCCTGTACCAGAACCTCGATTTCTATGCCTGGCTGGCGGCCAACGACCGTCAACCAACCACCCATTGAGCCATGAGCAACCGTTCGCGTCCGATCCCATCCCTATGCCTCGCCGCCCTGCTCATGGCCGTGATCGCGCCGCTGTGCGCGCAAACCGCAGCGGCAGTGCCGCCGGCCCCGCGTACCACGGCACCGTCACCGGCGGTGCGTTCGTGGGCAAGCCTGGATTCGGCCCAGCGCGAGGTGCTGGCGCCGCTGCAGCACGCATGGGATCAGTTGCCGCCAGGCAGGCAGGCGCACCTGCTGCAAAGAGCCGAACACTGGGCCACCCTGCCGCCGGCGCGGCGCGAAAAAATCCGCCAGCGGATCGCCCACTGGCAGCAGATGACGCCGGAACAACGCCAGCAGGCGCGCACCAACGAACGCAAGTTCCGCGAGATGTCACCGGCGCAGCGCCAGCGCCTGCACCAAAGCTTCGAGCGCTTCCAGCAGATGCCAACGGCGCAACGCGAACGGCTGCTGCAGCAGTGGCGCGAACTGCCGCCTGAGCAACGTCGGCAATGGATCCGCCAGCACCGGCATGGCGACGCCACACCGGGGCAGCCGCGCGAGCCACGTTGAAACGTCCGGCGCGCTCGGAGCTTGTAACGACATTGGGAATTCAAAGCACGAGCATCGCCCGCGAGCGGGCTCCTACGATGGAGTCACGGCCTGACTCGCGGGCGATGCCGTTCGCCTCCACTCATACCCACATTGCTGAGCAAACTTCACGAGCGCTCAGCCGTGGAAGCGCACTTCCCCGGCATGGGTCAGGCAGCTTTTCGCAATCAGCTCGTCGTCGAAGTCCGGCTTCAATTCGCCGTCGTGCACCAGCAACTCGACGAAGTTGTACACGTTGCGCGCGTACATCTCCGAGGCATGCAGCGGGGCGCCGGCCGGCAGGTTCAGCGGCCCCAGAATCACCACACCGCCGTGCTCGACCCGCTCGCCGGGCCGGGTCAGCTCGCAGTTGCCGCCACTCTCGGCGGCCAGGTCCACGATCAGCGCGCCCGGCTTCATGCCCTCGACCATCGCCGTGGTCAGGATCTTCGGCGCCGGCCGCCCCGGCACCGCAGCCGTGCTGACCACGACGTCGAACGCCTTCAGATGGTCCGCCAGGGCCTGCTGCTGGGCCGCACGCTCCTCCGCCGACAGTTCGCGCGCATAGCCACCGCTTCCGGCAGCGCTGACCCCGAGCTCCAGGAACTTCGCGCCCAGCGATTCGACCTGTTCACGGGTTTCCGGACGAACGTCATAACCCTCGATTTGCGCACCGAGCCGACGCGCGGTGGCGATCGCCTGCAACCCGGCCACGCCGGCGCCGATCACCAACACCTTCGAGGGCCGGATCGTGCCGGCAGCGGTGGTCAGCATCGGGAAAAACTTCGGTGACGCCTCGGCCGCAACCAACATGGCCCGGTAGCCGGACACCGCCGCCTGCGAACTGAGCACATCCATCGCCTGCGCCCGGGTGGTGCGCGGCAACAGCTCCAGCGAAAACGCGCTGAGCTTGCGCGCGCCCAGCGCCGCAATGCGCTCCGCCGCGCCATACGGACGCAGCTGACCCACCACCACGCTGCCTTCGCGCATGCCGGCAAATACGGCATCGGCCGGCGGCAGCACACATGCCAGCAGATCAGCCTGGGCCAGCACGCTGGCACTGTCGGCAAACTCCACCTCGGCATACAGATTGTCGGGAAAACCAGCGGCGCGCCCGGCATCGTGCTCCAGCAGCACGCGCATCCCCTTGCCGCGCAGCTTCTTCGCCATCTCCGGCGTAATCGCCACTCGTCGCTCTCCGGCGGCGGTCTCACGCAAGGCGGCAATGGTGACTGGCATGGTGCAATTCCCTTGAAATGGTCCCGACATCTTAGCGGCACTTGCGTCAGGTGGCTTTGATCGAGCCGCACGGACCAGAGTAAGCTGTCCCGCCGACCCGCATTGGACGCGCCGCCGGGGTCATCGCCGGAGACCACGATGCCCGCAAGCACCCCTGCACTGGACGAACTGCTGACGCTGGCGCGCAAGGCGCGCGAGCAGGCCTACGCGCCCTATTCGAATTTCCATGTCGGCGCGGCCCTGCTCACCCGCGATGGTCGCCGGTTCAGCGGCTGCAACGTGGAGAACGCCGCCTACGGTTTGTGCAACTGTGCCGAGCGCACCGCCCTGTTCAGCGCGATCGCCGCCGGCTGCCGGCCCGGCGATTTCGTGGCGCTGGCAGTAATCGCCGACATGCCGCAGCCGGCCAGCCCCTGCGGCGCCTGCCGCCAGGTGATGGCCGAACTTTGCGACGCGGCGATGCCGGTACTGTTGTCCAATCTGGGCGGCGGCACCCGGGAAACCACCGTGGCCGAGCTGCTGCCGGACTCGTTCAAACTGCCGATCCCGAGCTGAGGCCGGGGGACGGGGTCCGCGGCCGGCAGGCCACGCACGATCCGGGCGATCGCCGGGCCATCGCGCGCAATCTTGCCCAGGACCCGCCGATCCCGCTGGCCGCTGCGGTAAAGTGGGCACTGTGTCGGGTTTCCTCAGCGTCGAACCTCAGCCGGCACGATCCTTCTCCCCCCGGGAAAAGGTGGCGCGAAGCGCCGGATGAGGCTGCGGGTGAAGCGTGGAGTCGCCATGTCGCGTGCTGTCACAGTTTGCTCCGCCCGGACCCTTTTCCCAACTCCTCTCCCGGCGGGAGAGGGGCCTCTGTAGGCCAGGGTTCGGTGCTGATCAGGTCGAGTTTTACGCAACCGGGATTGTCGATGGATCCGCTAGAGCAGTACTTCGCCCCTTATCGCGCCGACACGGTTGGCCAGGACCAGACGTTCCGCTCGCCCTATGGCGAGCAGCGCATCGTCTACGCCGACTGGACCGCCAGCGGCCGCCTGTACCGACCGATCGAACAGCGGCTGCTGGACCGATTCGGCCCGCACGTCGGCAATACACACTCGCAAAGCAGCGAGACCGGGCGGGCGATGACGCTGGCCTACCATGAGGCACACCGAATCCTCAAGACACATGTGAACGCAGCACCGGAGGATCTGATCCTCTCCACCGGCAGTGGCATGACCGGGGTGATCAACAAGTTCCAGCGCATCCTCGGGCTGAAGGCACCACAAGGGCTGCGCCGCTTCATCGATATTCCGGAGGCCGAGCGACCGGTGGTTTTCATCACCCACATGGAACATCACTCCAACCAGACCTCATGGCTTGAGACCATTGCCGACGTGGTGGTGATACCGCCTGACGAGCAAGGCCAGGTGGATCTGGCCGCCTTCGAGGCGCTGCTGCAGGAGTACCGCGCACGACCGATGAAGATCGGCTCCTTCACCGCCTGCTCCAACGTCACCGGACTGTGCACGCCGTATCACATGCTGGCGGCGCTGATGCACCGCGCTGGCGGCGTGGCGTTCATCGACTTCGCCGCGTCGGCGCCGTACGTCGACATCGACATGCATCCATCCGACCCTGAACAATCGCTCGATGCAGTGTTGTGGTCGCCGCACAAGTTCCTCGGCGGACCGGGTTCCTCGGGCGTGCTGGTGTTCAACCGCGCACTCTATCGCAACACTGTCCCTGACGACTCCGGCGGCGGCACCGTGAACTGGACCAACCCGTGGGGGCAGTACTCGTTCCTCGACGACATCGAGGCCCGCGAGGATGCCGGCACGCCGGGATTCCTGCAGACGATCAAGGCCGCGCTGGCCGTGCAACTGAAGGATCAAATGGGCGTCGCGTCGATGCAGCAGCGCGAGCACGCCATCGTTCCGCACGTGATGGCGGCGCTGCAGTCCATTCCCGGCATGCATGTGCTCGCCCGGGCGCACCACGATCGGCTCGCCATCTTTTCGTTCTACGTCGAGCGCATCCACTACAACCTGATCGTGCAACTGCTGAACGACCGTTTCGGCGTGCAGGCGCGTGGCGGCTGTTCGTGCGCGGGCACCTACGGGCACTATCTGCTGCATGTCGATCCATCGCGGTCGCGCTCGATCACCGAGCGCATTGACCACGGCGATCTGTCGGAAAAACCCGGCTGGGTGCGCCTCTCGTTCCATCCCACCAGTACCACGGCCGATATCGACCACGCGATACACGCACTGCGCGAGATCGTGCAACACATCGACCGATGGGCACAGGACTACGAGTATTCGCCACTCACCAACGAATTCGTACATAAAAACGAGAAGCACGGCGCGGCGCTGGCAGAGGTCCGGCAGTGGTTCGCACTGGACCCGTCCGCTGCCGCGCAGCGTGATCGTCAAGACGCATGAACAATCCTCAGTCGCTGCCCGACCCGCTCGCCCTGCTGCTGCAACGCCGCTCCGTCCCCGCCCGCCAGCTCGGCGAACCCGCGCCCGACGAAGCCACGCTCGGCGCGTTGCTGGAGGCGGCAATCCGCGTGCCCGACCACGGCAAGCTGGTGCCATTCCGGCTGATCCTCCTGCGCGGCGAGGCGAAATTGCGGTTCGGCGAGAAGCTGGCCGCGGTCGGCATGCGCAACAACCCCGAAATGGCCGGAGCCAAGCTGGAAAAGGAGCGCAGGCGCTACACCTTTGCACCGCTGGTAATCGCAGTCATCGTGCGCATCAACACCGACAGCAAGATTCCCGAGATCGAGCAGAAACTGTGCACCGGCAGCGTGGCCCACAACCTGTTGCTGGGCGCCCATGCGCTCGGCTTCGGTGCGCAATGGCTGACCGGCTGGGCCGCCTATGATCGCGATGCGGCAGCCGTGCTGGGGCTGGCCGCGCACGAGCACGTGGTGGGCTTCGTCCATATCGGCACGCCGCAGATCGAGATCCCCGACCGCGACCGTCCGGCGCTGGCTGACGTGCTGGAAACATGGGCACCGTGAGCGCTGCCAGCGACGGACATCCAGCCGTCCATCTGGTTGACGGCAGCCTGTACGTGTTTCGCGCCTGGCACTCGATGCCCAATGAGTTTTTCGACAGCGACGGCCATCCGGTCAATGCGGTACATGGTTATGCCCGGTTCCTGTGCGAGCTGCTCGAGCGCGCCCAACCCGACCACATCGCGGTCGCGTTCGACGCGTCGCTGACCAGCTCGTTTCGCAACACGATTTACCCCGCCTACAAGGCCAACCGCGAACTGCCACCGCCCGACCTGGAACGACAGTTCGTGCAATGCCGCGCGGTCACCGAGGCGCTCGGCGTGCATTTGATGATCGACCACACCTACGAGGCCGACGACTTGATCGGCAGCACCGTGTGGAACCTGCGCGCGCTGGGCTGGCGCAGCGTGATCGTGTCAGCCGACAAGGACTTCGGCCAGTTGCTGGGCGAATACGACGAACAGTGGGATTACGCCCGTGGCCGGCGCTGGGGCCCGGCCGGCGTTCACGACAAGCTCGGCGTGCATCCGCACCAGGTCGCCGACTATCTCGCCCTGTGCGGCGATTCGGTCGACAACATTCCCGGCGTGCCCGGCATCGGCGCGAAAACGGCCGCCGCCCTGCTCAGCCATTTCGGCAGCCTGGACGCCCTGCTTGAGCGCATCGACGAAGTGGCGTTCCTGCGCATTCGCGGTGCGGCCAGCTGCGCCGTGAAGCTGCGCGCACATGCCGAGCAGGCCCGGCTATGCCGGCGGCTGACCCGGATCGCGCTGGACGCCCCCGGCGCCAGCCGCGTGGAAACCCTCGAACGCCAGCATCGGCCGACCGATCAACTCGACGCCTTGTGCGAGCAACTGCACTTCGGCCCGTTCACCCGCAGCCGTCTGCACGCCCTGCTGCGTTGAGGGCTTGCGGTTTGTGGTCGGTACGAGTGCGGGCCCGGGGCATCGCCCGCAAGCGGGCTCCTACGAGGATGCATCGCCACGCCGTAGGAGCCCGCTGGCGGGCGATGCCCTTTGGCCAGGGATTGGAATTCGCGAGAGCAACCGCATCGCCCGCAAGCGGGCTCCTACGAGTGCGGGCTTCGGCCCGTAGGAGCCCGCTTGCGGGCGATGCTCCCGGGGTTGTCCGCTAGCGCCCGAGCGATCACCATGCCCCTTTCGCGATCCCGACCTGAACCTGCCAATGAATGACTCTTCCAGCCACATTCCCGCCGATGCCAGTGCATCGGTCGAGACCTTGTTCGAAGGCCGCTGGCTCAGCCTGCGCAAGCGCGGCCGCTGGGAGTACGCCGAGCGCAACAATCCCAGCGGCGCCGTGATCATCGTGGCGGTCACGCCGGCGGACAAGGTGCTGTTCGTCGAGCAATACCGTGTGTCGATCCTGCAGAACACGATTGAAATGCCGGCCGGGTTGATCGGCGACCTGGCCGACCAGACCGACGAAACGGCGCTGATGGCGGCGCAACGCGAGCTGGAGGAGGAGACCGGCTATCGCTGTCAGCGCGTGGAATTCGTCCATTGCGGCCCGTCTTCCTCGGGCATGAGCACGGAGATGATCACTTTCGTGCGCGCCCACGACCTCGAGAAAGTCGGCCCGGGTGGCGGCGACGAGACCGAGAACATCGTGGTGCACGAAGTACCGCGCGACGAGGCTGGCGCCTGGTTGTTCGCGCGTGCCGCCGAGGGCTATTCGATCGATCCGAAATTGTTCGCAGGGCTGTGGTTCATCGAACACATGGATCCGGGCCGGGCTTGACCGGTTGGCATGACCAGGGCGCGGCCTGTATTCGCTCCCTGCGCAATGCGGACGAAAGCGGCGATCGTCATGCTGACCGTCATCGAGCCACTCGAGGGTGTCTGACGCTTGATCCAGTCGCAGCAACCGGTCGCGGCAAAGCTGGATCGGTGTCAGCCCGAGGCATCGGAGCGGCCCTGCAGGCACCAGACCGACACCGCGATACCGACCAGTGTCACCACCACCCAGCCGCCCAAGGTAGCGGCATCCTCGCCTCCCAACCACAAGATGCTGGCCACGCTACCGACACCGATGGCACCCAGGCCGAGCGCCAGCAACGGGTTCTTCCGGTGGCGTCGGGTCGGCAGCAACACGAACGCGCCCAACGACGCCAGCAGTACCCCAATGATTCGCCAGAGCATGACCAGCTTCGGCGGAACCGGCAGGTCCGGAAACAGATCCAGCAGTGGCACATTGCCGACCTGCACCTGATAACCCTTGCCATCGCTGGCATCCGAGGCGGCCGCCAAGCGGGCACCATCGAGACGCGCCACGACCGTCACTTGCTGCAACGGCACCCCGTTCCAACTCACCCGCAGATCACCCAGCCGCGGATGGCCCGGTTGCACGCTGGTGACCAGGTAATCCTCGTAACGGCTGAAGCTGACCGCAAGATTATCCGGCAGCGCCGACGCATTGGGTGCGACCACGTCCGTGCCGGGCAGCGCACGGACCAGCACGTGGTCGAGCTTGAACCCACCCATCTGCACCAGACCGGCATCGAACTGCTTGCCGCTGATCGGAAAACGGCCCGGATTGCCATGCCCACCCGGACTCTCGAAACGGCTGGCATCGACCGGATGATCGATCCAGTCCAGCTCATAGTGCACATTGCCGCCGATGCTGATCTCGCGCCACTGGAACATCTCGACGCGGCGCACCAGTACCGGTGTACTTGCACTCTGGTTGAATTCCGGGTCGCGCGGCGCCTCGACCACTCGCGGAGTGCCGACGACACGCGCCATGTACCCGTGCTGGCCGGCCTGCGGCTGCGCGTCGGTACCCAGTTCGATCGCCTCGCCCCCGTGCCGGCGGGCCACATCACGATAGCCGATCAAGCTGCTCGCGTTGAGTGCTTCCAGGCCAACGCCGGCCAGCACCAGCAAGGCCCCGACGATGTTCAGGACCAGCAAACGCCAGGACATGCCCCGCTGCAAATCCATCAGGCGAACCCCGTCGTCAACAACGACGGCAAGCCATGACGCACCACGTTCTCCCTCAAGTGGACACGCGACCGGCCGCGTCCCTCACGACTCACCCACGACGGCATCCAGCCGTGCGCGGCGCCACCGCGCTGCCGCCGCGAATGGCGGGGTAGTGAAAACCGTTGCATCACCGGGCCTTACTGCACTTCGCCGAGGCCGGACGGGTGGCGCGGGTCGCTGGCGGCGTCGAGCTGGTTGGTCTTGCGATCCCAGGTAACGACATTCATGAAGCCCCATGACCCGCGTTGCTTCAGCGTGTAGCCCATCTTCTCCAGCGCGGCGCTGGTGGCCGGGTCAAACATGCCCGGCTCGACCATCACCACGTCAGGCAGGTACTGATGATGGAAGCGCTTGTGCGCCACGATCTGCTGCGCATTCTCGCCGTCGATGAAATGCAGGATGCCTTCGAGTACCTGGGTAATGATGGTGGAACCACCGGGCGAGCCGATCACCATCGTGCGCTCCGGCCCGATCACGATGCTTGGCGACATCGACGACAGCATCCGCTTGCCACCCACCGGCGCATTCGCCTTGCTGCCGAGCAGGCCATAGACGTTCGGCTTGTTCGGCACCAGCGCAAAATCGTCCATCTCGTTGTTCAGCAGCACGCCGGTGCCGGCGGCGACGAACTTCGAACCCAGCGTGGTGTTCACGGTCAGCGTCACTGCGGCCATGTTGCCGTCGGCGTCGATGATCGAGAAGTGCGTGGTGTGCATGCCGGCGTCGCCCGGCTCGGCACGCGGCAGCATCGAGGACGGCGTGGCGCGATCAGGCAGGATGCTCTGGCGCAGGCCGTCGGCGTAATACGGCGACAGCAGCATGTCCAGCGGCATCTTCACGAAATCCGGGTCGCCCAGATAATCGTTATGGTCGCGGAACGCGCGGCGCATCGCTTCGACGACGTAATGCACGCGCTGCACCGGATCCATCTTCGCCAGGTCGTAGCCGGACAGGATGTTGAGGATCTCGGCGATCGCCACGCCACCGGACGAGGGCGGTGGCGCGGTGATGATCCGGTAACCACGGTAGTCGACGCTGACCGGGGCGCGCTCCTTCGCCTGGTAGGCGGCCAGGTCGGCCAGCGTCCAGTTGCCACCGGCCGCGCGTACGGCGTCAACCAGCTTGCGCGCGGTCTCGCCACGATAGAAACCGTCGTCGCCATGCTTCGCGATCAGCTCCAGCGTGCGCGCCTGGTCCGGGTCGCGCCAGAGCGCCCCCTGCGCCGGCGGCTTGCCGTTCACCAGATACTTGGCGGCTGAGGCCGGCCAGCGCTCGAGCAGCTTTTGTTCCTCGGCAATCGCATCGTGCAGGCGCGGGTCCGGCTGGAAGCCGTCGCGGGCGATGCGGATGGCCGGCGCCAGCGACTGCTGCAACGACAAGCGCCCGTAGCGTTTGGCCATCAACACCAGCCCGGCCGGCTCGCCGGGAATGCCGGCCGACAGCGGCCCGGTCAGCGCCGTGTCGCGATTCGGCGTGCCGTCCGGCTTGACGTAATCCTTCGGATCGACGGCCGCCGGTGCGGTCTCGCGCGCGTCGAGGAACACCGTGCGGCCATCGTCCGCCCGCACCAGCACCGCCATGAAGCCGCCGCCGATGCCGGAACTCTCCGGCTCGACCACCGACAGCGTGGACGCCACTGCAACTGCTGCATCGAAGGCATTGCCGCCCTTGCGCAACACTTCCAGCCCGGCCCGCGTGGCCAGAAAATTCGCACTGGCGATCGCGGCGTGGCCCGGCCGCTGTGACGAGGGCGCGGATTGCACGGCGGCCGTGGCCGGCGGCTTCGCGGCGGCGACGGGCGCGAAGGCGACGCCGCCGATCAGCAACAAGCTCAGCGACAACCCACGCCAGTCGAGGGAAAAAGTCATGACATGGTTACCTTGCTCATCAGTTGGCGATATTTCAACTCCAGCTGCCCCGGCGACTCGACGTGATCGGGGTCGTCGACGATGCATTCCACCGGACACACCGCCACGCACTGCGGCTCGTCGTGGTGGCCGACGCATTCAGTGCACAGCGCCGGATCGATCACGTAATACTCCTCGCCCAGCGAGATCGCCTGGTTCGGGCACGCTGGCACGCAGACGTCGCAATTGACGCAGGTATCGAGGATTTTCAGGGCCATGGTTCGATCTTACATGCTGGACCAAGACACGCCATGACCACCGCGCAGGCGCACGGCGGTTCTGGTGGGCATGCCATTTGTGCGGCAATCGTTGGCCGCGCCCTGGGCGCGGCCAACGCCGTTACATTTCGACGAAGCGGAACGTCGCACCAGTCGGCTTCAAGGCATCCTGGACTCGCTGCTCATCCGCCTTGTCGCCGATGAACACCACGATCACGTCCTTGAACGCGCCCGGGTTGGCGCTCTTGAAAGCATCAAGCACGAATTGGGCGGTAGCGGTGGAACTGGGGCCGCCAAACGCCAGCAGGTTGCCCGGCAACACCCCGCGCGCCACCGTGTCCTGCACACCCTGCAACTGCCGCGAGTTCTGCGCCTGCTGCTCGTCGCTCACGCCCGGCGTCACCATGTAGGCATAAGGCTGCGGCGACTTCATGCCCTGCAGGTTGGCCTGCACGAGCTGGCCGAGGTAGGTGTTCCAGGCCTTGGTATCGTTCATGTCGGTGGGCTTGGGCGCCTTCTGAACCTGTTCTTGCACCTGCTGGTCGTCGCCCTGATTGCTGCAGGCATTCAGGCCCAGGCAAGCGGCCAGTGCCACAACCGCAATGAGAATGAATTTACGCATGGTCATCACTTTTTGCCTCGGTTTGCTGGTTGGAATTCTTGAGCGTCTGCTGCCAGCGCTGGCGCATGGCCTGCTGCACGGCCGGATGCACGAAACTGGAGATGTCCCCGCCCAGGCGCCCGATTTCGCGCACCAGTGACGAGGAGATAAAGCTGTATTCTTCGGCTGGCGTCAGGAACAAGGTCTCCGCTTGCGGAATCAGGTGTCGGTTCATGCTGGCCAACTGGAATTCGTACTCGAAATCCGACACCGCACGCAGCCCACGGATGATCACCCCGGCCCCCACTTGCTCGATGAAGGTAGCCAGCAGGCAGTCGAAGCCGCGCACCTCCACGTTGGGCAAGTCGGCCAGCGCCAGTCGCGCCAACGTAATCCGCTCGCCAATACTGAAATGCGGCCCCTTGCTGGAGCTGTCCGCCACCGCCACGATCACCCGCTCGAACAAGGGCGCTGCGCGCGTCACCAAGTCGGTATGACCATTGGTGATCGGATCGAATGTGCCTGGATAAATGGCCAGGCGCGGATTGCCCAAGATTTTTCTCACGGATCGATAAGGATTGGCGTCTAGGGGATTGACTCTAGCTTAACGGAAGCGAACGCCGATAGAGGGCATAACGCACCTCGCCGGCATGGGCGTCGCGATGCACACCCCAGTTTGAAGGCAGGTCCGGCGCGCCGGCACGGGGACTTTCCACGTAAATCAATGCCTTCGCGGCGAGCCAGCCGCCTGCTTCGAGTGGCTCGGCCAGCGCCGCCCACAGATTCAGTGCAAACGGCGGATCGAGGAATACCAGGTCGAAGACTTGCGCCGGGCCACGCAGGAAGGCGGCGGCATCGAGCGTCGAGATCTCGGCGTGCTCGATCCTGAGCCGCACCAGGTTTTCGCGCAGTGCCTGCGCCGCGCGCGCATCGCGTTCCACGAACCGCACGCTGGCCGCGCCACGCGAGTATGCCTCGATGCCGAGCGCGCCGGTGCCGGCACACAGGTCCAGGCAACGCGCGCCCTCGATCACCGGTGCCAGCCAGTTGAACAGGGTTTCGCGCACACGCTCGGGGGTCGGGCGCAGACCCGGCAGGTCCGGTACCTGCAAGCGCGAATTGCGCAGATTGCCGCCGATGATGCGGATCCGGCCGGGGCTCGTTTTGTGGGCGCTGCTCATGCGCCCGAGCCCTCAGCGGGCGGTACAGGTTGGAGTGTTAGCATGCCGCCTATTGTCTTTGAATCACGCTCGTCATGCGCAAATTCTGGAAGAAAAAGTCCGCCGACAAGGAACCGCAGCCAGTCGTGACGAAGCCGCCGGTCGAGGCCAGCGTGCCCGAGAGTGACCAGCCGTCGCTGCGCGAGGCGTTGGCAGAAATTCCGGCGCCGGCCGACACCCAGCGGGAAACCGAACGCTTCGTGGCGCCGGTCGAGGAGCCCGCCACCGCCGCGCACCGCAGCTGGCGCGAACGTCTGTCCGGCAGCGCGTTTTCGCGCAGCCTGGGCTCGCTGTTCGTGCGCCATCCCAAGCTCGACGACGACCTGCTCGACGAACTGGAAACCGCTCTGATCACCGCCGATGTCGGCGTCGAGGCCAGCACCGAACTGGTCGAGGACCTGCGCAAGCGCATGCACAAGCGCGAGTTCGCCGACGCCCCGGCGTTGCTGGCAAGTGGATGGCAGAAAGCCGTTCGTGGTGCTGGTGGTGGGCATCAACGGCGCCGGCAAGACCACCACCATCGGCAAGCTGGCCCGTCGCTGGCACGACGAAGGCCGCGCGGTGATGCTGGCCGCCGGCGATACCTTTCGCGCCGCTGCCGTCGAACAACTCAAGACCTGGGGCGAGCGCAACCAGGTGCCGGTGGTCTCGCAAGGCCAGGACGCGGACGCCGCCAGCGTGATCTTTGACGCGCTGCAGGCGGCGCGCTCGCGGGGCACGGATGTGCTGATCGCCGATACTGCCGGCCGCTTGCACACTCAGGGCGGACTGATGGACGAGTTGGGCAAGATCGCCCGTGTGCTGAAGAAACTCGATGCCGAGACGCCGCACGAAGTGCTGATGGTGATCGACGGCACCACCGGCCAGAACGCGGTCAACCAGGTGCGCCAGTTCCGCCAGATCGCCGGCGTCACCGGCCTGGTCGTGACCAAGCTCGACGGCACCGCCAAGGGCGGCGTGGTGTTCGCGCTGGCACGCGAGTTCGGCCTGCCGATCCGCTTCGTCGGGCTGGGCGAAACTGCCACCGACCTGCGCACGTTCGAGGCCGAAGCCTTCGTCAATGGCCTGCTTCCGGCCAGCCTGGGCCATGGTCAGGGCCATGATTGACGCCGGTTGGCGAGGCTGATGACCGTGTCGCGTCGACTGCGGCTGACCATACTGGCGTTTGGCGGGCTCGCCGTTGCCGCGGTGCTGACTGTGATCGTGATGGCGTACCTGCTGCTGCAACCCGAGCGTTTCACCGCCATGCTGCAGACCCAGGCCCGCACGGCCGGGCTGGATTTGCGCCTGGCCAGCCCCGCCAGCCCGAGCCTGTTCCCGCGGCCGGCGCTGGATCTGCAAGGCATCACGCTCAGCGCCGAAGGTGCGCACGCACCGATCCTGCTGGCTGCGCGCGGTCGCCTGGCACTGCCGTGGCACACCCTGTTCGGCGGACCCACGGTGATCGCCCAATTGCAGATCGATTCGCCGCGAGTCGACCTGGATGCCTTGCAGGAATGGATGGCTGCCCTGCCGGCCAAGGCGGCGAATGCAGCGCCCGACATCCCGCGCATCGACACCGGCGTCGACATCACCCATGGCAGCGTGGTGCGCGGCAACGAGGTGCTGCTGGACAACCTCTCGCTGCGCGCTGGCAGCCTGATTTCCGGCCAGCCGTTTCCACTCACCGTGACCGCCAACGTCGCTGGTGAACCATGGCAACTGCGGCTGTCGGCAACACCCCGCATCGAAGGCAACGCGCTGCAGTTGAACGACATCAGCCTGCACTTGTCCCAGGCCAGCGCAGTGATCCTGGCGCTCAACGGCCGCGCGCGCTGGCACGGCGCGGCAAATGCGGCCGCCAGTCTCGCCGGCAAGCTCGACCGCGCCGACGCCGGCCAATACGACATCTCGCTGGTGCTGACCCCGGCCGATCAAGACGCGCCCTTGCTGCTCGCACTGAAACTCGACGGCCCCGACAACCATGCCGACCTGCGTCTGCCACCATTGGCGCTGGCCCGTTGGTGGAGCCAACTGGGCAACCCGCAAGGCCCGCAGCTGGCCGTGCCACCGGGTAGCGGCCACGCCGAGTTCGGCAGCATCGACGCCGGTGGCGTGCATATTGAAGGACTCACCATGCAGGCCGGCGACAACGTGCCGGCAGCGGCTGGCAGCAGCGCGGCGCCAGTCAGTCCTGTCGCCGGCAAATAGCCCCCTGGCTAGCGTCGAACCTCAGCTATCATGGCCCTTCTCCCCCGGGAGTAAGGTGGCGCGAAGCGACGGATGAGGGTACGTGCGAAGCGTGGAATCGCAGGGTTGAACGCTGCCGCATTTCGCTCCGCCCGGACCCTCATTCCAACCCCGCTCACCCGCAAGGGGACTCCCAAGGTCGCCGACGGGCGAGCGGCTTTCGATTGCTGAAGCTCGACGCTAATCAGGAACAGACTTGAGCGGTTTGAACACGCAGCAATGAGCGCCAGCCTGTCCAGCCGACTGCTGCGCTGGTTCGACCGGCACGGCCGCAAAGATCTGCCGTGGCAGCACGAAACCGCGCCAGGCCAACGCGACGCCTACCGCGTGTGGCTGTCCGAGGTGATGCTGCAGCAGACCCAGGTCGCCACCGTGGTCGGTTACTTCGACCGCTTCGTGGCCGCATTGCCAACCCTGCGCGATCTTGCCGCGGCCGATGAAGACACCGTGCTGGCGCTGTGGTCAGGCCTGGGCTATTACCGCCGCGCGCGCTTTTTGCACCGGGCCGCGCAGATTTGCGTCGAACAATATGGCAGCGAACTGCCACGCGACTTCAGCGCACTGAAAGCGCTGCCCGGCATCGGCCGTTCCACTGCGGGCGCCATCCTGGCGCAAGCGCATGGCTTGCGATTCCCGATCCTCGACGGCAACGTCAAACGCGTACTGACCCGCTACCACGGCATCCATGGCGATCCCGGCGAGAGCACCATCGAGAAACAACTGTGGCTGCACGCCGACGCACATACCCCGCAGCGCCGCGTTGCCGACTACACCCAGGCGATCATGGACTTGGGCGCCACCGTCTGCATCCGCTCACGCCCGCACTGCGCAGCCTGCCCGCTCGCCGCCGACTGTGTTGCGTATCGCGACGATCTCACCACGCAATTGCCGACCCGCAAGGCGAGCAAGACCATCCCCACGCGCGCCACCATGATGCTGGTGCTGCGCGACAAACAACATCGCATCCTGTTGGAACGACGCGGTCCGCAAGGTGTGTGGTCAGGCCTGTGGAGCCTGCCCGAGGCTGCCGATCCACCAACCGCCTGGCGTATCGCACAACAACACGCGCGAGTCGACGACGCACAGGCACTTGCACCGTTCACCCACGTATTCAGCCACTACCGGTTGAACATCGAGCCGTTGCTGTTTGATCAGGCAGCAGCGCGGCACGCCGTCGGTGACAACCCGCAGCTGCGCTGGTGCAGCGTGAGCGAGCTCGCGACCCTCGGCCTCCCGGCGCCAGTGCGCAAATTGCTGCTGGATATCGCTGGCCCGAGTGGCGTCAAAGTCCGGTCGGGGTGAAGAGCATCGCCCGCAAGCGGGCTCCTACGAGTTCAGGCGCGCGCCCCCACCGTAGGAGCCCGCTCGCGGGCGATGCTCCTGCCCTGGATCCCTGCGACTCCGGCCGCCCGATCCCACCGTAGGAGCCCGCTCGCGGGCGATGCCTTTGCTCCGGAAGCCCAAAGCCACACGCCGCCGGTTGAATCACTTCACCGCCGCCGGCGCATCCTTCGCCGTCCACTTCTTCAACCACGCATTCACCGTGTCGTGCCACTGCACGCTGTTGTGCGGCTTCAACACCCAGTGGTTCTCGTCCGGGAAGGTCAGGAATTCGCTGGGGATGCCGCGGCGCTGCAGCGCGGTGAACGCGCCCAGGCCCTGGGTGATCGGGATGCGGAAGTCGTCGGCGCTGTGCACCACCAGCATCGGCACGCGCCAGTCCTTGACGTGGTTGATCGGGTTGAACTTCTCATAGTTCTGCGGCACGTCATATTCCGTGCCGCCGTTCTCGTATTCCTCGAACCACAGCTCTTCGGTGGCGTAATACATCATGCGTGCATCGAACACGCCGTCGTGGTCGACCATGCACTTCCACGGCTGGTTCCACACGCCGGCCATCCAGTACACCATGTAGCCGCCGTAGCTGGCGCCCAGCGCGCAGGCACGATCGCCGTCGAGGAACTTGTACTTGTCCAGCGCGGCCTTCCAGCCCAGCTTCAGGTCCTCCAGCGGCTTGCCACCCCAGTCGCCGGAGATCGAATCGGTGAACTTCTGACCGTAGCCGGTGGAGCCGTGGAAGTTGATCGTGACCACGGCAAAGCCCTGGCCGGCGTAGGTCTGCGGATTCCAGCGATAGCTCCAGCCATTGGTCATCGCGCCCTGCGGGCCGCCGTGGATGATGAACGCGACCGGATAGGTCTTGCCCTGCTGATAGTCGACCGGCTTGACCACGTAGCCCTGCACGGTTTCGTTGTTCCAGCCCACGAAGTTGAAGAACTGGAAGTCGCCGACCTTGGCTTGCTTCAGATCCTCGGCGTTGAAGTGGGTGACTTGTTTCAGGTCCTGGCCACCAGCCTTGGCCAGGTACAAATCGGCCGGCCGCTGCAGGTCGTCGCGCGCCAGCAACAGCTTGCCGGCCGCGAGCGAATAACCGCTCACCGTGCCCTTGTCGGAGAGGCTGCGCACCTGGCCATTGGCCGGGTCGATCGCGAACAGCGGATGCTGGCCCTCGTCATCGGCGGTGGCATACAAGGTCTTGCCGTCGGCCGAAATCGTCAGGCCGCCGGGCGAGCGGTCCCACTGCGGATCCACCTCGTGAATCGCGCCGGTAGCCAGGTCCATCGCCTTGATCGCGAAACGATCTGCCTCGAAACCCGGGGTTTTCATGGCCAGGTAATAAAGCGTCTTGCCGTCAGGCGACGGCACCGGATAGGCGTCCCACGCCTTGTTCTCGGCGGTGAGATTGGCGGGCGCGGCCGAGCCATCCACCGGCACGCGGTAGATGTCGAAATTGGTCGACCACGGCTCGGTGGTGCCGGCAATGCGCACATCGAAGTACACGCTCTGGCCATCCGGCGCGAACGCAAACTCGCCGTCGTCACCAAACGGCTTGCTCGGCACGTCGCCATCGATGCCGCGGGTCAGCAGGGTCGGCTCGGCCGGCAATACAGCGTGCCGCTGGCCTTGTCCTGCTTGCGCGCCTCGATACCCTGCTCGGTGCAGGCCAGCGTGGCGCAATCAGTGAACACGGCATACGAGAGCAGCACCTGCTTGCCATCGGGCGACAACTTGTAACCGTTGATGTCGAGCGGCCCGTTGCTGACCTGCACCGCCGCTGCGTGGCTGGTGAGGTTCAAGCCATCCTTGCTGCCCAGGTCGACCCGCCACAACTGCGCCACGTCCTTGGCCGGCGCCATGAAATACAGGCTGCGTCCATCCGCCGACCAGCGCGCCGAGGAGCCCTTGTCGAGAACTTTCACCGGCTTGGCACCCTTGCTCGCCAGGTCCAGCACATAAATCGCGTTGACGCCCTTGTTCGCCGCGTAATCCGTACTGCGCACGCCAAACGC